>JACCDV010166097.1_pt1 | contig 105852 bp, 86 predicted proteins | sample 7446131 | NCBI WGS metagenome assembly JACCDV01 (sample SAMN15323448, study PRJNA562643) | freshwater metagenome | isolation source: river surface water | place: USA:Blue River Watershed | collected 2017-08-17 | reverse complement strand
TACCTGATGCTACACTTGTTCCTGTGTACCATGCATAACTATATGGTGATGTGCCACCTGCTGGAACTGCTGTGATTGATCCATCATTTCCTCCAACACATGAAATCTCTACTCCATTATGATCTACAGCAGTTGATATGTTTGAAAGCCCACTAGTCGGTCCATCAACTGTAACACTTGTAGTTTCAGTACATCCATTGGCATCCTCTACTGTTAATGTGTAGGTGCCTGCTACTACAGGGTTAAATGGAAGGTTTACTTCTGCAATAAAATTAGTTCCATCAATACTATATGTATAAGGTGTTGTTCCTCCTGATGTATTGAAAACATTGATTCCACCCATTCCATCGCCGAAACATATGACTGGTGATGTGACAATATCATTTTGTCCTGAACCAAATGCCAAGACAGCTGGTTCACTGATTATAGTCCCTGTGGCATCGATATCTACAACACAACTCGCGTTAACTGCATCTCTAATTGAAATTTGATAAGTATTTGCAGCTAATGTCGAGAATACTGCGCTTGATTGCCATGTAGAACCATTATCCTTGGAATACTCATATGTGCCAGCACCACCAGATGGTGATGAAATAGTAATTGTACCAGTAGCGGTGCCATTACATTCAGCGTCTACTGCTGTAACACTCGCTGTTAATGGATTAAGTTGAGTAATAATGGCAGATATTGTATCTGTACATCCATTTGCATCGGTTGCCGTAGCGCTATAAGTACCTGCTACTAGATCTTGAATATCTTCAGTCGTTTCTGCGTTATTCCAGAGATAAGTAATACTACCACTGCCCCCTGTTGCTGTAACATTGATAGCACCTGTTGCTTCACCATTACATAAGACATTCGTTTGAGTTTTACTTAATGTAAGTGCTGTAGGTGCATTAACTGTTGTTGAGATAGTTGAAGAGACACAACTATTGTCGTCTCTAATTTTAAGTTGATAAGTACCTGCAGCTAATGTAGTAAATACATTAGATGACTGCCAGGTTGAACCGTTATCTATTGAATATTCTAAATTGCCTGTACCGCCAGTACCAGTAACTGTAATTTCTCCATCCGTAGAACTTGGACAAGAGATTTCAGATCCGTTATAAGAAGAAGTAACCGCCGCCGTACCTGCTAATGCAGTCGGCGCAGCAATTGTCACAGTAGTTGTAGAAGAAGTACAGTTGTTGGCATCTTTTACCTTTATAGTGTAAGTTCCAGCAGCTAAACCTGAAAATACATTCGAAGCTTGATAACTTGTTCCGTTATTCTTGGAATATTGTAGCGTTCCTGTACCACCGGATGCTGTTACGGTAATTTCACCGTCAGTTGATGTGGCACAAGATAATTCAGCACCATTATAAGTAGTTTTTACTGCTGATGCAATTGTAATGGCTGTTGGTTCAGAAATCGTAACGGTACTTGATGTAGTTGATGCACCACATGCATCAGTAACATAAACACTGTAGGTGCCAGCAGCAATTGAACTCATCGTAGCTGAGGTTGCGCCTGAAATTGAATTTGACGAAGCGTCTAACCACTGATAAGTGAAAGGTGCTGTTCCACCTGAAACAGTTGCTGTTAGGGTTCCGTCTGATAAACCATTACATGTAGCATCCGTTTTAGATGCTGTAACTGACAATTGACTTGGTTCCGTAACAATTACGTTATTTACAGATGGAGTACAGCTTGAAATATCATTTGCAGATACGGTGTAGTTACCAGCTGGTAAATTATTGATCACATATGTCGTACCCGTTGTTGGTACAGCAACACTGTAAGAAACATTCGGTGAAACGGAAGTGTTTGTTGCAGTGATTGTTCTTGGTGCAGTACCCCCGGATATTACTGTAGTAATCGAACCAGAAGATCCGCCGTAACAAGTGTTATGAGTAGTTGAGGTACTAGTAATGGTCATTACAGAACCGTTAGATATCGATAATGAATTTGATGCTACCGGTGACCCACATGAATTACTTACAGTAACTATATATGTACCCGACAATAAGTTGGTAGGAGCATCGGATGGTGAAGCCGCATATGTAACACCATTACGCGTCCAAGTGTAAGATGTGGCAGTACCACCTGTTACTGTTACAACTGCAGAACCAGTAGCTGTTGCACCACATGGTCTTTCACCTAAACTAAGAGAAACACCTGTGATTGATGCATTTACAGTTACTACAACCGGCTCAATTACCGAACAACCATTTCCGTCTACACCTTTAATATAGTACGTACCCGAGGTAGCAACCGCTGATGGGTTGGCAAGTGCAGATGTTGCAGTAGAGTTAGTCCAGTAACTTAATGTTAGCGATGATGAGTTGTTTACAGCACTTGAAGTGATGTCGATAGCAGAACAAGAAGATGCAGGATCAGTAATTGTCAAGGTAGGCAATGCATTAACCGTTCCGCTTAATGAAGCCGTTTGGTTTGTAGCGCCTGTAGATGAAACTGTTAAGTTTCCAATGATATTTGCTGCTGGTGCAGAAGCGTTGATACGCACATATACTGTAGTTGAACTCACTGATCCTGAAGTAGGAGCAATACTAACTGAGTTTGTAAAACCAGTTGTTGAGTTTAACGAAACATGATAACCCGTTGGTGCAGTAACAACCAAGTTTGCCGTGAGGCCAGAACCTGATACTGACACAGTTTGAGTTGAAGATGCTGTTCCTTCACATGAAGAGAAACCTGTTAATGATGTTGGGGTAACCGCAACACTCGTACAGATGTTCACCGTTCCACTTACAGCTACAGTTACGTTCGTTGCAGCAGATGATGCTAGGGTAATATTGCCGTTAGCTGGGCTCGATGACAGCGACGACATACGAACATAAACTGTTGCTGAAGCAGTGCCACCACTTTGCGTTATAGTTACCGAGTTTGCCCATGTGGTGCCATCCAAAGAGACTTGAAAACCTGTGGGGGCGGTTGCTGTTACGTTTGCTATTAAATCAATACCCGAAACGGTTATGCTCTGAGAAGATGAAGCGACATTAGCGCATGAAGAAAAACCAGACAGTGAACCACTATATGAAAGATATGGTTTTGCCACTAAAATATAATCAACAGCACCACTTGTAGATCCTGTTAATAACTCCGTTTTACCGTCATTATTAAAATCGGTTGCGGTATGTGTCCATTGATTAATGCCTGAATTTTGTGCTACAACAGTAAAACTAAGTGAATTGGCAACCGTAGTAGTATTTTTAAGAATCTTATATGTTTGGGAGAAACCTCCTCCAATTATTTCAGGAAGCCCGTCATAATTTAAATCTTCAATGTTAAGCCCATATATAGCTTGCCCACCTGCTATATTACTAACTGAAAACTGGAAACTTGAACCATTCGTACAAGTCAAAATTGTTATATCACCTCCTGTTGTTCCTACAGCAATATCAACATCACCATCATTGTCTAAATCTTCACAGTCGAGAGAATATGATCCACTTGTGGCAAATGTATAGGCTGTGCCAAAACTTAAAGTATTATTAGTCGAATTGTTTTTACGAATGTAAACAGTATTTGCGTTCTGTGTAATTAAATCAGGTAGTCCATCTTGGTCTATATCCGCAGCTCTAACTCTATATGCAGCATTCGATCCTGACCATGCCGTGCCAAAAGAAACTACACCGCTTGCTGTTGTATTTTTGAAAACCCTTACAGTACCGTCATCGCCTGTTGTGATTATTTCTGGCAAACCATCGCCTGACATATCTTCTAATACAGAATTTCGTAGGGAAGAGCCTCCTGTATTCAGATATTCAACAGCCGCGAATGTACTGGTGTTGATAGATGAACCAGGTGTACATTGATTAATATAATAAGCAACTTCATTTCCATATTCATTTACAATAACATCTAATTTACCATCGCAATTAATATCGCCATAGAATATGGATTGTGCATCAGTGAAATTATTAGTAAACCTAACTTTGGTTCCAAAACCTGTTGAAAGATCAGCGCCTGTACTCATTCCGTTAGGAAAAACATCAATACCCCCCGGGTTAATGGTAATCATATCAGGTTTCCCATCTAAATTCACGTCAAATGAAGTTGCCAAATAGTTTGGAGATGCAGAGGCAGTATAAGATATAGGGTTGGTGTAAGATGCCGTCGTGATGTCAACTGCAGTACCTGTAACTGAATATGTAAGAATTGATTTAGCCGAGGTGTTATTGACAGTATTAACTACTGTTACTTGACCATTCTTAAAATAACCCGGAACTGTTACGCTAAGTTCTGTAGAGGTTGCAGCCGAAACCGTTGCCTTAACCCCACCGAAATAAACCACATTATTCGCCGCAGTTGCATCGAAGTTTGTACCTGTAATTGTAACAGTTGATCCGACAGCACCTGAAGTTGGCGTAAACGAACTGATCGTTGGCACTTGCCCGTAGACTCCGAGAGCGAGGGAAATGAAAACAATACAAGTTGTAAGGGTGCGCAAGAAAGCATTAGACTTTTTCATATGCATTTGTGATGGTTGAGTCAAATTCAAATTTGAAGAGCACGCAGAAATGTGATCAAAAGCAGTTGTTTGACGAGCTGCAGAAGATGGGTTCAATGTTGGGTTACTCTTCATTTTATTTTTATTTAATCCTTTGAAAAAAATTACGATTAATTATAAACAACGATAGCCGAGCATATGCTCAGCTGTTCCAAATAGAGCGAAATGGCTCTTATTGAAGCGTGACTTGTAATTGTAATTTTGTCTCAAATTTTATATCAATATATACTACTTTATGTTCGTCAACACTTTGACTAGCAGGCTGTTGCTAACAAAAACGCACAGCATGCCTATTCAAAATGTTGAAAAATAATTTTATAATCTTAATAAATCTTGGCACAAAAGTAATTGAAATGGGGCTCATGTGCAAATCTATTTAATGTTCTAGTTCAGTTATTACTACCTTTTCTTTCCACTTCTGTGTGCAGTTTTTGGCCGCACTTTGGATTACAATTTCATAACTTTCAGGTGGTAAATTTTTAATTTCATATTTAAATTTTCCATTCACTGGTGGGCCCATTGGTATTTGCTGCTCATACACCTGACCTTTTGAGTCGGTGACGAGGAGCGTACGAGGCGTTACCCCACCAATGAGTTCTACGATGATATTTCCATTTGGTTGCCTAACCACCGGATCAGAAACGAATTGAATAGCGGGGGCATTTCGCAAATTGAGTGGCGCGGAGGTCATTTGGTTGCCGCAAGCGTCTTTGACACTGACGGTATAACCGGGTAAACTAGTTCCTTTGATATTTTCTATTTCTAATTTTCCTTTTTCAGAAGTTTGAGGTAAGGCAGCCGTGACCACCCCGTTTATTTTCCAAGTGAGTTGATACGGTGCCAGGCCGCCTTTAATGTCTAATGCAATTTTTCCTGAAGGGGTAGCACCACATGGTCGGTCAAGTTCGCTTAAGTTCACCTGAACTAATTTGACACCTTTGCATTGAGCCCAGGTGAAAGAACCAGGTAAAAGGATGACCACCAAACTAAGTATGGTGAGCAATAACTTCTGACTTTTAATCGAATCTATTTTATACATATGGTCAAATGACACAATAGGTCGGTACAAAGAAAGAAATCGTTTAGCAAGGCCAAACTGAACGTTCATTTATTTTACACACATGCAAATGTTAATTGAAATCATGCAAAGTCGAATATGTATATTTGTTCTATGAAGTCAATTCAAATGGTCGACCTCTCGACCCAATACCAAAAAATTAAACCCGCCATTGACGAAGCCATCGCTGGCGTTTTAAATAGTAGTGTATTTATTGGCGGGGAGCAAGTCACGTCTTTTGCCACAGAACTTGAACAATACTTGGGTGCCGCACACGTGATTCCCTGCGCCAACGGTACCGACGCCCTGCAAATTGCACTTATGGCTTTGGGCTTGCAGCCAGGCGATGAAGTCATTACGCCAAGCTTTACTTATATTGCCACTACAGAAGTGATTGCGCTTTTGGGCCTGACGCCTGTTTTTGTAGAAGTAGACCGCCGCACATTTTGCATGGACCCCACGGCCATAGAAGCTGCCATTACGCCCCGCACCAAAGCCATTGTGCCGGTGCACCTTTATGGGCAAGCAGCAGACCTCAATGCCATCATGGCAATTGCCAACAAGCACCAACTTTTTGTAGTCGAAGACAACGCACAAGCCATTGGCTCTGATTATCACTTAAGCGATGGGCGCAAAGTTAAAACCGGAACTGTTGGGCACATCGGTTGCACCTCTTTTTTTCCGAGCAAGAACTTAGGTTGCTACGGCGACGGCGGTGCACTCTATACCCAAGACGCCGAACTTGCGCGTCAAATCAAAATGATTGCCAATCACGGCCAAGAGAAAAAGTATGTACACGACGTAGTGGGTTGCAACTCGCGCCTCGACGCCCTACAAGCGGCAGTATTGCGCATCAAGTTGCGCCAACTAGACAACTACATTGATGCGCGCCGCGAAGTAGCCTCTGCCTACGACGCCGCTTTTGCCATGATACCCGGTGTGGAGATACCCTTCAGGGCTTCAGACTCTAAGCATGTCTTTCATCAGTATACACTCAAGCTTAATGGCCACAGCCGAGCCGAACTTCAAGATCATTTGCAAGCGGCAGGCATCCCGACCATGATCTACTACCCTATTCCTGCGCATCGCCAGCAAATGTTTAGCAAGTTCAATTTAAGTGAGCTCCACTTGCCGATTACCGAACAACTCTGCGAGCATGTCATTAGCTTGCCGATCCATACCGAAATGGACGAGCAGCAACTCAACTATATTATCGAACACGTTAGCGCCTTTTTTAAATGAAAAATATTGCAGTAGTCGGAACCGGCTATGTCGGGCTAGTCACCGGAACTTGTTTTGCCGAAACGGGGAACAACGTTATTTGCATTGATATCGATGCCAACAAAGTTGCCAAGATGCAAAACGGCGAAATCCCAATTTATGAACCTGAGCTCGATGTCCTTTTTGAACGCAACATCAAAGCGGGTAGGCTGAATTTTACCACCAACCTTTCTGAAGGCATTGCCGATGCAGAAATTGTCTTTCTAGCACTCCCTACTCCACCCGGCGAAGACGGCTCTGCCGATTTGTCTTATATCTTGGGTGTTGCCGAGCAACTCGGTAAAATCATGACCGATTTTAAAGTAATCGTAGACAAAAGCACTGTGCCAGTCGGAACCGCCGCCAAAGTAGAAGCTGCTATTGCGGCCAACGCCAAAGTAGAATTCGCGGTGGTCTCCAACCCCGAGTTTTTGCGCGAAGGTTTTGCGGTTTCTGATTTCATGAAGCCAGACCGCGTAGTGATTGGCTGCTCTAATGAGCGCGCAGCCAAAATCATGGAAAGCCTCTACAAGCCTTTTGTGCGCCAAGGCAACCCCATTTATTTTATGGATGAGAAGTCTGCGGAGCTCACCAAATATGCGGCCAACTCGTTTTTGGCCACTAAGATTACTTTCATGAACGAAATCGCTAACTTTTGCGAAGTGGTAGGCGCCGATGTAGATAAAGTCAGAATAGGAATAGGTGCCGATAGCCGCATTGGTAAGCGCTTTTTGTTTCCTGGCATTGGCTACGGCGGTTCTTGCTTTCCAAAAGACGTACAAGCCTTGGCTAAATCTGGTGCCGACCACCACTATGATTTTAAAATCCTCAGAGCGGTCATGGAAGTCAATGAAGATCAGAAAACCATCTTGCTTCCGCGCATCAAAAATTACTTCCGTGGCGATTTACACCGCAAAAAAATTGCGGTATGGGGCTTGGCCTTTAAACCAGACACCGACGACATCCGCGAAGCACCTGCTTTGTACATGATTCGCGCCTTATTAGACGCAGGCGCCATCGTCACTGCCTACGACCCCGAGGCCATGGAAAACGTCAAGAAAGTTTTTGGTGAGCAAATCAGCTATGCCACAGATGAATATGCAGCACTATTGCAGGCCGATGCACTGCTCATCTGTACGGAATGGAGCATTTTCAGGAATCCAAACTTTAGGGCCATGAAAGACATGATGGCAGATAACGTTATCTTTGACGGCAGAAATCTCTACGATTTGGACGAACTCACCGAAAAAGGCTTTTACTATAGCAGCATCGGCAGAAAAACCATACACCGAAACTCATGAAGCGCGTATTAATTACCGGCGCGGCCGGCTTCCTTGGCTCACATTTGTGCGAGCGCTTTATCAAAGATGGTTACCACGTCATTGGCATGGACAACCTTATTACCGGGCGCCTCAAGAACATCGAACATCTGTTTGCGCTCCCCAATTTTGAATTTCACCACCACGATGTCAGCAAATTCATTCATATTCCGGGGCAACTAGACTACATCTTGCATTTTGCCTCGCCAGCAAGCCCAATCGACTACCTTAAAATCCCGATCCAGACCCTTAAAGTGGGGTCGCTCGGTATTCATAATTGCTTGGGCTTGGCAAAAGCCAAAGGCGCACGCCTCATGATTGCCAGTACCTCCGAAGTTTACGGCGACCCGAGCGTGCATCCGCAACCCGAATCTTACTGGGGCAATGTAAACCCTGTTGGGCCGCGCGGCGTCTACGACGAAGCCAAGCGTTTTCAGGAAGCGATCACCATGGCCTACCACACCTACCATGGTCTCGAGACCCGCATTGTGCGCATTTTCAATACCTATGGCCCGCGCATGCGCTTAAATGACGGCCGCGTATTGCCCGCCTTTATTGGACAAGCGCTTCGCGGAGAAGACCTCACCATTTTTGGCGACGGCTCTCAAACGCGCTCTTTTTGTTACGTAGATGACCTCATCGAAGGCATTGTACGCCTCTTGCACTCAGACTGCGCTGACCCTGTTAATATTGGCAACCCCGACGAAATCACCATAAGTCAGTTTGCCGAAGAAATCATAGCCCTTACCGGCACCAACCAAAAGGTCATTTACAAAGACTTACCCGTCGATGACCCCAAGCAACGCCAGCCCGACATCACCAAAGCGCGCGCGCTCCTCGATTGGGAACCTAAAATAGACCGCAAAGAAGGTCTCAAGCGTACTTATGCTTATTTTAGAAGTTTATCTGAAGAGGAACTGCGCCAAACCGATCACAACAATTTTGACCAATACATCACCAAATAATGAGCTATTTTGCACACGAAACAGCCGTAATTGATGCAGGTTGCCAAATTGGCGACGGTTCCAAAATTTGGCACTTTTCACACCTCATGCCGGGTTGCAAGCTCGGAGCAAACTGTAATATCGGTCAAAACGTCGTGATTTCTCCAGAAGTAGTGCTCGGCAATAACGTGAAGGTGCAAAACAACGTCAGCATTTACACGGGTGTCAGCTGCGACGACGACGTTTTTTTGGGTCCTTCGATGGTATTTACCAATGTGATCAATCCAAGGAGCGCAGTTAATCGCAGAGATAGTTACTTGCGTACCCATGTAGGCAGAGGCGCGAGCATTGGCGCCAACGCCACTATCGTTTGCGGACACGACATCGGAGCTTATGCCTTTATTGGCGCCGGAGCAGTTGTAACCAAACACGTACCTGCCTACGCCCTTGTTGTGGGCAACCCCGCACGCCAAATGGGCTGGATGTCTGAATACGGGCATCGCCTCTCTTTTGATGCCGACGGACGCGCAACTTGCCCCGAAAGCGGTCAGCAATATCATTTAATAAACGGATCAGTAACAAGAATAGATGAGTAAGATCAAATTTGCAGTAGTTGGCGCCGGACACATCGGCAAGCGCCACGCCGAAATGATACGCCGCGATGCAGAAGGCGAATTAGTTGCGCTCGTTGACCCGCGTGGTGCGGAGGCTTGTGACGCCCAAGATTTTGCCGTACCCTTCTTTGCTTCTATAGACGAGCTCCTCGCCAGTTCTTTAGACTACGACGTCGTCAATATTTGCACGCCCAATGGCCTGCATGCAGCGCAAGCGCTCAAAGCCCTCGAAGCCAAAAAGCACGTGGTTTGCGAAAAACCAATGGGTCTCACTACAAAAAGCTGTGAGGCACTCATTTACAAAGCTTTACAAGTGTCCAAACAAGTGTTTTGCGTGATGCAAAACCGTTACTCACCGCCAAGTGTCTGGATCAAAGACCTCATCGATCGCAAAGTACTCGGAGACATCTATATGGTTCAGCTCAATTGCTACTGGAACCGCGACGAGCGCTACTACAAAGCGGGCGGCTGGAAAGGCACCAAAGACCTCGACGGCGGTACACTTTTTACGCAGTTTAGCCACTTCATCGATATCATGTACTGGCTTTTTGGGGATATTCAAAATATCCAAGGAAAATTTGCCGATTTCAATCACAAAGACTACACCGATTTCGAAGATTCCGGCTTTGTCAGTTTTGATTTTGTGAACGGCGGCATGGGAAGCCTCAATTATTCAACCTCGGTTGCCAACCAAAACCTTGAATCAAGCATGACCATCATTGGCCAAAATGGATCGGTCAAGATTGGCGGTCAATACATGAATGAAGTAGAAGTTTGCAACATCAAAGACTACCAAATGCCTGAGTTAGCACCCACCAACCCAGGCAATGACTACGGCCCTTACAAAGGTTCTGCAGCCAATCACAACTACATCATTACCAACGTCATAGATACATTAAACGGACGCACCTCACCCACTACCAACGCACTTGAAGGCATGAAAGTAGTGGACATCATTGAACGCATTTATGCTGTCCGCGACGCGCAATTCTCTCATTAAACAGAGCCTTCCATGATCTATCAGGACCTCATCGATAAAAACACCAAATTAGCGGTTATTGGCTTGGGCTATGTTGGCCTTCCGATTGCCCTTGAATTTGCCAAACGCGTCAACGTGATTGGCTTTGACATCAATGCATCTCGCATAGGACAAATGCAACGCGGCGAAGATCCCAGCCGCGAGCTCAGCTCAGCTGATTTTGAAAACCGCAGTATCCAATTTACCTGCAATATCGACGACCTCAATGAAGCGACTTTCTTCATTGTTGCCGTCCCGACACCCATTGACGACAGCAACCTCCCTGACCTCAAACCCTTATTGGGCGCCAGCCGCACGGTAGGGCAAGTACTCAAAAAAGGCGATTATGTCGTTTTTGAATCTACTGTTTACCCCGGTTGTACTGAAGAAGACTGCATTCCCATTTTAGAAGAAGCTTCCGGGCTCAAGTTTAGAAAAGACTTCATGGTTGGCTATTCACCAGAGCGCATCAACCCAGGGGATAAAGAACATACCCTACAAAACGTCATCAAAATTGTATCTGGCTGCTGTGAAGAGTCGCTTGACCAAATTGCCAAAACTTACGAATTAGTGGTGGCGGCAGGCGTTCATCGCGCCACGAGCATAAAAGTGGCCGAAGCGGCTAAAATAGTTGAAAACACGCAGCGCGACGTCAATATCTCGCTGGTCAATGAGCTGTCGATTATCTTCAATAAAATTGGCATCAATACGTTTGACGTCCTTGAAGCAGCAGGCACCAAATGGAACTTCCTGAATTTTTATCCCGGTCTTGTAGGCGGCCACTGCATTGGTGTAGACCCTTACTACCTCGTGCATAAAGCCATGCAGGTAGGCTACCACTCCAAAGTGATCAATTCTGGACGCTATGTCAATGATTCAATGGGTTTTTACATCGGCAAACAAACGGCCAAAAAAATCATCGCTCAAGGTAAAATTATTCAAGAAGCCCACGTTTTGGTGATGGGCGCGACCTTCAAAGAAAACGTCTCGGATATCCGCAATTCTAAGGTTATTGACGTAATCAATGAACTCAAATCATTCCAAATCAACGTTGAAATTATTGACCCCTACGCCGATTCTGCCGAAATGGAGCACGAATACGGCATGGCCCTTACCACTGAATTGCGCTCAGATTATGACGCAATCATCTTAGCAGTTAATCACAGCTCTTACCTCAACTTAGACGAAGCTTACTTCAAAAGCTTGCTCAAAGACGGGAAAGGTATTTTTGTAGATGTCAAAGGTATTTATCGCAATAAAATTCAAGATTTGACGTACTGGTCCTTGTAAATGACTTACACTAAACACATACTCGTTACTGGTGGAGCCGGTTTTATTGGTTCTCACGTCGTCAGACGTCTGGTAAAGAACTACCCTAACTACCTCATTGTCAATTTAGACAAACTTACTTACGCAGGGAACCTTGCCAATTTAACTGACATCGACACCGCACCCAATTACCGCTTTGAGAAGAGCGATATCTGCGATGCCGAAGCCCTAAAAATCATTTTTGAAAAGCACGACATCACGGACGTCATCCATTTGGCGGCAGAAAGCCATGTAGATCGGTCTATTTCAGGCCCCATGGAGTTTGTCATGACCAACGTTGTCGGGACCGTCAATCTCTTACAAGCAGCAAAAAAACACTGGGACGGCAAGCCCAATCATGTCTTTCATCATGTCTCCACAGACGAGGTCTACGGCAGTTTAGGCGATGAGGGCTTATTTACCGAGCAAACCCCCTATGACCCCCGCAGCCCCTACTCTGCCTCGAAAGCAGCATCAGATCATTTTGTGAGCGCCTACCATCATACTTATGATTTGCCGATCAAAATGAGCAACTGCTCTAACAACTACGGCTCACATCATTTCCCTGAAAAACTCATTCCGCTGATGATCCACAATATCATCAACGAAAAGCCCCTACCCGTTTACGGTACCGGCGATAACATCCGGGATTGGCTCTGGGTCGAAGACCACGCTAGCGCTATCGATGCCATTTTTCATAATGGGCGCATCGGACAATCCTACAACGTTGGGGGCCTCAATGAATGGTCCAACATCGAACTCGTGCGCTTTTTATGCCGTTTACTCGACCAAAAACTAGGTAGAACGCCCGGAAGCTCCGAAACACTGATCACCTTCGTCACCGACCGCGCGGGACACGACAAACGCTACGCCATTGACGCAAGTAAACTCGAAACCGAACTCGGATGGAAACCCTCTATCACCTTTGAAGAAGGCCTCGAACACACCGTCGATTGGTACCTTTCCAACCAAGATTGGGTCGAAAAAGTAACGAGTGGCGCGTATCAAGATTATTACAATAATATGTATCTTGGTAGGTGATTTTACTGAATGTAAATCGTTCCTCTATCGCTAACTTTGATGAAATTTAATTGCTATGAATAGTACACCCAAACTAGAGCTGTCTGACCTCAACAAAAATGTCTATTCGCAAATGAATGAAAACGAACTGAGTGCAGTAGAGAAACAAATCATTGATCGAGGTTTTCAAGATATTGAAAATGGAAATGTCATTTCGAATGCTGCAGTATTTGAAATGGCAGCAAAATGGTTGAAAATGAAATAGTTTGGTTGCCTATTGCCAACGAACAGCTTGAGTTCATACTGAACTATTGGAATACAAAGACAAGCAACGCTTTTTATTCCAACAAAATTCTTAATAAACTCTATTTAAAATTAATTACCCTCCAAAGGTATCCTCATTCGGCTCCTTTGCTTCAGAGCAGAAAAGTTCACAAATTGGCAATGAGGAATTACAGCATTATATATGCTGTTCGTTCCGAAATGATCTACATTTTTTCCTTTTGGGATAATCGTCAAGACCCGAATAATCTCATTACAATTTTAAATAATTTAAAATAACATACACAGAAAGTTTGTAATTAGGATATACTTACTTTTACCGTGTATACATTACTATGAGTTTCCTCAATTCCCTTTTCGGACCAAAAAAACGCAAAACACCTTTCGATTTAGCGACATTGGGAGTCGACATGCATTCGCATCTTATTCCTGGCATTGACGATGGCGCTCCTACCATGGATCACAGCATTGCGATGCTCAACAAATTTGCTCAGCTAGGCTACAGAAAAGTGATCACCACCCCACATATTCTCGGAGAAGTGCATCCGAATACGCCAGAAATTATCTTAGATGGCTTGGCCAAAGTGCGACAAGAAATTCAAGAACTACAGATTCCCATTGAACTCGAAGCCGCTGCAGAATACTACTGCGACGAGACCTTTTTGCCGAAAATCAAAGCAAAAAAACTCCTGAGCTTTGGGCATAATTATGTGCTGATGGAATTCAGTATGCTCAACCCTAGCCAATACGAAGCGCAAGCCCTGTTTGAGTTACAGGTGGCGGGTTACACTCCTGTTTTAGCACATTTCGAACGCTACCCCTACTACCATGGTAATTTCGAAAAGGTAAGAGAACTACGGGAGCGAAACATCAAGATACAGATCAATTTAGGGTCGCTATCAGGTCATTACGGAAGTGGTGTAAAGAAAATGGCAGAAGAACTCATTAAAAAGGGTCTAGTTGACTTCCTGGGCTCAGACTGCCACCGCATGGAACACCTATTATTGCTCGAAAACCACCTCGATTTAGCCATTTTCAACGACATTGAAAAACTCCAGTTGCTCAATCAGCAGCTCTAAACGCGTTTCATGAAACTCCACCTCCTTCGTCACGCCAAAACCAATCAGACGAGCTCAACAGGCCTAGATTTTGACCGAGAATTGCTACCCCGTGGCTACGAACAACTTCAAGAATTCAAGGACTTTTATGCCCAACAACCATTTCGCGTAGGTCATATTTTGTGTTCAAGCGCCGTGCGAACCCGCCAAACGCACCATGAAATTGCCAAGCTTTTTGCGGGCATTCCCGTCACTTTTAGAGAGGATTTATACCTTGCCTCGGCCGAAGAAATGCTTCAAATTATCAATGTATTCAAATGTGCCGAAGACCTACTTGTGATAGGCCACAATGAAGGTATCAGTGATTTAGCAAGCGTGTTGAGTGGCGACTACATTTTGCTCAAAACCTGCGGCTATGTCTGCCTTGAGTTTCCTTTTGAGCACAACGGTTTCATCTCGAGAGAAACAGGGAAGCCTATAGAGACTTTTCGGGCGAGGGCGTAATTTCATGCCACAATGGCAGCAACTTGTCGCTGGCATAAAACTTGACCAATCAAGACCATGCGCCACGACCCCTACTTTGATTCGCGCCTTAGGCCTTCCTTTGCACCTGCTTTGGTGGTGGTGCTCGTAATGTGGTTGGTTTATTGGGCCGACTTTCTTTTTCCTACAGACTTTCAGCGCTATGGGCTGATCGCCCTGAACCAAACTGGTTTGCGCGGTATTCTTTTCATGCCTTGGATACATGCCCACAGCGATATCAAGCACATTCTCAACAACAGCTTACCAACTTTTTTGCTTTTAGGCCTCTTGTTTTATTCCTACAAAGCAGTGGCTTGGCGCGTTTTTTTAATGGCTTGGTTCTTTACGGGCGCACTTCTCTGGCTCATTGGCGGCAGCAATGGCGCCGTTCATATCGGCATGAGTGGCGTTATTTATGCCCTCGCCGGATTCCTCTTTACGTCCGGAGTTTTGCGCAAATATTTACCGCTCCAGGCATTGTCTCTTTTCATCGTATTCCTTTATGGGTCAATGATATGGGGTATCTTCCCGACACAACCAAGAGTTTCTTGGCAAGGGCATTTAGCAGGCCTGATCGTCGGGGTTGTGCTGGCGTTTGTCTACCGCAAACAAGGGCCCCAGCGTCCGAAATACCAATATGAAATTGAAAAAGAACTCGGTATAGAACCTCCAGATTTTGAAGGTGACTTGCGGCGCGCCATTGAAGCGGAGCAGGCGGCTACCGAACAAGCCCCCACAATTGTTGTTTACGATTACAAAAAGAACGACTAATTTTAGGACGTGGAAACAATCAGAAATAAGGTCAAGGAAAGTGGTTTGGTTCAGCTCGATTTAGCAGACTACAAACCCCGTATCGCACTTGAAGGCATAGACCTCTCCGAACAACTTTGGCAAGGATTGGTCCTAAAAGAGAAAGATTTTCGCGACTGGATTAAAAACCATGATTGGGGCCAATACCAAAACAAAGCCATCTACATTTTTTGCAGTACCGATGCAATTATCCCTACTTGGGCATACATGTTGGTAACATCGGCCCTACACAAGATGGGCATTGAAAGTCTCGTGGGCCTGGAAAAAGATTTATCTAAACAATTGATATCCAAAGAGATTCAAAAAATAAATTTAGCCGAAATCGAAAATCAACGCGTTATTATCAAAGGCTGCGCCGATATCTCAGACCCTGCCTACGCTATGTCTTTTTTGGTGAGCTTCCTTCAACCACACGTCAAATCCATTATGTACGGCGAACCGTGTAGTACGGTGCCAATTTATAAGCAATCATGATCAAAGCATGGCTCCACGCGGCGCGCTTAAGAACGCTTCCGCTATCTGTTTCGGGAATTATCGTTGGCTCAGGCCTTGCCGCACTTCTCGGCGCGTTTGACGGCCGAATTTTTGCGCTTGCAATACTCACCACCATTGGTTTTCAGGTGCTTTCTAACTTTGCAAACGACCTAGGCGACAGCCAAAAAGGAACAGACAACGCCGATCGAGTTGGGCCAGCACGCGCCATTCAAAGCGGTCAGCTAACTGCGGCTCAAGTCAAGATTGGAATGTGGGTAGTTGCTATTTTTTCTTTGGCGTCAGCCCTTCTCCTGATTTACCTTAGCGTTCCAAACCTCAGCCAACAGGCATTTCTTTTTTATATTGGCCTGGCCCTAGCCTGCATCATCGCCGCCATTACCTACACCGTTGGGAAAAATGCCTATGGTTATCGAGGCCTAGGCGATATTATGGTATTTGTGTTTTTTGGTCTTGTCAGCGTGATTGGCGTATTTCAACTCTACGGCGAAGGCTTTGAATGGCTCGTGTTGTTTCCTGCGATCAGCATTGGATCTTGGAGCACCGCCGTGCTGAACCTGAACAATCTGCGCGACATCCAGAACGACGGCCGCATGAACAAACGCACCATGGTCGTTAAGCTTGGTTATGAGCGTGCCAAATTATATCATGTCTTTTTGGTGAGCAGCGGATTAGCCACCTGGTTTTTCACGGTTTATCTTTTGGCATTTAACACCTACAATTATTGGCTTTTTGCTGCTCTTTTACCCTCTTTAGGCCTTATTTTACACCTCAAACGCGTTTTAGACAACCAAACACCGGCAAGTCTAGACCCCGAGCTAAAAAAAGTCGCTTTATTGACTTTCTTTTCAGCCTTGCTTTTTGCAATTTTACTTAACTTTGCCCCGCATTAAATCAACACACATGAACATCCTTGTTTGTATTTCAAAAGCGCCAGACACCACCTCGAAAATCGCCTTCACTAACGGCGATACCCAATTCGATGAAAACGGCGTTCAATATATTGTCAATCCTTATGACGAGTGGTATGCACTAGTGCGTGCCCTCGAGCTCAAAGAAGCCCAAGGCGGAAACGTAACCATCATCACTGTTGGCACCACCTCCGACGACGCCGTGATCCGCAAAGCGCTCGCTATCGGAGCCGACGACGCCGTTCGCATCGATGCGCCAGCCACTGACGCTTACTTTGTTGCGTTACAAATTGCAGCCTACGCCAAAGAAAAAGGCTTTGACCTCATCTTAACCGGCAAAGAAACCATCGACTACAACGGTTCTCAAGTTGCCGGCATGATTGCCGAAGCACTTGAATTACCCTACATTTCTATCGCTACTAAACTAGATGTTTCGGGCAGCACCATTAGCTGTGAGCGCGAAATCGTCGGCGGAATGCAGGAAGTAGAAGTCCAAGCGCCGGCTGTAGTAAGTTGTGCGAAAGGCATGGCCGAGCAGCGCATACCAAACATGCGTGGCATCATGGCAGCCCGCACCAAACCACTCAACGTGGTGGCGCCAACAGCCTTAGAGGCCCTTACCTCTTTCAGTAGCTACAGCATGCCTGCAGCCAAATCATCCGTTAAACTCATCGATCCAAACAACCTCGACGAACTCGTTGCGCTCTTGCACAACGAAGCGAAAGTCATCTAAGCGCCTCTATCATGAATCTCGTTTATATCAATTCAGCAAACGGTTTGTCCAAAGCAGCTTTGGAGACTGTAACTTACGCTAAAAAATTAGGCGCTGACGTCGCCGTTGTCACGAATGGTGCTGCCTCAGCAGACCAACTCGCTACCCTTGGCGCATATGGCGCAAGTACCATCTTACAAGACGCCAACGTCGATGGCCAAGACCCGAGTCAACTTGTAAAATTAGTTGCTGCCGCCGCGCAAAAAGTTGGCGCAAGCACCATCATCTTCTCCCATGACCTCATCGGTAAAGCCGTTGCGCCGCGCTTGTCTGTGCGTCTCAAAGCAGGTTTAGTGGCAGGTGCTGTTGCGCTTCCTGAAGCCAATGGCAGCATTAAAGTCAATGTTTTCTCAGGTAAAGCATTTGGTTATGTAACCGTTAACAGCGCGGTGCGCATCATTTCCTTACTGCCAAATAGCATTCAACCAGAACAAATTGGCGGCAACTGCGCTACAGAAGCTTTTGATAGCCAAGCTGGCAGCAGTGCAATTACAGTCAAAGCCACCAAAAAACCAGAAGGTGCTATTCCACTTCCAGAGGCCGAACTCGTTGTTTCTGCCGGTCGCGGGCTCAAAGGCCCTGAAAACTGGGGAATGGTCGAAGACCTTGCCGCAGCACTTGGCGCAGCCACCGCTTGTTCGCGCCCAGTTGCCGATATCGGCTGGCGTCCGCACCACGAGCACGTTGGTCAGACTGGTGTAGCCATTCGTCCGAACCTCTACATTGCAGCAGGCATCTCAGGAGCCATTCAACACCTTGCGGGTGTCAACGGCTCTAAGGTTATTGTTGTGATCAATACAGATGCAGAAGCGCCCTTCTTTAAGGCTGCCGACTACGGAATCGTTGGTGACGCCTTTGAAGTTCTACCACGCTTTACAGAGGCCGTGAAGCGTTTTCGCGCCGCGCAACATTAATTTTACTTTTACGTAAAACCGACCCGAATGCAAAAAATACGCTTAGACATCACGGGTATTGAATACAGCCAAACGCAGTCTGGCTCTTATGCACTCACCCTGCAAGAGGCCGGTGGTACGCGCAGATTGTCTATCGTAATTGGTGGTTTTGAGGCGCAAGCCATTGCCGTTGAGCTAGAAAATATGGTGCCCTCTAGGCCCCTCACCCACGATCTTTTCAAAGCATTTTGCAAGTCATTTAACGTCGATGTAAAAGAAATCCTGATCTATAAATTCAAAGTGAAAGAGGGGGTCTTTTACGCCAAAATTATTTGTGCCGTAGACGACGTCATCACAGAAATTGACTCCAGAACCTCAGATGCCATCGCTATTGGTGTCAGATTCAAGGCGCCAATCTATACCCTGAATAGCATTTTGAATGAAGTAAGCGGGATTTCACCCGGAACTTTAGACGATGCCTACGGATTTGACGATGAAAATGATATCTTTGAGCAAGACGAGCAAGCCCCAAATGAATGGGATCTCTATGCCACCGAAGAGCTAGAGAACCAATTAGCCGAGGCACTCGAAAACGAAGATTACGAACTTGCCTCTAAAATCCGCGATGAACTTAACCGCCGCAATCAAAACTAGACTTACCCTTCTTAGTTTCTTTCAGTTTTTTGTCTGGGGAGCATGGCTCACTACCATTGGAACCTATTGCACAGAAGGTAAAGGTTGGGATTTCCCTCAATTTGGCGCCATTTTCTCAACGCTTGCGCTATCGTCTATCCTCATGCCCTCACTCATAGGCATCATCGCCGATAAATGGATGCGCGCTGAACGCTTGTATGGCATTTTGCACCTCACTTACGCAGCGTTTATGCTGCTCATTCCTAATTTAGAAGCACTCACATCTATTGTTCCATCGCTCAAACAACTGGAAGAATACGAATTGCTTTATTGGATAGTATTCGGCGGAATGTTGGCCTATATGCCATCAATATCCCTTTCAAATTCAGTGTCTTATCGAATTCTTAAAATGAACAACCTCGATGTTCAACTCGACTTCCCAAAAATTAGAGTGTGGGGTACTATTGGCTTTATTGCCGCGATGTGGCTCACCAATTTAAGTGGGAGCAAAGCCAATGAAAATCAATTTTATATTGCCGGAATTGGCGCCCTACTCTTGGGCATTTATGCCTTTACACTACCGGCCTGTCATCCGCAAGGAAAGACCTCCGAAAAGAAAAGCCTGGCTTCCCAGCTCGGCCTAGACGCCTTCAAATTGTTTGGCGAATACCGCATGGCACTTTTCTTTATCTTTTCCATTCTCCTTGGGGCGGCATTACAACTTTCAAATATGTACGGAGATGCCTACTTAAGTAGCTTTCCAAAAGGATCACTCGTCGAAAAGTACTCTACGATTATTTACTCCATTTCTCAGGTTTCTGAAACGATATTTATCCTGACAATCCCCTATTTTCTGAAAAAATTCGGTATCAAAAATGTGATGTTATTCGCCTTATTTGCTTGGGTATTGCGCTATGGTTTCTTCGCTTACGGCGGCACCGATTTTGGTATTTTACTCATCGTAATGAGTTGTATTGTTTACGGCATGGCCTTCGACTTTTTCTTGATTTCAGGCTCTATGTTTGTCGAGGCCAATACGGATAGCAACATCAGGTCGAGTGCACAGGGCTTATTTATCATGATGACCAACGGAATTGGTGCTTACATCGGCACAAAGGCGAGTAGCCAAATCATAGACGCCTATTACAAGATATCTCCAACACAAACGGATTGGCACGGCACATGGCTTTTCTTTGCCGCTTACTCGTTGGTAGTGGCGCTTTTATTTTTACTCCTTTTCAAGGATAAACGCACTATGCATCCTTAGAGAATTTATACCCAACACCCCGAATTGAATGGAAATAGCGCGGGTTTTTAGGATCAATTTCAAATAGTTTTCTAAAATTCAGGATGTAATTATCAATAGTTCGCGATGTAGGGATTTGCTCTGAGCCCCAAAGCCGATCTAAGATTTCATTTCTGGAAATCACTTTTCCTGCCTTTTCTATGAAGAGCTCGAGCAATTGCACCTCTCTTTTTGTAAAGGTGTGCAATAACTTGCCGTTGGTATCCCTGACCTCAAAATTTGTCAAACTGATCTCTTTGTCGCCAATTAAATAGGTGCTCATTTGCTCATTTAAGAAAGATCCGTTCATCAGGATTTGTACTTTCAGCAGCAATTCTTCGAGGTCAAAAGGTTTGACTAAATAGTCATTTGCGCCCAATTTTAGACCCGCAACGCGATCAGCAGTAGTTCCTTTTGCAGACAAAAATAAAACAGGAACCGATGAGTGCTTGCGGATTTCTTTGCAAAGATCAAAACCAGATACATGCGGCAACATGACGTCGAGAATGATGAGATCATAGTGAATTGGGCCTGCAAAAACTTGTTGAGCGACTGCGCCATCTGCATAGGTATCAATCGCATAACCCTCTAGCTCTAAATTGAGGCTGATCATGTCGCGCAAGCTTTGTTCGTCTTCAACTAAACAGATCCTTTGCATGATTTTTCTATGGAAAATATTATTTTTGATGAAATTACTATAAACTCTTCAAACTATGAATAAAATTCTACGCTTTGGGCTTCTCGTATTGGGCCTACAACTTGGGGTTTTGGCGCAACAAACGCTTTCGCATACGTCCAAGCTTGTTTTTTCCAAAGAGGTCCCAACCCTTTCATTGGCTTCACCAGATCGTACAGCCTTAGCCCTTGAAGACGAATTGCGCGACAAACAAGGTGTTCTTTACCGCATTGGGGTGGCCATCCCAACCCATTTAAGCTTACAAAATGGCGGTTTCTGGACTACACAACCCGACGGTAGCCGCACTTGGCAAGTAGTCATTTCAGCTCCTGGAGCAGAAGCTATTAGTTACCTATTTGACCAATTTGTTCTGCACGGGGGCAGCACTTTGCGCATCCAAAACTTAGATGGCAGCGATGCACATCCGGTATTAACAAGTAACGATGTAGAATCTCATCATATGCAAAATGCGGCATTGTGTGGCGGTTCCAAACACTTACTTACACTTACAGAACCAGCCTACACAACGCCATCTGAAATTTACCTAGATCGCATCATGTACAACTACCGTTCTACAGGTTTTGAAGCCACAGAAAAAATCAACGAATCAGACCCTTGTGAAGTCAATGTCAATTGTTCTCCTGTCGGAGATCCATGGCAAGACGAAAAACGAGGTGTAGCACGCATTTATGTAGTTGAAGGAGCACAAGCCGGATGGTGTTCGGGGTCATTGATCAACAATACCGCTCAAGACTGCAAACCTTATTTTTTAACAGCGCTACACTGCGGAGTGAGCGCAACTGCCGCAAACATGAACCAATGGAAATTTTACTTCCGTTATGAAGCGCCAAGCTGTACGAACCCAACAGCTGCAGGCACACTCGCAAGTCACATGGTATCAGGTTGTTTACGCATTGCTGACGCTGCCGATGGCGGCGGTAATTCAGGCTCGGATTTCTTGCTAGTCAAGTTAGGAAATTCGAACAATGAAAGCACCATCATTACCAACTTAAAATCAGCAAATCTCGACGCATACTGGAATGGATGGAATGCAAGCCCATCTCCTACAACAGGAGGGGTCAGTATTCACCACCCTGCCGGCGACATCAAAAAAATCTCTACTTTTTCTGGCAATACTGTATCTACTCAATGGGGTACTGCCACAGGGTCACACTGGCGCGTTACCTGGACAGCCAATGCCAACGGGCACGGCGTTACAGAAGGTGGTTCTTCAGGGTCTCCGTTATTCGACAATACAGGAAATATCATCGGTACACTCACCGGTGGCGGGTCTTATTGCACTGCACTCAATGCACCTGACCAATACGGAAAAATGGCCTTTCACTGGACCAACAATGGCACTACGGCAATCGAACAACTGAAGCCATGGCTTGATCCAGCAAACCTCAATGTTCTCGTTTTTGGCGGTTCTGCAGATCCATGTACACCATCAACACCCGTTGCACCTACTGCCAATTTTAGCGCTAGTGCAACAAACGTTACCCCAGGAACTACCGTGAGTTTTACAGATTTATCAATTGGTATTCCAACTTCTTGGGCCTGGACTGTGACACCTGCAACAGGTTGGAGTTTTGCAGCTGGCAGTACGGCCGGCACTCAAAATCCACAAATCACTTTCAATACAGTTGGCCAGTACACCGTTAGCCTTACCGCTAGCAACGCTCAAGGTTCCGATGTAGAAACAAAAACTAATTATATTGTGGTGGCTCAAGTGACAGGTCCTTGTACTGCGAGTGCTGTTTGCGATGAGTACATCAATACGGTAAGTTTCAACACCATTAACAATACTTCAACCTGCGGAACCAACGGTTATACCGACTTTACAGGTACCAGCACAGCGTTAGCACAAGGCAATACCTACACCCTTACCATCACGCCTGCCATCGTAAACAATACACAAGCATCTGCTTATACCAATGACGAAATCGCAGCCTGGATTGACTTCAACAATGATTTTGACTTCAATGACGCCGGAGAGCAAGTGGCTTACGTACTTGTTGCTACAGGCTGGACAAACACGTTTAATGTGACCATTCCATTGGCCTCTTACACGGGCAATGTGCGCATGCGCGTTCGTATCTCTTACCAACCGGATGGCGCAATTACACCATGTGGCCCGTCAAGCTACGGCGAAACAGAAGATTACACCATCAATATCACTTCAGGTGCCGGTATCAACGACAACCCACTTTCTCAGGTATCGATTTATCCGAACCCTGCAAACGAAGAATTATTTGTCGACCTCAAAGACCTCGAAGGCGTCAATAGCATCTCTATTCTCGATATGAATGGCAAACATATTAAAGCGCAGCAAAAAATCGAAAATGGCATCAATACATTGCCAATTTCTGAGCTGAAAGCTGGCGTCTACCAAGTGCGAATTACACAAAATGGTTACCAGTTTACACAACGCATCATCAAACTGTAACTACCTAATTACCATTTTGAAAAAACAAGGCGGCCCGCTCTAAGTGGGCCGCTTTTTTTTGTGGCAACATCCGATTCCAATTGGCCACCATTTGAACCGTTCGCATGTTTTTTCGGAGGCGTTCTTGGTGCTTGTCTACAAAATGCCAAAAAAGCGCATCGTAAAGAGCAGCGCTTTCTGCATCCGTTTTGAAGCCTTGCTTTTTGAGGTAATTTGAGCCAGAAAAATAGGGTTTTGTTGTCATGAGGCCGCCATCTGCATATTGACTCATGCCATAGACATTTGGCACCATTACCCAATCATAGGCATCCATAAAATTGCTCATAAAGAAGGCGTAAACCTCATCAGGATCTGTTTCTGAGAGAAAAAAGAAATTACCTAAGAGCATCAGTCGTTCTATATGGTGCGCGTAGGCATGTGTTTGCAATTTGTGAGCAACGGCTTTGAAAATCCCTAACTGAGCAAGTTGCGCCCAATTTAAAGTGCGGTGGTGGTGCATGGCATTGGTGGTGCGTTGCACCACGCCCACCCGCTCGTATACTGCGCGAATAAACTCGCGCCAGCCCACTACTTGACGAACAAAACCTTCGGTGCTTTCGAGTGAAACTTTTCCTAGTTCAAAAGCCTCCAAGACGCGGTGAATGACCATTTCTGGCAACAATAAACCTGCATTGAGTGCAGTAGAAAGATTTGAATGAAAAACAAACGTAGAAGTTGCACTAAATGCGTCTTGAAACGGCCCGAAATGGGCTAAATTGGTGTCGATAAAAAAGTCGAGCGCTGCTTTGGCCTCTTGGTGCGTGACCGGATAGTTGCTCAGGTCGGGGTCTCCAGGGTTATCAGAATATTCGCTTGAAATTTCTTTTTGAGCTACCTGCGCCCATTGACTTTCATATCTTGGAAAATTTGGCAATTCCATTCCTTTGGGCAGCCGCTTGCGATTGTCTGTGTCAAAACTCCAACGACCACCCAGCGGCTGTCGATGGTCGTCTAAAAGTATGCCCAAACGCTCGCGTTGCTTTTTGTAAAAATCTGCCAGAAAAAAGCGTTGCACGCGAGCACCAAATAATTGATCATTCATTTGCTTTGAATTGATAAAGGAGGGATTCTCAAGCCAGCTAAGTTCCATTCCATGTCGCGAGGCGTTTCGGCGAATTCTTTTCTCTAAAAGAAAATCAGTAGGGTCTACAACTACTACTTGTTGGGTGCTTTCTTTGAGTTGCTCAAAAATCTGTGCAAGTGAAGCCTTTTTCGCGTCGAAATAGGTCACTTTCTTATTTTTACTCCGCAAATATTCTGCGTAGTATTTCATGGAGGCGCGATGAAAAGCCAACTTTTTTTGATGAAAAGGGAGTTGCCCAAAGAAGAGTTCGTCTTCGACAAGCCAAAAGGTTTCGGTGTGCGCAAACGCAGGATGCTCCTCGAAAAGCTGATTTGGAAAAACCAAACAAATAGATGTTGACATATGAGCCAAACACCTCAAAGAGGACTTTGTTTGAACGCTTCTTTTGTGCGTCATTTTGAGTTCACAATTTCTTTAAACTGCGCACAAACTCTGTGTAATTTTGTCTTGTAATTAAAAGTAATCATGGATAAAGTTTCTTATGTTGGCAATGCAGACGTCAATGCCATCGAACACCTCTACCAACAATACCGCCAAGACCCAACGAGCGTAGACCTCGGTTGGGCCAAATTTTTTGAGGGCTTTGAATTTGCCCAAACTAATTACGATCAAGACGGCAGCATTCCTGAAAACTTCGTCAAAGAATTCAAAGTAATTAACCTCATCAATGGATACCGTACTCGCGGACACCTTTTCACGCGCACCAATCCTGTTCGCGAACGCCGCAAGCACACCCCAACCTTAGATATTTCGCATTTTGGGCTCACCGACCAAGACCTTAATGAGGTTTTTCAGGCGGGCGAACAAATTGGCATCGGCGCCGCCAAACTCTCCGATATCATTGCGCACTTAGAATTAACTTATTGTCAGTCTATCGGTATTGAATACATGTACATGCGCGACCCAGAGCGCATCGATTGGTTCAGAAACAAAATCGAACTCAGCAACCGCCCCGTTTTTGACCCGAAGCGCAAGCGCAAAATTTACGAGAAACTCAACCAAGCAACTGGTTTCGAGGCCTTTTTAGGTAAAAAATTCGTTGGGCAAAAACGCTTCTCTATCGAAGGTGGCGAAGGGCTCATTCCAGCACTAGACACACTCGTTCACAAAGGTGCCGCACTTGGAGTTGAATACTTTGTAATGGGGATGGCACACCGCGGCCGGCTCAATACCTTAGCCAACATCTTTGAAAAACGTCCACGCGATATCTTTAGAGAATTCGAAGGAAAAGAATTTGATTTTGAAACAACTTTTGACGGAGACGTCAAATACCACCAAGGCTTCACATCTCACATTACTTTAGAAAATGGTCAGCAAATCGGCCTTACGCTTGCCCCTAACCCTTCTCACCTCGAAGCTGTAAATACAGTTGTAGAAGGAATCGCACGAGCTAAAATAGACCACGTTTTTCAGACCGAAGATAAAGTTTGCCCCGTATTGATCCACGGCGATGCCGCTGTTGCGGGTCAGGGAATTGTTTACGAAACCATTCAAATGGCGGGCCTTGACGGCTACCGCACCGGTGGTACCATTCATATTGTCGTGAACAACCAAGTTGGTTTTACAACCAATTACCTCGATGGCCGCACCTCAACCTACTGCACAGATGTTGCTAAAACAACATTGTGCCCCGTTTTTCATGTCAACGGAGACGACATCGAAGCGGTTGTCACGACCATCGAAATTGCCATGGAATACCGCCAGGCTTTTCACCGAGATATCTTTATCGATTTACTCTGCTACCGCAAATACGGACATAACGAAGGCGATGAGCCTAAGTTCACGCAACCAAAGCTTTACAACATCATCGCAAAGCATCCGAACCCAAGAGAAATCTACTTAGAGCAATTGCAACGAGAAGCCCTCATGAGTGCAGAAGATGCCAAGCAAATTGAGCAGGTCTATCAACAATTTCTCGAAACAGAATACGAAGAATCAAGAAAACGCGACAAAGCGTTGGTTTACGACTTCTTAAGTCTCACTTGGAAAGATTACCGTCATGGAACGGCTAAGGATTTTGAAAAGTCGCCTCAAACAGGGATTGCAAAAAAAGAACTGCTCGCTCTCGGACGCAAGCTAGCTACGCTTCCCGAAGGCAAAAAATACTTCAGAAAAATTGCGAAAATCTTTGAAGACCGTTTGGCAGCTATTGAAAGCGACAAACTAGATTGGGGCTCAGCCGAAATGTTGGCTTACGCTACGCTTCTTGCCGAAGGACACGCCGTGCGTATTTCGGGCCAAGACGTCGAACGCGGCACGTTCTCACACCGACACGCAGTTGTCAAGACCGAAGACACCGAAGAAGAAGTGCTCACACTCAACGCACTCAAAGACAAACAAGCACCATTCAGTATCTACAACTCTTTGCTCTCGGAATACGGTGTGCTTGGTTTCGAATATGGATACTCTTTAGCCAATCCATCGGGCCTAACCATTTGGGAAGCACAATTCGGAGACTTCTTCAATGGCGCCCAAATTATGGTTGACCAATTTATCTCAGCCGGCGAAGACAAATGGGCTACGCAAAGTGGGCTCGTGATGTTATTGCCACACGGCTACGAAGGTCAAGGTGCCGAGCACTCTAGTGGCCGAATGGAGCGTTTCTTGCAACAATGTGCAGACCTCAATATGCAGGTAGTGAATACCTCCACACCTGCCAATCACTTCCACCTACTGCGTCGTCAAATCAAACGAGATTTCCGCAAACCACTTGTTGTTTTCTCACCAAAAATGCTTTTGCGCTACCCAGACGCCACCTCTAGTCTAGACGAAATGGCTAAAGGAAGCTTCCAAGAGGTACTCGATGACCCTACGGCAGTTGCAAAAAACATCGACACCGTCGTATTGTGCAGTGGTAAGTTCTATTACGAAATGAAGGTCAAAGCTGCTGAATTAGGCGTCAAAAACATGGCATTTGTACGCGTAGAGCAACTTTATCCATTGCCAACAGCTCAAATCGATGCTATTATAGCCAAATACAAAGCCAAAAATATCATTTGGGCTCAAGAAGAACCAGCTAATATGGGTGCTTGGATGCACATGGCCATGAATCTGCGTCACATTCCACTCATTGGTATTTGCAGACCCGCAAGTGCTGCTAGTGCGGAAGGCTCCAAGAAATTACATGAAATTCGACTCAAACAATTGTTCAACGACCTCTTTGCCTACGCGAAGAAAGCTTAAAAATAGAAACGTATGTCACTATTAGAAATGAAAGTCCCGAGTCCGGGAGAATCGATCTCAGAAGTAGAAATTGCCACTTGGCTTGTAGCCGATGGCGACTACGTCGAAAAAGACCAAGCAATTGCCGAAGTAGATTCGGACAAAGCGACATTAGAATTACCTGCAGAAGAAAGTGGTATCATTACCCTTAAAGCTGCTGAAGGTGATGTCGTGAAAGTTGGCCAGGTGGTTTGCCTCATTGACACGAGTGCAGCGCGCCCTGCGGGCGCGCCTGCTCCGGCGCCTGCGCAAAGCGCAGCGCCCAAAACTGAGGCGCCTGCGGCGCCAGCCGCTGCACCAGCGCCTGCTGCTGCCCCGAATCCAGATCCAATAAAGCCTGCGAGCTATGCCAGCGGCGCAACTTCACCTGCAGCTGCCAAGATCATTAAAGAAAATAACATCAATCCTGCACAAATCAAAGCCACTGGCAAAGACGGACGCATCACCAAACAAGATGTGCTTGCCGCTATGTCTGCTGGCTTCTCTACTGAAGCTGCGCAAGGATGGGGAGGCACCCGCGAGCAAAGTCGCGAAAAAATGTCGATGCTGCGTCGCAAAATCGCAGAGCGTTTGGTTGCTGTAAAGAATGAAACAGCGATGCTCACGACCTTCAATGAAGTAGACATGAAACCCATCATGGACATCCGTGCGAAGTACAAAGATGCATTTGCCAAGCACCACGAAGTCAATTTGGGCTTTATGTCATTCTTTACCAAAGCGGTTACTGAAGCGCTCAAATTATTCCCTGCAGTCAATGCACAAATCGATGGCAACGAAATGATTTTCCATGATTACGCAGACATCGGGATCGCGGTTTCTTCGCCAAAAGGTCTCATGGTACCGGTAGTTCGCAATGCAGAGCAAATGAGTTTAGCCGATATCGAGCGTGAAATCAAGCGTTTGGCCATCAAAGCTCGCGACGGTAAAATCACGCCAGAAGATATGAGCGGAGGCACATTTACGATTACGAACGGAGGTGTTTTTGGCTCCATGCTCTCTACGCCGATTATCAATCCACCGCAGTCAGCCATTCTCGGTATGCACAACGTAGTGGAACGCCCAGTTGCCATCAATGGCAAAGTAGAAATCAGGCCAATTATGTATGTCGCCCTTTCTTACGACCACCGTATCATTGACGGTAAAGAATCGGTCGGATTCTTAGTGAAAGTCAAAGAAATGCTCGAAAACCCTGAGCGCATGATTTTCGGATCAAAAGATCCAATGGAAATCTTACTCGGACTCTAATTTAAGTTTTCAATCTTAGATATAAAAGCGCTCGAAAGGGCGCTTTTTTTGCTTCGGAGCTTTAGATTGCTTTTCGTATATTTGCTGTTCTAAAATTTGAAGAAGCAATGTCAAAAATCAGGAAGCAAGATGCCCTAGATTACCATTCCTCTGGCCGACCAGGGAAAATCGAAGTGATTCCATCGAAGCCTTATGCCTCGCAACGCGACCTCTCTTTAGCTTATTCTCCGGGAGTTGCCGAACCTTGTTTGCGCATTGCCGAAAACAAAGCCGACGTCTATAAATATACTGCTAAGCGCAACCTTGTTGCCGTTATTTCTAACGGCACGGCCGTTCTTGGTCTCGGCGATATCGGGCCAGAAGCTTCTAAACCAGTCATGGAAGGCAAGGGCTTGCTCTTTAAGATTTTTGCCGACATCGACGTCTTTGACATCGAAGTAGACGCCAAAGATCCGGAGCTATTTATCCAGACCGTCAAGGCTATTGCCCCTACATTTGGTGGCATCAACCTCGAAGACATCAAGGCGCCAGAGGCTTTTGAAATCGAACGCCGTCTCAAAGAAGAGCTCGACATCCCCATCATGCACGACGACCAACACGGCACCGCAATTATCAGTGCTGCTGCGTTGCTCAATGCGCTTGAACTCGCCAACAAGAAAATAGAAAAAATCAAAGTTGTTGTTTCTGGTGCAGGAGCAGCTGCGGTGTCTTGCATCAAACTCTACCACCGTTTGGGCGTGAAACCAGAAAATGTCTTCATGTACGACTCCCGTGGGCTCATTCATCAAGGCCGCACCGACCTCGACGACATGAAAAAAACTTTCGCTGCACACAAAAAAGACCTCGATTTCGAGTTGGCTTTCAAAGGTGCTGATGTATTTCTAGGTTTGTCTAAGGCCGGATTGGTCAGCAAAGAAATGATTGCATCCATGGCCAAAGACCCAATCGTATTTGCGCTCGCCAACCCTGAACCTGAAATCTCTTACAAAGAAGCAACTTCGGTTCGCAAGGATATCATCATGGCTACTGGCCGTTCAGACCATCCTAACCAAGTCAATAACGTTCTCGGCTTCCCTTATATTTTCCGCGGTTCTTTAGATGTGCGCGCTACTGCCATCAACGAAGAAATGAAACTGGCGGCCGTCAAAGCCATTGCTGCGCTGGCCAAAGAAACCATTCCAGAAGAAGTCATCGAAGCCTACGGCGGAAAAAACATTTCTTTCGGACGCGAACAAATCATTCCAAAACCCTTAGATCCACGCCTAATTTATTACGTTGCTCCAGCAGTAGCGCGCGCCGCTATGGAATCTGGGGTAGCGCAAGAACCCATTGAAAACTGGGAAGAATACGAAAATCAGCTCAAAAGTCGCTTGGGTCTTGACAACAAACTTCAGAGAAACATCACCTCTAAAGCTCAAGGCAACCCAAAAACCGTTGTATTCCCAGAAGGAGACAACATCAAGATCCTAAAGGCAGCCCAACAAGCCTACGACGAAGGCGTCGCTTTCCCAATTTTACTTGGTAAAAAGCAGCGCATCATCGACCTCATGAACGAATACAGCATCGAAATCCCCGACGTTCAAATCATCGATTGTAAATCCGACGACGAAGAAGCGCGTCGCATTCAATATGGCAAAGAATTCTTTGAAAAGCGCAAGCGTAAAGGAATTACAGAATACGAAGCCATTTCTCTGATGAGAGAACGCAATTATTTTGGCGCCATGATGCTCAATATGGGCGAGGCAGATGCAATGGTTACTGGCCTAACCCGCAGTTACCGCTCGGTTTTGCGCCCAGCGATCAGCACCATCGGCTTACAGAAAGACATCAAGACAATTGCCGGGATGTACATCCTGAATACCAAAAAAGGTCCTCTTTTCTTGGCCGACACCACGGTAAACCTCAATCCGTCGGCAGAACAAATTGCAGAAATAACGGTCAACGTTGCCAAATTTATCAGACGTTTGAAAGTTCAGCCTAGAATTGCACTTTTGAGTTACTCGAACTTCGGTTCTTCACCAGGTGAAGACCCAGAAAAAATGTCAAAAGCTGTGCAGATTCTACACGAAACACAACCCAACTTAGTTGTCGACGGTGAAATGCAAGCTAATTTTGCCCTGAATCCGGAGCTCATGAACGAGAAATTCCCTTTCTCATTCCTTGCCAACAAAGAAGTCAATACCCTAATTTTTCCGAATCTTTCGGCTGGTAATATCGCTTACAAACTTTTGCAGTCAACCAATGAGCTCGACGCTATTGGCCCTATTCTTCTTGGAATGCGCAAATCTTTACACGTCTTGCAACTCGGGGCAAGCGTTCGCGAAATACTCAGCATGATCAAAATTGCCGTCATCGACGCCCAAAGCCAAGACAAATGATTTCAAGACTCAATGGCCGCCTGATCGAAAAAAATCCTACTGCGTTGCTCATCGAATGTGCAGGCGTAGGATATGAAGTCAAGATATCTCTCAATACTTTCTCTGTGTTGTCAGATGCCGAGGCCATTGTGCTGCATACCAAGCTTATCGTGAGGGAAGACGCCCATATTTTATATGGTTTTGCCACCAAAGAAGAGCGCGAAATGTTCGGACACCTCATCAGTGTTTCTGGCATAGGCCCGAATACAGCACTGATCATGCTCTCCTCCATGACCCCAGACGACATCGCCCATGCCATCCTCTCTGAAGATGTGGCAAGCATTCAAAAAATCAAGGGTATCGGTACCAAAACCGCACAACGGGTCATTATTGACCTCAAAGGAAAAGTATCCAAAATGGAACTCGGCACGGAGAATATTTTCTCCGCAAACAATAGAAATCGATTTGATGCGTTAATTGCTTTGGTTTCGCTCGGTTTTGATAAAAAATCAGCAGAAAAAGTATTGGATAAAATCGATACCGGAACCCAAACCGTAGAACAACTGATCAAAGAAGCGCTAAGACTACTATAACCGTGCAATACAATAACTGGCTCAAACCTTCCGCTCTAGGCACACTCCTCTTTTTGGTGTTTTTCACCATCGGGAAAACAGTTGCGCAAACCCCTACTTTGCCGTTTCCAATCATTAACCCACTCAATCCGCTGCAAAATTTTCCGCAAAGTTTTGACCTCGGCGACCCAACTAAGCTCAATCAGACCATCGTCTACGACCCCGAGACCGGTAGTTTTGTTTTCCGCGACGTCATTGGCAAAGACACCTATTTCAGGGCGCCACAGGCCATGACCCTAGAAGAGTACCTACTTTACCAAGAAAAAAAGAGCTTTTCCTTAGACTGGAAAGAAATCGTTGCCGAAGAAAGTGCTGAAAACCGCACATTTGAACTCCCCATAAAAATTGGCTCAAAGGCATTTGAAAGCTTTTTTGGCTCTGATCAAATTACCATTACACCAGGAGGTAACCTCGAAATCTCGCTCGGAGCCAACCACTCACGCGTAGACAACCCGCTGTTGCCAATGCGTCAGCGCAATATCACGCGCTTTGACTTCAATCAAAACATCAACATGGACATCACCGGCCAGATCGGGACCAACATGAAGGTGAACATGAAATACAATACCCGCGCAAACTTCGATTTTGAAAATATCTCCAAACTCGAACGCACGGGCAAGGAAGATGATATCCTACAGAAAATCGCCTTAGGACAGGTTAGCCTAGAACTACCTACCACCCTCATTCCCAGCTCTCAAACGCTTTTTGGCTTCAAGACGCAACTCAAATTTGGCCGTTCTACAGTAGACTTTATTCTAGCGCAATCCAAGGGAAAGCGCACCGAAATCAACGTAACTGGCAAGGCGCAAGTACAGAAATTCGAAATTACTGCAGACAACTACGAGGCCAATCGTCACTATTTCTTAAATCTCTATCACCAACAACACTACGACACCGCGATGTCAACGCTTCCTGTAGTGAACTCAACAACCTACATTACCCGCATCGAAGTCTGGGTCACCAACCGCAGCAGCATCACTGAAAACACCCGCAACATCGTTGCTTTTTCCGATTTAGGCGAGTCCAAACAAAGCAACTGCCAAGGAAATCCTGGCGCTTACTCCACACAAGAACTCCCTGACAACCAATCAAATGGCCTTTACGACTGGGCATCCGTGCAGCCATTAGTGCGCGGATTCTCAAATGCAGTTCTGGCGCTCAGTGCACAAGTAAATTCGCCTGGGCCATTTCTGCAGTCCATCGATTACGAAAAGGTAGAAAACGCTCGTAAGCTCAATGAAAATGAATTCACTTACAACGCATTATTAGGTTACATATCTCTCAACACAGCACTCAACAACGACGAAGTATTAGCTGTGGCTTATGAATATACTTACCGTGGTCAGACATATCAAGTTGGGGAATTTTCTACAGACGGTACAAATGGTCAAGAAGCGCTCATTTTGAAGCTCATCAAACCAACCATTACAAGTCCTAAAAACAAAATTTGGGACCTCATGATGAAAAACGTCTATTCCATTGGCGCTTACCAGGTTGATCAACTTGGCTTTAAAATCGATATCTACTACAACAATCGCGAAACTTCTGTTCTTCAACCATTTTTACCTTTCGATGGCATCGACAAAAAACAAATTGTCACGCTCCTCGACATGGACAAAATCAATCAGAACAACCAGCCTTTCTCGGACGGTGTATTTGACTTTGCTCCTTTTAACGTTGTGGGCAACAAAATCGATAACGGAGGTACCATCAACCGCAAAAATGGCCGTGTCTTCTTTACAACCGTAGAGCCATTCGGAAAAACGCTCGCCGAAAAATTAACGGCAGCAAATGTTCCACCTATTTACGTAAATCAACTCGCCTACACCGAACTCTACGACTCTACAAAGACCGCAGCACAACAAATTCCTGGCAAAAACCGCTTTGTATTCAAGGGTGAGTTTCAGTCTTCTATATCTTCGGAAATTCCATTAAACGTCATGAACATTCCGCAGGGTGCTGTTGTGGTCACTGCAGGCGGAATGCGCTTGGTAGAAGGTGTAGACTACACCGTCGATTATGCATTTAGCCGCGTGAAAATCTTGAATACTGGAATTTTAGAATCCAATACCCCGATTAAAATCTCCATCGAGTCCAATTCTGTTTTCGGCTTTCAAGCGCGCTCCATGATTGGTGGCCGCTATCAATACCGCATCAATGAAAACTTTAAAGTCGGTGCCACTTGGTTGCGCATGATGGAAAGACCCGTCACGCCTAAGGTCGATTTCGGCAGCGAGCCCTTCAAAAACAACGTTCTTGGTGCAGATTTCGCCTTCAGAACCAACGTTCCGATGCTGACCAAATTAGTAGACTTACTTCCTGTAATTTCTACCAACACCATGTCTACGCTCTCCATGTCTGGGGAGGTAGCAACCCTCAAACCAGGGCAACCGCGTGCCATCAATAAAGAAGGAACTTCCTACCTAGACGACTTCGAAGCGTCTCAAAGTGCCATTGACCTCAAAAGCATTGCAGCTTGGCGTTTGGCATCTGTTCCGCAAGGGCAGCCCGATTTATTCCCAGAAGCCGCTAAAAAGGACCTCAGTGCCGGTTACAAGCGTGCCAACTTATCGTGGTATACCATCGATCCTGTATTCTACCAAAGCAACCAACTTACGCCTGCTCATATCAAGCAAGACCCCACCATGCTCTACGACAGCCGCATGCGCTTGATTCAAATGACCGACATCTTCCCGAATTTGCAATTGCAATACGGATCTATCTCCAATATCAATGTATTTGATCTGGCGTATTACCCAGCAGAACGGGGTATGTATAACTTTGATACCACCGCAACCGTCGATACACTTGGTCGATTTACCAACCCAGAAGAAAGATGGGGAGGTGTCATGCGCGGGCTCACTACCAACGACTTCGAATTAGCGAACATTGAATTCATCCAGTTTTGGTTACTCGACCCTTTCAACGAAGACGCTGAAAACGAGAACCCTAATGCACCAATGTCTGGCGGAGACCTCTATTTCAATTTAGGTAACATCTCCGAAGACATCCTACCCGATTCCCGCAAGAGCTTTGAACATGGGCTTCCACCCAACAGCGATCCGGTCTTACTAGACAACATCGACACAACACAATGGTCGCGTGTTTCGACACAACAAGTAGTGGTGAATGCCTTCGCAAATGACCCTGCAGCACGCATCAAACAAGATGTCGGTCTTGATGGTTGGGATAACCTCGCAGAAACGCAGAGCTACGCTGCATTTGTCAATTGGGTGCAAAACAACAATACCTTAAGCGCTGCAGCAAAAGCGCGCATGATTGCCGACCCGTCTACCGATGACTACAACTACTATCTCGACGATAACTTTGACGTCGCCAAACTCAATATTTTAGAGCGCTACAAACACTACAACGGTATGCAAGGTAACTCCCCTACTACCGAAATGTCTGATACCGCCAATACGCTTGGCTACCCTACAATTGCCTCTAACTTTCCGGATATCGAGGATATCAACCAAGACAACAACCTTTCTGAATCAGAAGCCTATTTCCAATATCGCGTCAGTCTGCGCCCAAACGACCTTCAGAATGTAGGCAGCAACTTTATCACCAATAAACAAGTTTACCAAAACGGAACTAAGACAGAAACTTGGTATCAGTTTAAAGTACCGATTCGCGAGTTTGAAAAACGTGTCAACGGCATTCAAGATTTCCGATCTATTCGCTTCATGCGCATCTACATGAAAGGGTTCAACGAGCCAGTTGTTTTGCGCTTTGCAAGACTAGAACTTGTACGTGGTGAGTGGCGACGTTACTTCCAAGACCTTACTCAGCCAGGCTTGAGTGTGCAAACTGACCCCAATCTTACTCAGTTTAATATTGCCGCACTGAATATCGAGGAAAATGCACAACGTCAGCCAATTAACTATGTAGTTCCTCCTGGCATCGATAGAGAAATTGACCCTTCTCAGGTCTACCAACGTCAGATGAACGAGCAATCTCTTGTACTCGAAGTTTGTAACTTACAAGACGGCGATGCACGCGCCGCATATCGCAATGTGCAGTTTGATGTCAGAACTTACAAGAAGCTCAAAATGTTTGTTCACGCTGAGTCAGTTGTACAAAATCAACTCAAAGACAACGAACTCACTGTTTTTGTTCGCTTAGGTACAGACTACGTCGACAACTACTACGAATACGAACTCCCAATGAAGGTAACGGATTGGAATGCCACTAATCCAGACCTCATTTGGCCAGCGGTGAATAACATTGAAATCGAATTCGACCGCTTACTCGAACTCAAAATGGAACGCAACACCAAACTTGAGCAAGGTATTCCTGGTGTTTCAAGTATCGTCGAATACGAAAAAGTCGATCCGAACAATCCTAATCACCACATCAAAGTCAAAGGAAGTCCGAACTTACAAGGCATCAAAACTATAATGATTGGTGTCAGAAATCCATCGAAGTCAGACCCTGACAATACATGGGGCCCCGATAACGGCGAAGCCGAGTGTGTCAATGTTTGGGTCAATGAAATGCGTCTTACAGATTTTGTCAGCGATGGTGGATCAGCTGCAGTTGGGCAGATGCAGTTACAGCTCGCCGATTTCGCAGTTGTTCAGGCGGCAGGAAACTATTCTGGCATCAACTGGGGAGCTGTAGATAGCCGCGTGCAAGATCGCCAGCGCAACCAACGCATGGGTGCAGATATCAGCACCACCATGCAACTTGGTCAGTTCTTTGGAAAGCAAGCGCGCGTGTCTCTTCCTTTTTACTACGGCTACTCCGTTGGGGTCATTAATCCAGAATACGATCCATTTAACCCGGATATCAAACTTTCTAACTACGACATCGCTACGCGCAAAGAGCGCATGCGCTTAGGTCAAGACTTTACAGAGCGTCGCTCTTACAACTTTACCAACGTACGCAAAGAAGCGAAAGCCGGAACAAAGCCCCAATTCTGGAGTATTTCTAACTGGTCTGCTACCTATGCTTTTGCAGAAAACATCAAGCGCGATTTCAATATCAAATCCGACATGACCCGCACCTGGACAGGAGCGCTCAACTACAACTATACCTTTGCAGGAAAACCTTGGGAACCATTCAAAAAGTGGGAGCCCGCACAAAAAAATCCATGGCTCAAGCCACTCAAAGACTTCAATCTTTATTACCTGCCTAAGAACATTACTTTCACCAATGATTACTCGCGCATTTACAATGAAAGACAGGTGCGCAACATCATCGTTCCGGACTACAACTTTGATCCTATCTACCTCAAACGCTTTGATTGGAACCGAAATTATCAGGTCGGGTATGATATCACAAAAGCGCTCAAAACCACATTTACAGCAAACAACCGATCTATTTTCGTCGAAGGAAATCACGGTGTAGACCGACGTACTAATCCCGAAGGCTACCAAGAATTCATGGACTCTATTCGTTCACAAATGAGCACGTTTGGGCGCACCATGGATTACACGCACAATTACTCGCTCAGCTACACGCTTCCTTTCGATAAACTTCCGGTTACTTCTTGGCTTTCTTCAAATGTTAAATATGCCGGGACCTACAACTGGCAACGTGCACCACTCGGGCAAGCAGAATTTGGCAACACCATTCAAAACTCAAGGTCCATCAATATGACCGCACAAGGAAACCTCGTGACGCTCTACAACCAAATTCCATATTTCAAAAGGGTGCTTTCGGACGGCAAAGGCGCCAAAACCAATTCGGCAAAAACCGGAGCAGGCGGAGCACAACCCGGCAAAGGCGGGCCACCTAAAAAACCAGAATTCAAGCCGAAGAAACCGCTCGAAGAAATGACCGAGAAAGAACGCAAGGAATACGACCGTCAACTCGCTAAATTCGAACGCAAACAAGCACGAGAAGAGATTCAAAAGGCTAAAGAAAGTGAACCAATTAACCCAATTCTCGGAACACTTGCTCGCCTTATCATGACCGTTCGCAACGTTTCAGGTACCTACACGCTTTCAGACGGAACTATGCTTCCTGGCTTCAATCAAGAATCGAGTGTGCTGGGCATGAACGCCACAACTTTAGGGCTTACCCCGTTTGTATTTGGCAAGCAAGGCTACGACGTATTTGGACGCGAAACAGGCTACCACGTCGGTGACTTCGCCCGAGATAACAATTGGTTGGTGCAAAACGAGAATATCAACAAACAGTTCATGGTGAACCATACCGCGAACCTACAGCTCAAAGCCACATTAGAGCCGTTCAAAGACCTCAATATCAACCTAAACGCTTCTCGCAATTACAGTACGCAAGCCGGCGAATTTTACCGCTGGAACCCCGGAACCTCAGCATTTGAATCGCAAAGCCGTTTTGAAAGCAGTACGCTTACCTACACCACCATTTCATGGGGTACAGCATTTGCGAAAATGGATAGCTCCTTCCGCTCCCCTATTTTCCAACAAATGATTGCAAATAGCCAACAAGTATCACAACTCATCGGAGCTGGTAACGCCAATTCAAGTTCTTTGCCAAATGGTTTTTATGACGGTTATTCAGCAACTCAACAAGAGGTTGTCATCGGATCTTTCTTAACAGCCTATACCAATTCACCTATCGATAGCAAAAGCATCAATCCTCGCAGTAATATGCCGTTGCCAAACTGGACGATCAACTACGCAGGCTTAAGCAAATTTGCCTTCGCAAAGGATGTGGTGAAATCCTTCAAATTGAACCATGGTTATTCTTCTTCTGTATCAGTTAACGGGATGCAAACCAACCTCAACGCAACAATAGATGCCAGCGGCTCACCTACTGCCCTAGACCTCAACAATAACTTCATCGCACCAATGCAAGTGCAAAACATTACCATCACTGAGCGTTTTTCTCCGCTCATTGGTATGCTCGCTACATGGAACATCATGGGCAAAAACATCACAACCAACTTCGAGTACAAAAAAGACCGCCAAGCAACACTTTCCTTGAACAATAATCAGGTAACCGAAACTCTTGGTCAAGAAATTGTTGTAGGTACGGTAGTCAATGTTCCAAAACTCAAGTTGGTGCGCAGCATTGACGCCAGCGACCTCCTGATCAACGTCAATTTCTCTTTCCGAGACAACGCAACCGTTATTCGTAAAGTCGTTGAAAACACCAATATGGCCACTGCAGGGCAAACAACCGTGAGCTTCAAACTAGACGCCAACTATAAACTCAATGAGTACCTCAGCGCCATTTTCTACTACGAACAATTCATCAATACGCCTAAGGTCTCTTTAAGCTATCCTACTGGCAACCTCAAAACCGGAATCACGCTCCGCTTTGACCTCAACGGCCTCAAGTAATGATCCGCAATGCCACCAGAAATGACGTCAATGCCATCTTTCATTTAATTGAAGAATTGGCCTCCTATGAAAGAGCGCCAGAACAAGTCGTCAATACGCCTCAACAACTCGAAATTGATCTATTCGATGACGGCATCTGCTCGGCAATTGTGGCAACCAATCAAAGTGCTGAGGTCATTGGTTTTGCACTTTATTATATTTCCTACTCCACTTGGAAGGGGCGCTGCTTGTATTTAGAAGACTTTTATGTACAAGAAGCAGAACGCAAGCAAGGCTATGGACAGGCCTTGTTTGATGAAATCATTCAGATAGCCAAACAAATGGGCGTTAAACGCATGGATTGGCAAGTTCTCGATTGGAATCATACAGCGCTTAATTTTTACCGTCGCAATCACGCCCTCCTGGACCCCGAATGGATCAACGGCCGGATTTTTTTTGAATAGCGCGCAAGTTTTCAGATTTGTTGGCATCTTTATAACGTGAGATCTCGCGAACACGTCCCTACTTTCGAAGAATTAGTTCAGGCATTCGACGCTCAGGTTTACAAAATTTGTTTTTATCTGCTGAAGAATAAACCAGACGCACAAGACTGCACCCAAGAAATCTTCATTGCCATCTATCAAGCCTTACCTAAATTCAAACAAGAGTCGAGTCTACAAACTTGGATTTACCGAATCAGTACTAACAAATGTTATGAGTATTTACGTCGTAGTAGGCGCAAGAAACGCTTTGGTATTTCTGTTCCAATTGACCAGTTTTTTTCTCAAACCGTTGCAGCTGAAAGTAAAAACCCTGAACAAATTCAAATTGCCAAAGAACATTCCCTCCTGTTTTGGAAGGCCGTAGAAAAGCTTCCCCTTCAACAACAACTTACTTACACTTTGTATCATGTAGAAGAGCTGAGTTATAAAGAAATTGCCGCCGCATTAGACACCAGTACAAGTGCAGTTGAATCTCTAATGTTTCGGGCCCGACGTCAACTTGAAAAAGACTTACAGTACTTGCATAAAAAATAGCGCAAGTTTTGAATCAAAATATCAACTAATACCCTATGCAAAAAGAGACACATTTTGGACATGACATTGCACCACCCCTAAACTTGCGCCAGCAACTATTGGAAGTTCCGGGTATCGTTCGAAATCAAAAAAAAGAACGTGCACTTTTACTCATCTCTATTTTAACTTTCGTTGCAATCAATTTTGGACTTTATACCCATTATGAAAGCAAACAGAAAGAAGCAACAATGACTGCCTATCTCTACCTCACCAGAAATTATCAATACCCATGAAGCATATTTGGATACTGCGTACAGCCATTTTTGTTTTGGTTAGCACGAATCTCTTTTTATTATTTGAGCTCTTCGGAAAGCCAAAGCATCCGCCAAGATTGAGCCATATTGTGCATGCCGAAGGAAAACAAGCACAACAACTCGACAACGAGATGCGGCGTCATCACAGCGCAGTTTCAAAATGGACGCAAAGGCAATTTCAATTGCGACAAAAATTAGGACGGACAAAGCCACAAAATAAAATCATTCGCAACAGTTTATTAGATCAAATTGCGACATGCCAAAGGAACATTGATTCCATTACACTTGCCCATTTTGACCATGTATCAGCGCTCTGTAACTCAGCGCAGGAAAAGCTTTTCCTGCACTTTCGAACGCAGATTTTAAATCCCGATTTGAAACGCTGATATGAAATTGTTTAGCGCCTTTTTGTTCACTATTTTGAGTTGCTTTACCCTCGCACAACAGCAAGTGCAGCTCTTGTGGAATCAAAAGCCATTTGAACTTGAGAAACTTTATCACATCAACGATACAAGCGCTGTGTGCATCAGTCAATTGAAGTTTTACTTACAAGGTGCTTCCAAAAATGTCATGCAAAATATCCATTTAATAGATGCTTCCGACATAGGAACATGGACATGGGGAAATCCGATAACACCATTGCAATTAGGCATTGATGCTTCAATCCAAACCTCTAGCAATTTCACAGATGCACTTGACCCAATTCACGGGATGTATTGGGCTTGGAATACTGGATTCATCAGCGTCAAGTGTATGGGAGAATTCAACAACCTAAAAACCGGCCAAACACAAAATTTTGAATTTCATTTAGGCGGTTATCAAGCACCTTTTGCATGTACTAAAGAGCTTCAAGGAAGGGGAGCAATCCTCAATTGCGATCTTTATTTTTGGTTTGAAGCTATATTAAATTCAAAAAACCAAGAATGGCATATCATGCAACCCAGCAAAGCAAGTCTGCAGCTTTTTGAATTATTTACCGCATCTCTGAGCTATGGTCAATAAGCTATTGTTTCTACTATTGATAAGTTGCTTATTCATTTCGGCAACATCTAATTGGAATAAATCTTTTCAGAAATGGCCTGCTCCTATTCAAAAAAAAACCAAATATTCTTCAACAGCTAGTTTTGAATTAGGTAGAGCACTTTTTTATGAACCTTTGTTGTCAGCAGATAGCAGTATATCTTGTTCTTCGTGCCATTTATCCTACACCGCATTTGCTCATGTTGATCACGCCACGAGTCATGGAATTCAGAGCCATATTGGTCGTAGAAATGCTCCAGGTTTATTTAATCTTGCCTGGCGAGCACATTTTCACTGGGATGGAGGTGTGAAGAGCCTGACCGGCCAAGCGATCAATCCGCTCACCCACCCCGATGAAATGGGTAATTCATTAGAAGAGATTTTAGCAAGACTTCAAAAGAATGACACTTACCGAAGCGCCTTTGAAGCCGTTTATCATCAAGAAGAAATTCAAACTTGGATGTTGCTAGATGCCTTGCGGCAATTTAGCATTTCACTTGTTTCAAAAGAAAGTTTTTACGATAAAGTCAGCCGAGAACATGCCTCCTTTTCGGAACAACAGCAAAAAGGATTTGCTCTTTTTGAACAACACTGCAACCAATGCCATACCGCGCCGCTCTTTTTCAGTAACCGCTTTGAAAGCAACGGAATTCAGATAGATTCAACTGATTTAGGTCGCTTCGAAATAACAGGATCTGAAGCCGATAAAGGTAAATTCAGAGTCCCAACTTTAAGAAATATCAGCCATAGTTTTCCATACATGCACGACGGACGCTACAAAAGTTTAAAAGAGGTAATGGCCCACTACGGCCAACAACTTCAATTGAACGACAATCAGCAAAAGGACCTCATCGCCTTTCTGAAAACCCTTACAGACACCACATTTTTAATGAACCCTCAATTTCAATATCATACCCTAAACCAATAACCATGAAGAAAAACCTGCTCACACTCGCCCTTTTTTGTACAGGCGTGCTCAACGCGCAACTCAACCCGGCCATCACCAATTGGTTGATCAATACCAGCGGGCTCACTGGCTCACACTACGTTCAAGGCAATAGCACGCCAATTGCAGATAACGTAGCTGCAAATGTGCAAACCGTGCAGTATTCAACCAATTTTGTATATGTCTCCACAACGGGCATCCCAGCTTATATAACCGGTCCCTTTTTAGATGGAAACCCCTCTTTGGCTACAAACCAAAACGCCATTTTTAAACTTTCCCTAAACCCCACGGCCAATACGGGTACGCTCACTTCTACTACTGGGGGCAACATCGGTATTTTCGTCAATGGAGTAGCTTTGTTTGATTACCGAGATGGAGTGGCATGGAATTCACAAACCAACGCACTTTGCGGCGGACCAGGAAACCCGCCTTGCCCAGGAGGCCCAAATGCGAACATGCCATGGAACAGAGATGCCGTTCCAGCTGAAAAAGCAGGATTCGACTGCTCAAAGGGGCATCCTGCCATGGGCAATTACCACCATCACCAAAATCCAAGTGCTTTCAAATTGGACTTACAAGTCATCTCAACAATTTGCGATGTCTACGACGCCGATGGTTTGTATGTCATTGATTCTATGCAACATGCTCCCCTTATTGGCTATGCAGCTGATGGATTCCCGATTTACGGTGCCTATGGTTTTCAAAATACAAATGGGACAGGCGGTATTACCCGCATTCAATCTAGTTATCAATTGCGCAATATCAGTGTGAGAACGCATTGGGCCGACGGAACTGATGTAGCCGACGGTCCTGCGGTTTCGAGCACCTATCCTTTAGGTTATTTTCGCGAAGATTACGAATTTATTGCTCATACAGGACAAGAAGAGTATTTAGATGCAAGTAACGGCAGATTTTGTGTCACTCCAGAGTATCCGAACGGTACATATTGCTACTTTGCAACAGTTGACGAAAATTGGAACTCAGCTTACCCCTATGTGGTAGGACCCAAATTTCATGGCGTTGTAACTGGCGCTAAAGTAACGAGCATCACAGAACCCGTCACTACCTATTCCAATAATGCCAGTCTAACTGAACTGACAGAAAACGATTGGCAAGTTTGGCCCAACCCAACCGCTGAAATTGCAATGGTACAGGTCAACGGACTTACTACAAAGTCAAGAAAGGTAGCGCTTTTTGACCCTCAAGGAAGACTCGTAATGCAAAAAGAAATAGCGCAAGGAAGCACGATTGTATACTTTGAAATCGATACACTTTACCGAGGTATTTATCTTGTAAAGATAGAAGGTGATTCTAAAGCCAAAACCCTGATCATTCAGTAATTAACAGCAGCTTTCTTCTCGATTTAGAAATTTTCATATTTTAGCATAACAAACTGTAATGTGTTTGATGCTCATTTACAGAATGGGCAAAAATTACATGAATGATTGATTATCCAAGGAGGAGATTTCTAAAAACGAGCATTTCGGCTGCGGCAGTTTTCTTGCTGAAACCTTTTGATGCTGTTTTCGCATCCAAGACGGAAAGTCAAGGAACGCCAACTTGGTTGGAATTACTAGAAACTGCACGTTGGTGCCCCACGATTCATAATTTACAACCTCATCAACTCAAAATTCTTTCGACAACCGAAGCAGATCTGTATTTCGACCCGAAAAGACTTTTGCCCGTCGGTGACCCTAATGCGGTTTTTGTAACGATTGCCATGTCCATGTTTATCGAGCACCTGTCAATTGTTGCCAATCAACACGGGCATACCATACAAATAGAAGGTCCTATTATCCCAATCGACACCAAAGCAACTGCCTCCACTAAATTTGCACGTCTTAAACTCGTTCAGACTGACACAAAAGACAACTTGGATGCTGCCCTCATACTCGAGCGTAATACTTCAAGACTACATTACAACGGACAACCCTTGAAACAAGAAACGATTCAAGCAATTCGCACAGAAGCAGCCAATTTCAACCATCAGTTTTTTCATTCTGCAGACCCCGATTTTGTAGATTTTATCATTGATTTGAACCAACAAACCTTATTTGACGATTTGGCTTCTCCTAAAGGACGAGAGGAATTACATCGTTTATTCCGCTACACCGATGAAGACGCTTCCAAATTCAAGGACGGGCTCTGGTATAAAGCAATGGCCTTCCCAGGAAAAATAATGCGCGCCGTGTTTACGCACCACGAACGCTGGGAAAAAGGACTGAAAAAGAAAATGCTAGGAGACTATTACCGCCATTCTTTTAAAGGAACAGCCTCTATATGTTGGTTTAAAGGAAATTTTAAATCCCCAGAAGACTGGATGAATGCCGGACAAATGTTTGCCCGAACGTGGCTATTACTCACCAAAGAAAAGGCCTTCTTGCATCCGTTTGGTTCGCTGATCACCAACAAAAACGCACACCTTCAATTTTCAAGCAAGATAAATTCTGAAATGAACCAGCTTGAAAACGATCAAGAAATTTGGATGATTTTTAGAGCAGGTTATTCGAAGGAACCCGTCAGGAGTTACAGATTGAGTACCAAAGAGCTCATTATTAACGAAGGGATCTTATGAGACAATGCATGCTCCTTTTTTACGCTTGGTTACTTGAGTTGTATCGCAAGCCTTTGATGATGTCCGACCGCACTATGTCACTCATTTATGCACCGGGCTTCAATCGTTTGCGCCTATTCAATTCTAAAGCGAGGGCTTATGCTGAATTCATCAAAGCGAGAAGACGAGTGCCAGCTTACCGTGCTTTTTTGGATAGCCAAGGCTTTTCAAAACCTACTTTCACTGGACTAGTGCCAAACATGCACGAAGTTCCGATTACCGACAAAGAAAATTATGTAAAAATCTATTCCATGGATGAGCGATGCGTTGGCGGTAAAATACCTACAACGAATGTCATTATTGATGAATCTTCCGGAAGCAGTGGTACTGCCACCAATTGGGCCAGAGGAAAAAAAGAACGTCAACGCAATGCACGCATTATTCAATTTGGAGTGCGCAATTTATTAGGTCGAGAACCGCTGTTCATTATTAACGCCTTTGCGCTCGGGCCTTGGGCAACAGGCGTCAATATTACGATGGGTTGTGTTCCATTTTCGAAATTGAAATCATTAGGACCAGACAAACTTAAAATTTTGAATACCATTCAACAGTTTGGGCCCGCGCATCACTATGTCATTATGGGCTACCCTCCCTTCCTTAAATTGTTAGTTGACGATGCGCAAATGGATTGGTCCTCGCTTAATGTGTCGCTTATCTTTGGAGGTGAATCCATGACCGAAGGCATGCGCGACTACTTATTATCAAAAGGAATCAAAAGAATCTATAGCTCATTAGGAGCCTCTGATTTAGAATTGAATATTTCTGCTGAAAGTGAGTTTACAATTAGCTTAAGAAAGCTCATTCGCTCCAATGATGCTTTAAGAAAGCGAATCACAAGACATCCAGGGGCCTTACCCATGTTATTTCAATACAATCCGACCGATTTTTTAATCGAAACAAGCGCTGAGGGTGAATTAATTATTACCATTGGCAGGCCCGATTACATCGCCCCAAAAATTCGCTACAATCTTCACGACCGTGGTCACGTGCTGTCTATGAAAGAACTGTATCAAGTATTGGATGAATTGAATATCGATCATTCGCAACTTGTCAAGCCACAAACCGATTTGCCAATTTTGGTGCATTATGGTCGGGCAGACTCCACTGTTTCCTTTTTTGGCGCGAATATTGGGCCTACAGATATCCAAGAAACTATCTATAATTCTGCGCACTTTTCCAATCTTGTCAACTCTTTTTGTATTTCAGTTAATGAAGATGAAACCGGAGAAAAACAATTAGTGATTTCACTTGAATTACAGGAAGGCCAATCTATTACCGGTCTTGATCGAGAGACCCTGCAAACTGCTTTTTACCAACAACTGGCACAAACCAATCAAGATTTTAGAGAGGCGCAGCGTATGGTCAATACAAAAGAACAATGCCTGCTCCAATTCTATGCCTTTTCAGAGGGTCCTTTCGAAGATCGAGATATCCGAATCAAAGCCAACTATTTCCAATAAAAAATGAATATTCACAAAAATTGGGCTAATATTCAGCCATTTCGATGTGATGTTCATTTGTATGACAGCCCTAACAAAATCATCGTAAGTTTATTCTTGAAATAAGGAGAGAAACAGGTTACTTCTTATACATAGCAGTTGACAAGCTGCTTGGAGAGGCAGTTTCATTTTCTAGTTTGATAAGAGTTTAATAGTTTTTGTCAACGTCCGAAAGGAATGTGTATAAGAAGTTCCTGTCCTTATTACTAACATGTACCACTCAGACAGTTTTGTCTACTACTAGGAAAAGGGCTGATTCGTCAGTCCTTTTTTTCATTTATGGCATAAAGCAAAGGACGGCTAGGTGCAGCATCATTCATGAAATGAGCAACTTGCAACTCTAAGATAAACTGCCCGTCTTGGATTTCATGGGGTACAAAAATGAGCTCAGTAATAGTCCGATCCTGAATAGGCGCCTGCGGAACATTCCAGAATGCATGATGAAATGCCAATGCGCCGCCATCTTCTTCTCTATCCACAGAAGGGGTATCTACCAACAAATGCTTGGCCGCCAATTGATCGAGTAATGCAACAACCCCAACATCGAAATAACAAGGATTAGTACCTGAATAATTCATGGACAATTTATCATCTTTGTTGGGCAAAGTGCGAATGACAATGGCTTCTGTGAAGTCAGACTCCAATAAAGACGCAAGCTGATCTGCAAATACGACATGATCTCCGTTTTGAAGTACACGCGGCGTAACGCTAATCAGCGTTGCTTGGTAAAAATATTGCTGAATGGCGTTACTTACCGGATAGATATCCTCGCTAATATGGCCAAAAGATTCCGTATGCGTGCCATGACCATGCGGATTGAAAAAAATATCTCGAAAGTTAACAGCGCCGCCTTCTGCCACGCTACCCACAAAACCATTGGCGCGCACAGGTTCCATGCGCGGGGCGTCTACATACCACGCTCTTGGGTTCTCTTGTGTAGCGCGCAAAGGCAAAGAAAGATCAATTGCGGTAGTAGTATCGATAAAATGCTGAGGGTCGAGGTAAAAAATCATAGAGTAAAAATAGCGCTTTTCGTATCTTTGCAGCTATGGAAGCACAAAAAGACCGCCTTAAAGACCTCATTTCACACGCCAAAGAATACGGATTTGTTTTCCCGTCTTCAGAAATTTACGACGGGCTCGCCGCCACCTATGACTACGGTCAGTTGGGTGCAGAACTCAAAAACAATATCAAAACCTATTGGTGGAAAGCCATGGTGCAATTGCACGAAAATATTGTGGGCCTAGACTCCGCGATCTTCATGCACCCCACTACCTGGAAAGCGTCTGGCCACGTCGATGCCTTCAACGACCCTTTAATTGACAACAAAGACTCAAAAAAACGCTACCGTGCCGATGTCCTCCTAGAAGAGCACATCGAAAAAATCCGTCAAAAGATGGAGAAAGAAGTCGAAAAAGGTCAAAAACGCTTTGGCGACGCTTTTGATGCTGCGCAATTTAGAGCAACCAACCCGAATGTGCTGCGCAATCAAGAAAAGATTACTCAAATTGAGGAGCGCATGAAAAGCGCACTTGAGCAGAACGATTTAGAGGGTGTGCGTCAGCTCATCATCGACCTCGAAATCGTTTGCCCTATTTCCGGTTCCAAAAACTGGACCGAAGTGCGCCAATTTAACCTCATGTTCTCCACTGAACTCGGTTCTGTAGCCGGCGATGCGAGCACTATCTACCTTCGCCCAGAAACCGCACAAGGAATTTTCGTTAACTTCTTGAACGTCCAAAAATCTGGTCGCATGAAAATTCCGTTTGGTATCGCACAAATTGGCAAGGCCTTCCGAAACGAAATTGTGGCGCGTCAGTTCATCTTCCGCATGCGCGAATTTGAACAAATGGAAATGCAATTCTTTGTGCGCCCCGGCGAAGAAATGAAATGGTACGACTACTGGAAAACCCTCCGCACCAAATGGCACCAAAATTTAGGCTTGGGTAACGACCGCTACCGTTTCCACGACCACCTCAAACTCGCGCACTACGCCAACGCAGCTTGCGACATCGAATACAATTTCCCGATGGGCTTCAAAGAGCTAGAAGGTATTCACTCCCGTACAGACTTCGACCTCAAACAACACGAGCAATTTTCAGGTAAGAAACTCCAGTTCTTTGACCCAGAGATGAACCAAAGTTATGTCCCTTACGTGGTTGAAACCTCTGTGGGCCTAGACCGCATGTTCTTAGCTGTATTGAGTGCCGCTTATCAAGAAGAAACACTCGAAGACGGCTCAGCACGCGTGGTACTCAAAATTCCAGCAGTTCTTGCCCCCTACAAAGCAGCCATCTTACCATTGATCAAGAAAGACGGCTTGCCAGAAAAAGCCCGCGAAATCATGGCCCAGTTACAGCTCGAATACAGCGTTCAATACGACGAAAAAGATTCTATTGGCAAGCGCTATCGCCGACAAGATGCCATTGGCACTCCGTTTTCTATAACCGTTGATCACCAAACATTAGAAGACAACACCGTCACAATCCGCGACCGCGACACCATGAACCAACAACGCATTTCACTGACTGAACTCGAAAATGTAATTGCAGAGAAAGCCAGTTGGAAAAGCGTACTATTGGGGCTGCGCCAGTGAAAATATTTGTCATCCTCTCGTTGGCGCTTTGGTCTTTTCATTGTAGTGCTCAATTCATTTTGAATCAGGAAGGTGAAGCCTTTGGTCAACTGCCCTTTTTTAACGAAAATGTCATTTCTGGTCAACGCATCAAGACAATTGAGGGCTTCTATACCTACAAAAAAGGAAATGAAGCATTTAAACCTAGTGCCGATGTTTTTCGCTACCGCTTCAATGAAGCGGGCCAACTCATTGCCAGCCTTGAAGTAGTGCAAAAAGGAACCACCAAAGACAGCATTTTTCACCATTATGCCTATTTCCCCGATGGACAATTAAGTCTTCACCGTTTCTCGGCATATGGAGGCGCACTGTCTGAACATTATACTTACGACTCCCTCGGCAGACTCACTGTGGTAGCACTCTACCGAGACGTGTATGATCACCGCAAAGACACCCTTCTCTCTTCTGTAAAAATGAGAACTGAAACGCTCCGCTACCATCAAGACCAGCCTGCCGACTACACCCGTTACAACAATTACCAAAGACCTTACCTTGAGGTTACCAAAACTTTTGACAAAGAAAATTACCTCAGCAGCGTACTTACTTACTACCGCATTTCTCAAATTAGCGAAAAGACCAATTTTAAATACGATCAAAATGGTTTGCTTGCCAATAAATCAACCTTTGCCGACAGCACGCTAACACCCAAGGCAGAATGGCGCTATCGCTACGACGAATGGGGGAATCTAATTGAAATGCATCAATACGAAAACGGCCGATTCATAACGGATTACCAAATTGTCTACGACTACAAAACCGGCTTTATTGGTTCGCTCATCAAAAAAAACATGAGCACCGAACAATACCAGATATTGCGTTTTACCAACTATTCATACTTCCCAAAACATTAATTTAGGCTGTTAATTATTTCTTAAAATCTTAATTTTTAAGAACTTTGGCACAAAATTTAGGCAAGCCTGACAAAACCAATCCTATGAGAAAACTTTACGCACTTCTCTTCGCGCTCACCATCTCGAGCATTTCAGCACAAAACGTCAATTACAATTCTTCTAAATGGTTTTGGGGGCTCAATTACGGAGGCACCTGGCATAGCACAGACCTCGATTACGAACGCTATAACGGATGGGGGCTTACGTTAGGCCGTTCCTACAATTATGATTATGCCCGTGGTCTTTCCTTTGACCTTCGCGGTCGTTTTTTAGCAGGGCAATGGTATGGCGCTGCCGATTCCGTTTCAATTTTAAGCCCAAGCGTCAGTCAGGTGCTCAATCCATTCCTAACTGGAACTAACCAATACGTCCATAATTTTAGATCTGATATCCGCGAGCTCGATTTAGAACTTGTTTTACATGCTGGACGCCTTCGCGAACGCACCGGCCTCGACCCGTATATTTTTGGCGGCGTCGGGCTCACTTGGCAACAAACTTGGGCAGACCTTCGAGACACCAATGGCTATTACGATTATAACTTTTTGGATCCAACTCAAACAGCTCAACAGCAGCTCATGGGCGTGCTAGACAACGTTTACGAAACACGTTTAGATGGCCTACAAGAAAATGATTGGGCGGTAAATTGGATGCCAAGTCTAGGTTTTGGTTTAGCCTACCACAAAGGACGCTTCAGTTTTGGCATTGAACACAAAACCACCTTTACAATGGCCGATTCATTTGATAGCCTTACCCAAGCCGACCCTCGCCTTAGAAACGACTGGTATCATTATACTTCTGGCTTTTTTCAGCTCCATTTTAAAGGAAGAGAATCGAAGCCAGCACCTATCCGCGACTACCACCCACCGGTTACCAATATCTCCAATTTCACGCAAAATTGTCCGCAACCGATCATCAGCATCGTTGGGCAGCCGCAAACAAGTGTTTCAGTCACCACTATGGTTTTGCGCTACGATGTAGCTAATGTAGCTACTGCACAAGAACTGCAATTGACCAACGCTCAAAATCAAGCTATCCCTTTTAATTTTAATCCTCAAACAAAACGCGTTGAAGCAACCGTTACTCTCCTTGCGGGCCTTAATACCTTCACGCTAACCGCCACTACGAATTGTGGCAGCAAAACGCAAGCGGTTCAAATCGAACAGGTAGCTTGCCAACTACCCACCGTTCAGATCATGAATGCGAGTGCCAATGTCAGTACCGTTCAGCAAGCTACTTATGCGCTCAATGCTACGCTGAGTGGTCATTTGAACAACAACCAAATTCAGATTTTGCACAACGGCATGTCGGTGAGTGGCTTCAATTTCAATCCAAACAATGGGTTGTTGCAACGCAGTATCAACCTTACACCCGGAGCCAACGTCATTCGCATCACCGCTACGAATGATTGCGGCAGTGCCTTTGACCAAATCACTATTAACTACGATGACTGCCGAACACCACAACTAAGTTGGTTGCAACCAAATGCACCTGGTACCACCACCAATCAAGGCGCATTCACATTAAGTGCACAACTGAATGGCAGTACGCAAAACGGTCAACTCCTTGTATTGCACAATAACATTCCAATCAACAACGCCCAACTCATTGCCAACAAAATAAGCGCCAACCTTACGCTTACACCAGGGCTCAATAATTTCCAGATTCGCTACACCAATCCTTGCGGAAACGATCAGATCAATAGTTCGATTAATTTCCAAAATTGCACCCCACCCGCAATCGCAATCACGAGCCCAGCAATAAACAGCACACTCAATAATGCAGCTTTGCGATTACGTGCAACGGTAAGTAACGTGAATAACCGCAACAATATCAAAGTGATTTTCAACGGAATTGAGCAAAATTCATTCACTTACACCGCCTCAAATAATGCAATTGAGCTCAATGCGCAATTGCTGCCGGGCGTCAATACGTTAACGATAACCGCCACCAATGATTGTGGAGCCGATGTCGAAACATTTACATATACCTTCGACGACTGCCTGACACCTAGTGTCAATATTTTAGGCAATTGGAACAACAATTCAAGCAACTCACCTCTTGTTGTCACTAGTAGTAACTTCCCGCTGACTGCCACCATTCAAAATATGCCGAGTCAGATAGGATTGAGCCTCACCAACAATGGCTCACCAGTTGCTTTTGCTTTTTCGAGCGGCAATTTCAATTCCGTAACTGGCAACCTCAGTTCAGTTTTGATTTTGCAACCAGGGCTCAATGAAATTGACTTGAGTGCAATGCGCAACTGCGGTCAGATGACGCAAACCATTTTTATTCGCTACGATAACTGCACCCCTCCATCGCTTACCCTACTTCAACCAAGTGCAAGTGGCACCACTACCAACTCACCAAACTTAAATCTCTTGGCCAATGTGAGCCACATCAGCAATAGCCAAGCCATTCAAGTCAAATTAAATGGAGCCAACGTGCCATTCTCGTTCAATAACAACCAAATCAATAGCGCTTTGAACTTAGTTCAAGGTTCGAATCAAATCAGCATTCAAGTCACAAATGCTTGTGGTACGGACAACGAGAATATTCAAATCAATTATACACAATGTCAGGCACCACAAATTACTACTACCGCTGCCATTCCTAATGGAGCTACCACTAGTAATAGTAGTTTTGCATATAGCGCAATTGTTTCCAATACGTTTGCCAATCAACTTCAATTAAACTTTAACGGACAAGCTCAAAACTACAGCTTCAATAACAATATCCTTAGCGCTACATTTAACTTGCAGCCAGGCGCTAACCTGATCAATTTAGTAGCGTCAAACAATTGCGGGAGCGACATCGAAAATTGGAGCATCGCATATGAACCATGTACCGCACCGCAAATTAACAATATCAGTCCGTCTACGACTTTACAAAGCACTGATCAAGCAATCAATTTAAGTGCCCAGGTTTCTCAAATTACCAATGCCAATCAATTAAGTTTATTGCAGAATGGCGCCCCGATTTCGTTTAGTTTTCAGAATGGCTCAGTTTCAGCAAGCGTTCAGCTGTCCAATGGCAATAATTTACTAACACTGAGTGCAACAAATAATTGTGGCTCTGATTTGCAAACTTGGAACATTAATTACGAACCTTGTGTTGTTCCGCAAATTTCAATTTCAAATGCTGGCCTAAACGGCAGTACAGTTGCCAATTCCGCGCTTTCGCTAAGCGCACAATTAATAGCGCTCAGTAGTGATCAAGTCATGTTGTCATTGAATGGGCAAGGTGGGCAACCATTTACGTTGCAAAATCAAACTTTTAGCGCCTCGTTGAATTTAGTCCCTGGCCCAAATACTATCGTTATTCAAGGTAAAAATGCTTGCGACCGCACAAGTCAAACACTCAATATCAATTACGTGCCTTGCGTTGCTCCTCAAATTCAATTCGGGCAAGCAGCAGGTGCAAGCACAAACCCAGTTTTTCAGTTCAGTGCAAGCGTAAGTGGTACGACAAATGCCCAGAATGTCAATTTAATGTTGAACAACGCTGTCATACCTTTTAATTTTCAAAATGGGACCATCACTGCTACCCTTCAACTCAACGACGGAGCGAATATAGTTACACTTGCCGCACAAAATAATTGCGGTGTTGCCTCTGAAAGTATTACCTATTCCTACACCGCACCTTGTATTCAACCAAGTGTGGAAATCACAAGCCCGGCCGCCGGTTTGTTTGGTGTGAGTAATCCGAATGTGATCGTCACGGCAACAGTAGAACAGGTCACACAACTCTCAGCCATTCAAGTACTCAATAATGGCGTTGCTCAATTTGGTGCATCCCTCTTTGGTAACCAATTGAGCATTCCGTTAACACTACAAGCAGGAATCAATAACATCACTATTTCAGCTACGAATACTTGTGGTACAGACGCTGAAACAAGAGAAATTCGCTACGAGCCTTGCTCGATTCCTCAGGTCATTTATAATATGGACCCGAACGGCCACACAACAAATCAGTCGATTTTTACCTACAATGCACAAATTGTGAATTACACCTCAAATATGACCGTAACACTTTCAATGAATGGTGTAGTGCTTACCGGTTATAGCAATACATTAGGTAATATTTTAGCCGAAGTAAGTCTGATTGTTGGGCTCAATAACCTAACGATTACTGTCACTAACGATTGTGGCACCCTCACCGATACATACCTCGTCACCTACGACGGTACGGGCGAAGGCATGATGACCAATCCAAATGGAAACAAACAATCCCAAGGAAAAGAAGACAACTTTAGTGCCCCCAAACCAACCCAAGCGCCAACAACTCCGAAGCCTGTTGCGCCAAAACCAACCACAACACCGGCTCCGACAACTCCAAAACCTGTTGCGCCGAAACCAACCACAACACCGGCTCCGACAACTCCAAAACCTGTTGCGCCGAAACCAACCACAACGCCGGCTCCGACAACTCCAAAACCTGTTGCGCCGAAACCAACCACAACACCGGCTCCAACAACTCCGAAGCCTGTTGCGCCAAAACCAACCACAACACCGGCTCCGATAACTCCAAAGCCTGCGGCGCCAAAACCAACCACAGCACCGGCTCCGACAACTCCGAAGCCTGTAGCGCCAAAAGAAAATACAAACTCAAAAGGAGGAGGTCGCTAGACCTCCTTTTTTGTGCTCAAATACTTGGGGCTCTGCTCAAATCTTCCTATATTCGCATTCTTAAATTTGAACACAAATGGCATTAATCGGTAAAATTCGCGCAAAATCTGGCTTACTCGTAGCAATGATTGGTATCGCCTTGTTGGCATTTATCTTAAATGATTACCAAAGTTTATTTGGCATCGGCGAAGGTGAATACGGCATCGGGCTTGTTTTTGGGGAAAAAGTCGACCCCACAAATTACAGCCTAGCAAGTGCTAAGTTTCAAGAGCAAGAACGCAATCAAGCCGCGCAAAATGGCAAAGAATACACGGACACCGAAATGGAAGCCGCTAGTGATAAAGCCTGGAACTTTACAGTCGATTCTACTATTTTGAGTAAAGAATATGAAAAACTTGGTATTAGTGTTACCGACCGTGAACTCGAGTCTTATTGGTATGCAAAAGATGGTTTCGGCGTGGTGCCAGACCTCAATCAATTCTTTACAGATTCATTGACAGGAATTCAAACCCCACAGTCCATTGAAAATGGTCGTGCGAAACTTAAAGCAACACTAGACAATCTCAAGAAGTCAAAAGAAGTTCAGGCTGTTGAGCAATGGAATGGTTTCAAAGCCTACCACACAGACCGCCGCAAAACAGAAAAGTACTTTGGTCTACTCAAGCAAGGTGTCTATGTAACAGACCTCGAAGCCGAAGACCAATACTACGCTAATAACGAAAAGAAAACAATTTCTTTTGTGGTACGTCGCTACACCGAAATTTCTGATGCAGACATCAAAGTTTCTGAATCAGAAGTAAAATCTTACTACGAAGCTCACAAAGGAGACAAAAAATATGTTGTTCGCAACGCGAGCCGCGATGTCAAAATGTTTGATGTCAATATCCGCCCATCAAAGGCTGACTCTACAGAGTTTACAACTAAAATGAATGCACTTCGCGCAGGTTTTTCTGCCAGCACCAATGACTCTGCATTTATTGCCAAAAGCAGTGAAACCCCAGTTTATTTTAGCGACAAACGTGCAACTTCTGTTCCAGAAGGGCATCCGAAAGCAGACCGCTACCAAACCTACCCTATGAGTCTCGATACTATTTTCAAAACTGCAACAGTAGGTCAACTTGTTGGTCCTTATGTATCAAAAGAAAAAATGGTCTTGTCTAAAGTAATCGGATTCACACCAGCAAGCCTTAAAGCACGTCATATTTTGTTGTCTACCAACAACTCTAAAGACGAAAAAGTGATTGCCGCCAAGAAAAAAACTGCAGATAGTTTGGTTAAAGTTTTAAATAAAACCAACTGGGATGCAATGGCTAAGAAATATTCCGAAGACCCAGGTTCAAAAGACAAAGGCGGAGTTTACGAAGACTTCCTCGAAGGCGACATGGTGAAAGAATTCGGCAGCTACTGCGCTACAGCTCCTATCGGAAAAGTAGGTGTGGTCAAAACAGATTTCGGATTCCATATCATTGAAGTACTCGATCGTTCCGCAAGTAAGTTTCCGCTACTTGCTTCTGTAAGTGTTACCTTCAAACCTTCTGATGAAACCGTAGCCAACATGGAAAGCGAAGTGAATGGTATTCTAATGAAGCTCGAGAGAAAAATCTCCAAAGAAGAAGATCCGTTCAAGAAGGCAGCTCTTTTTGATACAATTGTAACGCGTGCCAACTACGCACCACGCGTTATCCAAATCGAAGACAAAGCACCAAAAGTATATGGCTTTACAACAACCATGGCCCGTGATCGCGTCTTAGAGATGGCCTATGCCGAAGATGCAACGGTAGGTACCATGACACTCTCACCGATTCGCGATAAAGAAAAATACGTTATTGCTATGGTAAGTGCCATTCGTCCTGAAGGCGAGCCACTCTTCGAAAACGTGCGTGCTCAAATGGAAAGAGAATTGATCCAAGAGAAGAAAGCGAAGCGTTTCATGAATCAAATGGCTGGCAAGTCGTTACAAGCAATCTCAAAGCGTTTCAATACGCCAGTGATTGACGCAGAAGTAACCTTCGGAAACCCTCAAATTTCAAATGCTGGTTACGAACCTACCATTATCGGTAATTTGTTCTCTGGAGCGCTCAAAAAAGGTCAGCGCACCCTTCCACTCAAAGGAGAAACCGGTGTTTATGTAATTCAAATTAAAACGAGCACTAAAGCGCCAGCAACAACAAACTTCCAAGCAGAAAAAGACCAACTCCTTCAAGGCCTTGCCAACCAAGTAGAAGGTCAAGCAATGGGCGGTTTGCGTAAAAAAGCAGCAGTTGTAGATAACCGCAAGCTTTCTGAACTAGGCGTACGTTTATAACATGACAAAAGCCGAAATTCGCGAGCTATATAAAGCAAAGCGAGCTCAGCTAAGCCCCTACGATCTTTCAAAAATATCAGCACAAGTGCAAGCACTTGTGCTGGATTATTTCAGCTTTTCATCCAAGTATATCAGTATCTTCTTGCCCATTGAAAAGCAAAAAGAGATCTCTACCTATGGTTTACTTGAAGATATCATCCTCAAAGGTGGGCATCCTATTTTATCGAAAGCAAATTTCAGTGAGCACAGCCTCACGCTATATCATTACGAGCATCCGAGCCAATTAGAAATTAGTTCATTTGGCATTCCAGAGCCCAAACACGGCAGAACGCTACTAGCTAGCAAACTAGACTACGTTTTTGTACCGCTCCTGGGCATTAATTCGCAAGGTCAACGTGTGGGTTACGGCAAAGGCTTTTATGACCGCTTGCTCAAGCAATGCAAGCCAGATTGCCTATTTATCGGGCTACATCTCTTCGATGAATTTGTATCTATTTCAGATCTCCATTCAGAAGATATTCCTCTACACCTTTGTTTTACACCAGGCGGTATTTATGATTTCAGAAAATAAAAATCAAGGGAAGTTTCATTTACTGGCTATCTTACTGATTCCAGTGAACCTGACTACATTATTTTTAATGCCCGCCTATTTGTGGTGGGCAAAAGGGCTCATTGTAGGGGGTTCCGTAGCGTTTACTTATTTGATTTTGAAGAAGACTTCTTGACCCAAACGCCATCAGCTACAAAGTTCAGTTCAATTTTTGGAGCTGTAATTTGATCAATTTCTGACTGCGGAGCTTTGGCATCTTCTAAGAAGTGTTTTTGTAGTTCTACAGATATGGTGTCGTAATAGGCTCGGCCATGAAAATAGGCCACTGAATTGATTTCTGTCGCGGGCGGAATCAGAAAGTGGTCTTTGAAACGTACACGAATGAGATCGCCGTTACTCGGCTGCACTTTGACCCAACATCCTGCGCTTTGGCAAACGCCTACAAGTGGTGCGGCAAAAGTAAATACATCGTTTTGCGGCTGGGCCTTAAACCTAAGTAACATTTCGTCTAGGGTAAGCGCTTGAGTGCTGTCTACAGCAACAGGGCCATAGTGCTTGTAAGCGATTTTAGACGAATTGCAACTCGTTAAGGAAAGAGAAACTGCCGCTATGGCGATATAAAAAATTTTCATGTTGGGTGATAGCTATGGAAATATTACTGTAAGAAATTATCGAAGAAAGTTCCGAGGTCATAGTTGCGCTCTGCAACTTGTACATTGACAATTTGATTAGCAGACAAGAAGCGCAAAATGACACGTCTCGAGTTAGCATCGTTGGAAACCATATGAAAGGTAGCGACATGAGACTTAGCATCAAAATCTACGGTAAACATATTGGTGTAGAACTTAGCATACATAATGACGTTTTCTTCAGTTACTTCTGTTGGCAAAGTAAGTTTGATATGCCCTGCTGCGACGCCTCCTTTGAGTTCGGCAAGGTTTTGAGCTGAAGCGCTTAAGGTTTTCTGACCAAAAACAAGTAAGTTCAGGCCTAAAGCCAAAACAAGAAGCATTACTTTTTTCATAGTACAAATTTTAGATTAGCATAAAACTACAAAATATTTCAATAATTTGGCACTGTGGTTGATTTAATCTTACAACACCAAAATCTTTGGCCAGAAGCAGGTTGCGACGAAGCCGGCAGAGGCTGCTTGGCAGGGCCAGTTGTTGCGGCGGCAGTCATTCTTGATCCCGAGCAACCCATTGCTGCTCTCAACGACTCCAAGCAACTCAGTGCGAAAAAGCGCGCATACCTTCGCGAAGAAATCATTGAAAAAGCATTGTGTTACGGAATTGGGATCGTAGACCATGTCGAAATTGATCAAATCAATATCCTGAACGCAAGTATTCTTGCCATGCACCGCGCCTTGGAGCAATTGAGCACTCAGCCCGCATTTATTTTGGTCGACGGCAACCGCTTTAAACCTTACCAGCAAATTCCAGCGGAATGCATGATCAAGGGTGACGCGCGTTTTGCGAGCATCGCCGCGGCAAGTATTTTAGCCAAGACGGAACGCGATGCACTGATGTCTGCGCTTCATGAGCGCTTTCCAAATTACGCATGGGACCGCAATCAAGGCTACCCTACCCAAGTACACCGCAGAGCCATTGCTGAATTTGGCCCTAGTCCTTACCATCGAATGACTTTTCAACTTTTACCCGCACAAGCGCAACTCAATCTTTTTGAGTAATTCTTGTTAGAATTTGGTGTAAACAACGGCCTGTTGATTAGAATCAAGCTCTTACAACCAAGCAGCTCAGACAAAGCGTAACTTTGAAAAAAAACGCATGCGTCAACGTCTTATTCTACTGTTTCTTGGCTTAGTGGCCCTTGGCTGGGTTATTTTTAGCTCTTACGATCTTCTTTCAAATGAAAACCTTGTCGATTTCAGACACTATTTCAACGCAAAGGACAAAACGATCTACGTCGTACAAGACCCTAAAGCTATTGACTGGGATAATGAAAGTATAGTCAGTACTTCTTTCAACAAAGACTTATATTACTCCGTTCTAAAATACAGCAATGAACCAGAAAACCTTACTTTTTTCTTTTCTGCTACCCACACAAAAATTTTAATTGAACAGAAAGGTAATTGGACCAAGGATGAGGTTGAAGCATTACTCCAAAATGGACTTTTTGCACTGCAGATGGGAAAGCTTAAGCAATTCCGTTATGGCAAATTAAACGGAATCTTCAATCGCAATCAGCTTCTCATTTATGAAGGTGAACTTCCGGAGGCAAAGTCTTTTGACCTGCGTCTGAGTTCAAAAGCCAGTTACGCCTGGTTTACTTGGAATCGTCAAAAGAATTTACAGCTCACAGAAACCTACTGTAAAAAAGAGGGGCGCTATCGCTATGTCAAATATAAAAATCCCGACCCAGCAATCCGCAAATTAGATGACCAAGCGCTTTATGCTGATGTCATTCCCGACTTTTTCAGGAACTACTATTTCTATGAAAAAACATACGCCAAACAACTTGACCCTTCTTTTGCCAAAAGCCCTTGGTTCAAGTGCATCGACAAAGGTTTTGTCCATTTAAAGCAAGACAGCAGCAGCTTAGTGATTTTCGATTTTCAAGAAAATGCACACCCCATTCAAACATTAAATGAATTTTTTAGAAAAGAAGAACTCAACACTGAAACGGCATCTTACAACAACTTACAGTTTTCAGGTTTAATTAGCACGGATAAAACCACATGGCATTTGGCAGTTTTTGGGCAATTTGGCTTTGCAAGCCCTAGTAAAGCACTTTTGGATCAGGCTTTAGCCGCTGCAACACTTGGGCAAACCCTTTCTCAAGATGAAGCCAAAGCAAATAGATTCTATGCTAACATGCCGAGCAAAGTGAGTGCACGTTGGGTAGACCCAAGCCAAAAGAAAACCATCACTTTACTCGGGAAGCAAATTGTGGAAGCCAGTTACAGAAAATTAGACGCGCAGGCCAATCAAGAACAAGAAAAGATCCGGGATTACTTCGTGATGAACCCCGGCTTTAGGGTGCTTCGTTTTGCAGCATTTTCGGAGCGAGGCAATGTCATTGCACTCACAGAAAACCATCAATTGGTTGGGTATATCAATGGCCTGCGCAAATGGGATAAAGCACTGACTCAGGAGGTACGTGACCTTTATCAAATTTCAGGTTTTTCGCAATTGATTTGCGTTCAATTCGAACATGAAGCCCAACTCCTCGATAAGACAGGAAGACTTGTTTACAGACTATCTCATGATGCCGGAACCCGAATACAGGTCATGGAAAACAAGGGTAAAAAAGAATTCATCTGTACAAATAAAGCAAATAGCATTCAACTCTATAATGAAACTGGCGGGCTCATCAAACAAATAAGTGTCGATGGGAAGGTGCGCCAGATGCAAAGTTTCAAACAAGGCGCTAAAGCGTATGTCAGTATTTTAACGGACAAACAACACAATATCATCGACCTCAATAAAAGAAGAGTTGCGCTCAAGCAAAATGCTGATTCTACCTATGTTTTAGTAGGAAATCCCAGCGGTGCATTTGCCGTAAAGGTAGCGCAAACTACTGCCACAATTCTCTCACTGAACGGCCAAAAACAATTTGAACTACCTAGCCACGTTGTATGTGTCGGGGCATATATGCAAGCAGACAACCACATCATCGTATTCAAACGCAACAAAAGCCTTTATGCATTTACTGCAAAGGGGCAACGCACTTGGGAAAAGACGCTCGATGTGGTAGAACTGTCGCAATTGAATTGCTTTTATGGTCCTAATCAGAAATCAATTTTAAGTATGATCGATGCAGTAGGCAACCAAATCATCTTATTGGACGACTTAGGACGTGACCTTGACACAGACAAGCGACACGGCGAACAAGAAGTGCAACTGAGTGCTTTTGGGAACAACGCATATTCAATTACCACATTTTTAGGAAATTACATCATTCAATACAATAAACAATGAGAAAAATAATCTGGTCATTCTTCTTGCTTTTGAGTTGCATTCAGGTTCAGGCGCAGGCTTATCTTGGGGCAAGTTCAAGTAATTACGCTGGTGCCATGGGTAATTTAGTGAACCCTGCATCTTTTGTCGATGGCCGCTACAAAATGGATCTTGCACTACCAGCCATCAACCTATTTACTTATCAAAATTTTGGGTATTTCAATGCAGACCAAATGCGCGCAGAACAAGGAAATGGCGGTTATTGGTGGGCCAAATCCTTTTCTGATACCGCGGTGCTCAATTCCTGGGCTTACCCTTCATCTACCTTCATTGATCGCCTCATTGTACACAATTACAACGCAGGATCATCAGGTGTGCTCGGCGCAAATATTAATTTTCGTTTAGATTTATTTAATCTCGCTTTCCATATTGGCGAAAAACGCTCACTAGGCATATACGCCAATTTGCGTTCTATAACGAATGTGGACAACATGGATCCAACACTCGCTGTGCTCTCCGAAGAAGGGCTCGAATACCCTGGTCTTTGGGACATGCAGCTTAGCGAAGAACTCGTCAATGTGGATCACCTCACCTGGAGCGAAATTGGATTCAATTACGGACAAGTGATCATCGATAACAAAGCGCATTTCTTAAAAATAGGCATCACGCCAAAAGTTTTGCTCGGTTTTGCGAGTGCCTATGTTCACACCAATGACTTTAGCTACAATCTTGTCAACGAAGATACCTCTCAATATTTAGCCGGGACATTTGATTACGGTTATTCTAAAGAGGTTGGTGATTTCATTACGGCTGGCGTCAATAATCAGATAAATGAGAATAACATTGGTGCTTATTTAAAGCCCGGATCTGTTGGCTTTGGGTTGGATGTAGGTGCGGTCTATGAATGGCGACCAAACTACGCCAAACATAAATACGACATGGATGGCAAGACCGATATTTGGATGCGCAACGAAAACAAATATAAAGCACGCGTTGGTGTTTCGATCCTAGATATGGGTGGCATGAAATTCACCAAAGGAGGTTTGAGCCGCAATTTTGTCGTGAATTCAAGTTCTTTATTTAACCTACACCGCTTTGAAACAGCCACTGATCTAGAAACATTCGATATGGTAATCGATACGCTGATCAACGAATCTACGGCGGCAAACAACAACGAATGGGTTTCTTTACAAGACCCGAATCAAACTTTCCGTATGCGCACGCCAACGGCCATGAGCTTGCAACTCGATTACCATCTTTGGAGTCATTTTTATGTGAATGCTACTGCAATGGTCAATATGATCCCAAAGAAAAAAGACACCAAGGTAAACGTAGCTAGCCAATTCTCAATAACACCCAGCTTTGACAGCCCTTACTTTGGGCTTTATGTGCCGATTGCCTACAATAAATACAGCGGTTTACGCACAGGTTTGGCCACGCGTATAGGCCCTGTAATTCTCGGGATAAACGACATGCATTTATTGCGCGCAAAAGGCGAAATTAGCGGAATTGACTTCTATGCTGGCTTGCGTTTGCCAATTTTATATCACCGCATCAAAGACAAGGACAAAGACAAAGTATCCGATAAAATGGATGAATGCAAAAGCGTTCCAGGAACTTGGGCATTTTTAGGTTGCCCAGATACCGACGGCGACGGTATTGCAGATTCAGAGGATGCTTGCGTAACGATTGCTGGTCTTAAAGAATTTAAAGGTTGCCCAGATACCGACGGCGATAAAATCATCGACTCCGAAGATGCTTGCCCTACCGTGGCTGGCCTCAAAGAATTCAAAGGATGCCCAGATACCGATGGCGATAAAATCATCGACTCCGAAGATGCTTGCCCTACCGTAGCCGGCGTCGTGGCGCTTAAAGGATGCCCAGACCGCGATGGCGATGGCGTAACTGACGCCGAAGACATCTGCCCTGACAACGCAGGCCCGAAAGAAAACCAAGGTTGCCCTGATCAAGACCAAGACGGTTTGTTTGACTTTGTGGATAACTGCCCTCAAGTCGCTGGCCCGAAAGAAAACCAAGGTTGCCCTTGGCCAGACACCGACAACGATGGCTTATTAGACAAAGACGACGAATGCCCGACACTTGCCGGACCAAAAGCTAACAAAGGCTGTCCGTATAAAGACTCTGATAAAGATGGGCTCTTGGACAAAGACGACGACTGTCCGAACACACCCGGGCCAAAAACAAACAAGGGTTGCCCTGTGATAGAACAAGCGGTGATCGAAGTGCTCAAGACTGCCTTTGACAACCTTGAGTTTGAATCGGCAAAAGATATCATTTTTGAGACTTCAAAGCCTTCATTAAACGAACTCGCCGAAGTTCTAAAAAAGAAAACAACTTGGAAACTAGAAATTGCCGGCCACACCGACAACGTAGGTGATGACAATGGCAACTTAGTACTTTCGAAAAAACGCGCCGAAGCACTCAAGGCATACCTCATTAGCCAGGGTGTTGAAGAAGCAAGACTTATCACGAAGTACTTTGGCGAAACCAAACCAATTGCTACAAACGACACACCAGAAGGGCGTCAGAAAAACCGCCGCGTAGAAATGAAAATCGTTTTTGAATAAGTAACTTATTTCATTGAAAATGAAGGGAGGCCAACGTGCCTCCCTTTTTCATGTTATGGTAATGTTAACAAATACAAGGCGCTTATTAATGCTTTATTAATCTTTGATTAATGTAATCGTCAAGATACTACAAGACCTTTGCATTGTAATTTAAAGAGATCTAATGAAGTACTTTACCCTTGCCTCAACCCTCCTATTTATTGGTTTATTTTCAAACAAGCTCAGCGCACAAACAGGTGCCATTTCCGGAACCGTTCTCGACGATGACAACAAACCTGTTAAGGAATATACCATTCGTTTATCTGTTGCCAATAAAGCAACCATCGATCAAGAGAAAGGGACCTTCCTTTTCAGCGCGCTCAGTGCCGGAACCTACACATATGAAGTCAAAGCACCTGGATTCGAATCTTTTAAAAGTGAAAACATCACCGTTGTAGAAGGACAAACTACAAACACCCAGGTTGTACTCAAAACCAAATCACAAACAACCGGTGACATCCGTATCGAACGCAAAACCGATAAAAACAAAGGTGATATGGAAGTAACCAAAATGCAAATTAATCAAGCAGGTGTGGTTGATGGCATCAATAAAAATACGTTCGTCAAAACCCCAGACTCTCGTGTTTCGCAGGTGTTCAAACGCGTAAGTGGCGCAAGCGTCCAAGACAATAAATTTGTGGTCGTTCGCGGCCTCAGCGATCGCTACAATTTTGCATTAATCAACGGCGCACCGCTCCCAAGTACCGAAAGCGACCGCAAAGCGTTTTCTTTTGATATTTTTCCGTCAAACACGCTTGAAAACCTTTTCATTATGAAAAGTGCAACACCTGAACTTCCAGGTGAATTTGCCGGAGGCGTCATCGATATTAAAACCGTTGAGCCTAGATCAGAAAAATTCCAGAATATTCAGATTGGAGCGGGCTATAACACACTTAGTACTTTGAAAGATTTTAAATCTTACACTGGTAGTTCAACAGATATTTTAGGATATGGAACCAATGCGAGGGCAATCCCGGATGGTCTTCCTAGTACAGCAGATTTTAACGCGCTCACTACCCAGCAAAAAGCTGATTATGCGAAATTAATTCCTGCTAATTGGTCAACTACTCGCGGAACCGCCTTACCTAACGGAAGCTTGCAATATAGTGTAGGAAACAAAATCAAACTTAAAGAGAAACAAAGCATGTCCTACATTTTTGCCTACTCTTATAGCAATGCAAACAGTTTTAGCTTAGTTACACGAAGAGAATTTGAAGAACAAGTAGCAGGGGTTGTTACCAAAAATGAACTTAAAGATTCTGCATACACAAAATCTATTCTAAATACTGCGCTTCTTAACCTCAAATTTGACCTGAGCAAAAGAACCGAATTACAACTCAAAACATTGTACTCTGTTTCTTCAGACGACAAAGTCAATTCGCGCCAAGGCAAACGAGACATGGACATCGAATCCATGTACAAAGAGCGTTCTACTAACATTTGGTACACGCAAAATAATTTGCTCACCACACAACTTTTAGGAAAGCACAATTGGAAAGACGACTGGAAATTTAATTGGTCTGTTGGATACAGCAATGTCAAACGCGATATCCCTTTTTTACGTCGAATGGTGTATCAACAAGTTGATACAACGCTACCCTACTTCGCCGTTATTCAAAATAATGACATCTCTACATTAGGTGCTGGTAACATGTTTTGGTCTACCATGTCAGAGAACATTGCAAGTGCAAGATATGATTTCAGCAAGCAAATTGGTGGAGACGACTCTAAAAATCTCCTCAAATTTGGTGGCATGCACCAATACCGCGGTCGCGATTTTGCGGCACGCAACCTGGGCTTCTCCAAATTCGATCCAGCAGGGTCTTCGTCCTTTAACTCCAACCTTTTGCTTTTGCCAGAAGATCAAATTTTTGCAACTGAAAACCTTGGATTAATGGCCGACGGACAGGGCGGATTCAAACTAGAAGAAGGCACCAACGTAGATGACAGCTACGATGCCTCTTCATTGTTACACGCTACATACGCTATGGTCGATGCTCGCGTATTTAGTAAACTACGTGTGGTTACAGGTGTTCGTGCAGAATCTTATCAGCAAAAATTCCATTATGTACAATTTGGTTCCAATTTAGATCAGTATATAGATACAACAGTGCTTGACCTTTTGCCTTCAATCAATCTTACATATAAAATAACAGAGCGCTTCCAATGGAGAGCTAGTGCAGCGCGCACAGTTAGCCGACCAGAGTTCCGCGAATTAGCGCCATTTACATTCTATAACTTCCTTAACGATAACTTGGCTTCGGGAAATCCACAACTCAAACGAGCTACTATCAATAACTACGATACGCGCTTGGAATATTTTCCTGGCAAAGGTCAAATCATCAGTGTTTCTGGATTCTACAAAACTTTCAAAGATCCAATCGAATTATTATTAAGAACTGGGACATCCGGTACACCAGAACTCTATTTTAATAATATTGAAAAAGCATACAGCTATGGTGCCGAATTGGAATACCGCATGAATCTTGGCTGGATGAACCGCACTGACTCTAATTCCATTTTTTCCAGAACAACTTTTTACACAAATGCTTCATTAATTCGTTCAGCTGCTGACCTCAGCGCTTTTGCCGGGCTCGAGGAATACCCAGGTTCTACTAGACCTCTTCAAGGGCAGTCACCTTATATTTTAAATGTAGGTTTATTCTACGAGAGTCAGAAAGACCTCATGATCAACTTCTCTTATAACTATGTTGGCCAGCGTATTGCAATTGCAGGAAGCATTCAAGAACCAAGCGTTTGGGAAAATGGTCGTCACGTATTAGACTTTCAAATCGGTAAAACATGGAAAGACAAATACGAACTTAAGTTGAATTGTGCAGACTTATTAGCCCAAGATTTGGTGTTTTTCCAAGACATCAATAAAAACAAGCGCTATGACAAAGGTGTGGATAGCGCATGGCAAGAAATCACATTCGGACAAACCATTACATTGAATTTCAAATACAAGTTCTAAATAGTCAATGTTAAGGAATTGTTCCAAGTGCTTAACACACATTTAAAGCAAACTTAAGGGAGCTATAACTTGACCCAAGTAAGAACACAAGAAATTTGCATCAGATAAAAATATAAAAAGATGAAAAAAATTTACACACTCTTGACTGCCCTTTGCCTTGGCTCCGCTGCTTTGGCTCAGGATGCCTTCTGGACACCCACAACTTACCGTGGCGCATTTCCAGTAACTGACAACACGCCTGCAACAGACTGGACCTCCGGCTGGGCAAATTTCGATCCCGAAAACACCGTATACCCTGCTACTGTAACAACTGTGTCTGCCGACATCACAACGAACACAACATGGAGCGGTGTGGTTAAACTCATGAACAAAGTTTATGTTAAAAACAACGCTACCCTTACTATTGCCCCAGGGACAATTATCCGCGGAGATAAATTAACACAAGGTACGCTCCTGATTACGCGCGGTGCCAAAATCATAGCTGATGGTACAGCTGCTAACCCAATTGTATTTACCTCAAACGAAGCAGTAGGTGCACGCAACGAAGGTGACTGGGGTGGATTGGTACTTTTAGGTTTGGCAAAAAATAACCAACCTGGTGGGGTTGCCAACATCGAAGGTATTGTACCAACTACAGACTCTCAGTTTGGTGGTAATTTTGACAACGACAACTCAGGTATTCTGCGCTATGTGCGCGTTGAGTTTGCAGGTATTCCACTCGAGCCAAACAAAGAAATCAACGGTATTACATTCGGTTCTGTTGGTAATCAAACCGTTGTAGACTACGTTCAAGTTGCATTTTCTGGTGACGATTCTTTCGAATGGTTTGGCGGTACAGTAAACTGTAAACACCTCATCGCTTACCGCGGAATAGACGACGATTTTGATACCGATTTTGGTTACAGAGGAAAAGTTCAATTCTTCCTTTCAATCCGCGACAAAGACATGTCCGATGCTGCTGGTGATTCAAACTGTTTTGAGTCTGACAATGATGCAGCAGGATCTACCGCTCAACCAAAAACAGCTCCAATCTTTTCGAACGGAACAATCGTTGGTCCAAAAGGAAACGGTACAACAGCTCTACCTGTTGGTGAAAAATTTGAAAAATCATTCCGCTTGAGAAGAAATACGGCTACTTCTGTTTTCAATACACTTTCGACTGGTTGGGAAAAAGGTTTGTCAATTGAAGGAACTGCTGTTGTGAACAACGTGAATGGCGATACTCTTGTTTTTGGTCACAATACACTAACCAATTACTCACCAAATACCAATACAATCTACAACGCTGGTACTTCCGGTGGTGCTGCATCTACTTCTGCTTTCTACCTTTCATTTATGGGGCCTGATGGCAATGACACAACAGCTACGTTAGCTCAAGTTAACTGGGTTAATTTGTTTACGGCACTTGGTGTAACACCAGACGCACGTTTGGCTGCAGGTTCAGTTGTTGCCACAAATGGTAACTTTATGAATCCTAAGTTCTACTCTGTTGCTGCTCCAGTTGTGACTACCAATAGCTTCACTTACTGCCAAGGTGCTTCAGCAACAGCTTTAACAGCAACATCATTATCTGGAAATTCACTTCGTTGGTACACACAGCCAACTGGTGGCACCTACACTACAATTGCACCAGTTCCTAGCACAACTAATGCTGGTACTTACACTTATTATGTTTCTCAGGCTAATGCAAATAACGACGAAAGTATGCGCACTGCCATTACAGTTATTGTCAATGCACTACCTGCTACGCCAGTAATTACTGCAAGTGGTTCTACAACTTTCTGTACAGGTGGTTCTGTAGACCTTACTTCTAGCGCTACTACAGGCAATACTTGGTCTACACAAGCAACTACTGCAACAATTACTGTTTCTACTACAGGCAACTACACAGTAACTGTAACCGATGCAAACGGCTGTGCTAGCACTTCTGCTCCTATTTCTGTGAACGTATCTAACGCTCCAGCTCCAACTATCAGCGCAACTAGCACACAAGCGTGTTCTGGTGAAGTCGTAACGGTTACGTCATCCGCAGCTGATTCATATTCTTGGTCTACAGGTGAGACCACACAAAGCATCCAAGTTACCGACAACGCTACTGTATCTGTAACGGTGACGAATGCAAACGCTTGTAACGGTGTAGGACAATCTGCAGCCACAACCATTACTTTTACAGCAACGCCAACTGCAGCTGGTTCATTTACAACTGCCGGTAACGTTGTTACCTTCGCAAACACTTCAACAGGAGCTACTTCCTACTCTTGGGATTTCGGTGACTTCACGAACTCTTCGGCTACCGCACCTGCACACGCTTATGCTGCTAACGGAGCTTATACAGTAGTTCTTTCTGCAATCAACGGAAACTGTACAGATACCATCGCATTCAACGTAGCTATCGAAGTTGGTTTAGACGAAGCTTCTGCATTGAACTTCATGGTTTACCCTAACCCAGCTAACGATCATGTATTGGTTGCATTTGACAACACCTCTGAAGGTTCTGTTCAAATCATCGACGCAATGGGTCGCGTAGTTTACAACGAAACTTTAACGACGATTGGTTCAGTTGCACTTCCAATTAATGCAGGTCAATTGGCTAATGGTACTTATACGATTCAAGTTATCAATGCTCACCAAGTAGGTGTAAAACGCCTAGTTGTTCGCAACTAATTCGTAAAATTTCAAGAGGGGGTCTAGGCCCCCTCTTTTTTTTAAATCAATAAACGATGGAAAACACTAAAGGACATACCATACTGATCGTTGACGACGAACCAGATATTTTGGAGTTTTTATCGTACAACGTTCGCAAAGAAGGCTACAAAGTATTCACGGCAACGAATGGCCTTGAAGCGCTACGCCTAGTGCAACAAATCAATCCATCGCTTATTTTACTCGATGTCATGATGCCAAAAATGGATGGCATTGAAACATGTCAGGTCATCCGCAAAGACCTCAACATGGTTCAACCCGTTATCGCATTTTTAACAGCGCGCACCGAAGACTACGCTCAAATTGCGGGCTTTGAGGCCGGAGCCGATGACTATATCAACAAACCAATTCGCCCGCGTCTGCTGATCAGCAAGGTTGAATCTTTATTGCGCAGACTCAAAAACAAAGCTGGTGCAGAAGGCGCCACCAATATTGTAATTGACCGCGATCGTTATGTTGTCGAGTTAGAAGGCAAAGAATTACAGTTGCCTAAAAAAGAATTCGAACTACTGGAGCTACTCGCAAGCAGACCCGGAAAGGTATTCAACCGAGATCAAATCCTTGCGGTTGTTTGGGGCAATGACACTATCGTTGGCGAACGAACCATCGATGTTCATATCAGAAAATTGCGTGAAAAACTCGGAGATGCGTATATTCGTACCATTAAAGGCGTCGGATATACCTTCAATGACAAGTGAGAAAAGCTAGACCCAGTTTCTTAATCCTAAGCGGCAGTATTTTATTTTACATACTGAGCTTTCTTTTTACTTTATTTGTCCACCTACAAATTGTTACGCTCAGCAATACCTTGCTGTTTTTAATCCCGCTCGTTTCCGGGATTTTTGCGTATACCATCTTTTACTACATCATCAAGCGTTTCTTGCAGTACCGAATGAGTTTGATCTACCGCAGCATTCAAAGCCTTGAGAACGAAAATCGCAAAGACCAAACCATTGACCAACTTGTGGCACAAGGCGAGCAAGACGTCAAAGAATGGAAACAAAAACGCAATCAAGAAATCGAGAAACTTAAAGAGCAAGCGGCCTTTCGGAAAGAATTTTTGGGCAACCTTGCACACGAACTCAAAACTCCTGTCTTTTCGATTCAAGGTTATATAGACTCTTTGCTTGATGGCGGCATGGAAGATCCTGAAATTCTCAAAAAATTTCTAGAACGAGCCTCCATCTCTACTGAGCGCATGACCCACATCTTAGAAGACCTCGATCAGCTCACCAAACTTGAACTCGAACGCATCCCTCTTGACATCCGAAGCTTTGACTTTTTAGAACTGATCAAAGAAACCTTTGAAACACTTGAACTCATTGCAAAAGAAAAACGCTTTAGACTAAGTGTAGACACTTCTGACCCCTACTGTTATGTCAATGCAGATCGAAATAAACTTTCGCAAGTATTGTTGAATTTATCAAGTAATGCGATCGCATATGGGAAAGAAGGCGGTCAACTTACCGTTAGTGTAGTTCAAATTGAAAATACCTATAACATCGAATTCAAAGATAATGGCGAAGGCATTGAAGCCGAACACTTACCTAGGCTTTTTGAACGCTTTTACCGCGTTGAAAAGAGCAGAAACCGCAATGAAGGGGGTTCGGGGCTTGGGCTTGCCATCGTAAAGCATATCATTGAATCACATGGGCAGCAAATTCAGGTTGCCAGTAAGGTTGGAATCGGAACAACATTCACCTTCAGCCTCGAGAAAAGCAAAGCCACAGGTCCTGTTAGTTCCAGGGGAATTCCTCTGAAATAAATATCAATGTGTAGTTGTCATGTGCGTCGGAACGCAAATGATATAATCCGCTTTACCCAAATTTTCTTTCTCTAATTTCAGAATATCGTCTTGGCTCACGGTGCTGATCGTAAGAATTTTCATGTCAGGAGCCTCTCGTCTGACATACCACATAATTCCTTGAAAATAATCCGAATGATACGCACCATTGAAATGCAAATGCACCGTTCGAGCAGTGCGCCATGGATTGTGTAAAATAAAATATGCCATTGTGGCATCTTTAATGGCTTGAGCTTCTACCATTCTCCAGCCCATTCCGGGCCCCATATGCGCACCCATTTGTTTCATGTCCTGATATTGGGAAAGCGTTGTGTCGAAAGCAAAGTTCAGTGGGGCCATTTGTTGTTTGATACTTTCAGGAAGCGTATCTAAAGCCTGTCTTCCTTTCTTGAAAAGCAAACTCGCATACTTGCGCTGAATGTTTGAAGCAACACATGAGAGGTTATTTGCTTTGGCAAAGTCTACTAACGGCGCATAGTCTGTTTGGTAATTAGGCCACAAACGCAAGGTATCATTGAGCTTTTCGGCAGGGATTACCCCCTGTAAATATTGGGTAAGTAACTCTTGCTGATCTTGCTCAAACATTTCAAAGCCGAGCTGCAAATTATTTCGATGCTCGGCATACATGCGTTGGGTCAATTCAAATTGCAACCAATGCGAGATCGGATTATTGTGGAATTCTCCAAAGAGCACAAGCTGACTTTTATTTGCCGACTTACTCATTTGGTCAAAAGACACCTTCTTTCCTTTTGAATTATAGAGTTGATAAGCTGGTAAGTCTTGTGCTTTAAACGTTAGAATGCTGAAAATGAAACATATAATAAGTAAAGATCTCATGCCTTGGATTTTATACAAAGAAAGTATTTTTTCCAAGTTTGATGTTAAAAGATTAATTTTAAATACAAATTAGAAACGGAGGCAGAAAACCAACAAATTTCTAGAACCAATATTCAAATCTTACGTTAAGACACCGCATGAAAAAGATTTTACTTTACCTCTTTATCGTGACCAATACCATTGCAAGTGCCCAGACCTGGAGCAGCGATGTAGCTCAAATCTTTTACAATAAATGCACCCAATGCCATCATCCTGGTGGTGCAGCTCCTTTCTCCCTTATGACGCACGCAGAAGTGAGCCCTTTGGCTGCCGCTGTATATCAATGCGTAAATACCGGCGAAATGCCGCCTTGGCCACCAGACAACAATTACCAACAATACCAGCACAATCGCGCACTTTCCGCCTCTGAAAAAAATACAATCATCAATTGGCTCAACGATGGCGCTCAAGAGGGCAATGCCAACCAAACGCCCCCACCTCCAGTTTACACCTCTACAACGTTTTTAGGTAACGGGGATTTGCAAGTGCAAATACCGACCTACATGTCTAAAGCAACCACCCAAGACGACTACGTTTGCTTCAATATTCCAACAAACCTGGCGCAAAACCGCATCATCAAAGCCGTTGAGGTGGTGCCGGGCAACAGAGAAATCGTTCACCATTGCTTGGTTTACCTCGACCCAATTAGTGCTGAAACCACCGATACAATCGGCGGAAATTGCGCAAGCCCTAGTAATGGCAGCACCAAATTAATTACCGGTTATACTCCTGGCGCCACCCCAATGATCTTGCCATCGTCTGACCCGATCAAGCTCGGGCTCGATATTGGCCCAGGTTCATCTATCTACTTTGCCATGCATTACCCAATGGGCTCTTATGGTCTTTATGACTCCACCAAAGTGATCCTTCATTTTTATCCAGAAGGCACTACCAATGTGCGGCAAATTAACGCCGGTCCGTTATTGGCAAACTATAATTTCAATCTCCCTGCCAACCAAATCACCGACCTCAATGCTTTTTACCCACCGGGAGGCGGCACAATTCCAACGGCTTATTCAGTACTCTCTGTTTTTCCGCATATGCACTTGCTAGGCACCAACATTAAAGCCTATGCCTACAAGCCTGGCGCAGACACCATTAAATTCGTTAATGTCCCAAAATGGGACTTCATGTGGCAAGATTTCTATTTCTTCAAGTTCATACAAAAGGTGCCTCCTGGCTACAAACTCAAAAGTGAGGGAAGCTATGACAACACTGTGAATAATCCCAATAACCCGCACTCACCCCCTCAAACCATTTACAGCGGCTTTAATACCACTGATGAAATGTTCTTAACCTACTTTCATTATTTACCTTACCAGCCAGGCGACGAAACCTATGACCTAGAAGCGCTCGTCAGTGCATCGCTCATTGATTACCCGCTCATTGACCAAAGTTCAATTCAAGCCTATCCGAATCCATTTCACGATAATTTAACCCTATCCTTTCCAATAAGCATGAATGCATCGGATCAGATTTTCGTTTACGATGCCAGTGGTCAATATAAAATGAAGCTCAGTCCGGAAGCTGGAACAACACAAGTTCATTTAGGCAATGAAAATACAGAGTGGCTCGGCCTACCGAAAGGAGTTTACTTTATTTCGGCAAGGGTGAATGGCCAACTATTGTCAAAAAAACTCATCAAGTTCTAATCGATCCTTTTTTGAAACTGTAAAATTTGTTATCTTTGCAATCCTGATGGTCTCATGGCCGAGCGGTTAGGCACCGGTCTGCAAAACCGTCTACAGCAGTTCGAATCTGCTTGAGACCTCAACTAAACCCCTGTTTTCAAAAGCAGGGGTTTTTTAATGCCCTGAAATTTGACTCGTATTTATCGCGAAAAAATTGATGTTAAATCTATATTAATTTTTGAGAAGAAAATGTGCTAGTCAAAGTGCTAATTGACTCAAATTAGCCGACTTTGTGTTAGAAATACAATAATTATGCGTTAGGCTAGCGCAAACATGTAAATTTCGTTTTGAAAAGGGGCTAAAGTTTTTTTATATTTGGCGTTCAATTGTAAAAATGAAAAATTAAAAACGATCATTATGGACAAAAAACAAAAAACCGCCGGGGGATTTTCAGCAATTATTGCGTTTCTGGCAATTGCACTTGCACTCATTGCAGGTATCTTGATTTACAAATACATTTTTGGTGACCCAGGAAACTTTGTGGACAGAAATCCAGAAGCAGAACCAATAGAAGGTAACTTATTAGGAGTTATCTATAAAGGTGGATTCATCGTACCAGGTTTGGTTGCTATCAACCTTATCGTATTAATTTTCACGATTGAACGTTTAGTTACTTTATTGTTGGCTAACGGAAAAGGAAAAGCCAATCAATTCATCGAAAAAATCAAAGAATTAATGGCTGCCAAAGATTTCAATGGCGCTATAGAAGCTTGCGACGCACAGCGCGGGTCTTTGGCTAATGTTGTTCGTTCAGGTTTGGTGAAATATCAACAAATGATGAACGAGAAAGAAATGGACAAAGAACAAAAGCTCGAGGCCTTGAAAAAAGAATTAGAAGAAGCTACTTCTTTAGAATTGCCAATGCTTTCTAAAAACCTACCAGTTCTTTCTACTACAGCATCTATCTCAACCCTAATCGGACTTATCGGTACCGTACTTGGTATGATCCGTTCATTTGCCGCGATGTCACAAGGTGCGCCAGATACTGCAGAACTTTCTACTGGTATCTCTGAGGCCCTTATCAACACCGCATTCGGTATTGCTGGTTCTACAATCGCGATCATCGCATTTAGCTTCTTCTCTACTAAAATCGACGCCATGACCTATGGTATCGACGAAGCGAGCTTCACGATCGTTCAAGATTTTGCAGCCAACAACTAATTGACTCATCATTAAGTAAACCCTCAAGCAATGCCAAAAATCAAAATGCCCAAAGGCACTCCATCCATAGACATGACGCCTATGGTGGACTTGGCGTTCTTGCTTGTAACCTTCTTTATGTTGACGGCTTCTTTCAGAAATGCCGAACCCGTAACCGTAGAAACACCATCCAGTATCAGTGATAAAATTATCCCTGAAAACATCCTGATGGTGACCCTAGACAAAGACGGCCGCGTGTTCTTTAACCTTTCCGATGCCGAAGCCCGCAAAGAAATGCTCAACAACATGCTCCAGAAATATAAGATTGGTCTTAGTGAGGAGAAAATAGAAGAGTTTTCTTTTATGTCAACCTTTGGTTGTACCATGCAAGAACTTCCTGCATACATGAACACCGAAGCAGCAAAACGTGCAAGTTTCCCTACCCAAGGGATTCCTACAGACTCTACTAAAAATGAACTTTTAGACTGGCTTTCATTTGCAGCAACGGCTGCAGGCAACACCGGACGCACCGCTTTTGAAGAAGCGAAGCTCAAAGGTGGTGAACCTAAAATGGAAGACTTCAAACCTAAATTTATTTTGCGTGTAGACTCCAAAACCTTGTACAAAGATGCTCAAGTTGTGATCGATGTATTCAGAGAATTGAATTTGAATAATTTGAATTTTGTAACCTCTGCGGAAGCAATTCCGGTTAACTAACGAACACATGGCACAAATCGCAGAAAGCGGCGGTGGCGACCACGGCAAAGGCAAGAAAAGAGCAAAGAAAGGTTCAACGCACGTAGACATGACCCCAATGGTCGACCTCGCGTTCCTCCTTCTTACCTTCTTCGTCTTGACCTCTACCTTTAGCAAGCCTAAGGTAATGCCCCTCAACTACCCCGCAAAAGTCAAAGATGAAACAGATGTTAAACCGCCAAAGGCAAATAACGTCGTTACTTTCCTCTTGACCGACGACAAAGTTTACTACTACCGTGGTGAATTCTACCCAAAATCCCGACCAGGAGCCAATGGGCCCACAGAACTTTCTGAGGCCGATTTCGGTTCAGGAGAAAATAGTGTAAGAAAATTGTTAGCTTCTTGGAACGAATACGTTATTAAGAATAAGGTTGAACTTGATAAAAAGCTAGACGCTAAACAAATTGCAGACACTACCTACGACAGAAAGCTCAACGATCTAACGGTAAAAAGAGAGGCCGTTAAGGTCTTGATCAAAACCGACGACAAAGCACTCTGCAAAAGCTTTATTGATCTAGTAGACGAACTCAAGATAGCAAGTGTTGGTGTAATTGCACCTACAGACTTGTCAGCCGGAGAAAAAGAATTGTTAAAAGCTAAAAACTAAGGTCATGACAGTCATTTATGTTATCGTAGCTCTTGTAACAGGTTTCTCCCTCTTCGATTACTACGTCAATCGCAACTGGGAAGCCATTACTTCTGTAAGCCGCAACGAAGCCGTTTTTGCCAATCGCAACCGCGAATATGGTGCATACGTGCTCAGAAGTGGTTACAACAAACGCATGACGCTCATTTTGGGCGGCTTGGTAGCGCTTGCTGCATTAGCGTTTGTTGCCTCTATTATCATTAAGAACCTTCCAAAAGAGGAAAAACGCAAACCAAAAGTAAGCGAGAAAAACTTTACGATTGCGCCTCCAAAAGAAGACGTTCCGCCGCCACCGCCACCAACAGCTCCGCCACCGCCACCAATGTCCCAGACTACTGCGTTCATTGCACCGGTTGCCGAAGACGACTTCGTTGAAGAGCCACTTGTTTCTCAAGCAGAATTAGAGAACACCACTATTTCTACAGAAACGAACGAAGGTGATGAAGTTTGGGGACTCGCCGAAACTCAAGAAGACGGCCCTGCCCTTACCGACAACACGCCAGTTTATGAAGAAGTGGTAGACGTTGCCGAAGAAGACGCAGAATTCCCTGGTGGTTACGAGAAGCTCAATGCTTTCATCAACTCAACGCTTAACTACCCCGATGAAGCCATTGAACTTGGTGTGAAAGGGCGCGTGGTTGTTCGTTTCGTTGTCGAAAAAGACGGACGTATCTCTAATGCAAGCGTAGAGCGCCCAATTGTTGAATGCCCTGCATGTAACAAAGAAGCACTCGCTGTCGTCAATAAATTCCCACCCTGGACTCCAGCCAAAAACGCTGGTCGCCCAGTGCGCCTTTGGGTTCGTGTTCCAATTATCTACGATACTCAATAGCCAACAAATTTTTTCAATCCCCATTTCGATGGGGATTTTTTTTCCCAAATAATTATGAAATACATACAACATTTTCTAGGTCTATTGGTCGTAGTATTGTGTTTCGGTTTTGCCATCGTGCTACTCACCACAGACCTCATCGAGATGGAAGCTTGGCGCAAGCAATTAATGGTCGTGGTGTTTATGTGCTACGGTTTGTTCAGAGCATTCCGCATTTACAAAGGATTCAAGTCTTTTCAAAAATAAGATCCTCATGAAATATCTATCACTTTTACTCCTCGGTTTACTAGGGCTCACGTCATGTGACCACAACAACAATCCATTCGTCTACCAAAAAGATGCTCACGGACGCGGAAAGGCGCAGATTTTCGTTGAGCAATCTTTTCAGCCGCTTTTTCAGACATCCATTGAAACTTTTATGAGCCAATATCCAAGAGCTCGCGTAAAAGCTCATTACATGTCTGAAAACGACATCATTGAGGCCTTTTATGCCAACAAAACCAAAACGATTGTCATTACGCGCAATTTCAACGACAAAGAAAAGGAATACCTACAAAGTAAAAATGTGTCGTACCGCAGCGACAAAATTGCAACAGATGCAGTGGTGCTTATCTTGCATCCGAGCAATACAGATACTATTTTAAGTGTGGCGCAAATCAAAAAATTGCTCACCCAAGACAATCTCAAAAATCAAGTTGTATTTGATCAAAATGGGTCGGCAAATTTCAATTTCATGACCAACATGCTTCAGGTGAACCAATTGGGCAAAGGTGTTTCGGCATTAAAATCCAATCAAGAAGTCATCAATTACGTTAAAACACATCCAAATGCGATTGGCGTTATTGGCCTCAACTGGATATCCGATCAAGATGACCCTACTTCATTAGCATTTATGGATGGGCTCAGAGTAGCTTCTGTTTACACCACCGATCCGTCGGCGGCATGTAAACCCTATGCCGGATTCATCTACACAAAAGAATATCCTTTGATCCGCGATATTTGGATGATCAACAAAGGCCGTCGCTCAGGTCTAAATACCGGTTTTGTGCTCTTCATGAAAAAAGACGACAAAGGTCAACTCATCATTCAGAAGTCTGGATTAGTACCCGCACTTACACCTGTTAGACTTGTATTGCAATAATTCAAAAAATAATAATGGGCACAATTTTTGTATCCCAAAAAACTAGGCTATTTTTGGCCGGAATTTAAGTTAAATAAAATAGACATGAAACGCATTTTACTCCTTAGTACGCTTCTTATTTCAGGGCTTCATTTTGCGCAAACCCTCCAGACAGCGAATGCCAAAACAGAAAATGAACGCTTCCGCGATGCCATTAACGACTTTAAAAAGCTCATTGCCGCAGATCCGATCAATGGTGAGAACTATTTCTACTACGGCGATTGCTACTTTGAAATGGAAGAAGTTGATTCAGCCAAAATGATGTGGAGAAAAGGATTTGAAGTTGACAAACTTCGTGCACTTCCTCTTGTAGGTTACGGTCGTGTATTGTGGTTAGAAGGAAAAACAACAGAGGCGAAAGCTGAGTTCACCAAAGCACTACTCTTGACCAAGAAAGACAAGCTCAAAAAAGCTGAAGTCATTCGCGGCATTGTCGAGATTTATGTCGAGGCTCCAACCAAGAATTTAGACGAAGCGCTTGTCTTGATCGAAGAAGCGATTCTCAAAGACCCAACCAACGAAGACAACTACCTTCTCAAAGGTGATGCTTTGTATGCGCGCAATTCTTCAGATGCATCTGAAGCGCTCAAAGCCTATAATCAGGTATTGGTAATCAATCCGAAGTCTCCACGTGGTATCGTACGCAAAGCACTTATTTACCAACGCGCACGCAACGAAGAAGAAGCCAATAAAATGTATAATGAAGCAAAAGCGATTGACCCTACTTACGCTCCGGCTTACCGTTTGAATGCTGAGCTCTACATGATGTTCGGTAAAAACAAAAAAGCGATTGAGAACTGGGAGAAATACCTCGAACTCAATAACAACATTGAGTCAAGATACCGTTATGTCAATGCGTTGTATGGTGCCAAACAGTGGTGTGAAATGATCCCGCAGCTTGATATCCTCACAGCGGCAAACATGAATAACTTCTTTATTCAGCGATTCTACGCGTTTTCTTACAACGACTGCACAATAGATAGCCTTGCTCTAGACAAAGCCCTTAGTGCAAGCGACCGCTTCTTTGCAATGGTACCAAAAGACAAAATCAACTACCAAGATTATAAGTTAAGAGGAACCATTTATCAGAAAAAAGGCCAAGATAGCCTTGCCATTCTTGCTTTTGAACAAGCGGCTAGTATAAACGACATCGCCTACAAAGAACTCGCTGGTGAATTGCTCAAATTGTACAACAAAAACAAAATGTATGAAAAGGTAATCACTGCTTATGAAGTTCGTCGTCAAAAGAATGGAAAGTTGTTGGCTCAAGAAGAGTATGACCTCGGTAAGGCTTACTACTTCGGTCGCAACGACTACAAAACTGCAGATAGCATTTTCCAAGTTGTGATCAAAAACGATTCAACGTATGTGCCTGCGCACATCTACCGCGGACGTGCCAACTACAAAATGGACACCAATAACGAAAAGTGGATGGCCTTCCAGCACTACTTGAAAGTAACTGAGATCGTGAAGCCAGAAGACCGCAACCAACCTTCTAAAAAGGCTTTTGTACTTGAGTCTTTGCGTTATGTAGCTGATTACTATTCTAAATCTGCCAACAAAGACCTCGATAAAGCGAAAAAGTACTTTGAAGAAATCTTATTGATCGAACCAACAGATGCAGTAGCTAAAAAAGCGCTCGGGATCAAAGATCCAGTACCTGCGCCAACAACAGCTCCAAAACCAGCTGCTCCTGTTCGCAACTAATTAAACAATCTTTGGAAACAAAAATGGCGGCCCTTCGGGCCGCCATTTTTTTGCTTATAACTTTCGAATTTACTGTTGTAAACTCAGGTATCGAGCAACATATTTACCAATGATATCAAACTCGAGATTCACTTGGTCTCCGAGTTTAAGCTGCTTAAAGTTGGTGTGTTCAAATGTATAAGGAATGATACATACTGAAAACTGCCCCTTTTGCGAATCAACAACAGTCAGGCTTGTTCCGTTAACGGTAATTGAACCTTTTTCTACTGTGACAAAAGAATCAGGGTGAGTAAAAGTAAAGCGCCAAGAACCGTTTTCGTCGCTTACTTCTGTGCAAATGCCTACGCAGTCTACATGCCCTTGTACCATGTGGCCGTCGAGTCTGCCGCCAAGTTGCATGCAGCGTTCGAGGTTAACTGAAGTACCAACCTCCCAAGTGCCTAGATTTGTTTTGAGGAGGGTTTCTTGAATGGCGGTTACAACATGTTGTTGCTCATTTTGAGCGACTACTGTCAGGCAACAGCCATTATGAGCAACACTTTGGTCTATTTTAAAGCCTCCGGATAAGGCAGATGAAATGGTAAAATGAATATTACCTGCTTCTTGGTCAATGGCCACAACCTGGCCTACTTCTTCAATGATTCCTGTAAACATGATACAAACTTACGCAAAGTTAGGCGCTCATGCACATATCTTGGAGCACGAGTTGAAGTGAGGTACGGTTCATGTAGGTATTGGCTGTAATCTGAAAAACAACATCGATAAACACCCCTGCAGCCAATTCTTTCTCAAAAGATGCCATCTGAAAACCAATTGCATCAATACCAACTTGCGAGCCCTCCTGAATCAATTTGAGTTTGAGGTGGGTACCCTTTAGAATTTTATAGTCCAAAACCATGCAATTTTTTGCTACGAAAACGGGATGTAGATTGCCAGGACCGCAGGGTTCAAATGAGCTCAGGATTTGCAAAATACGGGGGAAATGTAGGTGCGGATTCGAACCCAATTCTTTGAATTCTAGGAGAGTGTCGATATGAATTTGTCTTTGCAATGGCTGCTGAGACAAAGCATTAGCAACCGCCTTTTCAAATGCTATTTTAAAAGCTGGTAGATTTTCTGGCAAGAGGCTAAGCCCTGCTGCAAACTGATGGCCACCAAATTGCACGAGGTGCTGTTGGCATTGTTCGAGGAGTTCATAGAGGTTCAAAGGCTGCATACAGCGCGCAGAACCAGTTAAAACACCATTAGACGCTGTAAGAACAATAGTGGGGCGATAGTGCGTTTCAATGAGGCGAGATGCGACAATTCCAACAACGCCTTTGTGCCATTCAGGATGAAACACAATGGTGGCAAATTGAGCAGCAAAGTTCGGGTCTGCATCTATTTGTGCTAAAGCAGCTGCGGTAATCTCTTGATCGAGGGCGCGGCGGGTGGTGTTGTCGGTGTTGATCTCGGCGGCAAGCTCATCGATCTCTTGTTGGCTGCTACTGAGCATCCAGTCTACGGCACGTTTGCCAGAAGCTATTCTGCCCGCCGCATTGATGCGCGGAGCCAAAATAAAGACGATATCTCTCAAAGAAAGCGGCAAGGATTTAGCGGCAAGCTCCAAAATAGCCAAAAATGCGGGTCTAGGAGACGCGTTGAGTTGAGCAAGGCCTTTGGCGCAGAGCACTCGGTTCTCTCCTAAGAGCTCTACAATGTCTGCACCTATAGAAAGTGCCACTAAATCAAGGCTCATGAAGAGCTCGTTCACATCTTTGTTCAGAAAATGATAGAGCCCTTGCAACAATTTAAAAGCCACTCCGCAACCTGAAAGTTCAGGGTAGGGATACGAACATGCTTGTTGTTTTGGATTGAGGATGATTCCGGGAGGCAGCGTGCTGTCTGGTTGGTGGTGATCGCAGACGATGATGTCTATTTCGGCAGCTTGCGCACGCGAGAGCTGCGTGTGGGCTTTGATCCCGCAATCTAGTGTGATGATCAGGTCGAAACCTTCGGCAATCGTGTAATCAATGCCTACAGCGCTAACGCCATAGCCTTCTTTGTAGCGGTCTGGAATATAATAAGTGCAGCGAAGGCCAAGTTTGCTGAGCTGTTCTGCCATAAGGGCAACAGCTGTAGTGCCATCGACGTCGTAATCGCCGTAGAGCAGTACTTTTTCTTGATGAGTGATGGCTTGTGCAAGACGCGCCACCGCCACACTCATGTTGTGCATTAAGAAGGGGTCGTGTAGCTCACCTTGTTGGGGCTTGAAAAAAACGAGCGCCTGCTCACGAGAAGCCACGCCTCTTTGCAAAAGGATTTGGGCAACAAAATGCGGGATTTTGAGCTCTTCAGAGAGTTCAATAACAGCAGTAGAGGGCTCTTGAGCCCTGAGCTTCCAAGTTGGGTTCATGACGTAAAGGTATGCGAAAAGAAGAGCGCTGCCTTCCGTTAATCTACGTAAGAGAGCTTTAACATGTTGGATCCGCCGAGATCTTCGAGCGGAATCGACGCAACGTTGATCACGACATCACCGGTCTGAAGATAACCGCCTTCTTTCATGATATATTTGATATCGGCGATGGTATGATCAGTAGAAATTCGTTTGTTGTAGTAGAAAGCCCTCACACCCCAAACTAAGTTGAGTTGGGTGAGTATTTTTCGGTTACTCGTGAAAACAAAAATGTGTGAAGCAGGGCGTTGAGATGCGATTTTATAGGCCGTATAGCCAGAAAAGGTCATGGTGATGATCGCATTGGCCTCTACGCGCTGGGCAAGCCTGCAAGCGTTGAAGCAGATAGAGTCTGAAATAAAGCGAGGATTACCTTTAGGCGGTAATTCTTCTTTGTGATACATACTCGGATGCTGCTCCATTTCTGTGATGATGTTAGCCATAGTTTGCACAACTTGCACTGGATATTGGCCAACAGAGGTTTCACCAGACAACATAACGGCATCTGCGCCATCTAGCACTGCATTGGCAACATCATTGACTTCTGCTCTACTAGGGGTGAGGCTATTGAGCATCGATTCCATCATTTGGGTTGCAACAATGACCGGTTTTGCCTTGGAAACGGATTTACTGATGATCATCTTTTGCATCAGCGGCACATTCTGATATGGGATTTCAACACCGAGATCGCCGCGCGCTACCATTAATGCGTCGCTTTCTTCAATGATGTCATCTATGTTTTCTAGTGCTTCTGGTTTCTCGATTTTGGCCACAACCTTCGCAATGCTGCGTTTCTTGGCAATTCTTGCTTTGAGGTCTTTGATGCAATTTGCGGTGCGCACAAAAGAAAGGCCGATCCAGTCGACGCCTAGTTTAAGTGCGTAGTCGAGGTCCTCGATGTCTTTCTCTGTGAGGGAAGGCATTGAAATTTTGGTATTCGGGAAATTCACCCCTTTTTTTGAACACAATAAGCCACCCTGCACCACTTCGCAGCGGATTTTTTCTTTTTTGTCGGTCTCGAGTACTTTCAAGACAAGTTTGCCGTCGTCGAGTAAGATGCGCTCGCCTGGATTGACATCACGGGGTAGTAAGTTGTAGTTGATGGAGAAACGTTGGTTATTGCCCAGAACTTTTTCAACGACGATTTCAATTTCTTGCCCAACTTCGATGAGCACGCCATTGTTTTCCATCTCGTGGGTGCGAATTTTAGGCCCTTGAAGATCAGCTAAAATGGCGACATTCAAACCTAGCTCGTCATTGAGCTCTCTGATGAGCGCAACCGCACCAGCGTGATCTTGATGACTACCATGCGAAAAATTGAGGCGGCAAACGTTCAGGCCTGCGCGCATCATGTCGGCGAGAATATCTTTTTTAAGTGAGGCTGGGCCCATAGTGGCCACTATTTTAGTTCTTTTCATGTTAGCTCGTAAGGTAATCTAAAATATCAAATTCTTCATAATTAAACTTAAAAACAGCGACGATGCCGTTTATTTGTCTGAGTTCGTCGATGAGCGCATCGGGCTCATGAGAAAAGTTGTCTTTGAGGACCAAGAAGTAGTCAATCATTGGTCTGTCTGGTTGTAAATGTTGTTGCTCTTGCTTGTTTTTGATCAAGTAAAAACGTGTCATGAGCTCTTGATCTTCAAAAAAATAGTAACTAAATGCTTGTTGTGACTTTAACTTAGGGATAAAGACTTCAAAGCGTTGTTGCTCTTTTTCTAAGTGAATGTTCAGCATTTGATTGAGTTCCCAAGAGAGTCGGTAATCGGCAAATGCTGTAGAAATTCCGTAAACTTCGAAGGGTTGTTCGTCGTCGAGGGTGAGTTCGTATTTTTTAACTTTTCCCATTCGCTTCAAATTTACTCATTTAATGGCAAACCTAACATCAACAATTGATTGTCAATTCATTTATTCTGGATAAAGTTTATCCAGTGGTTTAATGGTTAATTTTGTGTATAGACTTTATCGTATGCGCCAATACCTCCTCTTCTTTTTCAGTCTGGCTTTTATTGCAATGCAAACTACAGCGCTTGCCCAACCAGATAAAATGATCACCAACCGAGATAACTACTTTTGGCAATTTGGCTTGGCCTGGACCACCACCGACGACGACGGTCAAGAACTCAACCCCATGCCTTTTGATCAGTTGCACGGTCTGCCCTTTCCATCGCGCCTTTACGTAGATCGCTATATCTACAATGGTTGGAGCGCTGAAGCAGTGATGGGTGCACAAACTTATAAATCGGACAGAATGGTCAATGACTCCATCGGCGTAACAGGCTTTATTGGATATTTTGACGCTGCCCTCAAATACTCATTTTACAAACAACTCGGACGCGGAGCTATTGACCCTTATTTAGGCGCTGGTCTAGGTTTTAGCCTGCGCTCTTCTGACCCCAAACAAAGCGCACCTTTACTCACCCCAACACTCAATTTATCGGCGGGTTGTACTTTCTGGCTCAGTAAGCAAATTGGGCTTCAGGCACAAGGCGTTTACAAATTTGGTTTGGTAGACATCTTAGGTAGTTCTTCTTATGCACAATACAGCTTAGGGCTGGTGTATCGCATTGAGAAAACAGACGGTTATAAAAGCGATTTTCACAAGCCGAAATACAAGCTGCCTAGAAAACCGTCGCGTATCAAAGTAGAAAAGTCTTCAGACGAATCTTAGTTAGCGATCGTCATGCGTTTTTTGGTCTCCTGATCAGAAGTGATAATTCCATAGTAGTACACACCATTGCTCAATTGGTGGCTATCTAAACGTAAGATATGCCCTCCTTTTTCAAAGGTGGCGTTGGCAAGTTCTTGCACCAACTCGTTGTTTTGCCAAATAGCGAATTTTACTTCGGTAGGTTCCGGACAAACAAAATAAAAGGATAGTTCTCCGGACGCTGGTTCTTGATCAAGGGTGTAAAGCTCACAATAATCTTTGTGTTTGACCTGACCACGTTGGAACTTTCTCAAGAGAGCTCGGTAACCAATGATGGCTAATAAAATCAGTAGAGAGACGAATAAAAATTGAATAACTGCTTCCATTATAAAGAGATGATACCCGGAATTAGCGCAGCGCGTTCATAAACGGCAATGATGTCCGCTGCGGATAGCATGACTTCTTTAGCGCTGAGGCTCACGTATTTGCCAGTTCCGGAATGGTGATAACTGATTTCACTGTTGGCATCAAAAAGCGCTGTGACTTGCGCTAGATGTTGGTTGTCGTTGGGAACAATAAATTTAAACAAATAGATGTTTGGCCATTCTTGTTGTTCGAGTTGCGCTCTAAGTGCGTCAAAGGTTCCCATGTCACAAAATTACGAACTTGCGTTAGACCAAAGCAATCAATTTTTATATTTGTTTCAATGCGTCTTTATCAACTGTCTTTACTCTGTATCGGATTTATGCTGTTTGCATTTGCTTACTGGCCATCCGAACCTGCACTTCATGCACCAAACGCGCTCGTTCAAAACGATACCACTTTTGTGTTTCCTCAAACAGATCCTCAACTCTACACCATCAAACTCAATAATCATTTGGCTCAGTACATGGATCGCTCAGTCAAACAAGGAATACAACCCGTCGCAAATACTGACGGCTTGCGCCGCGCATTTCGGGCCAAAAAACTCGTATTAGTTCAGGCCCATACGGGCTATGTTCTTGACACTTTTCAGTACTCTTATGCCCTACTCACGCCATATGCTGCCCAAATTCTGCAAGAAATTGGCACCGCATTCCGCGATTCACTGGCGCAAAGCCCACTCAAAGAATGTCAATTAATTGTCACCTCCATGACAAGAACCAAACACACGGTTTCCAAATTGAAGCGCACCAATAGAACTGCTGTTAGCCGCAGTCCGCATTTGAACGGAAATAGCTTTGATCTCTCTTTCTCTCGTTTTAAATCGAATCAAGCATTAAGCTCCATTGAAAAACAATACCTCCAATCTTTGATTGCTAAGATTTTACTGCACTTCAAAAACGAGGTGAAAATTTGGGTTACGTTTGAACAGCGTGAAGAATGCCTACATATTGTTGCAAGAAAAGGTGTTTAAATTGTAAATTTGCCCATGCGTTGGGAATTGATCTTGCTTTTCATTTGTTTTCAGGGTTTTGCACAAAAACAACTCGAAGCAAAATATACAACTGAAAAAATCACCATAGACGGCCAACTCAAAGAAGCATCTTGGTCTGCGCAACAAGATTTTCAGCCTTTTGTCAAGATAAAACCAGATCCCGGGCAGCCTTCTAAAAGCAGAACGAGTGTGCAATTAGCCTACGATCAAGACGCCCTGTATTTTGCGTTTTTCTGCGAAGATCACCCCGACTCCATTTCTAAAGTGCTTTCCCTCCGCGACGACTACAACCCCAATTGCGATATCATCGGTATCTTTTTAGACACCTACAACGACAATCAAAACGGTTTTTATTTTGGCCTTACTAGCCGCGGTGTTCAGCTCGACGCTAAAATTGTTGGCAACGACTACAACGACAAACTCAACTTAGTTTGGCACAGCGCCGTTGAGATAGTCGAAAATGGCTGGATTGCAGAAATCCGTATCCCATACTCCGCACTGCGCTTCCCTCAAAAAGAGGTGCAAGATTGGGGTGTTAATTTCGGAAGGCAAATTGCAAGAGCGCGCGAAGAATCTTCTTGGGTAACGGTAAATCCAGACCTCGAAAATATGCTCCTAGAGAGTGGCGACATCACCAACGTTAAAAACATCACGCCACCGCTGCGGTTGGCCCTGATTCCATATGTTTCTGCGTATGCAGATGAAGTACGGCAAGAAGATGGTTCAAAAAGTTTATTGCGCTCTTTTAACGGCGGCATGGATATCAAATATGGCATCAATGAAGCCTTCACTTTAGACCTGACGCTCGTTCCAGATTTTGGCCAAGTTGTTTTTGACCAACAGGTGCTCAACCTAACCCCTTTTGAAGTACAATTCAACGAAAACCGACAGTTTTTTACGGAAGGAATGGAACTTTTCAATAAGTCAGGTATTTTTTACAGCCGCCGTATTGGTATTCAAGCGCCAAATAAAGTGACCCAAACAATGCTGCAACCAAATGAGTACCTCGAGAATGTACCAGGTTCGTCTCAACTCTACAACGCATCAAAGATTTCCGGAAGAAATAGCAAAGGGCTCGGAATCGGTGTTTTTAATGCCGTCAACGCCGAGCAAATGGCCACTGCTGTCTCGACTACAGACAACAGCCGCAGAGAAGTCTTGGTATCTCCGCTGACCAACTACAACGTACTCGTTTTTGATCAAAACCTCAAGAACAATTCTTCAGTTACCTTCACCAATACAAACGTATGGCGTGCCGGCTCTTTTTACGATGCCAATGTTTCTGCATTTAATTTCAACCTCAACAGCAAAGACAACAATTACAATATCAATGGAAAAGGGATTCTTTCTGCCCAGCTTGCCCAACAAGCGACGCTAGGCCATAATTTGAATTTAAATATCCAAAAACAACGCGGTTCGCTCATCGCAGGCCTCGGTTATCTGGAAGAATCCGATACCTACGATCCGAACGACCTCGGCTTCAATTACAACAATAATAGAAGAATCTTGGAAGCAAGCGTTGCCTACCGCGATTTCACACCCAAATGGAAAAAACTCATGAAATGGAGTGTCAATGCGAATGTAACGCAAGCCTACCTCTACGAGCCAAATACATTCTCTTCCAATATGGCAAGTTTAAATTTCTTTACGGTAAGTAAAAAATTCAATGCCTGTGGCTTTAATGGTGGCGGGAGTCTACAAGATGGGAAAGATTATTTTGAACCCAGAACTTGGGGCAAAGTATTTACTACTCCGCAGTTTATCTTTTTAAATGCTTGGTATTCGTCTAATTATCAACGTAAACTTGCCATAGATTTGGGCGGCAGCATTACAGAATACATTGATCATCCTTGGAAACAATATGCCTATAACTTGAATCCTAGAATTCGGCTTACAGATGCTATATTCTTGATTTATTCCTTTGAAAAAGAACTGCAATTCAATAGCATCGGCTATGCCATACCATTTGCTACGGCAGCTCAGACCTATAATGGAATTTTATTCGGGCAGCGCGACCGCAACACAACCATTCAAGCCATTTCTTTCGACTACATCTTAACCAACCGCATGTCTTTAAGCTTGCGCTTGCGTCATTATCGTTCGACGCTTACCTACCAACATTTTTCACTATTACAAGAAGACGGAAGCCTCGAGCTTTTAGAAGGGTTCAATGGCCTTACTACCGAAGGGAAATCAGCGTACGATATCAATTACAACGCATTTACAATAGACTTCGTGTACCGTTGGGTTTTTATGCCCGGCAGCGAATTAAACATTGTCTGGAAAAATTCTGTCTTTGCGAGTAATGAAGCCGTTGATGTAGCCTACTGGCAAGATCTCTCCTATACCTTGCAAACCGGTGCACTCAACAGCTTCTCCATGAAATTGATCTATTGGCTAGACGCCCAACAACTCAAAAAAGATAGGCAAGCCCTACCACGCTGAGTATTCGCCATCGCCGCTCACATAAGCGCGGTCACTGATGCGCTCAGGTGTTTCAACAAAAACAAAAGGAAATACCACTTTGCCATTCCAAATCACTGTTTTGCCATTCGGGACCGCAATTTGTAATTCAACTTCTTGATCGCGCATGCGGTCTTTGGCAGGATAAGAAAATCCGCTCGCAAATTGGATAGTGTTGTGTTGCAGGGTACAAGGGAAATCTATATGAGACGCCTTTCTGTTCGCCTTAAAAAATGAGCGGCCATGTGCCTTCTTCCAAATTTTGACATGATACAAGCTGTCCGTAGATGCGATATAATTAATCCCTATTCCGCTGATAAAAATACGTCCGTCTTGGGCCATAAGGATACCGTGGTCATTTTGCTGCTGCGACCTGAATCCAAAATTATAAGTGGCATTGCGGTGGGTACGGTAGCCTTCGATATGTAGCTCGGGAAGGATATCTAAGCGCAAAGAATCGCCGGCATAGGTGCCAATTTCTTTACTGAGTTCACCTTCAATTGTAAACCCTTGCGCCGTTGAAATCCCGACGTAAATCAAAAAGATGAGTCCGCAAATACTGGCAAAACCTAGGCCAAAATACCCTGCACGCAGCCACTTCGCTTCAAAAGTAAACAACAATCTAAAACCGGTCAGCATGCTAGAAAGACTGATCGCATAACCGATGAGGCTAATTCCTAAATAAAGCAGTTCGTTTTGCCCCTTGTCAAAAAACAAGGCACTCAACTCTCCCAGAGAAGTGAATTCGCCATTGATCTGAGCCGGAACTAGTTGGGGGTCAACAAAAATAAATACGGATAAACTAATCAACAAAAACAAACCCCATAAGACCAACATAATTCCTATGACTTTTTTAAGAACTTGAACGAGACGGCGCGCACTGTCACTCAGACCCGAGCCTGTTTTGAATTGATTGGACCATTTTTTAGCGTTCTTCTCAACGCGTTCTGTAGCCTCTTTAAATTCAGTTTTAATGCTTTCTAGATTCACGGGAACTCCCTTCATTTGGAGTTTTTCACTCGCTGTTTTGGCGCTCGGGGTAATGATCCAAAGGAGAATATAAATAGGAATACCCGATCCAAATACCATGGTAAACAGCACAAAAGCCACCCGGATAAAAACAACATCTACATTAAAATAAGCTGATACGCCACTTGCTACGCCGCCTAATAGTGCGGTGTCGGCATCTCTGAAAAAGCGTTTAGGTGCGGTTAACGGCTCCGTGCTTTCTTCTGTGCTTTGATTTGTGGTTGAGGATTCTTCTTCTCCAAATACTTCAGGACTTCCCAGCAATTGGATAATTTCATGAATCTGCTCAGCCTGAACAACCTGTTGAGCCACTACTTTTTCTTGCAATAGTTCGACAATACGCAACTCAATATCTTGCAAAATTTCATCTTTCCCCTCTTCGTGTTGCAGCACCCGTGAGAGTTCATTAAGATAATTGCGGAGCGCGTCGTAGGCTTGTTCTTCTAAAATAAAAGCAAAACCTTGGATATGAATGGAAACTGTTTTATTCATGATTTGGTAATTTGAGTAAGTAATGAGACCGCTTGCTGTAATTCTTGCCAAGTATGAGCTAGGTCGATAAAAAATTGTTTTCCTTTAGGTGTGATCGCATAATATTTCCTCGGCGGACCAGCAGTAGATTCTTCCCAGCGGTAAGTCAATAACTCCAAATTTTTGAGCCGTGTTAACAACGGATAAACCGTTCCTTCCACAACCAGCATTTGAGCACCTCTTAGCTTCTCCAATATTTCTGAAGGGTAAGCCTCGCCATTATTGAGGATACCAAGAATGCAATATTCCAAAATGCCTTTGCGCATTTGAGATTGTGTATTTTCTACATTCATCTTTCCAATTTTATACAAAGTTATATGTTTTATTCTGTATTATGCAATACATAGTACTATAAAAATAAAAAGGCGCCTTAATGGCGCCTTATAAAATCGATTTATATCTTTCTATTTCAAGCATTTAAAGTAATCAAAAGGCTCTTGACAAGCATTGCATTGATAATGCGCTTTGCAGGCTGTGCTGCCAAACAAACTCACCATTCGGGTGTCCTTGCTATTACATTTTGGACAACTCACTCGTGGAGGTTCAGAGAAAAGTGCGCTTTTATCGGGTTCGTTGACTGGCGGTGCTATACCATAAAGTCGCAGTTTTTGGCGGCCTTCTTCGGAAATCCAGTCGGTGGTCCAGGCAGGGCTTAAGATGTGTTTTACTTTGGCGTTGGCAATCCCCTTCTCACGCAATTTGGCAAGGATGTCTTCCTCGATTTGTTGCATTGCAGGGCAGCCGCTGTAGGTTGGTGTGAGTTCTACAACCCACGTTTGGTCTTGTAAATAGATTTGCTGCACTACGCCGAGGTCGGTGATAGTGAGAACAGGGATCTCAGGGTCGCTGACCTCTTCTAAAAAACTGCGGATGTCGGCAGCAACTACCATTCCATATTGGGGTATGCACGTTGCATGTACTGCAAATCTGAGAGCAAATAACCCATGTGTTCAGAGTGTCGACCTTCTCGGCCGCCATCGAATTTCCAGTTGTTGGCAGGAATTTGCAGTGTGGCCTCGTTGAGCACTTCACTAACCGTGTTCAGCCATTGGGTGTGAATAGTGGCTAAACTAGGTACCTTTCCTTCGGTCTGAAGCGTTTGGTCTATTTCATTTTCGTAGAACAACTCGTTGGTGTAGCGCCACAAATGATCGATGGCATCTTGGGCGCGACGATGAGACTCTTCGGTGCCATCGCCCATGCGAATCACCCACTCTGAGGTGTGTTTGAGATGGTAGCGCGTTTCTTTCACGGATTTAGCAGCAATTGCTGCTAATTGTTCGATAGGGCTTTGCATCAGGGCTTCGTAAAGTGGCAAGCGAAAAGCGTCGAAGAAGAACTGACGAAGGATGGTCATGGCAAAATCGCCATTCGGCTGCTCAACGAGCAACACGTTCTTGTATTCGTTTTCGTAGCGTAAATAGGCAAGTTGGTCGTGGTTTCTGCCTGCGCCTTCAAGTTCTCCGGCTAAATCATATAGGCTGATCGCCTGGCCAAGTAAGTCTAATGAAATGTTGGTCAGGGCGATGTCTTCTTCGAGGATTGGGCCGTGCCCACACCATTCGCTAAGGCGTTGGCTCAGAATAAGGCTATCGTCTGACATCCGTAAGACATATTCAAAAAGTGCGGATTGCTGCATCTTTACATGTGTTTAACGCCGTCTGGCACTTCGTAGAAAGTTGGATGACGGTATATTTTGGTATCCGATGGCTCAAAGAAAGAATCGGCTACGTCTATGTCTGTAGCGTGAATGTGCGCAGACTCCACTACCCAAATACTGATACCCTCAGAACGGCGGGTATAGACGTCGCGGGCGTTTTCCAGTGCTAGAGTAGCGTCTGGAGCGCGCAAGCTACCGACATGTTTGTGATTGAGGCCTTGTTTGCTTCGGATAAATACCTCCCAAAGAGGCCATTCGTTTGTTGACATCGTCTTGTAAATTTAATTATGCTGATTGTTTCATGGCGCGCTTTTTAGCAAAGGCAGAAGCAGCTTCACGCACCCACATGCCTTCTTCTTTGGCTTTCACTCTTGCCGCCAAACGTTCTTTGTTACATGGGCCATTTCCTTTGACAACTTGCCAGAATTCTTCCCAGTTGATTTCAGAAAAATCGTAATGGCCGCGCTCCTCATTCCACTTTAAGTTTGGATCTGGAATCGTGAGGCCAAGGATTTCGGCTTGTGCTACGGTGGCGTCTACAAAGCTTTGACGGAGTTCGTCGTTGGTAAAGCGCTTGATTTTCCATTTAATCGATTGATCTGAATGGGTAGAATCTGCATCGCTCGGACCAAACATCATGAGAGCAGGCCACCAAAAACGATTCATGGCATCTTGCGCCATTGCTTTTTGCTGAGGCGTTCCATTGCAGAGTTTCATGAGTGATTCGTATCCTTGGCGCTGATGAAAAGACTCTTCTTTGCAAATTTTGACCATGGCTCGTGCGTAAGGGCCGTAAGAGGTGCGGCAAAGCGCAACTTGATTCATGATGGCCGCACCATCTACTAACCATCCGATTGTACCGATATCGGCCCAAGTAAGTGCAGGATAATTGAAAATCGAGGAATATTTTGCTTTTCCGGTGTGGAGGTCGTCGATAGTTTGCTCGCGGCTGGTGCCAAGCGTTTCTACCGCTGAATACAAATAAAGGCCATGACCAGCCTCGTCTTGAACTTTTGCCAAAAGCACTGCTTTGCGGCGCAAATTAGGTGCGCGGGTAATCCAGTTGCCTTCGGGAAGCATTCCAACTACCTCTGAATGTGCATGTTGAGAAATCTGACGAACCAATGTTTGGCGGTATTCATCAGGCATCCAGTCATTGGGCTCGATCTTGATTTCTTTGTCGATTTTTTCCTGAAAACGTTTTTCTAGTTCTGCTTGGGTCATGGTATCATTATTTCGATGAAACAAATATAGAAAATTACTACGCCTTCAAAACATGATTGTCGTCAGTTTGTTCATTGATTCATGTTAGTTGAGGCTTGCGCATTATTGCTTACTTTTGAACTCGATTATACACTACTATGTCTACGCAGTTTCATTCTTTAAAAGTCTCCGACCTTCAACGAGAAACAGAAGGTTGTGTTTCAGTGGCGCTAGAAGTGCCTGCTGAGCTTCAAATTCAGTTTGCTTTCTTATCTGGTCAATACCTTACATTCAAAACGACAATAGCCGGCGAAGAACTCAGAAGATCTTATTCTTTGTGCAGCGCACCACACGAAAACGAATGGAGAGTTGCTATTAAAGAAATTCCAAACGGCAAATTTTCATCCTTCGCTAACCAACATTTGCATATCGGTGACACCCTTGAGGTGATGGCGCCAATGGGTAACTTCAAGTTTCAAGCCAACCCAGATGCCGAGCATCATTATGTTTTATTTGCAGCGGGGAGCGGTGTAACGCCCATTTTCTCTATTCTCAAAACCATTCTTAAAGCAGAGCCGAAGAGTTCGGTTACCTTATTTTACGGTAACAAAGGCTTTGCCGAAGTCATCTTCAGAGAGGAAATCGAGGCCCTCAAAAACCGCTTTTTACAGCGCCTGAACTTGGTGCATGTTTTCTCTAGAGAGAACATTGGCGTTCCTCTGCTCAAAGGTCGCATTGATGCACAGCGCACCAAAGATCTTCTTACTGCTTTTCTCAAAAACCAAACCATTGATGGCGCCTTTATCTGCGGACCACAAGACATGATTTTAGCAGTAAAAGAGGAACTTATTCAATTTGGAATGGCTCCACAGCAAATTCACTTTGAGCTTTTTCATGCGGCGCCAATCGAGAAAAAAACGACAGAAATAAAAGAAAAGCAAGCCGCATTTGATTCTCATGTAGAGCTCATCATGGACGGCGAAGTCACAACCTTTTATTTGTCTTCTGATGGCCCGACCATTTTAGATGCAGCCTACAAAGCGGGGGCCGATGCGCCGTTTGCCTGCAAAGGTGGTGTTTGCTGCACTTGCAAAGCAAAAGTTTTGCGCGGAGAAGTCGCCATGGACGTCAACTACGCGCTCACGCCAGAAGAAGTAGAACAAGGATACGTGCTTACTTGCCAAGCGCATCCAAAAAGTAACGATGTACTCATCTCATTTGACGACTAAATATGGGTTTATTTGACCGCTTTAAATCGAACAAAAAAACGGCCTTGCCAAAAGGCGCTCATTTGTTAACGATTCAGTCTGTAGAGGCCTTGAGCCCACAGGCCGTGCAAATTCAGTTTGCTGTACCAGCAGAGCTCAGCCAAGCATTCCAATTTCAAGCAGGCCAGTACCTCACCTTGGCACTTGAACTCAATGGCGAACAACTCCGCAGATCGTATTCCATTTGCAGCAGTACCTCCGAAACACTCAGTATTGGAGTCAAGGCCATTGCCAACGGAAAGGTCTCCAATTACTTGCAGCAAATAAGGGCAGGTGCTGAACTCGTGGTTTTTGAACCCGAAGGGCAGTTTATTTGGAAACCTGACTACAAGAAAGTGGTAGCCATTGCAGCAGGATCGGGCATCACCCCGATCATGAGCATGCTCAAAACCGCAGGCGCAGGTGCCGAATTCCATCTTTTTTATGGCAACAAAAGCCAAAAAGAAGCGCTTTTTCTTTCGCAAATACAAGCACTTAGCAACACGCAAACGCATTTATTCTATTCTCAAGAAAACGCAGATGGTGCTCACCATGGCCGCATAGACGACGCTGCCCTCAAAGAACAAATCAAACAAGACTTAAGCCTACTCCAAGCCGATGCATTCTTCTTGTGCGGCCCACAGCAACTTGTTGAAAATGCCGAAAAAACGCTTCTTTTCTTTGGTGTCAGTACTCAAAAAATCCACAAAGAACTTTTCTTCGTTAGCGAACCCGAACCAAAGCAAACTGCGGAAAGCAACTTCTCGGGTAAAAGCCAAGTAAAAGTGATGATCGACGGTGAAATTGCCACTTTTGAAATGCAGGGTCAAGACAAAAGTATCCTTGAACTCTCCGAAAAAGCTGGGCTAGACGCTCCTTTTTCTTGCAGAGGTGGCGTATGTTCATCTTGCAGGGCAAAAGTATTGAAAGGAAGTGCGGCGATGCGCATGAACCATTCACTAACAGACGCTGAAATTGCCGATGGATACATACTCACCTGCCAAGCGCATGCAACTAGTGCTGAATTAATTGTAAGTTTCGATGAGTAAAAGAATCGTTGTTTTGGGTGCGAGCCAAGGAATTGGTGCTGCACTTGTTGATCATTTTGCACAAATAGTAGACACTGAAGTAGTTGCTTTGTCTAGAAATTTGGAAAAAATGGAACAACGCTTCTTGCAAAAAAATGTAAAGTGCTACGGACTCGATATCTCAAATGAGGTGCATGCTCAAATAAACGCGCTCAATATAGAGGCGCCTATCGATATTTTAATCAATAATGCCGGCCTTCTGATCAATAAACCATTTGCAACTTTGTCACATCAAGACTTGACAGAGAGCTACCAAGTCAACGTTATTGGAATCATGGAAGCCACACAAGCTTTTTTGCCCAAACTAGCTCCCAACGCACATATTGTCAATATCAGCTCTATGGGAGGTTTTCAAGGAAGTCTTAAGTTTGCTGGCCTTGCTGCCTACTCTACTTCAAAAGCTGCATTGTGCGCATTTACCGAACTCTTTGCAGAAGAATTCAAAGCGAGCGACATTCACATGAATTGTCTGTGCTTAGGTGCTGTACAGACCGAAATGCTGAGCGCGGCCTTCCCAGGATATATTGCCCCTACTTCACCTGAGCAAATGGCCGCATTTATCGCAGATTTTGCACTGAACTCAGGTGCCTTTTTTAATGGCAAAATTATTCCGGTTTCTAGCACCAATCCATAATTTATATTCCGAGTGCTTTTTTGTAACTTCGTTACGTGAAGCACTTCTGGCGGATTCTATTTTTACTCGTGGCAGCCAACTCTCTGGCCCAAGATATCCATTGGACGCAATTCAATAACAACCCTATCTTTCAAAATCCGGCCGGAGCCGGTAATTTCAAGGAAGACATCCGCCTTACCGCCAATTACCGAACGCAGTGGCGCAGCGTCAGTATTCCTTTTCAAACCACAGCCCTAGCCGCCGACACCAAATGGAAACAATGTGGGCTTGCCTTGAACTATTTTCACGACCAAGTAGGCGATGGAAAATTTCAGACCAACGAACTCCAACTAAGTTTCTGTAGACCCATCGCAATTAATCTGCAACATACAATTAGGCCCGCGATTCAAGTTGGCTTCAATCAAAGACAACTCAATAGCAGCGCGTTCTATTTTGACAGCCAATTTAACGGCTACATTTTTGATCCGAGTGCACCAACCAATGAAATTTTCCAAACGGAGTCCATGACCAAACCAATGCTCGGTTTGGGGCTCATTCATGCATTTCAAATCAATAAGCAATACAGCTTGCAAAGTGGTGCTGGTTTTTTTAATCTTACCCGGCCCAATCAAAGTTTTTTTGAAGACAACACACAACGAGACCTCCGACTCAATCTATTTAGTCAGCTGCGTTATCAATACTCGTCGAAGCTTCAATTTGAACCAAGCTTTCAATTGAATTTGCAGGGAAAGTATCGGGCCCTTACACTTGGAGGAGTGAGCGAATACCAACTGTCGGCAAAAGAACAGGTTAAAGTGAGTGCTGGGCTTTGGTGGCGCACCAAAGATGCCTTTTGTATTCAATTTGGATATGCAAGAGGTCCGCTTTATTCAGGTATTTCCTATGATTTCAACTATTCATCTTTGGTGCCAGCCAGTAGAGGGCGCGGCGCCTTTGAACTGAGTTTGCGCTACGTCTTTACTAAGTTTCATCCACCCCAATTGCAATATCGCATATGTCCAGACTATATCTGATACTCACACTATTGCTGAGCACACCAATTTGGGGTCAAAAGCAATTGGAGCGCCTCGTGACTCACGCCGATGAACAAGTGCGCGTTTTGGACTATATAGAAGCATTGCGCTATTACGATCAAGCACTGCAATTAGCGCCCAATTCCGCGCCACTTCTTTGGAAAATAGCACAAGCCAACCAACAATTTAAAGATTATAAAAAAGCAGCAAACTATTACTTAAGGGTTTACGAGCAAGACCCTGAAGGGCAGCAGTTTCCTGAAGCGCAGCTCAACTATGCGCTTATGCTCAAGCAACAAGGCCTTTATAAAGAAGCGCTAGCGCAATTCAAAGAAGTTAAAAAGTTCTTTTCCGACGAAAAAAAATCCCTAGCGTATCTCAAAGCGACGCAAGAAGTGGTGGCGTGTACTTGGGTGCTCAAACAACTGAAATTTGTTAGCGCCGAAGAAAAAGAAGCCCTGCAAGCACACCCCGTAAATACAGTCGATGCCGAATTTGGGCACCTCATTGTCAACGACACCCTCATTTACAGTTCTTTAAAAGCAGACTCTGTTGCCGATGACCAAGAACAAATCTATAGCGCTACTTACGCCTTGCAGCTGTATCAGTATCCAGAACCTGAAAAAAAGAGCGTTTTTTTAATTGGGGCACGTCCTGATTTTGAATACGGAAACTTTACAATTGCTCCGGACAGCAGTTTTGCATTTTGTAGCGAGTGTAAACGACAAGAAATGGGCCTAAAGTGTCAACTAGTTCGCGCCCAATTCAAAGGCAATGCTTGGCAGCTCGACACCTCATTCAGCAGCGCATTGCCCGCAAGCTCTTACCGCAGTATGCCCCATTTGTTTGAACTCGATGGTGCGCTGCAACTCATCTACAGCGCCGATGAACCGAATGGCAAAGGCGGCCTAGATCTTTGGATGAGCAGCATAGAAAAAGATGGCACTTTTCAAAAACCCGTTAATCTCAGCGGGCTCAATTCAGTTGAAAATGAAGTCTCTCCGTGGTATGACCCCTTATTCAAAAGACTTTATTTCTCGAGTACTTGGCATGCCGGCTTCGGTGGTTTTGATATTTTTTACAGCGCGCTGCAAACCGATGGCAGCTTTGGGCCTCCTATTAACCTTGGTCTGCCACTAAATAGCCCAGCCAACGACCTTTACTTTTTCTGTTGGGCCGATACCGCATATTTAAGTTCCAATAGACTTGGCAGTTTATATGCATCGCACCCTACCTGTTGCAGTGATGTTTACAAACGAACTTTCCCCAGACCAAAGCCTCAAATAGAAATCTCGAACACTTCTTCAAATATCCAGATTGTCAAGCTACCAATCCGACTTTATTTCGAAAACGACCACCCCAACCCAAAAACAACCGCTGACTATACTGAACTTTCTTATGACGAGACCTACGCTAAATATAAAAGTCAGTACCCGGTATATTTACAGAAAGTTGGCGATGGCCGCGATTCGCTTTCTGCCCGAAACCAAGTCAATGCACTTTATCTCTTTTTTGAAACTGAGGTTGATAAAGGAATGCAAGACCTCGCTTTATTTCGCGAGCAAGTATGGCAGGCACTCCAAACGGGCCAACAAGTCAGTATTATGGTACAAGGCTATGCAAGTCCGCTCGCGAAGTCAGATTATAACGTACATTTGACGAACAGACGCATTTCTTCAATTATCAACTACTTTGAAGAAATTGACGGTGGTAAATTTGCGCCTTATATGCAAACCACACCAATTCGTCTTCAATTTATAGAAGTACCAATGGGAGAATACAAAGCAAATAAAGAGGTCAGTGACAACTACTACGACCAACGCAATTCGGTTTATTCCAAAGATGCTTCGTTAGAAAGACGCATCGAGATCATTGAACTACGAACAGAACCACTTCCTCCCCGATGAACCAACAGCGAATTCACTTTCTCGATTTTAGCCGCAGTGTAGCCATACTCATGATGCTTCAAGGTCATTTTATTTCAATGACACTAGAAAGTTACCCATCTTTCATGGCTGAGGTTCGGCTTCATGGCTCATCTGGTAGTGTTTGGTTCAGCATTTGGGGCTTTTTTAGAGGTCTAACTGCACCTTTGTTCTTTAGCATTTCAGGCGCCGTTTTTACTTATTTATTGCATAAAGAATGGCAAAAAGGAAATGCACCCTTCTTCAAATTGATGCGCGTTAAAAAAGGAATCCGTCGTGCGCTTAGTTTATTGCTCATTGGTTATCTATTACAGCTTAATTTAAAGTTCATCAAGTATTACATTGCCGGGCATTTTAATCCTCATTTTCTCGGCTTTCACATCCTTCAGTGTATCGGGGTCGGGCTCTTGCTTTTGTTACTCATGAGTGCCCTTATTTACAAAATCAGGCCATATAGTTGGCTCATTTACTTAGGAGTAGCCTTACTCATTTTTGGATTTACACCTCTTGTGAGGCTCCAACCCGATTATTTCCCAGCTGGGGCGCCAACACTACTTCAAAATATGATTCAAGGTCCGGACACAGGCTTTTCTATTTTCCCATGGATTGGCTTTGTCTTTCTTGGGGCAGGATTTGGTCATTACCTAAGCATGCACGGCACTGGATTTAAAAATAAGAATGTCTACAAATACTTAATTGTAATGGGGCTCGTTTTTTACATGATAGGTTGGGCGATGACCTTCATTTACAATGGCGATTTTACCCATTTCCATTACAAATATCTTTGGGCATTTGACCGCGCCTTTTTTGTGGCCATCTTATTGATCCTTTTCACATACCTCAGTGGCTTTGAGCGTTTCAGACCGAAACTTTTCATGGCTGTTGGCCAAGAAACTTTTGCCATCTACGTGATACACGCCATCATTCTTTATGGCGCAATTGTTGGCTATAGCTTGCGCTCCTTTCTAGAGAATAAATTAAGTGCACTTGAGGCCATTCTCGGAGCCATCCTATTCCTTGCCTTCTTTATTGGATTGGTGCAAGTACTTGAGCCAATTCGTCATTTCTTTCGTAACTTTCGCACGTTTTTTATCTCAAATGGGAAACCAAGTAAGCCTTAATCAACCTAAAAATCGCCTCTATTTCATAGACATGGCGCGCACCATTGCCATTTTATTGATGTTAGAAGGGCACTTCGTACACGATTCTCTTGCGCTTGAATGGGTCGATGATTCATTTCCGGCCTATCGCACTTGGAAGTTCATTCGCGGTTTTACGTCACCAACTTTTTTAACAGTAACAGGCCTCATTTTTACCTATCTTTTACTTGGCAATGAACACCTCCCATTTTGGCAGAACATGCGGGTCCGAAAGGGGTTTAAACGCGTGGTAGAACTGCTCTTTTGGGGCTACTTACTCCAATTTTATGCATTTCATGTCTTACAATGTATTGCTATTGGTATTCTTACCATCATTCTACTCTATGGCTTGTTTCGTTTGATTAAAGTTGTGCCCCTTTGGATTTATTACTTTTTAGCTGGTACATTATTATTTTACTCCCAATTGTTTTTTGGCTCATTGGGCAACCACTATTGGCCCGAAAATGCGCCAACTTTCGTGCAAAACATGTTTCATGGGCCGCATTCTGAATTTCCGATTACGCCAAGGATGGGCTACACAATGTATGGTGCAATGCTTGGAGTACTGCTTTACCATTACAAAAACTATGTGAAGTCTTTACCCGTCATCATTGGTACTTTTGCTATTGGCCTGCTTCTTTTTTTCGGCGTCAAACCTTTCCTAGTTTGGCTTCAAAGCTTACCTAACCTCCATACCATTGAATTTTACAAAATGGATTGGCTCCTCGATAAATTTGGAATGGTTTTGGTCATTCTCTCGTTATTATTGGGTTTAGAAACTTATGTCTTGAACATCCAAAAGGATAATTTATTTCTAAAAATCGGACAAAATACACTAAGTATTTTTATCATCCACATGATGTTACTCTATGGCAGTGTGATTCGAATAGGTATTAATGACTTTTTACACGAAAAACTAGGCCCTCTAGAAGTAATCCCCTACACTTTAGGGTTCTGGCTTGTCTTTATTGTTTTCGTGTATTACATCGATCAAATTCGGGCCAAATTGCACTTTATCCTTTGGCCAATGAAAAAATACAGTAGCCAACTTTTCGGGATTAAAGTATAGCTAAATAGTTACCTTACGCTTGAGTAAGCGTTCGCCGCAAGAATCTTGTACCTTGATCTTGATTTCGTAGTTCCCTGGCTTACCATAAACATGTCTTGTCTTGAAAGCGGTTTCGGTCATGCCGTCGCCGAAATCCCAGGTAACGCTCGTTGCATTTGGATAATTGGCATTAAGATGTACCACTTTTTTATCATCAGGGCTCAATCTGACGTCGAGCTCAACGGTATTCTGATTGATTTTATAACGGTATTTATTCATCAGGACCAAAGTTCCTGCAATGTCTTGTAAAGTTGCTGCCTGTTTGGGGTCTAATTTAGCCGTAAAATCGACCGTTGGCTCTGTCTTGAACAAAGCCGCATAAAAGCAAGACGCAGCGAGATAAGAACCTGCCAAAGAGGGGTGTTGTTTGTCTTCTTGATAGAGCTGAATCTGAGGATGATTTTCTTTTACGGTTTCCCAAACTTTACCAACGGGAACAATTGACAAATTCAGTTGCTCGCTGACATAAAGATAACCTTGATGAATGCGGTCAGACATTGTTTGGTAGCTCCAGTCGATTCCTAACGAATCGTCTTTGTAACCGGTGTCGTAACCCCAAGTCTGATATAACAAAACATTCGTACAACTATTATTCGCATAAATTGAATCTAAGAGTTGTTTGATGTATGGAATACTCATTGTGTCTATAGCAGAGCGATCTTGCGCTAATTCGCGACTAAAACCCTGTAAAACGACATAATCCCATTTGGTTGAACGAATATTCTTGTAGAGCTCTGAGCGTTTAGAATGCATTTGAAAGGTGTGACTAGACTTCGCGTCCATGAGTACTTCTAATTTGACCCCTTTACTTTCTGCCATTTGCTCAAATAATTTGGGCATGTTATTGTAGTGTGTGTAGGAATTCCCTACAAACAAAACACGCATAGGTTGCCCATAAGCAAGTGCTATCACACTAAAAAATGCAATGAGAAGAATTGATTTCATGACTAATGATTTATTTGTTGGTCTCAAGCAAAAGTCTTGCCAAAGCAGCGAGTTCTTCTGGATTGGCTTGATGTTTGGGCTTACTGAAATTGATGTCCTCAACTTGTTGTAAGGGGATGAGGTGGATATGCGCATGAGCAACCTCGAGACCAATCACACTTACGCCTATGCGCTTGCACGGCACATTTTGACGTAAAGTTTTGGCCACTTTTTTGGCAAATAACCACAAACGTTGATAAGCGTCGTCGTCAATGTCAAACAAATAATCGGTTTCTGTTTTCGGAATCACGAGCGTATGACCTTTCGCAAGGGGCATGATATCCAAAAACGCTAAAAATTCTTCGTTTTCAGCTACCTTATAACAAGGGATTTCGCCAGCGACTATTTTTGAAAACAGACTTGCCACTATCTTGATATCGAGACAATTTCAAAATGCATGACACCACCCGGAGTTTGTATTTCAGCGATGTCACCTACTTTTTTACCTAATAAGCCTTTGCCAATAGGAGATTCAATAGATATTTTGCGCACTTTGATATCTGCTTCGTTTTCAGCTACCAAAGTGTATTCAATTTCCATTCCGTTGAGTTTGTTCTTAATTTGAACCTTTGAAAGGATAAACACTTTGCTGTTATCCATGTGCGTTTCATCAATAAGACGCGCATTGGAAATGATTTCTTCCATTTTCGAAATCTTCATTTCGAGAATACCCTGTGCTTCTTTCGCTGCATCGTATTCAGCATTCTCAGAAAGATCTCCTTTGTCGCGGGCCTCTGCAATTTGTTCTGAAATAGAAGGTCTTTGAACTGTTTTTAAATGGTGAAGTTCGTCTTTTAGTTTTTGCAAACCTTCTGCTGTATAATAATTGATGTTTGACATGCCAATCGATTTATTGAAACAAAGAAGAGAGCCCTAATAAGAGCTCTCTTGCACCTAACAAAGTTAGAAAATTATTTTAAGCTAATCGTTGCGCCGATGGTATGAATCATTCCAAATACACCAGCAAAGCGTGCTGCGTATTCTAATCCGAGCGCATTTTCATTTTCACCTACTAAGGCGTCTATAGAAAAACCAGCTGAAGGGCCACTAAAAGCACTTGATCTGGTCTCTTCATTAAACATACCATTTTCGTAGCAGTATCCAGCTCTTAAATTGAAGGCCATATTGTCTTTAGCAACGCCGTAATCAAGACCGAGTCTAAACTGATCTTTCATAAATGAGTTCGCAGTAAAACCAAGCGCCAAATTTAATTTGTTGCTTTCATTAAAAATAAAATCATAAGAAGCTCCAATTCCAAGTAAAGAAGGCAATTCGAATGTAGCTGATCTTTGCTCCAAAGACGCGTTGTAACCGGTACTCACATAAGTAACTTGCTGAGCCAAACCATCGCCTTTGTAACGCATCACTGGACCTACATTCTTGAGTGTAATACCAAACTTTAATTGATCTTGCTCACCAGATACATAGCGAATACCTGCATCGATGGCAATTCCGTTAGCTTTTAAGTTTGAAATACTCTCTGAAAGTACTTTAAAGTTGATACCACCATAAATAGATGAAGAGAATTCCTTTGCATAACCCACGCTAAATACGTTGAAGCGAGGTGAAAAGAAACCAATATTACCTTCAGGGTTTGCGACTGTTGTAATTGGAATATCTCCGTAGTTCATGGATTGAACGCTTACAGAGAAAACCTCTGAATCAGAGATTCTTTGTGCAATACCTGCGCCATTCAATGCAATACCCGCGTTACCCATCCAATTAGAGTAATTATACTTCAATTGGGTTTTATCCGTAAATGCCAAGCCAGCAATGTTCATGTAAGTTGCTTCTAAACCATTGCTGTTTGCATAAGACGCATCTCCAATAGCAGAAGAGCGGGCCCAAGGGTTTACCAGCAACTGTGAGGCACCAGCAGAACCAACGCGGTCTTCATTGCCTGCTTGAGCAGAAAGTGAGGCAACTAAACCTGCACTTAATAAAATATGTTTGAATGTCATTTTCATAGCTTTCGAACTAATCAATCATTAAATACCTTGTAAATCTGCTTGACGCATACCGCCAAAGAATTTCAATACACGTTCACCTACATTCGGCACATCGACATGAATGAGGTAAATGCCACCTGCAACCGGAATTGCTTTATGGTTTGTTAAATCCCAATCAATATAAGTTTGAGGACTATCCTTTTTGAATGTTCTCACCAACTTACCATTAGCCGTGTAAATACGAACCGTACAAACTTCAGGTAGATTTACAATCTTAACTTTTGTATCTAAGCGCGTACGCTCATACTCAGAGAAGGCATAGTATGGGTTTGGCACTACATTGATCATGGCCAATGCTTCTTTGAGCATGTCTTGGGAACCCACTTTGGTAGCGATGTCTTCCATAGACCAGCCGTACATTGGTTTGCCAGCGT
>JACCDV011091419.1_pt1 | contig 106103 bp, 102 predicted proteins | sample 7446131 | NCBI WGS metagenome assembly JACCDV01 (sample SAMN15323448, study PRJNA562643) | freshwater metagenome | isolation source: river surface water | place: USA:Blue River Watershed | collected 2017-08-17 | reverse complement strand
TGTTACTGCGTTCTTGTCCTTTGGCCATCAGAGTACCCCTTAATCATTAGTAAAAACTCACCGACCCATCATAGGCTGATGGCTAAATATAGGTGGTTTATTTATTCATAGGTGTTCATTTATTCTAGGTGCGGTGCTGGGGCAAAATTGTTATGATGGTTTTAGATTAATTAAGGTGTGCTTTAAATGAATACATACGGTGAAATTTCAGCTAGCGAATTGCTAGCTAAGCTGACCGATAAGAATGTGCTATTGGTCGATGTGCGCAATGCCGACGAGGTGGCGCGTGGCATCATTGCCAATGCGGTGCATGTGCCTTTGGCTATGTTGCCCACTCAATTTGCCCGCTTGCCCAAGGCGAGCAGCACTGTTTTTTATTGCCACAGTGGCGTGCGTTCAGCCCATGCTGCCGCTTATGCCGCGGAGTTGGGCAGTAAGAATGTGTACAACTTAAGCGGTGGTATTTTGGCTTGGGGCAAAGCCGGTTTGCCTTTTGTGACTAACACGGCGGGTAAGGCGGCATGATGGAATTTGCAAAAGAAGTTGATGCCAGAGGCTTGAATTGCCCATTGCCGATTTTGCGTTGCAAAAAAGGCTTGAGTGAAATTGAAGCCGCTCAGGTGTTAAAAGTGATGGCCACCGATAAGGGCGCGGTCAAAGACTTTAATGCCTTTTGCCAACAAACCGGTCACGAATTATTGCAGCTAGACACGGTCGATGCCGTCTTTACTTTTTACATTAAAAAACGCAGCAGCTAGCCATTTTTCTTAGCTAGTCATTGGCCTTGCTGCGCTAAATATGTTTATTTTAATTTAGCGAGCTGACCGAGCAATTTTTCTAAATTCGCGCTAAATTCAGCCACCCGTGCTTTTTCTTGCGCCACCACTTCGGCCGGTGCTCTAGCCACAAAGCTTTCATTGTTTAGTTTGGCGTTGGCTTTGTTGATTTCTGCTTCCAGTCTAGCCACTTCTTTGCCTAAACGCTCTTTTTCTGCGGCCACGTCGATTTCGACTTTTAGCATCAATTTAAAGTCGTCAACCAACATGACAGGCGCATCGGCTTCAGGCAAGTCACCAACGATGCTGACCTCGTCCAGTTTGGCCAAGGCTTTCAAATAAGGCGCGTAGCTGGCTAATTTTTCTGCTTCACCGGCTGCCACGAGAGGCACCCGTGCCGCTGGCGAAATGCTCATTTCCCCGCGTAAACTGCGGCAGGCATCGACCATTTGTTTCAGTTGCGCGACCCAGGCCTCAGCTTGTGCATCGATCTTGTCTGCCTGAGCTTTGGGGTAGGCTTCCAGCATGATGCTGGGGCCGTGTTTTTCTGTCATGGGCGCTATGGTTTGCCAGATTTCTTCGGTGATAAACGGCATGATGGGGTGCGCTAAACGCAACACGGTTTCCAGCACGCGTAATAAGGTCCGGCGTGTGGCACGCTGTTCGGCTTCGTCACCTTGTTGAATTTGTACTTTGGCTAATTCCAAGTACCAATCGCAGTACTCATCCCAAACGAATTCGTAGATGGCTTTGGCCGCTAAGTCAAAGCGGTAATCCTCAAACGCACGCTCCACTTCCGCTTCTGTGCGCTGCAAAATGCTAACTATCCAGCGATCCGCGGATGAGAATTTGCGGCCGCCTGCACCGCAGGTGGCGGCATCAAAGCCATTGTCTTGACCTTCGGTATTCATCAAGACAAAGCGGGTGGCGTTCCATAATTTATTGCAGAAATTGCGGTAACCATCGCAGCGTTGCAAGTCAAACTTAATGTCGCGGCCAGGTGAGGCTAGAGCGGCAAAAGTAAAGCGCAAGGCATCGGTACCATAAGCATTGATGCCGTTGGGGAATTCTTTGCGCGTGTGCTTTTCAATTTTTGGCGCGTCTTTTGGGTTCATCAAGCCGGTGGTGCGTTTCTTGATTAAATCGTCCAAGCTGATGCCGTCAATTAAATCGATAGGGTCCAGCACGTTGCCCTTGGATTTACTCATCTTTTGGCCTTCGGCATCGCGAATTAAGCCATGCACGTAGACGTGTTTAAAGGGGATTTTGCCGGTGATGTGCGTGGTCATCATGACCATGCGCGCTACCCAAAAGAAGATGATGTCAAAGCCGGTAACCAAGACGCTAGATGGCAGGTATTGCTGCAAAGCAACATTGGCCGCATCTTTCTCAGCATCGCCGGTCCAGTCCAGGGTGGAGAATGGCCATAAGGCAGACGAGTACCAGGTATCCAACACATCGTTATCGCGGCTTAAATTGCCGTTGTAGCCGTCTTTTGCGGCCAAGGTTTTGGCCTCGGCTTCATCGTGCGCTACATACACTTTACCGTCATCGGAATACCAAGCCGGTATTTGATGGCCCCACCATAATTGGCGCGAAATACACCAATCTTGAATGTTGTTTAACCATTGGTTATAGGTGTTGACCCAGTTTTCTGGGTAGAACTTAATTTCACCGCTGGCCACCACATCCAAGGCTTTTTGTGTAATGGATTTGCCGTCGGCGGCAGGCTTGCTCATGGCCACAAACCATTGGTCGGTGAGCATGGGTTCTATCACCACGCCGGTGCGATCGCCGCGCGGTACTTTTAATTTGTGTTTATCTATTTTGACTAAATAGCCTTGCGCTTCTAAGTCGGCCACCACTTGTTTGCGTGCGGCAAAACGCTCTAAGCCTTGGTAGGCTTCAGGCGCCGTGTCATTCACATAGCCGGCTAAATTTAAAATGCCGATTAAGGGCAGTTGGTGGCGTTGACCGACCGCGTAGTCATTGAAGTCATGGGCAGGCGTCACTTTTACCACGCCGGTACCAAATTCCATGTCTACATAATCGTCGGCAATAATCGGTATCTCGCGTTGGCATAAGGGCAGCGTTACTTTTTGACCTATCAGTTTTTTATAACGCGCATCGTCTGGGTGCACCATCACTGCCACGTCACCCAACATGGTTTCTGGGCGGGTGGTGGCCACGGTTAAATGGCCTGATCCGTCGGCCAGTGGGTAATTGATGTGCCACATGAAACCGTCTTCTTCATCCTGCACCACTTCTAAATCAGACACGGCCGTGCCTAGCTTGACGTCCCAATTGACCAAGCGTTTGCCACGGTAAATCAGGCCTTCATTGTATAAACGCACGAAACTCTCGGTTACCGTTTTATTCAAACCGGCATCCATGGTGAAGCGCTCACGCGACCAATCCGGCGAGGTGCCTAAGCGGCGCATTTGTTTGGTGATGGTGCCGCCGGAGTATTCTTTCCATTCCCAGACTTTCTCTAAGAATTTCTCACGACCTAAATCGTGACGCGATACCCCTTGTGCATCGAGTTGCCGTTCCACCACAATTTGCGTGGCGATACCGGCGTGATCGGTGCCCGGTTGCCATAGCGTGTTATCGCCAGCCATGCGGTGATAGCGCGTCAGCGCATCCATCAAGGTTTGGTTAAAGCCGTGACCCATGTGCAAGGTGCCGGTTACATTAGGCGGGGGTAGCAAAATACAAAAATTGCTAGTCTTGGCTTGATCTAAACCAGCCGCGTAATAGCCGCGGCTTTCCCAAAATTCATACCAATGGCTTTCTATGGTTTTTGGGTCAAATGATTTAGCGAGCTCTTTAATCGCGGGTGAATTGAGTGGGGTAGTGTGAGTTGTCATGGCCGTATTTTATCACAGCCTAAGCGCAATTTATTGCGCGGCTAACCCGGCTTAATACCACATACACGGCAGGCTGGGTCTGGGCTTAGCTTGATGGTGCGCCACTCCATGCTGAGTGCATCGAGTAAGAGTAAACGGCCTTGCAAACTCTCGCCTATGTCCATCAGGACTTTCAGTGCTTCAGCCGCTTGGGTGGTGCCTATGATGCCTACCAATGGGGAAAATACGCCGTTGCTGGCGCAGCGCATAGCGTTGTCTTCACCGCTGATTTCACTGCTGTCGGGAAACAAGCAGTGGTAACAGGGGCTGTTGCTATTGCGCATGTCGTAAACAGTAATTTGTCCTTCAAAACCGATGGCCGCACCCGATACCAGTGGTTTTTTTAGGCCTACGCAAAGTCGATTTAAGCTGTAACGCGTGGCAAAATTGTCGCTGCAATCGAGCACCACATCGGCTTTTTCAACCAATGCCGCCATGCTTGCTTCGTCGGCTTTTTCTTCTATGGCATGCACGGTGATTTCGGGATTAATGCCAGCGATGGCCAGTTTGGCCGAGCGGGCTTTATTCATGCCCACGCGTTCGCCATTGTGAATAATTTGCCGTTGTAAATTGCTGACATCCACCGCATCAAAATCACAAATGCTTAATGTGCCCACGCCGCTGGCAGCTAGGTACAAGGCGGCCGGTGAACCCAAGCCGCCGGCGCCGACCACCAAGGCATGGCTGTTGACCAGTTTCTCTTGTCCTTCATAGCCGATTTGCGGCAAAAGCATGTGACGGCTGTAGCGTAATAGTTGGTTGTCGTTCATAAATTCAAGGTAGTTTTCCTGCATTGACCAGTTCGTGCGCTAGCAAGGGATAGGATAGCCAGCTGAGCTGGTCATCAAATTCGCTAGTGGGCTCATGGCTCACAAAAGTAATATTATTATCCCCGTTAGCGGCCTCCTCGTCACTTGCCAAGTTGGCCTGATTGTTTTTACCGGATGATATCACTACGGCCACGGCGCTGGCACTTAATGTCGTGACGCTGATGTGGCAAGTGGTGGCGCTGATGTTAGTGGCGGCCGCGCAAATATGTAAATTGGGATTTAAAGATAAGCTGTTGATGCTGCTGGTAAAGGCGCTACTGTTAGCGGTCGTCACGGCATAGCGTATGCGATTATTTGCACCACTGCCCCAGCCATCGAGAGCGTAGCCATTCGTGTCAGTCGGCCTGATGCTTAAGGTGACGGCAGGCACGAAGCCGTCATGGGGGTGGTTGCAAGTGCCCCCACCTACTGGGTCTTCTACGCCATTTGAGCTGGCTGATGCGGGGCAAGGTAAGCGGCCATTAAGTAGGGCAAAGCCCAGCAGGGCTGCTTGTATTTCTGCTAAGGCTAGCCGTGTTTGCGTTTGGTGATTTTGATCTATTTGCGCGGACAGCGGCAGCACTAAGCCACCTAGCATTACACCCAATATGACCAGCACGATGGCCATTTCAACCAAGCTAAATCCCTTAGTGACTGCGCTATGCCGTGCCATGGTCAGGGTGAGCCACAAGCAACGCTGTTAGCGTTTGCATCACAATAATACCCTCCTAGCCCATCGACCAAGCTTAGTCGGATGTTAGATGGGTCGGCGTATTGGTAATTGGCCATGGCAAACCAGCCGTTGTTGGCTAACCAATTACCAATCACCGCGTATTGCAGGCCCATACCGCTGTTATTAATAAAACCGACACGGCGATTGCAATCTGCAGGGCCATTGCTAGTGGCTGCTGGGCATGGGTAGATGCGGTTGCTGTCGTAATACTTTGTCGGGCCGGCATGGGTGTCGCCTTGGCCCAGCAGTTCTTTTACCAAGCGCTTACGGAGCACTTGGTAAAACTCCGTTGCCGTAATGTAGGTCAGTTGATCATTAAACGCCTCACTGCTGGCACCAGCGATAAAACTGTAATGGCCATTCGTCGGGTTGCCGCTGGCATTGTTAATCCCTAGTGAGCTGTCCAGGTAGTTGGCCGCTATGCTGTTGCCACTGCATACATTGCTGCTACTGCCTCTGTTTTGATTTTTTAGTTTCGCTCTGGGAGCAATAATGACGGCGATAACCGGGTTGATGGCTGCGCTTAATGGTGAACCTGCTGTGCCATGTACGGTAATTTTTGCGGCGACCTGACTATTCAGCATATTGCTGCCGGTGCGATTGCTGACGGCCAAGGTGTTACGGTATACAGGCGATAAGGCATACCATAAACATTCGCCATCACCGTCGTGCAAATCACTCAGCCCCAAGGTTTTCCATGGTAAGCGACCTATGAGCCCGCTGGATGCGCCGCATGAGCCGGCTGCCCCAGTGTTGCTGGTGTCTGGGCAGGGTAGGCTGCCAGGCATGGTGGCATTAGCGGCAGACCAGCCTATTAATGCTGCCTTTGCTTGCGCTAGGGCGGCCAGTGTTTTTCTGTCTCGCTCCAATTCGACGCTTTTTGCATCTAATACCGACAATACTAAGCCGGCACTGGCTAGCAATAAGATAAAAACCAATCCTAGCAAAACGACACCGTACTGCTTAGCCAATGGCTTACTCATCCTCATCGCCGTTTTTCTCATCATCATTTTCCTTATCGTCGCTTTCATCCTCGTTGCTTTCTTCCTCGGCTTCCTCTGCTGCACCTGCATCCATCGCGTCATCAGCAGTCCCTTTACTCACTTTCACTTGCTTAGTTTGTGCGGTTGTGGGGCTGCTATTTTTTGGCTTAGGTGTGGCGCTTTGCTGGCTATCAAGACGCAGCTTATTAAGCTGCAGCCGTTCACTAGGCAGGCTAAATAAACGGCCTAATGGGGCATCGCTAGCCGCAAGTGATGGCCCGCTCAGGCAAATGATGCACAGGCTAAGCACCAAGTGGATTAGGCGTTTGTGGCTAGCAATAAAAAGCTTGTGGCCAGTCATGGTAGGTAAGTTTGCCTAGGCAAAAGCATGTGCAGACTGATGCTGTCTAAGCGGCATTTGGCATGTAAATTCGCCTTTAGTTGATCGCTATGCCATGGTCCTTGTTGGAGCCGAGTTATTTCGCAGTCACGCCAAATAAAAACCTGACTTTTTTGTGTAGCCAATGCCTCGGTTAGCTGCACTAAGTCTTCTTCATGCAGCAGGTCGAACTCAAATGCGATGTGACTTAGCTCGATAGGCAAGTCAGTCGCTTCGCTAACAATAGAGTGCTTTAAAGGCGCGTTCAAGTTAATGCTGTAGCTGATAGGAAATAGCTGTAGAAATTTTTGTTGCGTTTGCAATTGCATTGCCCAAGTGGCCATATTGCTTTGATTAAGCAAGCCTTCATGGCGCTGCGCTTGAGCCAGCAATAGGGCGTAATGGGGTTCATACTCATTCAATAAGACCAGCTCATTTTTAATTTTTTGTATGCCTAATTTTGCTTCAGCAAGGCTGCGTATTTGTATGTTTAGCGCTAGTCTTTGTTCCAATCTATAGTGGTTAATCCAGCTCAGCAATAAGGTAAAAATGGCTAAATTCATCGCTAAAAAAGCAAGATTTAGTCGCAGTTTGTGCCAGCTTTGCCGAGTAAATAGCATGCTTATTTCACCCCCAATACGGGAGCAATATCAGCGTGTTTCAACTCAATTTTCAGCTTTACTGTTTGGCTGCTAGTGACCAACTTTTCATCCACCGTGTTGCCAGCCATGACGCTGGCTTCAATAGGAGAACTAAGCAGGATGACATTGGCTACCATGGGATTGCTTTTTAATTCGCGAATAAAGCTCGCTAGTAAGAGATGGTTAGTGTTGCCATGGTCTTTTATTTCAGCGCTAATCAAGGCCGTTTCTTGTGCGTCAATTGCTGCTTCTTGTGTGGCTTGCCAAGTCAATTGATTCAATGCTATGGCGGGGGATTTATCCAGCGCAGTGCTGAGTATTTGCATGACACGGCGTGGCGATTTGCTTGCTTTTGCTAGGGCTAAATCTAAGCTAACAGCCGCTTTTAATTGGCCTGGGTCTGGCAGGTTGACTGGCCATTTCTTTGCGTAGGTTTGGTATTGTGCTTGCACGGCAGTAATTTGATCGGTCGTTTTCTGCAGGTCAGCTTGATCCTGAGCGCCTAGGTAAAAAAGCAGACCAGCCAGTATTAAGCCTAAGGTGGCGATAGCGGCACTGATTTTATTTAATCGCTGTTTCAGTGTCTGTAATTGATGGGCTTGTACTAGGCTGTCCTTGGCTAAGTTGCTCGGCTGATGTCCGTCGGCGATGAGCTGCATGTGCAAAAATTCCGGTGTCTCTAGGATAGCTGGAGCGGCGATATTTTTGCTTTTTGCATGGCTTAAGTAGTTTATGCGGCTAAAGTTGCTAGCTGGCTCAGTCTTAAGCGCAAGCGGATTAACGGGGTTTTCTGTGGCCATGGCCAAGATGAAATGCAAAGGGCTATCGGTTTCAATTACATGCTGGCTGAGTAAATAGCGCCGTATTTTTTCTGCTTCATCTTGGTAAAATTGAGGCGAAGGTGGGTGGTTGTCGTAAGCTACGAAACGACTAAAATTTAGTTGGCCGTGATGTAGGTAAGTTTGCCTCAACCCAGAAGAAAGCGCTTCAGAGAATAAACAGTGTGTTTCGAATGGTAGGCTGTGGATTTCTTTATACAATAAAGCGCTGAGACTGGCGATGGGGTAAATGCCCACCAATAGACTGTTGGCGGCTTGTATTAAAGCCAGCCAATTTTGCATAAATTGCGCGTTGTTAATGGCAAAAAATAAGTAGCGGTCGTCCTGCCTCTGGTCCTTTTGCCGGTCTAAAAATTCTGCCATGCGGAAGTCTAAGCCACGAAAAAATTGATTGAGTTTGCGCTGGATAAGTTCGCGTTTGGTTTTGCCTGAGGTGTGCGGTAAATTTTCTAGTCGGTAATCTTCATCTTGGCCATCGGCAATCATGTATGTCGGACAGTGATGGTATTTTTCCAGCAAGGCGGCACAGGCTAAATGGCCTGCTGCATCATCCTTAAAAATCCAGCTACTTTGTAACATATGACCCAGCCAATAGCCGGCCAATAATTGTTGGTGGTTGGCGCATAAAATTAATTTTGCTGATTGATTTTTAAGCAGCATATTAAATTTTTAATTTGCTAAAAGAGTCATAAACCGGGCCTAACACCGAATACATAATGAAACCCAATAGGCAACCCAGCAACACAGTAAGCAGCGGCTCAATGAGTTTTAATAAGCTCTGCAAGGCGTCGCGGACTTCTTGATCGTAAAATTCGCTGATGGTAAACAGTGCCTTATCAAGCCCGCCACTGCTCTCGCCAATTTTTATCATGCGCACTACTAATTTAGGGAAGAGGCCGGCATTGTTAAAACTGTCGCTCATGGCTGCGCCCCCACTGATTTGCGCATGGACTAGACTGAGGCTATTCGCCACGACTTGATTGCCGACCAAACCTTGGCTGATTTGCAGGGCATCTAATATCGGGATGCCGGTTTGGTACATCAGCGCAAAATAGCGGCTAAATCGTGCCATGATTATTTTTTTCAATATTGGGCCGGTGATGGGCAGATGCAGTTTTAGGTAGTCGTAGTGGTAGCGCATGGCAGGGCTGCGATTGATTAAGAATATCAATGTGACCAGGACCAACGCGGGCAGGCTGATTAGCAGCCACCAATAGGCAATGAATGCGTCGGCTAGGGAGATTAGCAAGCGAGTATTAAGTGGTAAGGCTTGGCCCATATTCTGCAAAAAGGCCGCCATTTGCGGTACTAAGTAAGTCATTAAAAAAGTCACGGTGGCCAGCACGACTGCCCCCACGAAAATTGGGTAGGCCAGTAGTTTTTTTGCCTGTGATAGCAAGTCATTTTGCCAGCGTAGGGTGCAAAATAGCTGATCAAAAACCAATGGCAATTGGCCGGTTTGTTCCCCGGCGTGCACCAAGCTGATGAATACCTTATTAAACACTTTGGGATGCTGTGCCATGGCTTGCGAGAGGGTTTTACCTGCTTCCAATTCATCGCCCAGGGAAGCAAGTATTTGTTGGAAATAGTTGTTGCCTTGGCCGCTTTGCAAATCCTTTAGGCAGCTTAGTAATGGAATGCCGGCATGACTTAATTGGTGCATTTGAAAACAGAACATGAGCAGGTCTTTAGCGTGTACTTTGTTACTATTTAAGCCCTGGCTTTTAGGCGAGCCAAAACTGATTAAATCCAAACCCATGTGCGTCAAACGCATTTCCAAATCCGTTTCATTTTGCGCCTGCATTTGTCCACGGATAGCGTGGCCGAATGCATCCACGGCTTTGTAATTAAAGTCAGTCATGTGCTCTGCTGACTTTGCTTGGCCAGGTCTACCACGCGCATCAGCTCGGCTAAACTGGTGTGACCGGCCAACACCCTAGAAATACCGTCTTCGGCTAGGGTGAGGAAGCCTTTGCGTCTGGCCATGGCTTCTAACTCATCCAAATGCGCATGCCGTGCAATCAGAGTATCCAATTCGCTGTCTATGCGCAGCAGTTCCATGATGGCCATGCGGCCACGGTAACCATGTTGATGGCAGGCATGGCAACCAAGGGCCTTAAATACACTGCGCTGATCTGTATCTGGCATACGCAAAAGTAGCCGTTCGGCTGGGCTGGGTTGATGGGGTATTTTGCAATGCTGGCACAAGACTCGAAGCAAACGTTGTGCGACCACAGCAATAATATTGCCGGCTAAAATATCCGGCAAAACGCCGATGTCATGTAGTCTAGAGAAAACGCCTAGTGCTGAATTGGTGTGCAGCGTGGTAAAAACCTGATGGCCGGTCATGGCGGCTCTGAATGCCATGCTGGCGGTATCTTCATCGCGTATTTCCCCGACTAAAATTATGTCTGGATCTTGCCGCATAATCGAGCGTATGCCATTGGCAAAATCCACTTTATTGACCTCAGCTACCGAGGTTTGCCGCATCATGCTAAGCGGGTATTCGACCGGGTCTTCCAAGGTCATGATGTTGACTGCTTCGGTGTTGACTAGCGATAACAAGGAATAGAGCATGGTTGTTTTACCGCTGCCGGTTGGGCCAGTAAAAATTACGATGCCCTCAGGCCTGGCCATGGTATTTTTCAGTTCGGTTAAATGCGCATCACTTAGGCCTAAGTGTTCTATGGGCATAATGGATTTTTCTCTATCCAATAGCCTCAATACGATGTTTTCGCCATGCAAGGTAGGGTGGCTGGAGACCCTAAAGTCTATGGGTCGGCCACATAAATGCATGCTTAAACGCCCATCTTGTGGGGCCCGCGTTTCAGCAATATTAAGACCACTCATGACTTTAAGGCGCACGGCGATGGCACCCCAATAGTGCTTGTGTAAGCTGCGAATTTGTTGCAATACCCCGTCTATTCTGTAGCGTATGCGTAAGAACGATAGTTCTGGCTCGAAGTGTATGTCGGAGGCATTGTGTTTGACTGCGTCCATTAATAGCGCACCGACTAAACGCACGATGGGATGGGTGTAAGCATCACGCCCGGCATGCATGCTGGTGTAATCAATTTCGCCCGTTTCAATTTCATGCAAAATACCATCCACCGATAAGGCATAGCCATAAAACTGATCTATGCATTCTTCCAGTTGTGCCTCTGCAGCCAGTAAGGCCTGAATTTTTATTGGGCGCGTAAACGTAGCGCGCAATTGATCCAGCGCCGGCAGATTAAACATATCGACCATGGCCAGGGTTAAGGTGTTGGTGTCGGCTTGGTAGGCCACTGGAAGTAAGTGGTGTCGGCGCGCGATGGTTTGCGGGACTAAGTCTAGGGCCTCTTGATCGGCTGCTATATTGCTCAGATCTATGCTGTCATGGCCTTGGCTTTTAGCCACTATGTCGCGCATGGCGGCGGCGCTGACAAAGCCCAATTTTGTTATTTGATGACCTAAACTTAAGCCAGTTTCAGCTTGTTCGGTTAAGGCTATGCGTAATTGATCCTGGCTAATCAGCCCTTTTTTAAGCATTAACTCGCCAAGCAGGGGGCTGTGCTCATGCGCAGTCATCTGGGTGGCCTGCAAAAAATAAGCTGGACTACTATCATAGGATTTCGTCACTTTGGCTGATTGAAAAATCAGTGTACACCCATACTAACTCATTGAATATACTTTATTTTATAAGCAACTTTTGCCTGGTATGGCGCTGGCATTGGGGGCAATTTAATCGGCAAATACGCCAAGCTAAGCGGTATACTGACGCCTGGTTTTAGCTTGTGAGCGCAATTAAGGAGATGGAATGAAGGTGTTACTAAAGAAAGTGGCTAACAGTTTGACCGTAGCGGTCAGTTTGTTATTGGTGGGTGGCTTCGTTTATGTGCTGGCTAATCACTTGCCTGTGGGCGATTTCATTTACAGCATCGCTTTTTGTTATTTGGCGATTGCGGTATTGAATTATTTACTGTTTGGCACGGCTAAATTGTGGCATAAGCCAGACGAGCTAAACTAACCTAGCTAGTAGCTCGAGCGTATAAAAATATCGCCGCTTGGCTTGAGGTCAAAAGCGATGCAAATCCGTTCTTCGTTGGAGTTGAATGGGATGGTACGATGGAATAGCGACGATGGAAACAGCACAATGTCGCCGACCTTAGGGCTAGCGATGCCGACCGGAAAGTTCGTGTGTTTTTGTGGGTAATGGTCGCCATGCAGGCCGTATTCAAAGCAGCCTTCCAGCGGGTCTTTTCTGTCCTTGGGTAAGACCAAATACACCGCACCGCTAATCCAACCCACTTCATGAATATGCCGGTCTACATAACCGCCACGGCGCAATCTGACGTACCAAGAGCTGGTGAATTCCAATTCTTGCGGAAACGATTTAATTAATTCACAGTCCGCCCCGGTAAATTGTTTTTTGTAATTTAAAAATTCTTGCCTGACGATCTCACCTAATTTTCTAAATGATGCTTCTGGTCGTTTAAATAAATTGCCGGCCGATTGTTTGCCGTTGATGATCATGCCCTGCGCGCGGACTTCTATGGCGGTATTGTCTATGTCATTGAGCAAGTCTTTGAGGAATTGGCTGTTAGGCTTGGCCAATTCTTCTATGCTTTTTTGGTAAACAAAATCAAAGCCATTTTTGCAGAAGTTATACGGGTCCTCTACCCCAAAATTGGTGGCATAGTGGCTGGACAAAGTAGCCAAAAGCGGTGCATTGTGTTTTTTCTGGGTGCGAATGAGGGCATCCAATTTTGTTTTAAATTCGTCAAAATGTTCGGCTTTGTAGGTGCAATACAAAGCGCGTTCTTGCCAGTCGTCCAGTTGCGATTTTTCAAAATGGCCGACGGCTTCATCGAAGCGTCCGGCTAAGTATAAAAATTCACCCATGTTGTAGTTGGCGCCTGGGTGATTTGGGTTGAGTTGCAAGGCATCCAAATAGCTTTTGATGGCGTCTTCCATATTGCCTTGATCGCGCAAGCATTCGCCCAGGTAATTGTGTGCGTCGGTGTAATTGGGAAACAGTGTTATGGCGCGTTTGAAATGCGCAATCGCCTCGTCCAGCTTGCCTTCGTCGCGCAAGGCCGTACCCAAATTAAAATGCCCTCTGGCATCTTCGTTGATGCTTAAGGCTTTGCGGTAATTTTCTATGGCTTCGGCCAACTTGCCTTGTTTTTGTAAGAGCGTACCTAAATTGGCATAGGCTTCAAAGAATTGCGCTTGCATGGCGATGGTTTGCCGGTAATGGCTTTCTGCTTCGTCTAATTGACCTAAGTTGCTCAAAGCAATGGCTAAATTAAAGTGCAGCTCTGGGCTGGCTGGCTGTAAGGACAATGCTTTTTTATAGCTAACTACGGCATCGGCATAGTGCATAAGCCCATCTTGGGCGATGCCCAGCACATGGTGCAAGATAAAGGCTTGCGGATAGCGCGCCAACAGTTTCTTTGCAGCGGCTTCCGTTTGTTCGAGTTTGCCTGCATTAAGTAGCATCAGCACTGGATTGATTTCCAGTTGGCTGGGTTGGGCATGTGTAGGGGTCGATTGTTTGGCCATACTTAAGATTGTCACTAGCTATATATAAGGTGTGTTTATTCTAAAATAAAATTACTGATCGCGCATTTGTAATCGCGTGGCCAACTGGCGTAAAAATTTCATCGCTACTTTGGGTTCGTCCAGCAGCAGCGTTTCTATGTTCTCTGGGTAGATGGTAATGACATCGGCGCTGGCTGAGCTGACGACGGCATCGGCTATGGTAGGTAAGTTAGACAATAAGGCCATTTCCCCAAAATACTCGTCGGCGTTCACCGTGCGTATCACTTTGCCATCCCGTTTAAGTTGCACTTGGCCACTCACCAAATAATGCAAGTTGCGGCTCGAATCGCCTAGGCTAAATATCGCCTCGCCCTTTGAATAAGTTTGGCCATAGTGTTGCATCAGTTTTTCTAAGTAATTGGCTTTGGCCTCGGCTGTTTGTTGGCCAGACTGATCTGCAAACAAGGCTTTTAATATCAGCACGTCTTTTTTGCGTAAAGTGGCGACTAATTCGGTGCCAAGTAAAAAGACGGCAAAATTAAAGTACAGCCAAGTGATGGAGATAAATAGATTTTTCATGCTGCCAAAAATAGAACCGTAGGATTCATTTAAGGATAGAAATAAAGTGAACGCGGGCCGCATGATCAACCATAGGACGGCGGTGAAAAATGCGCCTATAAATATATGCCTGGTAGCTAGGCGGGCCGGAAAGAAGGCGAAGTAAAACGCCGCGATAAGTAAGGTGGTGAGGGCTAAGGAGCCGATTGCGGCCACGCTGTCGTAAGCAAAGTAGGGCTGATTGCTGGCTAAAAATCCCATGACTTTTTCTAACATGAGGCCGGCAAAGGTAAAGCAGAAAAACAGCAGCAACATGCCTACGACGGTGAGCAGGTCTTTTAGCTTGCGGTGCAAAAAGGAAGGCGCTTCCGCTAGACTGGCTATGGTGTAAAAAGAGGCGCGCATAGCGCTGGCCAGTGGCGTGACGGCCCACAGCAAGACAAACAGGCCGGCAGCACCCCAGGCAACCTTTTGCTGTGCCGTGTTGTAGACCTCCAGCATGATGGCGCTGCTGAATTTTGGCAGCAAGTTACCCATAATAATGGCCAGTTTGACGGTGGCGTAGTCTGAGCTAAAGACCAATTGGCTAAGCAAAAAGAACAACAACAGCACCAATGGAATCAAGGCAAACATGGCGTAAAAAGACAACGAGGCCGAGAGGCTTAGCGTGTTATGGCGCCTAAACGCATCGAGCATTTCGTAGGCGACAAACAGTGGCGTGTTATAGCGCTGCTTCGCGTAGGCCGTGCGTGGCTTATGCATGGCATTTTGCAAGCTAGGGGCCAGCTTGCTGTTAAGGATGCGCGGCATGCTTGGTTTTTTCATGCTTAACTCAAGGCTTTAAATTTTTCGGTTGCGGCCACCAGCGCCGAGGTGATGCCGGGCTCCATGGCGGAATGCCCAGCGTCTTCCACCATATGAAATTCAGCGTGGGGCATGGCGCGGCTCAATTCCCAGGCCGTCACAGGCGGGCAAACCATGTCGTAGCGGCCTTGTATAATTTGCGTGGGAATGTGCGCTAAGCGTTGTTTCACCTGCCCTAGCAAGTCGGTTTTGCCAACAAAACAATCGTGCCTTATATAGTGTATCTGTACCCTTGCACGCGCGAGCTCAAGTTCGCCGTCTATGGTTTGTGCAGCTTGCGCTGGCATTGGTAGTAAAGCCATGATGCTGCTTTCGTAAGCGTTCCAAGAGATGGCGGCCGGCACATTGCGTTTAGGATCGTCGGAAAAAATGCGTTTTTCATAAGCACTTAAGGGGTCTGAGCGTTCTTCGGGGTCGAGAAATGCGCAAAGTGCTTGCCAAGGCTCAGGAAAAAACGATTGCACTTGCCCCAAGAACCATTGCAGCTCGCTGGCGCGACTTAAGAATATGCCGCGTAATATTAAGCCACTTACTTTATCTGGGTGTTGCACGGCATACGCCAAGGCTAAGGTGCTGCCCCAAGAGCCACCAAAGACCAGCCATTTAGCAATGCCTAAGTGCAGGCGTATGGCCTCCATATCGGCGACTAAATCGGCCGTGGTGTTTTGTGCGGTGGCACCGCGGGGTTGGCTGCGACCGCAACCGCGTTGATCAATTAACACGATGCGGTAATGCGCGGGGTCGAAAAAACGCCGTTGCTTAGGGTTGCAACCACTGCCTGGACCGCCGTGCACAAAAACCACGGGCTGACCTTGAGGGTTGCCGCAGATTTCATAATATACCTGGTGCAAATCCCCGACTTTTAGTAAATTTTCTTCTAAGGTAGACAATTCAGGATACAAATTGTAATTGTGGTTTTGCAACATGGTAAATTGTCTTTCTATTTGATTATAAATGGGTTTTTACTAATATTAGCACGCGCCTAAGGCCGGCTTAAAGCATTTAAAAAACATATTTTCAGTAATTTACAATTAATTGTAAGTAAATTGTAACAAATGTATTGCAATTCATTTATGTCTAGCTTATAGTTCTGCATCACACATGTAAATGTGATGAAAAGTAGACCCTGTTAAATACAAGATTTAGCGATTGCTTCAATAAATTGCGTAGTTAATTAAAGGTCTATTTATAAACCCTTAGTAGTACAACTTTGGAGATTAATATGCAAATCAACAAGATCAAATTAGCACTAGGTTTAGTGGCTGGTTTATCAGTGGCTATGCCAATGGTAGCATCTGCAGCGGCTGACCAAGAAAAAGCAATGAAAGACGCTAACAACTGGGCTGCTCCACGCGGTCAATACGACAACCAAGGTTACAGTGCTTTAGCACAAGTTAACAAAGGTAACGTAAAAAACCTTAAAGCTGCTTGGACATTCGCAACCGGTGTAAACCGTGGTCACGAAGGTTCACCAGTAGTTGTTGGTAACATGATGTTCGTTCACACAGCGTTCCCAAACAACGTATACGCTCTTGACTTAAACGACAATCAAAAAATCGTTTGGTCTTACTTCCCAAAACAAGATCCATCAGTACAAGCTGTTTTATGTTGCGATAACGTAAACCGCGGTCTTGGCTATGGTGACGGTAAAGTTTACCTACAACAAAACGATGGTAACTTGGTTGCTTTAGACGCTAAAACAGGTGCTAAAGTATGGTCTACATTAGTAAACGACCCAAAAGTCGGCGCTACTAACACCAACGCTCCACACGTAATTAAAGATAAAGTATTGACAGGTTGTTCAGGTGCTGAGTTCGGTGTACGTTGCTTCATCGCAGCTTACAACTTAAAAGACGGTTCTTTAGCATGGAAAGCCTACTCAACAGGTCCTGATGCTGAAATGTTAATCGGTGCTGATTTCAATAAAGATACTCCTGAGTACAGCGCACTATCAGTTTACCAAGACGTAAACGGTGGTAACAAATTAGGTGGTTCTTTCAAACTAGTTCCAAATGACCAATTGAAAATTGGTGAAAAAGAGTTAGGTACACGTACATGGTTGAAACCACAAGCAGTTAAAGATGGTTGGCAACATGGTGGTGGCTCTGTATGGGGCTGGTGGCCGTATGATGCTCGCACAAACTTGGTTTACTACGGAACAGGTAACCCATCAGTTTGGAACCCAGATGTACGTCCTGGCGATAACAAATGGTCTATGACTGTTTTTGCTCGTGACTTAGACACTGGCGTTGCAAAATGGGGTATGCAAATGACTCCACACGATGAGTGGGATTACGATGGTATTAACGAAGTGATCTTGTTCGACAAAGGTGGTAAAACATACGCATGGCACCATGACCGTAACGGTTTTGCTTACACTTGGAATGCACACAACGGTAAATTAGTTGCTGCAGAAAAAGTACACCCATTCGTTAACTGGGCTACTGGTGTTGACATGAAAACAGGCGTGCCTAACAAATTGGCAACTGCTTCTACTCACCAAGACTACAATGCTAAAGGCGTTTGCCCAGCTGCATTGGGTACTAAAGACCAACAACCAGCTGCGTACTCACCAAAAACTGGTTTGATTTACACTCCATTGAACCACGTATGTATGACATACGAGCCAGTTGAGTCTAAATACGTTGCAGGTCAACCATGGGTTGGTGCTACATTGACCATGTTCCCAGGTCCAGACGGTGTAATGGGTGGTTTCGGTGCTTACGATCCAATGACAAACAAAAAAGTTTGGTACAACAAAGAGAAATTCTCTGCTTGGGGTGGTGCTTTAACAACTGCTTCAAACTTAGTATTCTTCGGTACTTTAGATCGTTGGTTTAAAGCTGTAGATGCATCATCAGGTAAAGAACTATGGAAATTCCAAGTTGGTTCTGGCGTGATTGGTAATGCATTCACATACGGTAACAAAGGTAAACAATACGTTGGCGTGCTATCAGGTATCGGTGGCTGGGCTGGTGTTGCGATGAACCTTGGTATGACTAACCCAACAGACGCTTTAGGTGCTGCTGGTGGTTATGCTGAACTAACAAAATACAACGCTGCTCCTGGCGGCGGTGCATTAACAGTATTCAGCCTATAATTTAATCGTAAGATTAAGTTGTAACTAAATACGAGTTAGTTCTCGTAGTAAAAAAAACACCCCGATTCGTCGGGGTGTTTTTTTTGGTAAAAGCTAAGTTTTAAATATGCTAATTTGAGCCTATATAAATTACAGGCAGTGCGACAAATTGGATACAATATCGCTTGTTTTTGCTAGGCATAAACAGCATGGCATGATTGCATAGAACTTTTTTTATTGCGCTGCACTCTATAAAAATAAGCAGCGGCAAATTTGGCTGAATAATTCTCGAGAAGGAAGTAAATATGTTTAAACAGGTTAAAAAGCAGTTGAGCTTAGTTGCACTGCTAGCAATAACATCTAACATCAGCTTCGCCGCTGAACCTGATATTCCATCACTTAATCCAGATGAAGGCCGCATCGGTGAAATACGCCGGGTGGTGGATGAGTCTGAATTTAAAGTGTGTGCTGATCCTGAAAACATGCCATTTTCAAATTCCAAGCAAGAAGGCTTTGAAGATAAAATTGCGCAGCTGTTAGCACAGGATTTAGGTAAAAAATTGAGCTTTACCTACGCTTACAGCAGACAAGGATTCTTCCGCAATACCCTAGGCGCTAACCGTTGTGATATCGTTATTGGCACTACATCCGACAGCGATATGATGCGCACCTCTAAGCCTTATTACCGTGCTGGTCATGTGTTTGTTTGGCGTAAAGATAGCAATTACAACATTAAGGATTGGACCTCACCGGATTTGCGTAAAGGCTTCATAGGCGTGATTGATCACAGCCCAGCCACCATACCGATGAACGACAATAATTTAATTGCCAATGCTCGACCCTATCGCATACAGCGCGACCTTAACTTACCTTCCAGTTTCATGATAGACGATTTAGCCAAAGGTGACATTGATATTGCAATTGCCTGGGGCCCAATAGGCGGCTACTTTGCAAAACAATCAAAAATTCCTATGGTGGTGGCGCCTATTCCTGAGTACGAAACAGAAAACGCCAAGGGCAAAGAGTATTGGAATATTTCAGTGGGTGTGCGTAAAAAAGACAAAGAACGTATGGCCATGATACAAGGCGCCTTAGATAGAAATCAGGCTAAAATCATCAAAATTTTAGATGACTATGGTATTCCACATGTGCCGGTAGTTGAAGGCGATAGCTTACAGAAAGTCTATAACAAATACGGTGCAAACAAAAAGCCAGCAGCCGACAAATAATTATTGATTAGAGTGTGTTTTTAACGCAGACTAAGGCTGTAATAAATTAAATGGCTAATGTATAATTCCATTGGTCGTTTTTTTACAAAAGCTAAATTTTTAGTGGTTTAAGCGCTAGTTTTAGTAAATATTAAGTGTCAAATTAGTAATAATAAATACGTTAAATTAATACAGGTACAGTAATGGTTTTGCAAAATGGTTGTAGCAAAATTCATTGCAATAAGGAGATGATATGTTAGGTTTTAAATCAGTTAAAGCAGCATTATTAATTTCAATGCTAGGCTTTATCGGTCTAGTTGCAAGCAGCCAAGCCAGCGCGGCTTGTAGTTTTGTATCAACAATAGATAGTTCGCCTTTAGCCGTTAAAGGCACAGCAACAGATACGCCACAAGCGAAAGAGTTTCTGGAAACCTGCAACAACCCTTATACCAAAGCGTATGCAGCTGACCCAACATTGATTGTGCAAAAAAGCCCTAAAGGCGGTAAAGCATTGTTCGGCTATAACGGCTGTTCAGGTTGCCACGGTGGTAAATTAGAAGGCGTAATGGCTCCATCATTAAGAAAAGACGGTGGCCAAGGCGCGTTTGATACCAAATGGGTATACGCAAAAAATGCAACCGACAAAGGTATGTTTGAAACCATTTCTGGTGGTTCTGCAGGCGTGTCAGGTGGCGTAATGTCACCATGGAATATCACCCTAGCTAATCATGTGGGTGATGGTTTAACGACTGATGAAATCTTGCGTTTAATCGCTTATATTCGTTCAGAGTACCGTGGTGATGGCGAAAAAACTTGGTTAAAATAATTAAGAAATAACTTAATTTATAGAACCGTGTAATACTAAAGCGGCTACTGCAGAATGCAGTAGCCGCTTTTTTAATTTAAACTGTATAGGTTTTCTGTGACTATATTTTTTCTGATTAAGGAGATACACGATGACGATGACTAAATTGAATGTTCTGATGGGGATAGGCTTAATGGCATTGTCTGCGTGTGGCGATAACAAAGAGCCAAGCACAGCAGATAAAGTATCAGCAAATTGCCAATTCATTTCTACAAAAGATAACAGTCCACTAACCATTGTGTCTGCGCCGGGTGATACAGATGCCGCTAAGGCATTTCTAACTACCTGCATCAATCCTTACACCAAACTCTATGCTAACGATGCCGAGGCTGCAAAAGCGGGTAAAAAACAGTATTCCTACCAAGGCTGTAGTGGTTGTCATGGCGGCAATGCCAATGGCTTAATGGGCCCCAGTTTAATCGATGCAAAGTGGCAATATGCAAAACACATTAGCGATAAAGGCATGTTTGAGACCGTAGCCGGCGGGACCAACGGCTCACCGCCCGAATGGGGATCCATGCTGATATGGCACAATCAAGTTGCTGGTCACACGGGTGAAGGACTGGATACCGATACTATTTTAAAAATTATAGCTTGGCTACGCACCCAATATATTGGGGGTGGTGAAACGCCTTGGCTAAGCTAAAAGCGCCGTATTGTATAATGGCTGCTCGTGTGTAAATACCACCCAAAATAGAATTGAAGGCCCCTTTGAATAAATTAGATAATGAAAAATTACACCAGGTAGTCATCGTTGGTGGTGGTGCAGGCGGGCTAGAATTAGCCACTAAACTAGGTGATAGCTTAGGCCGTAAAGGCAAAGCCATCATCACCTTGGTGGATCAATCTAAAACCCATGTTTGGAAGCCCTTATTGCATGAAATAGCGGCAGGCAGCATGAACCCTGAGCGGCATGAACTCGTCTATTTAGCGCAGGCACATTGGCACCATTTTAATTTCCGCTTAGGCCGTATGGACAGCCTGGACAGGGATAAAAAAGTCATCTCCATCTCACCTTATTTTGACGAAGACGGTTTTGAGGTAATCCCAAGGCGCAGCATCAGCTATGACACTTTAATCATAGCGGTTGGCAGTACCACCAATGATTTTGGCATTAAAGGTGCCAGTGAGTTTTCTATCGCTTTGGACACCCAAGATCAGGCGGAACGTTTTCACCGTCGTTTACACAATGCCTTGGTGCGTGCGCAAACGCAAACACAGCCCGTGCAAGCAGGTCAATTGGAAGTGGCGATCGTCGGTGCAGGTGCTACCGGCGTGGAGTTAGCTGCTGAGTTGCACAATACTACCCGTGAGTTGGCGGCCTATGGATTAGATAAAATTAATGCTGACCGTGACATTAAAATTTCCTTGGTGGAAGCAAGTGAACGGGTATTGCCTGCGCTACCGGTTAATTTGTCGCATTCGGTGGAGTTGGAGCTGAAAAAACTGGATGTGCACCTGTATACCGGCGAGCGTGTCACCGAGGTTAGCCAAGAGGGCATCCATACCCACAGTGGTAAATTTATACCATCATCCTTGGTGGTATGGGCCGCTGGTATTAAAGCACCGGATTTTCTACGTGACATTGGCGGCCTAGAAACCAACCACATTAACCAATTGATAGTTCACCGTAGCTTGCAAACGACATTGGATGCCAATGTATTTGCGTTTGGTGATTGCGCTGCTTGCCCTAGGCTAGGTGGCTCACCGGATGAAACGGTTCCACCCCGCGCCCAGGCAGCTCATCAGCAGGCGGCCATGTTAGTGAAATCGGTAAAAAACAGAGTGGCTGGCAAGAAACACTTGCCGGATTACAGCTACGTGGATTACGGATCATTGGTGAACTTAGGTAAGTACACCACGGTTGGGAATTTGATGGGTTCCTTGTCTGGCGGTAGCTTGTTTATAGAAGGCTTGATAGCACGAATTATGTATCAGTCTTTGTATAAAATGCATCTCATGGCATTGCATGGCTTTTGGAGCATGGCCTTGCAAACCCTAGCCCGTATGATCAACCGCCGTACCGAAGCGCAAGTGAAATTGCATTAGTGAAATTGCATTAAACACTAAGCACGGGTGTGCTTTTGGTAGAGCTTGTAAATCACTGCCATGGCTAGGCTTACGAACAGACCGAAAATAATTAAAATGGCATTAATGGCTAGGTTTTGGTGTTTCATTAGCGTGTATATGCCTAATAGCACCAAGATGCCTATGTTCTCATTAAAGTTTTGCACTGCTATCGAATGACCGGCCCCAAGCAGCGCATGACCTCGGTGTTGCAGCAAGGAATTGAGCGGCACTAAAAAATACCCGGCCAATACCCCTATGCAAAACAGCACCACCGTGGCGATTTCGAGGCTGTTGACCATGGCCATGCTGATCACCAAAAAGCCCATCAATATGCCAGCAGGCAAGACTTTAACGGCATCTTCCAATTTCACGAACAAAGACGCGCCGACTGAGCCTATGGCTATACCGACCGCTAGTATGGCTATTAATATGGATGCGGCTTGTTGTTCCATATGCAATATTTCTTTTGCCCACTGCAATACAACAAATTGCAGGGTGGCGCCCGCTCCCCAAAACAAGGTGGTGACGGCTAGTGATACCTGACCCTGTGGGTCACGCCAGAGGGTGGTAAATGCATGCCAAAAATCCCGCATCAGAAAAACAAAATTGCGCTGAGGCATCTTGTGGTCTATGGGCACTTTGGGGATGTAGTGGTTAAAGATGGCGGCCAATAGGTAGATGCCGGCAATCACGGCTATGCCAAAATACGGGTCTTTTGCGGAAATGGCCGAACCAAATACCGGGCCTAATATAATCGCGGTGACGGTGGTGCCTTCCATCCAAGCATTGGCTTTAATCAGTTGATGGCTAGGCAACATTTCGGTCAATATGCCGTATTTGGCTGGCGAATAAGCCGCAGCACCTATGCCCACGATGGCATAGGCGTACAGAGGTGGCACGCCCAGAAAGGCTAATAGGCAGCCAAAAAATTTGATGCCATTACTGATAAACATGACCTTGCCTTTGGGTAAGGCATCAGCAAATGGCCCGACAAAAGGCGCCAACACGATATAGGCGATGATGAAAAACTCACGCAACAAGGGTTCATGCCAGCCTGGCGCTTGTAATTTGGCCAGCAAGGTGATGGCAGCAAACAGCAAGGCATTATCGGCAATAGCCGACAAGAATTGCGCCGTCAATAGCGTGTAAAAGCCTTTTTTCATGTGCGTCTTACAAGGCTTCTGCGGCAAAATCAGCCAAGCGAGATCGTTCGCCACGCATTAAGGTGATGTGGCCATTGTGTCCCCAGCCCTTAAATCTATCCACTACGTAGGTAAGCCCTGAGCTGCCTTCGGTTAAGTAAGGCGTATCAATTTGTGCGATATTACCCAAGCACACCACTTTGGTGCCTGGGCCTGCTCGGGTAATCAGTGTTTTCATTTGTTTAGGCGTTAAGTTTTGCGCTTCATCAATGATTAAAAATTTATTTAAGAAGGTGCGGCCACGCATAAAGTTGAGTGATTTCACTTTAATGCGACTGCGTATGAGGTCTTGGGTTGCAGCTCGCCCCCACTCACCTGCTGTGTCGTCACTTTTGTTTAAGACGTCTAAGTTATCATCCAAGGCCCCCATCCACGGTCCCATTTTTTCTTCTTCCGTTCCCGGTAAAAAGCCTATGTCCTCGCCCACCGAAACGGTGACGCGGGTCATGATGATTTCGGAATAGATTTTGCTATCCAATACCTGAGTTAAGGCAGACGCTAAGGTTAATAGGGTCTTGCCGGTACCGGCTTGACCCAATAAGCTGACAAAATCGATTTCAGGATCCATCAATAAATTCAAGGCGAAATTTTGTTCGCGGTTGCGAGCATTGATGCCCCAAACATTGTTTTTTGCTTGCAAATGGTCTTTTACCACTTCCAACACTGCCGAATCGCCTTCTACACTGCGTACGATGGCGTGAAACGGCTTCTCAAATTCGTAATAAACAAATTCATTGACTAAAAACGTTTTGCATAAGGGACCATTGATGCGGTAGAACATGCGACCGGCCTCTTGCCAGGATTCCATGGCTTTGCTGTGGGTTTCCCAAAAATTGGCAGCCAGTTCTGTCATGCCGCTGTATAAAAGATCGGTGTCTTCCAATACTTTGTCGTTGAAATAATCTTCCGCCAACATGCCTATGGCACGGGCTTTGATGCGTATATTGATGTCTTTACTGACCAGTATGACTTGGCGCTGGGGATTGTGTTTTTGTAAATCAAACACCACGCCTAAAATTTGATTGTCGGCTTTACTGCCAGCCAAGCCCGGCAATTCAACGGTGACTTCTTTCGTTTGTAAGAATAAGCGCCCCATGAGCTGCCGGTTGCCATTGATACTGAGTGGGCAGCCTAGTTCTAGGTCAATTAAGTCGGCCCCTACTATGCTCTCTAGGTTGCGACTCGCCTGACGGGCGCTACGCGCGACTTCCGTTAAGCCTTTTTTGTTGTTGTCCAATTCCTCCAAGGTCACCATGGGTAGGAAAATATCGTGTTCTTCAAAACGGAATAAACTGGACGGGTCGTGTATCAGTACATTGGTATCAAGCACAAAAAGTTTGGTTGGAGTTAGGGGTTGTTTAGCCATAAATTACTTTCTATTTTTAAGTGTTTGATTGCGATGGATATGAAATGCCAACTTATAAATTAAAGTGATTGCACAAAATTAAGCACTTCGGCTACGTGGCCGTCTACTTTGACACCACGCCATTCTTTGACCAGCACGCCTTGTTTGTCGATGACAAAGGTGCTGCGTTCTATGCCTCTAACTTGCTTGCCGTACATGTTTTTCATTTTAATCACGCCGAACAGATTGCAGGCTAATTCTTCTGTGTCTGCCAGCAATTCAAAGGGAAAGCTGAACTTTGCTTTGAAATTTTCGTGGGACTTTAGGCTGTCACGCGAGATGCCGAAAATGAGCGTATTCAGTGCTAGAAAATTGGCATGTGCATCCCTGAATTGAACGCCTTGGGTGGTGCAGCCAGGGGTGGCATCCTTGGGGTAAAAATAGATAACGATGTTTTTGCCTAAGTGCTGGGATAATTGAAATGAGGTGTTGCTGGTTGCAGCCAATTGAAAATCCGGTACAGCATGATTAAGCATAGTATTTCCACGTTGGTTAAGGGCTATTACCATTGTTGATAAAAAGCCCGATTAAGGCAATAGTCTAGATCATTAAAATGACAGTATTTGTGCTTAAACTGGATTAGTTGGGCATGGTTAATGAAATAGGCAGTTGCATGGTGATTACTGTGCCACCACCAAGCCGAGCTGCAAATTTTAATTCGCCACCCAATACATCGCAGACCTTAAACGCAAACGGAATGCCCAAGCCGGTACCAAAGCGTTTGCTAGAAGGCGCGCTGATTGCGCTGGGGTCTGGTTTAAACGGCATGCCACCGGCGCGGTCCATTAGCTGCAGACTAAAGGTCTCACGCTTTATGCCCACCACGATGTCTATCGCACCCCCTTTGCTGGAGGCGTCTATGGCATTGAGTAGCAAGTTGTATATGACTTGCTCAAGTAAATGCTGGTCGGTATAGATGGCATTATTTTTAGGCCATTTTGCTAGGCTTAATTGTATGGACTTGGCCTTGAGTTTTTGTTGTAAGGGCACCAAGGCGCCTTCCACTATGTCTTTTAATTGGGTGTGTTGTGGCTGTGGTTTTAGGGGCAGCAAATAGGCTAATAAGGAGCCTGTCCAGCGCTCCAATCGATCGACGGTATCGATGATGTCCTTGAAAGCGCTGCGCGTTTCTTTGTCCTGTTCGGGGTCATCCATGACTTGGGCGATGGCCCGTATGCTGGCCAATGGGTTGCGTATATTGTGCGCCAACATCGGCACTAACAGTCCTTGTGCGGCTTGTTTTTCGCTGCGCACCAAGGCCTCTTGGCTGGAACTTAATTTATCGGCCATGGCATTAATCGCTTGTGACACCATGGCCAGTTCAGCCACCCCTTCCTCTGGCGCTCTGTGGGTTAGGTTGCCGGTACTGATTTCTGCCGTGGCTAGCAACACCCCTTGTATCGGCTGCACTATGGCGCGCTTTAAAAATACCCGTGAAAATACAAGCAGCAAGACGGCGACTATTAATGGAATGATGAGTAATAAGATGGCGATGCGTTTAGTGTTGCTCAGCTGTTTAGCTAATTCGTTTTGCTTTTGATTAAGCAATTTTTCGGTGTGCGCCAACAGGACTTCATGGCGATGAAATAAACCGGTTTCTAAGTCGGTATTGATAGCCTGTTTGCTGGCGGCGTTGGAGGATTGTTGGTATTCATCAAACAGAGCAGGGGCTTCGATAACAAATTTTTGGTAGTTGTGTTGTAAGGCATTGATCGCTTGTATTTCTGCTTCCCCCACGGCAATTTCTTTTAATTGCACAAAGTGACTTTCAACCGAGGCGGTAAAGTTATCGTATTCCTCCCTAGCGGTAGCATCCTCTAAGAAGTAGGCATCAAACAACTCTTTCATTTGCCGGTATAAGTCGCCCCGTGTTTGTTGCACTTCGGTGACCAATGCGCTGATGCGTGTGGCTTCTTGACTGGATTTTTCCCAAAGGTGGATACCAATGGCGCCAGCGGTGGCGGCTAAAATAATCAGTAAAATAAATGCCAACTCATGAATCAGCAGGATGTCTTTTAATGATTTATTTTTTTGCATGGTATGGCTGAATGTGGCCCATGACGATTATTCTAATTTGAAGGCTATAGGCACTTTGACGCTAAAGTTGCTGCCTCGTAGTGCCTCAGGTGGCGCAGGGAAAGGCAGGGCTTTTTCCACCATGTCTAGCGCTTGTTTATCCAGCACCTCGTGGCCGCTGGATAGTACGATTCTTTTGGATTTAAGTTTGCCATGGCCATCGATTTGCAACTCGACGATGGCTTCGCCTTGCCAACCACGCATTTGTGCAATGCGCGGGTATTGTTTGTGTTTGACGATGGCTGACCATAAGGCATTGTCGTAATTGTCGCGTGCAGCGCTGGTGTCAACCGGTACCACTGGTTTGGGCGGCTCGCGTGGGGCTATGGCGACCGGCGGTGTAGGCGGCGGTGGAGCGTCGACTTGCGGGGCAACGGCGATGACTTCCGGCGGCGGGGGTGGTGGCGTCGGATCGGTTTTTGTTTCGGTGGGAATAATCACCGGTTTTACCTGGGGTTTAATCAGCGGTTTGGGTTTGATGGGTTCCGGTTTGGGTGGCTCGGGCACAGGGGGTGGAGGCGGGGGTGCTTGTTGGATTAATTCCACGACCAAGGTTTCTTGCTTGGGCGTGTCTATCGCAAAATGAGGCAAACCCAGTGCAATAAAAGCATGCAGCATCAGGGAGGCAATTAATGCCCACCTTAGCGTATGTTCGCTGGGATTGCTGAGATGGCTGTTTAAGTTGTTGAGGGTGAAATTCAAAAGCAGTGTAAGGCCTAATTTAAATTAATGGGCAGCCAAGTTTAAGGATGGAAAATTATACAACAAGCCGTTTAAATATACCGTTGGCGCTGGTTTAAATTCTATTGTTCGCTTGTCTATTAAGCTGCTTAAATACCGGTTAGATAAGCCCATGCAAGACTTGCACCGCAACCGTGGCCCCTGCTTCAAGGTTGGCTACCTGTTCGTCTAGCACGATGAAGCAGTTGGCCTTAGACATGGAACTTAATATGGCGGAGCCCTGCATGCCTGTCGGTTTAACTTTCCATGCGCCATCTTGATCTATAAACAGGATGCCGCGTTGAAACTCAGTGCGGCCAGTTTGTTTTTTGATGGCTTCTGTGCACACGACATGGAAGGTCGGCAAGGCTAGAGGATGGGCTTGACCCATCAGCCGCAGCAGAGCTTCGCGTACAAATTGGTAAAACGTCACCATCACTGCCACCGGGTTGCCAGGCAGGCCAAAATAATGCGCATTGCCTATTTTTCCATAGGCTAAGGGCCGGCCAGGTTTCATGGCAATTTTCCAAAACATCACTTGACCGTGTTTGCTTAATAGCTGTTTCATGTGATCGGCTTCACCGACCGACACCCCACCACTGGTGATGACTACATCGGCTTGTTGCGCGGCCGCTAACAAGGTTTTTTCTAGTAAAGCGGGATCGTCAGCAATCGCACCTAAGTCTAAAATGTCGACGCCTAATCGACTTAACATGCCGTACAGGGTGTAACGATTGCTGTCGTACACTTGACCTATTTTTAAGGCCTGTCCTAGGCCAGCCAATTCATCGCCAGTGGAAAAGAAAGCCACTTTGAGTTTGCGGTATAGCTTAACTTTTGCGATGCCCAGTGAGGCCAGCAAACCTAAGTCGGCAGCTTGCATCAGGTGGCCTTGAGGCAATACGGTTTGCCCTATGCTTAAGTCTTCACCGGCATAGCGTACATTCATTTTGCTGTTTGCTGGGGCAGAGAAACATACGCTGTCACCCTCCAAACTGACTTTTTCTTGCACCATGACGCTGTCCGTGCCGTTTGGCATCATGGCGCCGGTCATGATGCGTACGCATTGGCCCGCTTGCACGAGCTGTTCAAAGGCTTTGCCAGCGTATGCTGTGCCTATCAAACTTAATTTAGTCTGGCCATTTGCCACTAGGTCTAGGCTATTAAAGGCGTAGCCATCCATGGCCGAATTGTCGTAATTGGGTACTTGGGCTGGCGATACAACTACCTCTGCCAACACTCGGCCTAAACTGTCCTTTAAGTCCACTGCCACGCATTCTGTTAGTGGGTTTAGGTATTGTTGGATGAATAATTTAGCCTTAGCCACTGACATGGCATTTGGATCGTAATCTTCCATCAGGCTGGCTAAGCTGTTTATTGGCTTTGGGGTATGGGGCATATATAGGGACTGCGGGATTATTTAGACAACTGCAATTCTAAAGCAGCCAGGTCTTCTGCGGTATTCAAATTAATAAAAGCCTGCTCATTGTCACTAAAATCCACCTCAATATAGGCCAAGCTTTTTTGCCAGTCACTCACGCGACGCTTGCCTTGTTGCAGGTAAGCATCCAGTGTAGGCAACACATTTTTTTTGCATAAACAGAACACCGAATGGCTGCGGCCTTTGCAACTGGCCACTGCAATTTGCGCCTCATGCTTGATTAAAGCCGCCAGCAAGCGTTCAGCTAAATCGGCTGGCAGGCAAGGACTGTCGCAGGGAACGGTCAATAGGTAGTCGTGTTCGGCATGTTGCAATCCTAAACTGATGCCGGCCAATGGGCCGGCAAAGTCTGGGTAGGCATCGGGCCATACCGGGTAGCCTAGCGTGGCATATTGATTGAGTTCACGATTGGCATTGATAATGATGCTATCCACTTGTGGTGATAATCGCTTAATAACGTGGCTAATCAATGGACTGTTGTTCAATAAAGCCCAACCTTTGTCTATGCCTTGCATGCGGGTGGCGCGACCGCCTGCCAAAATGATGGCGCTTATAGGCATAAATTTAGCCGCCGGTATGGGACATGAAACGAACGACGGCCGGTTGTTGTCGGCTTAAATCAAAATCGTGGCCCAGTGGTTTAATCGCCATGCTGGCCAAAATTGCGTCAATGATGGCTTGGTCATCATCGGGATGCGCACGCAGCAGCGGCAACAATTCAATTTTATCGTCTTGGCCTAAGCACAAGAAAAGTTCGCCTTTACAACTAATGCGCACGCGGTTGCATTGTTCACAAAAGTTGTGACTGTGTGGGGAAATAAAGCCTATTTTGCTTTGGCTGTTGGCGACCTGCCAGTAACGAGCAGGGCCGCCTGATGTATGCGTGCTAGCCACTAAAGGGTAGGCGGATTGCAGGGTTTTTAAAGTATCTTCATTGCTGCAAAAAGTCGATAAGCGGGTGTGTTGCACTTCGCCTATGGGCATTTCTTCTATGAAGGAAATGTCTAAGGCCTGGTCTATGGCAAATCGAACCAATGCAATGGCTTCATCGTCATTGACCCCTCGCATTAAGACTGTATTGAGTTTTATGTTGTCAAAGCCCGCTTGCTTGGCGGCTTGTATACCGGCTAAGACTTGATCGAGATTGCCGGTGCGGGTAATGTGTTTGAAACGGACCGGATCTAGGCTGTCTAGGCTAATGTTGATACGCTTTACGCCAGCCCGCTTTAAGCTATCAGCTTTTTTGTATAATTGGCTTCCATTGCTAGTAAGCACTAACTCTTTAAGCTTGGGTAGGCGACCAATTTCCTCAAATAACCACAATGCATTTTTACGCACCAAGGGTTCGCCGCCGGTGATGCGCACTTTGCTCACGCCTAAACCGACGAAGATTTTGACCAAGCGAGCGCACTCTTCTAGGCTCAATACTTCATCGCGCGGCAAAAACGTCATTTCTTCGGCCATGCAGTATGTGCATCTAAAATCGCACCTATCGGTAATGGATAATCGAATGTAATCGACGCTGCGACCGTATTGGTCTGTTAATTGTTGAGCGGTAGACGGCACTTTGTTTATCAGGACTTGTCAGAATGGATAGCTTGTTGCAAGTGTATTATACTTACGGTTAGAAAAACACAATCTAAGTAGTTTTGGAGAGCAAAGTTGCAAGGTATTCCTTTAAACCAAGAAGCAGGATGGACTGAAAAATTGGATCAACTGATTGCGCAGCATAAACCCTTAGCAGGGGCATTGTTGCCTTTGCTACATGCGATTCAAGACGAATTTAGTTACATTCCAGAATCCTCTTATACAAAAATAGCCCAAGCCCTCAGTTTGTCGGTGGCCGAAGTGCATGGGGTGGTGACTTTTTATCACCATTTTAAAACGCACAAACCGGGTCGCCATGTGTTGCAAATATGCCGGGCTGAATCTTGTCAGGCCATGGGCGCTGAGGCTTTAGAAGCGCATGCCAAACAATGCTTAAATCTTGATTATCACCAAACCACTCAAGATCAGGCCATTACCTTAGAGCCGGTTTACTGCCTTGGTAATTGCGCCCTGTCACCTGCCGTTATGTTGGATGAGACCGTCTATGGGCGTGTCAGTTCAGCCGATTTAGATGGCTTGATACGGGATGCAAAAAAAGCGGAGGCGCAGGGCTAGTATGAGCATAACGGTATACATACCTCGCGATTCCAGTGCGCTGTCGGTAGGGGCGGAAAAAGTGGCTATCGCCATTAGCCAAGAAGCGGCTAAGCGTGGGCTTGCAGTGAGTATAGTGCGCAATGGTTCACGCGGCCTGTACTGGTTAGAAACCCTGGTGGAAGTGGCCACCGATAAAGGACGCGTGGCCTATGGCCCAGTTAAAGCAGCCGATGTCAGCGGTTTGTTTGACGCGGATTTTTTAAACGCTTTTTCAGCCACGGCAAAAGCGCACCCATTAAGTTTGGGGCTAACCGATGAACTGGCTGGTCTAAAAAAACAGCAACGTCTAACCTTTGCCCGTGTTGGCATTACCGATCCGGTTTCACTCAATGACTACTTGGCGCACGATGGTTATCAAGGGCTGAAAAATGCCTTGGCTTTGTCTGCAGCAGACATCGTTAAAACCGTGACCGATTCTGGTCTGCGTGGACGCGGTGGGGCGGCGTTTCCGACCGGCATTAAATGGAATACCGTGCTGGGCTGTGCGGCCGATCAAAAGTACATAGTGTGCAATGCCGATGAGGGGGATTCCGGTACATTTTCAGATCGTATGATCATGGAAAACGACCCCTATGTATTAATAGAAGGCATGACCATTGCCGGTATGGCGGTGGGAGCTACGCAAGGTTATATATACTTGCGCTCGGAATACCCGCATGCGCTAGCTATCCTAAATGAAGCCATTCTTAAAGCTAAGCAGGCAGGCTATTTAGGCGACAACATACTGGGCTCCTCGCATAGGTTCCATTTAGAAGTACGCCGTGCTGCCGGTGCCTATGTGTGCGGTGAAGAAACCTCCTTATTAGAAAGTTTGGAAGGCCGTCGTGGCTTGGTTCGCTTTAAGCCACCTTTGCCAGCGATAGAAGGTTTATTTGGCAAACCCACCGTGGTTAATAATGTGATTTCATTGGCAACCGTGCCCATTATTTTGCATAAAGGTGCACAGTATTACGCGGATTTTGGCATGGGCCGTTCACGCGGTACTTTGCCCATACAGTTGGCCGGTAATATTAAACAGGGCGGCTTGGTGGAATTGGCCTTTGGTATTACTTTGCGCGAACTGCTTTACGATTTTGGTGGCGGTTCAGCCAGTGGCCGACCTATTAAAGCCGTTCAAGTAGGCGGTCCTTTGGGTGCGTTCCTACCGGAATCGCAGTTCGATACGCCTTTGGATTACGAAGCTTTTAGTGACATTTGGGCGGTGCTCGGTCATGGCGGCATCGTGGCCTTTGATGACACCGTGGATATGGCAAAAATGGCACGTTATGCTTTCGAATTTTGTGCCATAGAATCCTGCGGAAAATGTACCCCATGCCGCATTGGTTCAATCCGAGGGGTAGAAGTAATGGATAAAATCATTGCCGGCACCGATCGTGAAAAAAATATCAAGTTGGTGCGTGATTTAAGTGACACCATGCTTAACGGCTCATTGTGTGCATTGGGCGGCATGACGCCCTACCCAGTTTTAAGTGCCATTAACCATTTTCCAGCAGATTTTAAAATTAAGGATGCCGCGGTTTAACTTGGCTTAAATCGCATAGGAGAGCGTCATGGACGATATTAAACACAGCAATACCCACCAGCCTGAGCACAGCCGCACCAATTACGATGATCAATTGGATTACGGCACGCCGGCCAGTTTGAGCGCTAAGTTAGTGACGCTCAACATAGATGACAGGGAAATTAGTGTGCCTGAAGGCACGTCTATTATGCGTGCCTCTATTATGGCCGGCATTAATGTACCTAAATTGTGTGCGACCGATAGTTTGGAGCCGTTTGGTTCTTGCCGTTTATGCGTAGTGGAAATTGAAGGGCGTCGCGGTTACCCAGCGTCTTGTACCACGCCAGTGGCTGAGGGCATCAAGGTACACACGCAAACGGCTAAGTTGGCTGACATTCGCCGTGGCACCATGGAGTTGTATATTTCCGACCACCCCTTGGATTGTTTAACATGCGCAACCAATGGCGATTGCGAACTGCAAGACATGGCAGGTGCGGTCGGTTTACGTGAGGTGCGTTACGGCTATGACGGTGAAAATCACCTCAAGTCAGCCAAAGACGAATCCAACCCCTATTTCACTTTTGATCCTAGTAAGTGCATAGTTTGCTCGCGCTGCGTGCGCGCTTGTGAGGAAACTCAAGGCACGTTTGCCTTGACTATTTCTGCTCGTGGCTTTGACTCGAAAGTGGCGTCCGGTATCAATAATTTCTTGGATTCTGAATGCGTGTCCTGTGGTGCTTGTGTGCAAGCCTGCCCTACCTCGTCCTTAATCGAAAAAGCCGTCATTGATCACGGTGTGCCTGAGCACAGCGTGACCACCACTTGTGCTTATTGTGGCGTGGGTTGTTCTTTTGATGCTGAAATGAAAGGCGAGGAAGTCATACGCATGGTGCCGAATAAAAACGGTGGCGCCAACCACGGCCACTCCTGCGTTAAAGGCCGCTTTGCCTGGGGTTATGCCACCCATCAAGACCGAATAACAACGCCCATGATACGAAAAAGTATCAAAGACGAATGGCGGCCAGTGAGCTGGGAAGAAGCCATTGATTATGCGGCCAGTGAGATCAAGCGCATAGCCGCCAAGTATGGCAAAGACGCGATGGGCGGCATTACCTCTTCCCGTTGCACCAACGAAGAAGTGTATGTCACGCAGAAGTTAGTGCGTGCCGTGTTTGGTACCAATAACGTTGATACCTGTGCCCGGGTCTGCCACAGCCCGACCGGCTATGGCCTGAAGCAAACCATAGGCGAATCCGCCGGTACGCAAACATTTGATTCGGTCATGCAATCGGATGTCATTATGATTATTGGCGCCAACCCGACCGATGGCCATCCGGTGTTTGCCTCACAAATGAAACGCCGTTTGCGCGAAGGGGCTAAGCTCATTATTGCCGACCCGCGTGCGATTGATTTGGTGGAAAATTCCCCGCATGTTCGTGCCGATTACCATTTAAATTTACGTCCTGGTACCAATGTGGCCTTGATTTCTGCGCTAGCCCATGTGGTGGTGACGGAAGGCTTGGTCAAAGAGGACTTTGTTAAAGAGCGTTGTGAGTGGGATTCCTTTGTCTTGTGGCGTGATTTTGTCGCCAAGCAAGAAAATTCACCAGAAGCGTTGGCCGATGAGTTGGGTGTAGACGCCAATTTAATAAGAGAGGCCGCGCGCTTGTTTGCCACCGGTGGTAACAGTGCAATTTATTATGGCTTAGGCGTAACCGAGCATTCGCAAGGCTCAACCACCGTGATGGGGATTGCTAATTTAGCCATGGCCACCGGTAATGTTGGGCGTGAAGGCGTAGGCATCAATCCATTGCGTGGCCAAAATAATGTGCAAGGTTCTTGCGATATGGGGTCCATGCCACACGAGTACCCTGGTTACCGCCACGTATCTGATCCGGCGGCGAAAGCTTTGTTTGAATCAGCTTGGGGTAGTCCTCTTAGTGATGAACCGGGCTTGCGTATTCCAAACATGCTGGACTTGGCCAGTGAAGGGCGCTTTAAAGCTTTGTATTGCGTGGGCGAAGACATCGTGCAATCGGATCCCAATACCCAGCATGTCACCCATGCCTTAGAGCATATGGAATGCGTGATTGTGCAAGATTTGTTCTTAAATGAGACGGCTATGTATGCGCATGTGTTTTTCCCGGGCGCGTCATTCCTGGAGAAGAACGGTACCTTTACCAACGCCGAGCGTCGAATATCACCGGTACGTCGGGTCATGGCGCCTAAAAATAATGTCGCTGGGCAAGGCTATGAAGATTGGCAAATTACCGCCAAGCTAGCCCAAGCCTTGGGTTATGACATGGCCTATCAGCATGCCAGTGACATCATGGATGAAATTGCCGCACTGACACCAACATTTAAAGGCGTGAGTTTCGCCAAACTGGATCAATTGGGCAGCATACAATGGCCTTGTAATGATGAGTATCCGACCGGTACGCCGACCATGCATATTGATGGATTTGTACGAGGTAAGGGCAAGTTCTTTATTACGCAATACGTGCCCACCACTGAGAAAGTCAATGCTAAATACCCATTGATCTTGACCACAGGCCGTATCCTGTCGCAATACAATGTAGGTGCACAAACCAGACGCACGAAAAATGTGGCTTGGCACCATGAGGACGTGGTGGAGATACACCCACACGACGCGGCGGAAAGAGGCATCAAAGACGGCGATTGGATAGGCATAAGCAGTCGTGCTGGCGAAACCGTATTGCGTGCCAAATTAAGTGAGCGCGTGCAAGCAGGTGTCATTTACACGACATTCCACCACCCTGAATCTGGTGCCAACGTCATTACTACCGACAACAGCGATTGGGCGACCAATTGCCCTGAGTTTAAAGTGACGGCAGTGCAAGTGTCGCGGGTGAATCAATTGTCGGATTGGCAATTGCATTACAAAACCTTTAGCGAAGCGCAATTGGCTTTTGCCGGCAGGGATGCAGTAGCTGCCAGAATTGATTGATGGTGACTAAGTCCGTCGTTCAGACTGAGTCGTCCAGCGTACTTTCTGTGCAGCAATGGCATGATGGTGAATTGCATGCCGTGCAAGATTGCTTGGCCGAAGAGACGCCGGTGGCCATGGTCTACAACGGTGTGTCGCATGCGGTGATGTTGGCTACGGCGCAGGATCTGGAAGATTTCGCCTTGGGTTTTGCCTTGAGTGAAGGCATAGTGCAACACGCCAGTGAGCTTTATGCCATCGATGTGCAAGCGCAAGAGCAGGGCGTGGCTTTACATTGCAGCATAGCCAGTGAACGCTTTATGCAGTTGAAGGAAAGGCGGCGTACCCTGGCCGGTAAAACCGGTTGCGGTTTGTGCGGGGCGGAAAATTTAGCGCAAGCCATGCGATACCCAGCGATATTGCATAATTCCGCCGTATTTTCTTCGGCGAGTATAGTGACCGCTTTGGCAGCGCTGCCTGCCCATCAGTTGTTGCAACGGCAAACAGGCGCCACCCATGCCTCTGCTTATGTTTTGGCTGATGGCAGCATACAGCTGGTTCGCGAAGACGTAGGGCGTCACAATGCGCTGGATAAAGTGCTTGGGGCTTATGCTAAATCTGCGTTTAAAGACACGCAGGAAGGCAATAGCGGTTTTGTTATCACCACCAGTCGCGCCAGTTTTGAAATGGTGCAAAAAGTGGCCAGTGCTGGCTTAAGTTTGTTGGTGGCCGTGTCTGCACCAACGGCCTTGGCGGTGCGCGTGGCTGAAGAGTGTGGCTTAAGCTTGGTGGGCTTTGCCCGGGGTAGCCGTTATGTGGTGTATAGTCACGGCGATAAAATTTTACTTTGAATCAGTTTAGACTAAGGCTAGTGAGTACTTAAAAATGGACATACAGCGTTTAATTTCTATGGCTAATCAGATAGGCGATTTTTACGAATCCTACCCAGATCCAGTGCAAGCCGAACAAGGCATAGCCGAACACATTAACCGTTTTTGGGCATTGGCGATGCGCCAACAAATAGCGCAGCATGTTAGTCAGCAAGCCGGCGTCGGATTGCATTTGCCTGTACAAAAAGCCATCGCGGCACATCTAAAAATCTAATCGCCAGCCTTGTATGCGGTGTGCTTTTAGCTAGCCGCTATTTTATGCGTTGGTATAAGTAAAAACTTTCTTTCCTATCCGCAGGGCGTTTGCCCGACCAGCGTGTTTGCCAGTGCGTATCTGGCTCAAATGCTGGCTTGCCTTTTCGATTAAACACCAATAAATAGTCGCATGATGCAAGTTCGCTGCTTAGCACTGGCTTGAGATGTATGCCGCTGTAATAATTAAGCAGCAAGCTTTGTTGGCGCTCCACATTCAAACTGTTGATGCAGCCGTCATGCGTGACTAGTTGTTGATCTAGGCTGGTGAATACAGGCCTATAGCTCTTGGCAGAATCCAGCAAGGGTAACCAGAGTGTCATTAGCAAAGCCCAGCCAAAGGTCATGCCTACCGCCCAATTACTGACGGTGGATTTGTTGGTTTGTCTGGCGCGTATGCAAACAAATAGCCAAATGGCCGTGACTAGCAGGGCAATGGCCAAAGCCAGCCAACTGAAGTGCAACTGCTCAGCGCCCGATAAAAATACCATGCGTTGCTTAATTTTTCCTGGGTAGCCAGTCAGCATTGCCCAGTAGCCCAACCAAATAAGCGCACCAATTAAGCCGAATAACAGCACTCCAAACCAATTTAAAGCGGCAGCCATGCCTCGTTTTAGGTGTTCGATGCTACCTGCCGCCAAGGCAGTTAATGGTAGCAACAAGGCCAAGGCATTGATGTCTTTAGCTACGGCCATGGTGCCTAAGAAAAAAACATGGCAAGTGAAAAACACCAGTATCAGTTGCAATGGTGCTAGCACATGCAAACGCTGGCGATAGTGCCATAAACCCAATAAGGCCAATGGCAATGCTGGCCAAGCATACCAAATTAAAATGCGTAAAAAATACAGGTGATTGCTCTGATTAAAGCCGTTTAAATTAGCTAGCCACCAGCTATTAAATACGGCTATCTGTTGTTCATGCAGTATGATTAGCCATAAGCCTATGGGCAAACTGCTAATCAGTATGGCGGCGATGACTGGTTTTATGAAGCTGAGGCTGCGCCAGCGCTTAAAAAGTAAACCCAGTAGCAAGGCGCTGCAAATTAGGCTTAGGTAGGTGATCAAGCCATAGGATAAAAAGCCCAGGCAAAGTGCGCTGGCCAATAGTATGCAGCCGCGTATAGGGCGACGTCTCATCAGTGCCAGTGCATAAAATCCCATGGCGCTGGCCGTTAAGCCGGCTATTTCCGCCGTTAAACTGTGGGCGCTGACCACCAAGCCTATGCTGCCCAACATAATCAATATGGCATGGCGTCCCGCACCATTGCCCCACAATTCCCGGCCACTCATGCCCACCATGAGCAACATCAAGGACAGCCATAGTGCATTGATTAGCCTTGCCCCGTCGTGTATGGCTAGCCAGGGTGACAGTAAGTGCGCGCTGGCTGCGGCACTTAGGTAGTATAGAGGTGGGTTTTCTAGTGTGTTGGCGTCACTCGTTAATGTGGCTAGCCAAGAGCCTTGATCGAGTATGTTTTTAACGATATTAATGCCAGTGGATTCCAGCGGCTTCCATGGGGCGTGGCCGGTTAAGCCTAGTAATACCCATATAAAGCATAAGACCAGCAACAACTGTATTTTGACGCTGTCTCCCAAGTGCGCGCGCGGGGTCGACATATTGCCTTGCCAGTCGTGATCAAGTTGAAAGCGCATAAAGTAATGAGGGCCTAATTTTGTCTAGTTAGCGGCTTAATTTTAACCGATAGCAGCAGATCGCCATAGGCTTATGAATGAGCGCCTATTTTAGGGTTGTTTGAGGCAATAAAAAAGGCAGCCTAGGCTGCCTTTTATTGCTTTACTGGAATTACATGCCGTATTTTTTACGGAATTTATCCACACGGCCGGCCGTGTCAAGAATCATTTGCTTACCAGTGTAGAACGGGTGTGATTTTGATGAAACTTCAATTTTCACAAGTGGGTATTCTTTACCGTCAGTCCATTTAATGGTGTCTTTTGCCGCTATGGTTGAGCGTGTCATAAAGGTAAAGTCTGCGCCGATGTCTTGAAAAACAACGTCGCGGTATTCTGGGTGAATTCCGTCTTTCATAATAGTAGCCTCAATTTTGCCGAATGATACGGCACTTAAATGTGTAGGCACCTTAGCGGCACCTGATTTTGTAAGAACCCGGCATTATATTTACATTTAGCTTGCTATGCAAGGACAGCTTGTAAATTAAAGCCAGCTAAGGGATTTAGCCTCTACGCATGCTGTCAAAGAAATCCGCGTTGTTTTTGGTGGCTTTAATCTTATCGAGCAAGAATTCCATCGCTTCGATATCGTCCATAGGATAGAGCAGTTTTCGTAGCACCCAAATTTTCTGTAGTACGTCTTTTTCGATGAGTAACTCTTCTCGACGTGTGCCTGATTTGTTGACGTTGATTGCTGGGTACTGGCGTTTTTCGGCCATCTTGCGATCAAGATGGATTTCCATGTTGCCGGTACCTTTGAATTCCTCGTAAATGACATCGTCCATGCGTGAGCCAGTATCCACCAATGCGGTAGCAATGATGGTCAATGAGCCGCCCTCTTCTACGTTACGGGCAGCACCGAAGAAGCGCTTGGGCCGTTGCAAGGCGTTGGCATCAACGCCACCGGTTAAGACCTTGCCTGAGGATGGAATCACGGTATTGTAAGCGCGGGCTAATCGCGTGATGGAATCGAGTAAGATAACCACGTCTTTTTTGTGTTCAACCAAGCGCTTGGCTTTTTCCAGCACCATTTCAGCCACTTGCACGTGGCGTGTCGCTGGTTCATCAAAGGTTGAGGCAACTACTTCGCCTTTAACTGAGCGCGTCATTTCAGTCACTTCTTCAGGACGCTCATCGATTAATAGTACGATTAAAACGACGTCCGGATGGTTGGCGGTAATGGCATGCGCTATGTTTTGCATCATCACCGTTTTGCCGCTTTTTGGGCTGGCCACCAGCAAGCCGCGCTGACCACGGCCAATAGGGGCAATCATGTCTATCACCCGGCTGGTGATATTTTCTACGCCTTTGATATCGCGCTCTAAAGTGAGTGGTATGGTAGGGAAAAGCGGTGTTAAGTTTTCAAATAAAATTTTGTGTTTGGTATTCTCAGGCGCTTCGCCGTTAACTACGTCAACTTTTACTAAGGCGAAGTAGCGCTCGCCGTCTTTAGGAATGCGGATTTCACCTTGTATGCTGTCGCCGGTATGTAAATTGAAGCGGCGAATTTGCGAAGGTGAAACGTAGATGTCGTCTGGGCCGGCTAAGTAAGAGGTGTCAGGCGAGCGCAAAAAGCCAAAGCCATCTTGCAAGACTTCCAGTGTGCCATCGCCAAATATGCTGTCACCTTTTTTTGCCTTATGTTTCAGGATGGCAAAAATCAGATCTTGTTTGCGCATGCGGCTGGCATTGTCGATGTCATCGGCAATGGCCATTTCAACTAATTCGGTAACAGGGAGATGTTTAAGGTCGGATAAGTGCATGAAGGCTCACTAAAACTAGAATTGGCTAGGGAAGGGTGAAGCTAGGGATTGATTGGTAGATGACGTTGAGAAGTGCTTGATATGAGTAAGCTTGAATCAAGCACATTCTCAATTAATGTGCACAGCGTAAAGGGTTTAAATGTTGCTGTCAATAAACGCGGTTAATTGGGATTTAGATAGAGCGCCAACTTTGGTGGCTTCGACGTTACCGTTTTTGAACAGCATTAAGGTTGGGATGCCTCGTATGCCGTATTTTGGAGGGGTCAATTGATTGTCGTCTATGTTCAGTTTGCCGACCTTTAAGCGGCCAGCGTATTCTTTAGCGATCTCATCCAAAATGGGCGCAATCATTTTGCAAGGCCCACACCATTCTGCCCAATAGTCCACTAAAACAGGAAGTTGCGACTGGAGTACGTCTTGCTCAAAACTCGCATCGTTAAGGTGTGTTATATGTTCACTCATGAAAACCTCGATTTGTTTAATACTTTAAATGAATACGTATCGTAACGAAAAAAACTGTTTTAGTGAAGTGGCAAATGTAAAACTGCTGCATGAAAGTGCGTTTTAAGGCGGGCGAATTTTCAACGCAGCTTGCTGATTTTATTGGGGTGCAGTGATGCTATTGCCGTGTTCGTCTACAACATTGAGTTGATTCTCTTCAGCAAAATGCATGAGTTGGGCATAGCCATCCGGGTTCACGGTTTTTAGTTTTAAATCCACTGCCAAGCAGCGCACCCCATCCATTACTTTAGGTTTGAGGTAAGGCGAGTATTTTAATTTGCGGTCATCCCCAAACGAGGCATAGCTGCTACACATGCGATCAACCCAATCGCTAGGGCGAAAAGGTTTGCCGGCGCGGGTGTTGCTTTGTATGATGATTTCGCCAGTTAAGGGCGTTGCATTTTGATTGCTGGTCATTAAGGTGCTGCCAATCGTAAAAGTTAGGGCGTATCAGCCAGGAGTGAAGCGCTTAAATTTCCGCGTTTAGGGTTGGTATTCAAATAACTTAACAACCTTACGCACGCCACTGGTGTTGCTGGCTATTTCCGCAGCGGCATCGGCTTCGGACTTGGTCACTATGCCTAATAAATAGACCACGTTATTTTCGGTAATCACTTTGACGTAATTGGCTGAAAATTTATTTTCCGTGACGAATTGCGTTTTCACCTTGGTGGTTAGGTAAGCGTCATTGCTACGCGAGCTTATCGATGATTTTTCGCCGACGATAAGTTCATTAGTGATGCCGCGTATATTGGTGATGGCTTTAACGATGGTTTCCGCTTTATTTTTTGCTTCTGCAGTGGGCACTTCGCCGGTCAATAAAACGTTGCGGTTGTAGCTGGTGACGTTGACATGCACGGTTGAGCCTAAGTTTGTTTCGATTGATTTCAGGGCTTTTAATTCTATGTTTTCATCTTCTACGTAGATGCCTGAGGTGCGTCTGTCACTGGCCATTGCGCCGCCAGCAGCTGCGCCACCGACGACTACGGGTACGCAGGCGCTAAGTTGGCTGATAACGGCCAAGCACAGGAAAAGTTTGAAGGCGCTATTTTTAGTGATGAACTGCATGCTCGACTCCTTGAAATTAAAGGGCGTTAGATCGCCAAATCTATTTTTTGCGAATGATACGCCTTTTATGCGTCAAATGCATTACGTAACCATACTAAGTGAGCCGCATCGGCTTTGTTCATTAAAATAGCGTCGAATCGACAGGCCGCCTGGCCGTGTTCTTGCAAATAATGTTCAGCGGTGCGTATCAGCTTTGCTTGTTTTTGTGTGGTAATGCTGGTGGCGGCATCACCAAAGCCTAGCGTTGATCTAAGTCTAACTTCAACGAACACCAGTGTATTTTTATCTTGCATAATTAAGTCAATTTCGCCAAAACGGCAATGGTAATTTTTGACCAATAATTTGAGGCCATGTTCAAGCAAATAGCTGGCAGCTAGGTTTTCAGCAAGTAGCCCAGGATTATTTTGATTGATTTTCATAGGCGTTAGCGCGGCTTGGCGTTAAACTTTCGTTATGAGTGAATCGACTAGAAATGACTTAGGTACATTATATGTGGTGGCCACGCCTATCGGGAATTTAACTGATATCACCTTGCGCGCATTGGATACCTTAAAAAGCGTGGATGCGATTGCTGCGGAGGACACGCGCCATACGGCAGGGTTGTTAGGCCATTTTGCCATCAGTAAAAAGTTGATTGCGGTGCATGAGCACAACGAGCATCAGTCCGCGGCAAAGTTATTGTTGCAATTGCAAGCGGGAGAAAACATAGCCTTAGTCACGGATGCTGGAACGCCTGGCATCAGCGACCCGGGCGCAGTGGTGGTGAATTTTTTACGCCAGGCTGGCATTAAGGTGGTGCCTATACCGGGGGTTAGCGCGGTGGTGGCTGCCCTGTCGGTGAGCGGTATCGTTCAAAATGGCTTTTTCTTTCATGGGTTTTTACCGGCTAGTGGCGCGGCTCGGCGCCATGCCCTTGAGGCATTAAAAAATCAGCCGGTGACCTTGGTTTTTTATGAAGCGCCACACCGTATCGTGGCTAGCATTGCCGACATGGCGCAAGTGTTAGGCGAAGGCAGGCGCATTACCATTGCCAGGGAGTTAACCAAAACTTTTGAAACCATACACACTTGCCTTTTGTCCGAAGCGCCGGCCTGGTTAAAAGCCGATGCCAATCAGCAGCGCGGTGAGTTTGTGCTTTTGGTTGAGCCTGAGCCGCTAAAAGATCAAGAGGAAATATCGGAGCAAACGTCGCGCATGTTAAAATTGTTGCTGGCTGAATTGCCCTTAAAGCAGGCGGTTAAGTTGGCCGCCGACATCAGTCTAGAAAAAAAGAACAGCTTGTACGAGTTTGCCTTGCAGTTAAAACAATCTCAACCTTAATTTAGCCTAAATACCCATGACTACCATAAATGATTTGACGCTTACTCGCCCCGATGACTGGCATTTGCATTTGCGCGATGGCGCGGCTTTAAGCGCCGTTTTACCTGACAGTGCGCGCCAATTTGCTAGGGCCATGATTATGCCTAACTTACGGCCGCCTGTGACCAACACGGCCTTGGCTGTGGCGTATCGGCAGCGCATTCTGGCCGCATTGCCTGCAGGCTTGAATTTTGAGCCACTGATGACTTTGTATCTGACCGATAACACCAGCGCTGAAGAAATTAAGCAGGCGGTGGCTAGTGGCGTGGTGCATGGGGTGAAGTTTTATCCGGCTGGGGCAACCACCAATAGCGATTCTGGCGTGACTGATTTGGCGCATTGTAAGAAGGCCTTGGCTGAGATGGAGAAATTAGGCTTGCCTTTGCTGGTGCATGCCGAAGTGACTGATGCGCAGGTCGATGTGTTTGATAGGGAGCGTGTCTTTATAGAGCGCCATATGATGCCCTTGTTGAAAGATTACCCTGCATTGAAAATTGTGTTTGAGCACATTACAACCAAACAGGCGGCGGATTTTGTCTTGGCTTCGCCGGCTAATGTGGCGGCCACCATTACCGCGCACCACTTGCTGATGAATCGCAACGCCATGTTTGTTGGGGGCATACAGCCGCATCATTATTGTTTGCCTATATTAAAGCGTGAAGAACACCGCCAGGCTTTACTGCAGGCCGCCACCTCGGGCAACGCTAAGTTTTTCTTGGGCACGGACAGTGCTCCACATGCTAAGCACACCAAAGAGACGGCTTGTGGATGTGCTGGGATGTATACCGCGCATAGCGCCATCGAGCTCTATGCAGAAGCGTTTGATAGCGTCAATGCGCTGGATAAATTGGAAGGTTTCGCTAGTTTTTATGGTGCTGATTTTTACGGCTTAGCACGCAACACAGAGCGTATTCAGTTGCACAGGCAAAGTTGGCAGGTCCCAGCCAGCTTACCTTTTGCTGATGACAGCTTAATCCCATTGCGTGCCGGGCAGACTGTTGCATGGAAGCTGCAATAGCTTCAACTTATGGTTAATTGTCTACTGTGTTAAACTAGGCTTGAAGCTGGCCAGACAGTCGCCGTCACACTTTATCTGGCAATTTATTGCCATGATAAATTGGGGAAGACCCTTGCGGTCTCCTATAAGTGAGGGAGGAAAGTCCGGGCTGCATAGAACAAGATGACGGCTAACGGCCGTCCGTCGAAAACTTCACAGGCGCAAGCCTTGGGGCGTAAGGCGCGGAATAGGGCCACAGAGACGAGCGTATTAAGTTACGGTGAAACGCGGTAACCTCCATCTGCAGCAAGACCAAATAGGCTGGCATTTTTACGCAAGTAAATAAGGCGTGGTTCGCGCTGCCAGCGGGTAGGTTGCTTGAGCGTACAAGTAATTGTGCGCCTAGATGAATGACTGTCAGCTTTAGCAATAAAGCCTACAAAACCCGGCTTATCGGCCAGCTTCAATTCTTTTTTCGTCGCCCCACCACGGGCGCGGCATTTTGATCCTTGCTCATCCCTTCTTTTTGTAAATAGCGTGCCATTCTGGCTGCTTAATAACAATTCAATCGCTTTCAGCATCATCCTCACAATCTACATTCATATAATTTCGTATGTTGTTCATTTATAACGATATTATTTTTATCACAAAAACACGCTAAGTCATTGAGATATATAGAGAAAATAGCAAAAATGGCTTGCATTTGCCTTTTTTTTTATCTATAGTGCAACTTAGTGGGGAAAAGTGGGTTTATGTGGAGAATTGCCCGTTGCTAGCGATGTTGAAAAATCATCTTCCAACATCATGTTGCTTAACTACTAAGGGTTGCTGCCGCTACTGACGGGTAATTCTCCACTGTTTTGATTCTTGGTTTGGGTTGGGTTTTTGGGTGCTTAAGTGCTCGTTAAAGTATTAATTGAACGATTTAATTAAACGATGGGAAAACAATAAAAAATGTTTCGTGGTGCAACCTCATTAAGCTTGGATGCAAAGAACAGACTGGCGGTGCCGACTAAGCACCGTGAAGCTTTGTTGCTTGAGTGTGCCGGCAATCTGGTGTTGACCGCGCATCCGCATCGCTGTTTGCTTTTGTACCCGCAAGCCGCGTGGGAGCCCATACAAGAAAAAATGATGGCGTTGTCGTCATTTGATAAGCAGTCCAGCGCATTGCAGCGTTTGCTGGTTGGTTATGCGGAAGATTTAACCATGGACAGTGCTGGGCGTTTATTGGTATCGCCTGTGTTGCGCGATTTTGCTGGATTAAGCAAAGAAGTAATGCTGGTGGGACAAGGCAGTCATTTTGAATTATGGAATATGCAAGATTGGCACGCTCAATTGGCCCAAGCCATGCAAGGTGAGCAGTTTGTAATGCCGGCTGAGCTCGAGGGCTTCTCCCTGTGATTAAGGGCGTGCACTCCACGCCCAAGCTAGCCTCATTGTCTTTAAATAAAGCGTCTCCAAATAAAGCGTCTGCAAATGACGCTTTATTGTTTAGTAAAGCAAGTACAGGCATGTTAGACGAAAATCCAAAATTACCCGCTGTTAGTGGGGCCCATGTCACCGTTTTGTTGAATGAAGCGGTGCAGGCCTTGGCTGTAAAAGCGGACGGCATCTATGTCGATGGCACCTTTGGCCGTGGCGGCCACAGTAAGAAGATATTAGAGGCATTGGGTACGCAAGGGCGCTTAATTGCTTTTGATAAAGACCTGCAGGCGATTGAATCTAGCAAGGCAATACAGGATCAGCGTTTTGTTATGGTGCACGGGCATTTTGCCGGCATGCAAGCCAGTTTAGCGGAAATAGGTATCCACAAAGTGGACGGTATTTTATTGGATTTGGGCATTTCATCGCCGCAGATAGATGAGCCTGCCCGAGGCTTTAGTTTTAGGTTTGATGCGCCTTTAGACATGCGCATGGATCAGACCCGTGGTCAAACAGCGGCGGATTTTATCGCCTCTACAACAGAGCAGCAATTAGCGGAGGTTATAAAAGATTATGGTGAAGAACGGTTTGCTAAGCAGATTGCAAGGGCGATTATTGCGGAGCGCAATGACGGGCGCCCCATCACCACTACAGGGCAGCTTGCCAAGGTCGTGGCAAGCGCAGTCACGCGCTTTGAGCCCGGGCAGAATCCAGCCACGAGGACATTTCAAGCTTTACGGATTCACGTCAATCAAGAGCTTGAGGAGCTGTCGTTAACCATGCCTCAATGCTTGGCCTTATTGTCGCCGCAAGGCAGATTGGCGGTGATTAGTTTTCATTCGCTGGAAGACCGTATGGTGAAGCAATTTATACGCGCGCAAGTGAACCGTGACGATTTGCCGGCGAACTTCCCGGTTCGGGCGGCGGATTTGCCGCAACCAAAATTAAAGGCCATAGGCAAAAGCATCAAGCCTAGCCAGCAAGAAATTAAAAGCAACCCGCGTTCACGCAGCGCCGTGTTGCGCGTGGCGGAAAGAACGGCAACAGCATGACGCGGCTAAATCTTATACTATTTTTAGCGATCATCCTGTCGTCCTTGGCCTTGGTGAAATCGCAGCATAAAGCGCGCACGCTTTACATCGAGCTTGAACAAAGTAAGCGCGTGACCACGCAATTGGAGCAAGAGTACGGTCAGTTGCAGTTAGAGCAGAGTACCTGGGCCATGCATTCACGCGTCGAGAAAATAGCCGCGGAACAACTGCAAATGCAAGTGCCGGATGCTAAGCGTATACAAGTGGTGCCTATGGCCGAGTTATATGCCCTCAAGCCCCTGCCTAATAATAAGGCGCTGCAATAATGGCCGTACGCATGCCTATTAGAACCTCGGTTCGCACCCCCATCATCGTCAAATTGCCCGCATGGCGTAGACGCATTTTATTGGGCTTGGTGCTAATGGGCTTTGCTGTCTTGTTAGGCCGTGGCATATACCTACAAGGCATACACGATGAATTTTATAAAGACAAAGGTAACGCGCGCTATAGCCGCAACCTTGTACTGACCTCGCAGCGCGGCAAAATAACCGATAGAAATGGTCAGTTGCTGGCGGTGAGTATGCCGGTTGACACGGTCTGGGCCAGTCCCCCGGATGTCGTGCTGAATGCCGAAAAAACCAAGCAGTTAGCAAGCTTATTGGATATGCCAGAAGAGCTGATTAAGCGCAAGTTAGCCAACACCGAGCGTGAGTTTGTGTACTTGAAGCGACGCATGTCGCCCGAGTCGGCCGCTAAGGTGATGAAGCTAGGTATACCGGGCATCGATTTGCGTCGCGAATACAAGCGCTATTACCCGGCTGGGGAAGTGACGGCGCACATGGTGGGCTTTACTGGTCCGGGTGATAAGGGTGCTGGCGATAAAGGTCTGGAAGGGTTTGAACTCGCCATGAACACTGCCTTGTCTGGTAAAGATGGCAATCGCCGTGTCATAAAAGACCGATCTGGTCACATTATTGACGATTTGCAAGCCGTGGTGGTGCCGCAAGATGGCCATGACGTGGCCTTGGCGCTGGACCTTAGAATTCAATATCTAGCGCACCGGGAATTGCAAAAAGCGGTGGAAGCAAACAATGCCTTGGCGGGTGCTATTGTTGTGTTGGATGCTAAATCTGGTGAGGTGTTGGCCATGGCCAATGTGCCGACCTACAACCCAAACAATCCAGTGAACATAAAAGGCAAAACCCGCAACCGAGCCATTATTGACAACTACGAGCCAGGCTCCACGCTGAAGCCAGTCACAGCGGCGGCGGCATTGGAGTCGGGCTTATACCAAGCAGACACAAAAATTCAAACGGCGCCAGGTACCTTAAAAATTGGCCCGGCCACCATACACGACACCCATCCACAAGGGGTGTTAACCGTGGCGGAAATGATACAAAAATCATCCAACGTGGGGGCGGCCAAAATTGCTTTAACCCTGGATAAGCAGTTTATGTGGAATGTTTACAACCAACTGGGCTTGGGTCATATCGAGAAGGTGGGCTTCCCTGGTGAGGCGGCCGGCAGGTTGCGCCCATTTAAGAATTGGCGCCCGATAGAAGTGGCTACCATGTCCTTTGGTAATGGTATCAGCGTGACATTGCTGCAGATGGCCCGTTTATACACGGTGTTTGCTAATGAGGGCGAGTTGCGCCCCATGTCCCTATTGAAAGTAAAAGAGGCGCCGGTGGGTCAGCAGGTATTTTCAGCCAAGACGGCCAATCAAGTTAAAGACATGTTGGAAATGGTCGTGCAACCTGGCGGGACAGCCTTACAAGCGCAAGTGTTGGGTTACCGGGTGGCCGGTAAAACTGGCACCTCAAAAAAATTGGGTGACCACGGTTACATCAATGAATACGTGGCTTCTTTTGTTGGCATGGCGCCTGCTTCCAATCCGCGGTTTTTGATTGCAGTCATGATAGATGGGCCTAGCAAAGGGGCATATTACGGCGGCGTTGTGGCAGCGCCAGTGTTTAGTACGGTGATGGGTGAGACCTTGCGCTTGTACGCCGTGCCACCGGACGCGCCTAACAATAATGTGGTGTTACAAGGCAATGCCGATGACGCTAAGGAGGGCATGTGAGTTTAATCGACGCCCTGCAGTATGACTACACAGGCATCACTGCGGACAGCCGCAAGGTCAAAGCCGGCTACCTCTTTTTAGCCTACCCTGGCGTGCAATCGGATGGCCGTGATTACATAGAGCAAGCCATCAAGGCAGGCGCCAGTGGCGTACTTTGGGACGATGCGGACTTTAGCTGGCAAGAAAAATGGACGGTTAAGCATCAATCCGTGCGTAATCTTAAGCAAAGCGTGGGCGAAATTGCAGCCGAGTTTTATCAACAGCCTAGCCAAAAGCTAAACGTTGTGGGCGTTACCGGTACCAATGGCAAGACCTCAGTCAGCCATTGGTTGGCGCAATGCTTAAGCTTTTTAGGGCAGAAAACGGCCGTGCTTGGTACCGTGGGCAATGGTTTTTTAAATGCCACCACGGAGGCAAGTAACACGACGCCGGATGCCATTTTGTTGCAGGCCATGTTGGCCGATTACTTGGCTTTAGAGGCCAAGGCCGTGGTTATGGAAGTGTCTTCGCATGGCTTGGATCAAGGCCGTGTGAATGGCGTGAATTTTGATGTGGCGGTACTCACCAATTTAACGCGTGACCATTTGGATTATCACGGCAGCATGGAGGCTTATGCCCTGGCGAAACAAGCCTTGTTTACTTGGCCAAGCTTGAAATGCGCTGTGATCAATGCCGATGATGCATTTGGTGTGCGTTTATTGGCCACGCTAAAAACTCAGGCTAAAGCTAGCTTAAGTTACGGTTTCTCCGAGGATGCAAGTATCGATGTGCGTGCCAGCCATTTGCAGCTGCATGAAGCGGGATTGAGCATGCAGGTCAGCTATGGGCAGGACAGCGTCGCATTGTTTGCGCCAGTACTGGGTCGCTTCAATGCCTATAACGTGTTGGCGGTATTGACCAGCTTATTAGCCATGGGCGTGACCTTAGAACAAGCCTTGCCGGCGCTGGCGCAACTTAAATCGGTGCCAGGCCGCATGCAACAATGCGGCGGCGGCCAATTGCCCTTGGTGGTGGTGGACTATGCGCACACCCCGGACGCATTAGAGAAGGTATTGATGACCTTACGTGAGCAAGCGCCACGGCAATTGATTTGCCTGTTTGGTTGCGGTGGTGAGCGTGATGCAGGTAAGCGGCCCATGATGGGCGCCGTGGCTAGCCAGTTGGCCGATAAGGTCATCGTCACGTCGGATAACCCACGCGGTGAGGCGCCGGATGCCATCATTGCCGAAGTTGTGCGTGGCATGCAAGGAGCCTATCAGCTTGAACCGGACAGAGCACTGGCAATAGAGCTGGCGATAAAAACCGCGCAGCCTGGCGACATTGTGTTGTTGGCTGGCAAGGGGCATGAAACCTATCAGGAAGTGGCTGGTATTAAACAACCGTTTGATGACGTGTTGATGGCCAACAAGGCCTTGCAGCAATACCAAACTAGGATGGCGCAGGGGGTGTTGGCATGATGCGACTAAGCGATGCAACTAAAGCCATGCAAGGCCAGTTAATTGGTCACGACGGGGTATTCACCAGTGTCGGTACAGACAGCCGTCACATCACCCCGGGTCAGTTATTCGTGGCATTAAAAGGCGAGCACTTTGACGGCCATGATTATGCCGAGCAAGCCTTAGCACAGGGTGCGGCAGCGGTGGTGTTGGAAAAGAACAGTGCAGGCTTGGCGCCGGTCGTTATGGTCGAGGACAGTTATTTAGCCTTGGGCCAGTTGGCGGCCCATTGGCGTGCAAAATTCACCCTACCGGTATTGGCCATTACCGGCAGCAGTGGCAAAACCACGGTAAAAGAAATGATCAGCGCCATTTTGGCTGCCCAAGTCGGTGGTTTGGCGCCCATACATGCCACCGTGGGTAATTTAAACAACCACATAGGCATGCCCTTAACCTTACTTAAGTTGCGCGACACGCACCAATACGCGGTGTTGGAAATGGGTATGAACCACTTAGGTGAAATCGCCTATCTGTCAGGTTTGGCTAAGCCGTCCTTGGCTTTGATCAATAACGCCGGTACTGCGCACCTGGGCGAATTGGGCTCACGTGACAAGATCGCTCAAGCTAAGGGTGAAATATTCAGTGGCTTAAGTGCGGATGGCATCGCCGTGATCAATGCAGACGATGCCTATGCGGACTATTGGCGTGGACTGAATGCAGGTAAAAAAATTATTACATTTGCGCTAGAACATGCCGCCGATGTGCAGGCTAGCTACCAAGAAAAAGACGGCGTGTATGCCGTGCATTTGCGCACACCGTCCGGTGAAATCGAGTTCAGCTTGCAGGTGTTGGGCAGTCATAACGTCCGTAATGCCATCGCAGCAAGTGCGGCAGCCTATGCTTTAGGCGTATCCAATGAGGCCATTGCCTCTGGGCTGGCTGGGTTTTCTGCCGTTAAAGGTCGCTTGCAAAACAAGCGGGCCATCAATCAAGCGCGCTTGATTGACGATACCTATAACGCCAATCCGGACTCAATGAAAGCGGCCATAGATGTTTTGGCACATCAAACGGGCGAGAAAATACTGGTGCTGGGCGACATGGGTGAATTGGGTGCCGATGCCCAGCGCTTGCATGCGGAGATAGGGGTGTATGCCAAAGCGCAAGGCTTAACGCAACTGTATTGTCTAGGGGACTTAAGCCGTGAAATGGTGGCGGGGTTTGGTCAGGGTGCTCGCCACTTTGGCGATGTGCCGGCCTTGGTTGTAGCCCTTAAGCCCCATTTGTCCTCGGCTGCGACGGTGTTGGTCAAGGGCTCGCGCTTTATGAAGATGGAGCGTGTGGTGGATTTGCTGGATGAAAAAAACAATCAAACTAGCTTGTTGGAGAATCAATCATGTTATTAGAACTAGCTCGATGGTTAGCCCACGACATACGTGGCTTTAATGTATTTAATTACATCACCTTGCGTGCCGTGTTAGCCACCTTAACTGCCTTGGCAATTTCCTTTATAGCCGGCCCCGGTGTGATTCGTAAGCTAACCGAATACAAAGTGGGTCAAGCGGTGCGTGACGATGGACCGCAAACCCATTTAATTAAAACCGGTACGCCTACCATGGGCGGCGCCTTGATTTTGGTGTCGATCGCCATATCGACCTTGCTCTGGGCAGATTTGAGTAACCGTTTTGTCTGGGTGGTGCTGTTCACTACCGTGGGTTTTGGCGCGGTGGGTTGGGTGGACGATTACCGTAAAGTGGTGCATAAAAATCCTAAAGGCTTGTCGGCCAAGGCGAAGTTTTTTTGGCAAAGCTTGATAGGCTTGGCCGTGGCGGTATTTCTCTATCGCACACACCTAAGTGCAGTAGAAACGACTTTGATCGTGCCATTTTTCAAACATTTGGTGCTGCCCTTGAGTGCCATAGGCTTCATCGTTCTGACCTATTTGGTGGTGGTAGGCAGTAGCAATGCGGTGAATTTAACCGATGGATTGGATGGTTTGGCGATTTTACCTACCGTCATGGTCGCCGGTGCGCTGGGTATATTTGCCTATGTCGCTGGCCATTTGCATTTCTCCAGTTATTTGGGCGTGCCCCACGTGGCCGGTGCCAGTGAATTGATGGTGTTTTGTGCGGCCATGGCCGGTGCCGGTTTGGGTTTTCTGTGGTTTAACGCCTACCCGGCAGAAGTTTTTATGGGTGATGTTGGTGCCCTCGCCTTGGGCGCTGCACTGGGTATTGTGGCCGTGATTGTGCGTCAAGAAATCATCTTATTCATCATGGGCGGTGTGTTTGTGGTTGAAACCGTTTCGGTGGCCATACAGGTGCTGTATTTCAAATACACCAAACACACCACAGGCACGGGCAAACGCATCTTTTTGATGGCGCCTTTGCACCACCACTACGAAGAAAAAGGTTGGAAAGAAACGCAAGTCGTGGTGCGTTTTTGGATTATTAGCATGATGTTGGTATTAATCGGTTTGGCGAGCTTGAAATTAAGGTAAACCCATGCTCACTATAAAAGACAAAAAAGTGTTGGTTTTAGGTCTGGGTGAAACCGGCCTATCCGCCTTGCGTTGGTTAAAGACGCAAGGGGCTATTTTGTCTGTGGCCGATACCCGTGAAGTGCCACCTGGTATGGCCGCATTAAATACGGAATTGCCTGAAGTGGTTCTGCATACCGGGCCCTTTAGCGAACAACTGTTTAAGTCCATTGATTTGGTGGTGGTGAGCCCAGGCGTGGCCTTGAGTGAGCCAGCAATCCAAGCGGCGATTAATAAGGGCATCAGCGTGGTGGGCGACGTGGAATTGTTTGCTCAATTTAGACCGGCCACGGCCAAGGTCATAGCCATTACCGGGTCCAACGGTAAAACCACCGTCACCAGTTTGGTGGGTGAAATTTGCCTAGCCGCTGGGCTAAAAACCATAGTCGCTGGCAATATCGGTTTGCCGGTATTGGACAGCTTGGCCATGCCTACGCCGGATGTTTATGTATTGGAATTGTCCAGTTTCCAATTGGAAACCACACAAAGCTTGCAAGTGGATGCTGCGACCATGCTGAATTTGTCTGAAGACCACATGGACAGATACGACAGCCTGCAAGATTATGCGATCGCCAAAGCCCATATTTTTTATCAGGCCCGTACGCAAGTGCTCAATTTGGATGATGCGTGGAGCATGTTGTTAGCCAGACCAAAATTGCCGCAAGTAAGTTTTGGTTTGTCGGAAGAGGCGGCGTTTGGTTTACGGCAAATAGACGGTGAAAGTTGGTTATGCGACGGTGAAAAACAACTGATCAATTTACAAGATTTAAAAATTGCCGGTTTGCATAATGCTGCCAACGCGCTGGCAGCCACTGCATTATGCCGAGCCATAGGCGTTGATTATGTGCCCATTATTCAAACCCTTTATAACTTCAAAGGCTTGCCACACCGAGTGGAATGGGTGGCCAATATAGACGACGTGGATTATTACGACGATTCTAAGGGCACCAATGTAGGCGCTAGTTGCGCGGCATTGGCCGGTATGTTTAAGGATGGCTTGCCGCAAAAAGTGGTGTTGATTGCGGGTGGTGAGGGCAAAGGTCAAGACTTTTCGCCTTTGGCTCAAGCGGTGGCGGCTAATGCCCGCGCGGTGGTCTTGCTAGGCCGGGATGCAGACAAAATAGAAGCCGCTTTATTGGCCACCGGCATAGCCTTATACCGCGCACTGGATTTACCTGAGGCGGTCAGCATTGCTAGAAAACTAGCGCAAAGTGGCGATGCGGTCTTGTTATCACCGGCTTGCGCGAGTTTCGATATGTTTAAAAATTACGTACACCGCGCTCAGGTCTTTGTTGCGGCAGTGATGGCTATGCAGCCGAGTTTGAAGGAAAGCGCATGATTACCACCATGTTAGATCGCGAGCGCATCAACGCGCCCAGTTATGACGAAGGCTTGCTCTGGGCAGTATTGTGCTTGCTGGGTATCAGTTTGGTGATGGTCTACTCAGCATCCATTGCCATTGCTGAAGCAGATAAAGGCGTAGGCCATAACAGCAGCTACTATTTAGTGCATCAGGCGGCCTTTATGTTGGTGGGCATAGTCTCGGCGTTTATCGCCTTCAATGTGCCGATAGCCTGGTGGCAAAAAATGGCCCCGTATTTGTTTCTTTTTGGCTTGGCCTTGCTGGTGCTAGTGCTCATTCCTGGCATAGGTTTAAAAGCCGGCGGCAGTCGGCGCTGGTTGAAAATGTTTGTGGTGAATCCGCAGCCCTCGGAATTCATGAAGTTGTTCGCCGCCATCTACGTGGCTGATTACACCGTGCGTAAGGCGGCGGTGATGGACAGCTTTAGGCGCGGCTTTATGCCCATGGTTGGGGTGATGGTTCTGGTCGGCTTTTTATTGTTGCGTGAACCGGATTTTGGTGCGTTTGCTGTGATTGCCGCCATTTCCATTTCCATCCTATGGCTGGGTGGCATTAACGGCAAAATCTTTGCCGGTCTGCTGACATTGCTACCTGTAGCGATCATAGGTTTGATTTGGAGTTCGCCTTACCGCATGCAGCGCGTGATCGGGTTTATGGACCCGTGGGCCGATCCTTACGGCAAGGGCTACCAACTGTCGCATGCCTTGATCGCGTTTGGCCGTGGCGAATGGCTGGGCGTGGGCTTAGGGGCCAGCGTGGAAAAGTTGCTGTATTTGCCTGAAGCCCACACCGACTTCTTGCTGGCCGTGATTGCCGAAGAGCTCGGTTTCATTGGTGTGCTGACGGTGATAGGGCTGTTTGCTTGGATAGTCATACGGTCATTTGGCATTGCTAAAGAAGCCATCGCCAATGAGCGTTATTTTTCTGCTTTATTGGCCCAAGGCTTAGGGGTATGGATGGGCGTGCAAGGCATTATTAATATGGGTGTTAACACCGGATTGCTACCTACCAAGGGCTTGACCTTACCTCTGATGTCTTTCGGCGGCACCGGCATTTTAGTGAATTGCGTGGCCATGGCCATCGTATTGCGCGTTGATTTTGAAAATAGACGGCTACAGAAGGGCTTACCTGCATGAGTAAAACCCTAATGATAATGGCAGGTGGAACCGGTGGCCATGTTTACCCAGCCATGGCGGTGGCGGATGCCTTACAAGCACAAGGCTGGGAGATCGTCTGGTTGTGTACCGAAGGTGGCATGGAAAACCGTTTGATTGCCAATAAAGGCTACCAAAAAGCCATGATCACTATGCGTGGTGTGCGTGGTAAAGGTTACTTAAGCTGGTTGCTCTTGCCATTTAAATTGCTTAAAGCCTTATTCCAAAGTGCACAGGCCATACGTCAGCACCGGCCGGATGTGGTGTTAGGCATGGGCGGCTTCGCGGCATTTCCAGGTGGGCTGATGGCCAAATTGCTAGGCAAACCTTTGCTTATCCATGAGCAAAATTCCGTGGCCGGTTTAACTAACAAAGTATTGGCGCCACTGGCGAACCGGGTGTTGGCTGCTTTCCCGGCGGCATTTGGCAACAAAGCCTTGTTGCTAGGCAACCCAGTGCGGGCAGACATATGCAACATAGCGGCGCCAGCAAAAAGAGCGCAAGGCCGCACTGGCTCGTTGCGTCTGCTGGTGGTAGGTGGCAGTTTGGGTGCACAAGCCCTAAATGAAATTTTGCCTTTGGCCTTGGCCGAATTGGCTGAAAACAGCCGGCCTATCGTGGTGCATCAAGCCGGTGAAAAACACATAGCCAAATTGACGCAACATTATCAGCAGGCCAATGTGCAAGCACAGGCCATGGCCTTTATTGATGACATGGCAGCTATGTATGACTGGGCTGATCTGGTGATTTGCCGCGCGGGTGCGTTAACCGTGGCCGAATTGTCCGCGGCCGGGGTGGCCAGCGTATTGGTGCCCTTCCCACACGCGGTGGATGACCATCAAACCGGCAATGCGCATTACCTATCGGATGCCGGTGCGGCACTGCTGGTGTCGCAAACCGAATTTACCGTCAAAAACGTGGCCTCGCTGTTGCAAGGCGTGACGCGCCAGCAGTGCTTAGACATGGCCATAAAAGCCAGAAGTTTGGGCATGCCGGATGCGACGCAAAAAGTGGCGGCTATTTGCATGGAGCTGGCAGCATGAAACATAAAGTCAAAAACATTCATTTTGTGGGCATTGCAGGTTCAGGCATGAGCGGCATTGCCGAAGTATTAATCAATCTGGACTTTACTGTCAGCGGCTCGGATTTGGCGGTTAATGCCACGACCAAACGCTTGACGGATTTTGGTGCCACGGTTTACCAAGGCCACGCTGCAGAAAATTTAGGCGCAGCCGATGTGGTCGTGGTGTCCAGTGCCGTTAATGAAGCCAACCCAGAAGTTAAAGCGGCCAGATTGAAGCACATACCGGTGGTGCCGCGCGCACTGATGTTGGCTGAATTGATGCGCTTTAGACAAGGCATCGCAGTGGCGGGCACCCACGGCAAAACCACCACCACCAGTTTGATTGCCAGTATTTTAGCCGAAGCCGGTATGGACCCAACTTATGTCATAGGCGGTAAGTTAGAGGCTGCCAATGCCAATGCAAAATTGGGCACTGGCGAATACATCGTGGCTGAGGCGGATGAGTCGGATGCCTCATTTTTGCACCTTACCCCGGTGATGGCGGTCGTGACCAATATAGACCAAGACCACATGGAAACCTACGAGCATAGCTTTGATAAGCTCAAGAGTGCCTTTGTGGAATTCCTGCAACAATTGCCGTTTTGGGGCATGGCGGTGGTGTGCATAGACGATGCCAATATACGGCAAATTCTGCCTAGGGTGACTAAGCCGGTGATGACTTACGGCTTGAGTGAAGAGGCGAAAGTAAGAGCGATCAATGTGCAAGCGGATGCAGGGAAAATGCATTTCACGGTGCAACGGATTAATGGGGTGACCACGGAGATGGACGTGACCCTTAATTTGCCTGGTAAACATTATGTGCTTAATGCCTTAGCGGCCATTGCCATTGCCAGTGAATTGAATGTGCCGGATGCGGCCATTATCAAGGCCCTGAAAGAGTTTAAGGGCGTGGGCCGCCGTTTTGAACGCTATGGCGAGGTGCCGGTGTTGGCTGCGGATAAGGTCGACGCTGGCACATTTACCTTAATCGACGATTACGGCCATCACCCGGTTGAAATGCAAGCCGTGATTGCTGCGGCCAGGGCGGCTTTTCCAGGACGACGTTTGGTGCTGGCGTTTCAGCCGCATCGCTACACCCGTACGCGCGATTGCTTTGAAGATTTTGTGCGGGTGTTATCCAGTGCCGATGCCATTTTACTGACCGAAGTGTATGCCGCTGGGGAAGCGCCTATTGTTGCTGCAGACACACGCAGCTTGATGCGCTCTGTGCGCTTGGCGGCTAAAGTTGAGCCGCTCTTTGTTGAAACCACCGATGCCTTGCCTGCGGCGATATTGGCCATGGCGCAGGCCAATGACGTGGTTATCGTCATGGGCGCGGGTTCCATTGGTCAAGTGGCTGCCAAGACACGCAGTTTAGCCATGCAAGGAGTGATTAAGTAATGCAAGCGGCCTCATCCCAGCACTGCTCCGGCAAGCTCATGCTCAATGAGCCCATGGCTAGACATACCAGTTGGCGTGTGGGCGGCCCAGCAGATCAATTGTACATACCCAGTGATTTGCAGGACTTACAAGACTTTTTACAGCAAGTGGGGGATACGCAGCCCATTTATTTTGTAGGTTTGGGATCGAATTTACTGGTGAGGGATGGCGGCCTACGCGCTACCGTGGTGTCCATGCACAACGTGCTGACGGACATGCATATGGAGGGTGAGCTGGTGTACGTGGAATCGGGTGTGACCTGTGGCAAATTGGCTAAATTTTGTGTCAAACACAGCAAGCAGGGCGCGGAATTTTTTGCCGGTATACCCGGTACCTTGGGTGGGGCCTTGGCCATGAATGCCGGTTGTTATGGCAGGGAAACCTGGGATGCGGTTGACAGTGTTATTACCATCAATCGCCATGGTGAGCTCAATAAACGCTCTGCCAGTAGCTTTGTGGCTAGCTACCGTCACATAGGCATGCCGGTACAAGGTGAATGGTTTGTTGGGGCATGGTTAAGCTTTGAGGCCGGTGATGCGCAGTTGGCCACGCAAAAAATTAAGGATTTATTGGCCAGCCGTTTAGCCACGCAGCCGCTTAATTTGCCCAGCGCTGGGTCTACATTTAGAAACCCAGAAGGCGATTACGCGGCCCGTTTGATTGAAGCCTGTGGTTTAAAAGGCTACCTGATAGGCGGGGCTCAGGTGTCAGAAAAGCACGCTAATTTTATAGTGAACATTGGTGGCGCCAGTGCATTAGATATAGAGCTTTTAATTAAGCACATGCACGACACGGTGTTGGACAAGTTTGCTATTGCCTTGCAGCAAGAGGTGAAAGTCATAGGTGATTATGTTTAATTTTTATTTAAAAACCAATGTTAATGGTCAAGCAGGAGTCACGCATGAGTAAATTCGGCAAAGTGGCGGTATTGCTTGGCGGTCGCTCCGGTGAGCGCGAAGTGTCGCTTAAAAGTGGGGCGGCCGTATTGGCAGCCTTGCAAGCGCAAGGCATAGACGCGCAGGGTTTTGACCCGCGTGATCGCGCTTTGCACGACCTGGAAAAATTTGATCGGGTGTTTATTAATTTACACGGTCGCTTTGGTGAGGACGGATGCATACAAGGTGCCTTGGAAATGTTGCACATCCCCTATACCGGCAGTGGCGTGATGGCCTCCGCCATTGGTATGGATAAGTGGCGCAGTAAATTGTTGTGGCGTGCCATGGGGATAGTCACCCCCGATTTTGAATTGCTAAAGGCAGACACGGATTTTGCCGCCATAGAGAAGAAATTAGGCCTGCCTTTATTTGTTAAGCCGGCCAATGAAGGCTCCAGTATAGGCATTAGTAAAGTGAAAGCAGCCGGCGGCTTAGCCGCGGCGTATGCCCTAGCGGCTAAGGCAGACCCTTTGGTGCTGGCAGAAAAGTTTGTCGGTGGCGGTGAATACACCGTGGGCATACTTGGCCATGAGCAGCATGGCCTGGTCGCCCTGCCTATCGTGCGCATCGTGCCTAAAAACGAATTTTACGATTACGAGGCCAAGTACTTGCGTGATGACACCGAGTATTTATGCCCTTGCGGTTTATCGGCAGAAAAGGAAGCCTTGATTCAGCAAGAAGCCATAGCGGCATTTAAAGCCTTGGGTTGCAGTGGCTGGGGTAGGGTTGATTTCTTAATGGATGAACATGGCCAACACTATTTCTTGGAAGTGAACACCAGTCCAGGCATGACCGACCACAGCTTGGTGCCGATGGCGGCCAAAGCAGCCGGCATCAGTTTTGAGCAATTGGTACTGCGCGTATTGGAGTTAGCCGATGTGGGATAAGCCTACCTGGTTAAATTGGTTGGCCAATTTTCTATTGGCCATCAGTTTGGTAGCCACGCTTTATGCGGCTGTGTTTGCTGTGGTGCATTTGCCGATTTTCCCCCTACGCGAAGTGGTGGTGGAGGGTCAGCTCAATCACGTCAACCGTGAACAGGTGAAATTGATAGTGGCCAAGCATCTAAAAGGCAACTTTTTTACATTGGATTTAATCAAGGCGCGTAATGCCTTTAAAAAGCTACCTTGGGCGCGTAATGTCAGTCTGCGCCGTCGTTGGCCAGACACCTTGGAAGTGGTGATAGAAGAGCATCAGGCTTTAGCTAGGTGGGGCAGTATCGCTTTGGTGAACACGCACGGTGAGTTGTTTTACGCCGCCAGTAATCAGGACTTACCGGTATTTTTAGGGCCGGGTGACGGCGTTATAGAAGTGGCATCGCAATACATGGAAGTGAGTAAAAGTTTGAAGTTGGCTGATTTAACCATCGCTACGCTAGCACTTAGCCCAAGGCGTGCTTGGCAAGTGACGACCAGCAACGGCATGGTCATTGAGTTGGGGCGTGTGGACATTGCCAGCCGATTGGATAAATTTGTACGGGTTTACCGCAACACGATAGCCAGCTTAAGCATGAAAGTAAGCTATGCCGATTTGCGTTATCCCAATGGTTTCGCGGTGCGTAAGCCGGTATCGGCTCGTGCCGCTCAGATTAAAGTGGCCGATACCAAGTCGCTGGAGCCTAATAAAAACAGTGCTAAGGCTGTGAAAAAATCAACCAAACCCAGTGCTAAGGCCGGCCAGTCTGGTCATGGCAAGAAACAAGCAGCCGTAAGCCGTGCATGAACGATGAAGGAGTAAGCAATGAGTAGAGTAAGAGAAGATAAAAATTTAATCGTAGGCCTAGACATAGGCACGTCCAAGATAGTTGCCATCGTCGGTGAATTGCAACCCGAGGGCACGGTGAAAGTGATTGGCCTAGGCCAGCACATTTCTCGCGGCCTGAAAAAAGGCGTGGTGATTAACATTGAATCGACCATGCAATCGATACAGCGTGCGCTTGAAGAAGCCGAGCTGATGGCGGATTGCAAAATTAATAACGTTTATACCGGTATTGCTGGCAGCCATATCAAGAGCCTTAATTCACACGGTATGGTGAAAATTAAAGACGCGGAAGTGTCGCAAATGGATGTGGATAGAGTGATAGAGACGGCACGAGCGATTGCCTTGCCGGCTGATCAACAAATCTTACACATCCTCACTCAGGAATACATCATTGATGGTCAAGAAGATGTGCGTGAGCCCTTGGGCATGAGTGGCATGAAGCTAGAGGCGAAAGTGCACATCGTGACTGGTGCGGTGGCCGCTGCACAAAATATAGTCAAGTGCATCAAGCGTTGCGGCATCGAAGTCAGCGATTTGATTTTGCAGCCACTGGCGTCCAGCCTGGCCGTGCTAACCGAAGATGAAAAAGAGTTAGGCGTGTGTTTGGTTGATATAGGCGGCGGCACGACCGACATAGCCGTATTTAAACAAGGTGCCATACGCCACACGGCGGTGGTGCCGATTGCCGGCGACCAAATGACCAACGACGTGGCGGTGGCCTTCCGTACCCCCACGCAATCTGCTGAAGACATCAAAGTTAAATACGGTTGTGCGCTGCGTCAATTGGCGGATGCTCGGGAAACAGACGAAGTGCCTGGGGTGGACGGCCGTGAACCGCGTCAATTGTCGGTGCAAACCTTAGCGGAAGTATTGGAGCCGCGTGTGGTGGAGTTATACGAAATGGTGTTGAACGAACTGCGCCGCAGTGGCATGGAAGAAATGATTGCTTCTGGCATCGTTATTACTGGTGGCTCTGCCATGATGCGTGGCATGGTTGAATTGGGTGAAGAAATATTCCACATGCCAGTGCGCATGGGTTTACCACGCTATGTGGGTGGTTTATCGGAAGTTGTGAGTAATCCACGCTATGCCACAGGGGTGGGTTTGGTATTGATGGGCAAACAGCAATTAGAGCGGCATTTAACCGGGCAAATGGAATCCGGTTCGTTTGGCCGCATTATGGAAAAAATGAAGAGTTGGTTTCAAGGTAATTTTTAGTTTAGTAGCAAGCGGTAAGAGGGTGGTTTTAGGCAGGTAGGGGCTGGCTTAGTAAAGCGCAGAAACTAAGTGCAGTGGCTTAAGACCGCACTATTTTTTAAAAAAAGAGGAGACACAGTATGTTTGAAATTATGGAAAGAAGTTCGCAAGAAGCCGTCATTAAAGTGATAGGCGTAGGGGGTTGTGGTGGCAATGCCGTGGCCCACATGATAGAAAAAAATGTCGGTGGCGTGGAGTTTATTTGTGCCAATACTGACATACAGGCGCTGAAGAAAAGCCAAGCAAAAACCATCTTGCAAATGGGCGTGGCCATGACTAAAGGCTTGGGTGCTGGGGCTAAACCAGAAATTGGCCGTGAAGCAGCACTTGAAGACCGTGATGCGATCGCTGAATTGATAGACGGCGCTGACATGTTATTTATCACGGCGGGCATGGGCGGCGGTACCGGTACCGGTGCAGCACCCGTGATTGCGCAAGTGGCAAAAGAAATGGGTATTTTGACCGTTGCGGTAGTGACTAAGCCTTTCATTTTTGAAGGTAAACGCACCAAAGTCGCCATAGAAGGTTTGGAAGAATTGTCCAAGCACGTGGATTCATTGATTGTTATCCCCAATGAAAAACTCATGGAAGTGTTGGGTGAGGACGTGCCTTTCTTGGATGCCTTTAGTGCGGCCAATGACGTGTTGCATAACGCGGTATCTGGCATTGCTGAAATCATTAATTGCCCAGGCTTGGTCAACGTGGACTTTGCCGATGTACGTACCGTGATGGGTGAGATGGGCATGGCCATGATGGGTTCAGCCATTGCAACGGGGCCAGACCGTGCGCGTACCGCTGCCGAACAAGCGGTAGCCAGTCCCCTATTGGAAGACGTTAATTTAGCCAATGCCCGTGGCGTATTGGTCAACATTACCAGCTCGGCTTCGTTCAAAATGAAAGAATACTACGACGTGATGAACACCATTAAAGCCTTTACTGCCGATGATGCAACCGTGATTGTGGGTAATGTGTTTGATGAAACCATGGGCGATGAATTGCGTGTGACCATGGTGGCAACAGGCTTGACCGGCGCAGGTAGAAGGCCGCAAAAACCGGTCTTGGTACCACAACAAATCGTACGCGATGGCACCACCAATCAACCGATTTATGCTAACGGCAATAACCCGTATGAAGCCGCTCAAGTGGACGATGCGCCGCAGGTGTTTGGTTCAAATAGCCGCCGTGCGCAAGTTGAGGCGATGAAAATGTCTGGGGTAGAAGAATACGACATCCCGGCTTTTTTACGTAAACAAGCCGACTAGTGGGCTGAAAGTGCTCCCTAGTCTGTGCTTTGCTTACCTTTATGCCTAAGTTAATGGCCAGCTTTAAGGGCTTACTAGTATGTTTAGCTAGTATGCTTAGCTAGTATGCTAGTATGGTCAGCTAGTATGCGTCATCGCCCTTAGCGTAGGTTTATTTAGGTTGGGTTATGTTAAAGCAACGGACATTAAAAACAGCAATTAGCACTACCGGTGTTGGTTTGCACAATGGCGAAAAGGTTACTCTTACCCTGCGCCCTGCTGCAGCTGACACAGGCATTGTTTTCAAACGGGTTGATCTGCCTCAACCCAATGAAATTTTGGCCAGGCCAAGTGCTGTTAATGACACGCGTTTGTGCTCGGCGGTAGAAATCGATGGCGTTCGCGTCGCAACCGTTGAGCACATCATGTCCGCCTTAGCCGGATTGGGCATAGACAATGCCTACATAGAAGTTAATGCCTCTGAAATGCCTATTATGGACGGCAGTGCTGGGCCGTTTATATTTCTATTGCGAGAGGCTGGTATCGTTGAGCAAGCGGCCAGTAAAAAATTCATACGCATCAAAAAAACCGTGGAAGTCATTGATGGCGACAAATGGGTGCGTTTTGATCCTTACCACGGCTTCAAAGTCGAATTCACCATAGCCTTCAATCATCCGGTGTTTGAAGGCATGGTCAATCAAGTGAGCATGGATTTCGCCAGCGATTCCTATGTACAAGAAATCAGCCGCGCACGCACCTTTGGTTTTATGCACGAGGTGGAGTATTTGCGCTCCAATGGCTATGCCCGCGGCGGCAGTCTGGACAATGCTATTGTTCTGGATGAATACCGCATCCTTAATCTAGACGGTTTGCGTTACGACAATGAGTTTGTTAAACACAAGGCCTTGGATGCGATAGGTGACATCTATATGTTGGGTTACCCATTGTTGGGGGCTTTTTCGGCATACAAATCCGGTCACCGATTAAACAATCAATTGTTAAGGGCCTTGATGTCGGATGCAAGTGCTTGGGAATACCACAGTTTTGATCGGATTGCGGATGCGCCAAGCAGCTGTTTTAGTGATCAACAGTCAGGCCCATGGGTGTCGGCGCATTCATGACTACGCTTTGTCTAGCTTGGGACCAGTTGTGCCTATTATTCGCTTTAGCTTAATGCTGATCGCCTTGACCCTGTCAGGGCCTGCCAAAGCGATGTCGGATGAGGCTTTGTTTAAACATGCCAAGCAAGCCTATAACAATAAAAATGCTCAGGTCCTGTCTGATGACCTCAATCAACTTAAAAATCAACAATACCTATTAGCGCCATACGCGGATTACTGGCTGATGTTGCTTAAGCTAGAACAAGCCCGCGATGAAGAAGTGCAAAATTTTCTGGCGCAATACAGCCACATGCCATTTAACGATCGCTTGCGTGGCGAGTGGTTGAAAAAACTGGCCAAGCAAAAGAATTGGTCAGCCTACTTTGATGAATTGCCTTACTTTAATGGCGAAGACAAGGCCGTGCAGTGTTATGCATTATTGGGTCATCAGCAATTAAAAGACTTGGACGTGTCCGCTCAAGCCAAGGCCTTGTGGCTGAGCAGTGAGGATATGCCAGGCGCTTGCACGGCCTTGTTTGATGCCATGCAGAAAAGTGGCGGTTTAAGCCAAGACGACATTTGGGCAAGGGTACGGTTGGCCTTGCTGGATGGCAATGTTGCTTTAGCAAAAAGCATCCTTGCTCGTTTAGCCAACATCGAGCCTAGCGCGTTAAAGTTGCTCGAGCGTGCGGATTTATCGCCGCAGTTGCTGCTTGAAAAGAAAACGGTATCGTTTAAATCTCGCTTTGGTGTGGAGGTGAATTTGTATGCGCTGGATAGATTGGCGCGCACGAAACTCGATCTAGCCATTCCCATGTACGAAAAGTTACAAGGCCAATTTGATGCCGATCAGCGTGCCGTCGGCTGGGGCCGTATTGCTTACCATGCAGCGCGCAAACACGACCCCATGGCCTTGCAATATTATGCTTTGGCGGAGGGTGCGGCCTTAAACGCTGATCAATTGGCATGGCAAACTCGGGCGGCTTTGCGCGCCCAGGACTGGTCTGTGGTGCTAAAAAGTACAGCATTGATGTCGCCTAAACAAGCGGATGAAGCTGTCTGGCGTTATTGGAAAGCACGAGCAGTCAAAGAGATGGCAGGCAAGTCTGCCGAGCAAAATGCCCATGCCCATGCCTTGTTTCGTAAGCTGGCGACCGAGCGCCATTATTACGCCTGGTTGGCAGCCGAAGAATTGGACAGTGTCATGGCCAGTCCCGCAATGGACTACCAAGTGTCAGAGCAAGAGCTAAGCGTATTGGCTAACCAGCCAGCAATCAAACGCGCGGTGGAATTTCAACGCATAGGCATGCGCTGGGAAAGTAAGGTCGAATGGCTAAGTGCGACGCGAAATTTTGATGATAAACAATTGCTGGCAGCCGCAGAATACGCGCTGCGGCAGAAATGGTATGACTTGGCAATTAATACCGCCGATAACACGCGAATTACCCACAATTTTAGTTTGCGTTACCCCACGCCTTACCGTGATCTATTCTTAAACTACGCGAAAGACGCCGCTTTGGATGAGGCCTGGGTCTATGGCATTGCTCGGCAAGAAAGCCATTTCATGCATTTCGCTAAATCCGGTGTCGGTGCATCAGGCTTGATGCAAGTGATGCCAACGACGGCTAAATGGGTAGCACAACGCATAGGCTTGAACGATTACAGTCACAGCATGCTGCATGATTTGCATACCAATATGGCGTTTGGCACGCATTATATGCGCTATGCATTGGATCTAATGGGTGGTCAAGCGGTAATGGCGACCGCAGGCTACAATGCAGGGCCCAGTCGGGCCAAAGAGTGGATGGCGACTGAGCCCATGGAGGCCGCCATCTACATAGAATGCATACCTTACGCAGAAACCAGGCTGTACGTGCAGAAAGTCATGGCGAATGCGCAAATATATGCGCCGCGTTTGCTGGCTGAAAATAGCAGTATTAAAATTCAAAGTTTGAAAGCGCGCTTAGGTCAAATACCAGGCCGCGCGAAGCTGGAACAACAAAGCCTGGCTTTGCCAGACTCGGATTAGACGTATAAAAATCAATAGAAAATAGGCAAAGCATGCGATTAAAACACATAGTAATTTTAGGCGGTTCTGGTTTCGTGGGCAGTGCTGTTGTCGCCAAACTGGTCAGTGCAGGCTACCAAGTGACGGTATTAACCCGCCGTCGCGAGCATGCCAAGCATTTGCTATTGCTGCCAACAGTTAAGCTCACGGTTTGCAATGTGTTTGATGGGCAAGCGCTGCGCAGTGCCTTGCATGGGGCAGATGCCGTCATTAACTTGCTGGGTATTTTGCATCAGGGCCGCAAGCTGACATTTTCACAGGTGCACGAGCAATTGCCCGTGCAAATCGCTAAGTTGTGTCAGGACTTAGGCATTAAGCGTTTTCTGCACATGAGCAGTTTGTGTGCCTCGCCAGATGGCCCCAGTTTGTATTTGCGTTCAAAAGGTAATGCCGAAGCGGCATTGGCCGAGTACGCCTCCAGCTTAGCCATCACGGTGTTTAGGCCTTCCATCATTTTTGGCCGTGGCGACCGATTTATTAATTTATTCGCCAGCCTAATCAAGTACTTGCCCGCGGTGCTGTTGGTTAAACCGAATGCAAAATTTCAACCGGTTTGGGTGGAAGACGTGGCCGCCTGTTTTGTTGCTAGCTTGAATGAAACAGCAAGCATTGGGCGCAGCTATGATTTAGTCGGGCCTAAGGTCTACACCTTCCGTGCCCTAATCAAGGTCATCATGCAGACTTTGGGCACGCCTAAACCAATTATAGGCTTGAGCGATGGCTTCTCCTTGGCCCTGGCATTTCTCATGGAATGCTTACCAGTTAAGCTGATGTCACGCGATAATATACGCTCCATGCAGCAAGACAGTGTCAGTGATCAGCCTTTTCCTGCCCAGTTTAATATCCACCCCAGCGCAGTGGAAACCATTATCCCGCAATACTTGATTGATCAGACGCCGCGTGGCGCTTACGATCGTTTCCGCCGAACGGCGGCTAGGTAAGCGCCCATGGCCATGCAAGTGTATTTAGTGGGCGGTGCGGTGCGAGATGAATTATTGGGCTTAGCCGTAAAAGACAAAGACTATGTGGTGGTGGGTAGCACCCCGGCCGCCATGCTGGCGGCTGGATTTAAATCGGTGGGTAAAGACTTTCCAGTTTTTCTCCATCCGCTATCCCATGACGAATACGCCCTTGCGCGTACGGAGCGTAAAGTTGCCCAAGGTTATAAGGGCTTTGAGGTGCACGCTTCCATTGAGGTTACGCTAGAGGAAGATTTGGCGCGCCGCGATTTAACTATTAATGCCATTGCTAAAGATGCGCAAGGCAAGTTGATAGACCCGTATCAGGGTTGCGCTGACTTGCAAGCCAAAATTTTTCGCCACGTCAGCCCAGCATTTGCAGAAGACCCGGTGCGAATTTTACGGGCAGCCAGATTGGCCGCCAGATTCCCCACATTTAAGGTTGCGCTTGAAACCAATGGGCTGATGCAGCAAATGGTGGCGGCTGGTGAAGTGGATGCCTTGGTAGCAGAGCGGGTTTGGCAGGAACTGGCCAAAGGGTTGATGGAGCAACAACCCAGTCGCATGTTTGAGGTGTTGCAAGCTTGTGGCGCCTTAGGCCGAATTTTGCCGGAATTGGCTGCATTGTGGACTGCTGAGCCAGATGAGCCAGCCAGACACTTGTTGCAAATCATGGATATTGCGGCCCGACAACAGCAAACATTGCCCGTGCGTTTTGCAGTGCTTATGCAGGCCGGTCAATTAAATGCTGATCAAGTCAAAGGCCTAAGCCTACGCTTAAAAGTACCCAACGATAATAAAGAGCTGGCGCAGCTGCTGCTTAAATTTCATGCTAAATGGCCGCAAATCATGAGCATGACGGCTAGTGAGCTGCTTGATTTTCTAATTGCTTTGGACGCGATTCGGCAGCCGACTAGGTTGAAGGATTTTCTAAGTGCGGTGCGCTGCAGTGATGTCAGCGTAGAACAAGGCTATGCCGATAAGGCTAGCCAGCTATTGCAAACAGCCCTAGCGGCTGCCGTAAACATAGACGCTGGCGCCGCTGCCCAAGCATGCACGCAGCCAGAGCAAATTAAACTGGCGGTCTACACGCTACGCTTGGATGCGGTCAGGCAAGTGCTGTAGGTTTAGTGCTTGGCGAAGCAAGTGCCTAGCCAGCGTCGCCATGCACGCATGGCTTGTGGTTGATGCAGGCACAGGCTAATAAATAAGACGCTATGCAGCAGTGCTGTGACTAAAAAAAGTGCAGCTATACTCAAGCCCAATTTAAATAAGGCTATCGACAACAAGCCAGAGGCGACCATAAACAGCGCATTTAAAATGTTGTTGCTGGCTATGATGCGTGCTTGATGACTTTTGTCCACCCTGGTTTGCAAGTAGGCATACAGCGGCACTACGTAAAATCCACCAAATAAGCCGATAAAGGCAATATCAAGCAGTATGCGCAAATTGCTTAACTTGGCTAGGAATTGCAGGTAATTTAGGCTGGCGGGCAGGGTCGCCAAGTCTGGCCTGATGTACTGATGGCTGGATAGGTATAAATCGATACCAAATAGGCCGATGCCCAGTGCCCCGAAAACCACCAAGCCCAGCTCTATTTTGTGTTTGGATAATTTCTCACAGAGCAAAGAGCCTAGACCTATGCCAGAAGAAAAAATGGCTAATAGCAGTATAAACACAGTTTGATCAGCGCCTAAGTTGTCTTTAGCCAAGGCAGGAAATTGCGCTAGCAAGGTGGCGCCGTAAAACCAAAACCAAGAAATGGCCAGCAAGGCTAAGCCGGTCTTTTTATCTTGTTTTGCCCATTTCAAATTTTCCCAAGTGGCCCGTATGGGATGCCAATGTATGCTTAGATTGCTCGCCCCAGCTGGTGAATTGGGTATGCTAAGGCTGGCCCAATAGCCTGTTAGCGCTATGCCTATAGTCACCAAGCTGGCCAGCAGGGCATGCTGAGTGTGCAAGGCCAAGGCGGCGCCAATGATTTGCCCCAGCAGTATGGCTAAAAAAGTCGCGGTTTCAACCATCGCGTTGCCGCCTATTAATTCCACTTGGGCCAGGTGCTGGGGGAGGTAGGCGTATTTCACCGGACCAAATAGGCTGGAGTGCACGCCCATTAAAAATAAAGCCGTGGTGAGCAAGGCGAGCTGGTCTAAATAAAAGCCCAGGCTAGCCAACAGCATGATGGCAATTTCAAACAGCTTAATGCGGCGTATTAGCATGGATTTTTCATATTTATCAGCCAGTTGCCCAGCCGTGGCTGAGAATAATAAAAAAGGCAGAATAAAGATGGCCGGTAAGGCGGTCGCTAGGAGGCGGTAGTCTGTGTTGCCGGTCCCTAAGCCATGGAAAACCAGCAGGGTAATTAAGACAGTTTTGAAGACATTGTCGTTGAAAGCGCCTAATAGCTGGGTAAAAAAGAAGGGGCGAAAGCGCTGTTCGCGCAGTAAGCTAAATTGATTGGTCTTAAGTTGGCTGGTTTTAAATTGGCTGGTTTTAAATTGGCTGGTCATGGCTACTATCGCTAAGCTTAGAATAAATGGCTAGGCTAATCATAGCATGGCCAGCAGCGTGGTTTTTTACGGGGGAAATGAAGGGCGATTAAAGCGCGCGTTTTTTGTTGCTATTGCTAGTTTGCTTTGCTTTGCTTTGTTTTTGATTTTTAGCTTTTGTATCGTCAGTAAGGTCGTTTGCCGCTTGCAGCTTTTGTGCTTCTATGGCGGCTTCGGCCGCTTTCCTGCGCTCCAGTATGCGCGCTTGTGCCTCAGCCAATTCATCAAGTGAAATGACTTTATCCTGATTGGTATCGACTTGATTAAAATGCCTAGCGATTTGGGGTAATTTTTCTGTGGCTTCTTGCCTATCTATCGTGCCATCGCCGTCATTGTCGGCATCAAAAAAACGCGCCTCTAAACTTTCTTGCATGGCGCGACGGCGTTCTTCAATTCTGTCGTGATCTTGGTCTATGGCCCTGGCATAATCGTCTAAGGCCTTGCGCAATTTCTCTCGGCTTTCTGGGCTGAAGTTCAGCTCCAGCGTTTGTTGTAGAGCCTCGCTATTGCTTTCTTCATTGGCCGCCAGTTTGCTGATTTTACCGTTGTTCTCAAAGTAGTTTTTTTCGCTAGCATGGCTGTTTAGGCTAACAGTAAAAAGCGCGCTGAGGCAAAAGCAGAGCGGCTTAATAACTGACTTTCGTTTTGAGTGAAGTGGAATCAATGCCTGAACTTTGTAAAGATTAACCAGAAATAGAGCAAACATCATGGAGTAGGATTGTTAATCGATTGTTTCTATTGGGGGTGAAATTGTAACAATTTGTAATAAAATGGCGTCCTCAAATTTTGGCGCACGGTAGTGTCATCCTGCACTGTCAGGCGCTAAATTTTGCGCCTAGATTTGAAATTAAACAAAATTAGCATACACTGGAACTTGAGTTTAGCTGGCAAGCTATGTATAAGAAGTTGTCGTCAACTAATCTGAGTTTAGGCGAGGGCGTCAAGTCCGTGCTTAAAATTAAAAATCAACCGTGTGGGTAATTAAGATGGCGAATCAAAACAAGAAAATATTGGTCGTGGATGACGACATCCGTTTGCGCGAATTGTTGCAGCGCTATTTAACTGAACAAGGCTATATCATCAAGGTGGCCTCGGATGCCAAAGAGATGGACGCCATTTTAGCCAGCGAAGCTATCGATTTGCTGGTGCTTGATTTGATGTTACCAGGCGAGGATGGTTTGTCCATATGTCGAAGAATTCGTGGCACGGGCACAATTTTGCCTATCATCATGTTGACGGCGCGTGGCGACGAAGTGGACCGTATCATAGGCTTGGAAATGGGTGCAGATGATTATTTGCCCAAGCCATTTAACCCGCGTGAATTGTTGGCTAGGATTAATGCGGTGATGCGTAGGCACGAGCGTTTGCAGCCCAGTGCCCCTGCCTTAAACGTAGACAACGTGGCGATAGGCGATTTTATTTTTAGTGCTACCAGCCGCTCACTCACTAAGGACGGCGTGTCCATCACTATTACCAGCGGTGAATTTGCTTTGCTGAAGGTGTTTGTTGATCATCCGCGTCAGCCGCTCTCGCGTGACCGCTTGATGCAGTTAGCGCGTGGGCGTGAATTGGACGTGTTTGATCGCAGCATAGATGTACAGGTGTCACGTTTGCGTAAACTGATAGAGCCTGATGTGGCTCACCCACGCTATTTGCAAACCATGTGGGGTTTTGGTTACGTATTTATTCCTGATGGCAGCTTGGATGAATAATGCCATTTTTGCACGGTCTTTTCCCATTTTTTCCTAGCTAGACTGCCATTTGAAACGGTTTTTCTTACCTACTACCCTGCTGGCGCGAGTGATGCTGCTGATCGCTGTTTTATTGGCAGTGGCGCAAGTGGCTTCTTTGCAGATCTTTGAGTATTTTGAGCGTGAACCGCGCGCAGAAGCCACTGCCCTGCAAGCCGTCACCGTGGTTAACTACACGCGCGCTTCATTGATAGCCTCACAAGAAAGCTTAAGGTTGGCCCTGCTTTCTGAAATTACCGGCAAAGAAGGCGTGCGTATTTATTACGCGGATTTTATGGAAGAGATAGAGCCTTTACCGGCTGATCCGTTCATCAATATGGTGGCAAACAAAATTCGCCAACGCTTGGGTGAGGAAACCATCATTACCGTCAATCATTACGGCGTGCAAGGGCTTTGGATTAGTTTCAATATTGGACCGGACGATTATTGGGTGGTTATTCCACGTGTACACGTGGAACGCGCTTTTCCTTGGCAATGGTTGGGTTGGGCGGCTCTGGTGTTGGCTTTATCCTTAGGCGCGGGGTATTTTATTGCGGCAAGAATCAATCGCCCCTTGCACTTGTTGATGAACGCGGCTGATCGATTGCGTAACGGCGAACAGCCAGAGAAACTGCCGGAAGGTAGCTTTGCTGAGCTACAGGAAGTGAACGATACCTTTAACAAGATGGCGGATTCATTAGCAGAGCTGGATGCCGAGCGTACTCTGATATTGGCTGGTGTTTCGCATGACATACGCACGCCGTTGGCGCGCTTGCGCTTGGCCGTTGAAATGTTGCCGGAAGAGGGTTGTGTCAGTCTAAAACATGGCATGGTGGAAGACATTGCTGACATGGACAACATCATTCATCAATTTTTGGATTTTGTAAAAGGCGTGGAAGGTGAACCCACGCAAATGGCAGATATAAACAGCCTATTGCAAGCCCTGCATGATAGGCAGTTGCGCGCGGGGCGTGACATCGTGGTGCAATTGGCGGCCACCTATGCGGTGCCGATCAAGCCCTTGGCCATGCAGCGCTTGTTGGATAATTTGGTGGGCAATGCCTACGCTTACGGTGGTGGTCAGGTGCGGGTGGCCAGCAATATCACGGCCGAGCATATCGTCATCAGCGTGTTTGATAATGGGCCTGGCATACCGGAGACGCACGTGGAAAAACTGTTGCGTCCTTTTGAGCGTTTAGACACCGCTCGCAGCAATGCCGGTGGCAGTGGCTTAGGCTTAGCGATTGCAGATCGTATTGCGAAATTGCATCAAGGTAAACTGAAGCTGATTAATCGACCTGAAGGTGGTTTGGAAGCTAGGTTGACCATACCCATCAAAAATTAGTCTGCATTTTTAAGTGGGTCTGTCCCTTTGTTCTGCGGTTCAAACCAATTTAATTTTTCGCGCAATTTCACCACTTGGCCTATGATGGTCAAGCAAGGTGCTTTCATTTTAGCCGCAGCCACCTTGGCAGCCAGCTCGCTTAAGTTAGCACTCACTACTCTTTGATTTTGTGTTGTGCCTTGTTGTATCACTGCCGCAGGCATGTCAGCCGCAACCCCGTGAGCCATTAATTGCTGGCAGATTTGCTCTAAACCAACCAAGCCCATGTAGATCACCACCGTTTGTTGTGGCCTAGCCATGGCAGCCCAGTCCAAATCCAGCAGCCCATTTTTTAAATGACCGGTAATGAATAAGCACGCTTGCGCGTAATCACGGTGCGTCAGCGGTATGCCCGCATAGCTAGACACGCCATTGGCAGCGGTAATGCCGGGCACTACTTGAAATGGCACCCCTTGTTGCATGAGGGTTTCAATTTCTTCGCCGCCCCGACCAAAAATAAACGGGTCGCCGCCTTTTAATCGCAATACGCGTTTACCCGCTAAGGCCAAGTTGGCTAATAATTGATTGATCTCTTCTTGCGCCAAGGTATGTTGATCGCGGGATTTGCCTACGTAGATTAATTCCGCGTCGCGCCGCACCAAGTCCAATACCTCGGGGCTAACCAACTTGTCGTAAACGCAGACATCGCATTGTTGCATTAGGCGTAAGGCTCTAAAAGTGAGTAAGTCTGGATCGCCGGGGCCGCCACCTACTAAGTACACTTCACCGTGCTGTTGCGCTGCGCTATTATCGGCTAATAAATTGTCCAGGGCTAATCTGGCGGCGGCTTCTTGTCCAGCTAAAATGCGTTCCACGATGGGGCCTTGCAATACATCTTCCCAAAATATACGGCGTGCCTGACTGGTGGCATACTTGCTTTTCACCTTATCCCTAAATTCACCGGCAATCGCTGCAATGCGACCGTAGCCTGCGGGGAGCATGGTTTCAATTTTGCTACGTAGGTAGCGTGCCAATACCGGCGCATTGCCTTCACTGGAAATGGCGATGACGATGGGCGACCGTTCCACGATGGAGGCCATGGTGAACGTGCATAATGCCGGTGCATCGACCACATTGACGGGTATGTTTTTGGCCTTGGCGGCCAAGGATACGGCGCTATTGACGCTAACATCGTTGGTGGCAGCAATCACCAAGCATGCGCCGTTTAATTGGTTTTCTGCGTAAGCGCTTTGCACATAACGCACCCTACCGGCGTCGACTAAGTCTGATAATGCCGCACAAATGCCTGGGGCATAGACAGTCACCGCGGCGTGGGCTTTTAATAGCATGCTCACCTTGCGGGCTGCGACTTCGCCGGCGCCTATGACGACACAAGGACGATCGCTAATGTTCATGAATATAGGCAATGCTTGCATAGTCGTAGGGTCTCAAATTTCAGCTATTTTACCCCGCAGTGCATAACTTTGCGTGAAGGGCATGCGCAAATGCGCTAAAATCATGGCTATATTAACTGGGTCATGACGCTTTGACGGCAAAAGAAATTTCCATAAACTCCCCCATCAGTACCAGCGCTAAAGCAAAAAAAGTGTTTATTAAAACCTTTGGTTGCCAGATGAATGAGTATGATTCTTCGCGCATGGCTGATATGTTAGCCAGTGCCGATGGCATGGTGGAAACGAAGACGCCTGAAGACGCCGATGTCATATTGCTCAATACCTGTTCGGTTAGGGAAAAGGCCGAAGATAAAGTCTTCAGCCATTTGGGCCGTTTTATACCCCTAAAAAATAAAAATCCCAACTTGGTCATAGGGGTAGGCGGCTGCGTGGCCTCGCAAGAAGGCGATAACATTATCAAGCGCGCCCCTTTTGTGGACTTGGTGTTTGGACCGCAAACCCTGCATCGTCTGCCGGATATGATTAAACAGAGCCAAACCAGCGGGCAGTCACAGGTGGATATTTCCTTTCCAGAAATAGAAAAATTCGACCATTTGCCACCACCACGCGTGGAAGGCGCCAGTGCTTTTTTAAGCATCATGGAAGGTTGCAGTAAATACTGCAGTTTTTGTGTGGTGCCTTACACGCGCGGCGAAGAGGTTTCTCGGCCATTTGCTGCGGTATTGACTGAAGCCGCTCAGTTGGCTGCGCAAGGTATTAAAGAAATCACTTTGTTAGGCCAAAACGTTAATGCCTATCGTGCTGATCACGAAGGTTTGGAAGCCGATTTGGCCATGTTGATTGAGTACATCGCTGAAATACCCCAGATAGAGCGCATACGATTTACCACCAGTCACCCCAATGAGATGAGTCAGCGCTTAATAGACTGCTTTGCTAACATTCCAAAACTAGCGGTGCAGCTGCATTTGCCTGTGCAAGCGGGCTCGGATAGGGTGCTAATGGCCATGAAGCGTAATTACACTGGCTTGCAGTTTAAATCCACCGTGCGTAAGTTGCGTGTGGCCAATCCAAACCTAACGTTTACCTCGGATTTTATCGTGGGTTTTCCAGGCGAAACCGAGGCTGAATTTGAAGCCACCGCTAAGCTTATGCAAGAAGTGGGCTTTGATTACAGTTTTAGCTTTTTGTACAGCCCGCGCCCAGGTACGCCAGCCTCGTATTTAACTGACAGCACTACACAGGCGGAAAAATTGGCGCGTTTGACTAAATTGCAAGCCATCAATGAGGAGCAGGGTAAGCAAATTAGCCAGGCGATGTTAGGCAGTGTGCAACGCGTGCTGATTGAAAGCGTGTCCTGGAAAAACAATCAGGAGTTGGCGGGTAAAACCGATAATAACCGTATTGTTGATTTATTGGGTGACCGCAGTCACATACACCAGTTTGTTCAAGTGCGCATTACCGATGTCAGCAATCCTAAGCGATTGCGTGGCGAAATTGTTAGCAACTAAGTTCGACTATTTATGGACATTACCCTAAGCCCGGAAGACAACCTTAGACTAGCCAATTTATGCGGCGTCTTGGATGAGAACATCAAGCAAGTTGCTGATGCCTTAGACGTGCAAATAGTTCGTCGTGGCGCCCACTTACGTTTTGTTGGTGAGGTACAGAACGAGCGTATGGCCGCCCAGTTGCTGGAGAATTTTTATGCCAGGGCGAAACATCCCATAGGCTTGGATGAAATTCAATTGGGGCTGGTTGAGATCAATAAACTCAAGCCAGAAGACGTTGCCAGCGTCAATGCACCGGTATTGATGACACGTCGCACTGAACTGCATGGCCGCACGCCTAGGCAAATTGCGTATTTGCAGCAAATTCAAGACCACGACATTACTTTTGGCATAGGCCCAGCCGGAACCGGTAAAACCTATTTGGCGGTGGCCAGTGCGGTCGATGCCATGAGCCGAGATCGGGTGAAGCGTATCGTTTTGGTACGGCCGGCCGTGGAAGCGGGTGAAAAACTGGGCTTTTTACCTGGGGATTTAAACCAGAAAGTGGATCCGTATTTACGGCCTTTGTACGACGCTTTATACGATTTGGCCGGCTACGATACCGTCAATAAAATGTTTGAGCGTGGCGCCATTGAAGTGGCTCCATTAGCCTACATGCGTGGCCGCACCTTGAATCAGAGCTTTATTATTTTGGATGAAGCGCAGAACACCACGCCCGAACAAATGAAAATGTTTTTAACCCGCATCGGCTTCGGCACTAAAGCGGTTATTACCGGTGACGTGACGCAAATCGATTTGCAGCGTCACCAAAAAAGCGGTTTGGTTGAAGCGCAAAAAGTCTTGAAAGACATCAAGGGTATTGCCATGACCCATTTCTTAGCGGCGGATGTGGTGCGTCATCCTTTGGTGCAGAAGATAGTCAATGCTTATGAGCAGTATGAGCAAAATGCCGATAAATAATAAGCCGGTCGCCCTGGTGGCAATGGCTCTAGCCAGCTAAACCGACTGATGTATAATTCAACGCATGTCTAGATAAAGCGAGATAGCAATGACCCCAAATAAATTCAGTAAATTTGTACAACGTGGCCTTGGCGTAGTGGAACAAGGCGTATTGATCACCATCGCCGTGGCGACCATATTCGCCGTGGTTGAGGCCATATTGCATATATGGCAGGCGCGGGCCATTGCAGTCGGGGATTTGCTCTTGCTGTTTCTCTACCTAGAGGTGATGTCCATGCTCAATCACTACTTAGGTTCGGGTAGTTTGCCGGTCAGGTACCCGCTGTACATCGGCATCATTGCCTTGGCGCGTTATTTGGTATTGGAAGTCGCCGAGATTAATGCCTTGCAAATGCTGGCACTGTCAGGCTCCATCTTCTTGATAGCGATTGCTATTTTGGTGATACGTTATGGCCATGTGCGTTTCCCTTACGTGGATTGCCCAACACAGCAGTCCAACTAGTTGGCTGCTGAACTTGAACGTGTTTAAGCGGCATACAGCATGCCTGATCTAAAGTTAGCGGTTCAATACGCCACCGAGCAAGACCATTTGCCCAGCCGAGGGCAGTTTAGGGCTTGGGTAAAAGCCACACTTAGGGTGGACACGGAGGTCACCCTGCGTATAGTCGATGAAGCCGAAGGGCGGGCGCTAAACAAGGCTTACCGAGCTAAAGACTATGCCACCAACGTCTTGACCTTTGCTTTAGCGCAGGAGCCTCATTTAATGGGTGACATCATCCTGTGTGCGCCCGTGGTGGCCAGCGAAGCACTAGCACAAAATAAATCACTGTTAGCCCATTACGCCCATTTAACCGTGCACGGCATCTTGCATTTGCACGGTTATGATCATGAAAATGAGGCGCAAGCGACCTTAATGGAAAGCATAGAGACTGCAATTGTCACAAAATTAGGGTATGCTGAGCCCTATCTCATTACATAGGACGCCTGCCATGGCTGACGAGTCGGAAAAACCGAGTTTACTAGAACGTTTAAGTCATTTTTTAATGCGCGAACCCGAAGATCGCGAGCAACTTGTAGGCCTGTTACACGGGGCTTATGAAAATAGTTTGATGGATGCAGATTCACTCGCCATGATAGAAGGCGTGCTGCAAGTCAGTGAAATGCAAGTGCGTGACATCATGATCCCGCGCTCTCAAATGGATGTCATCGACATCACCCATCCCCCTGAAAGTTTTATACCCCATGTCATTGAAACGGCCCACTCACGCTTTCCGGTGATAGAGGACGATAAAAATGACGTGATCGGCATCTTGCTGGCCAAAGATTTATTGCGCTATTACGCAGGTGAAGATTTCGAAGTGCGTGATATGTTGCGCCCAGCCGTGTTTATCCCCGAATCGAAACGCTTAAACATTTTGTTGAAAGAATTCCGTGGCAACCGCAATCACATAGCTATCGTGGTCGATGAGTACGGCGGCGTGGCTGGCATGGTCACCATAGAAGACGTGTTGGAGCAAATCGTAGGCGAAATTGAGGACGAGTACGATTACGACGAAGAAGAAGACAACATCATACAAAATGCCGATGGCCAATATCGGGTAAAAGCCCTGACAGAAATTGCCGATTTCAATGAAGTCATAGGCTGCCAATTAAGCGATGAAGAGTTTTCTACTGTGGGTGGTTTGGTCGTGCATCAGTTCGGCCGCCTGCCTAAGCGTGACGATGAAATCACTTTTAGCGGCTTGCGTTTCAAAGTCTTACGCGCAGACAGCCGTCGCTTACACAGCTTAATGCTAGAAGTATTAAACGATGCGGGTGGCGTATCCTAGGCTGTAGCTTGGGCGCCAGCGCTGTCTAATCAATCATGGAAGTGCAAGGAACTTATTCGCCTTTTGCTGGCTCAGAGTTTGCGTGATTTTTTAAAACGCTACTTTGGATTGGGGTCGGCAATGAAATACAGTGCATTATTAGGGGTGTTCTTAAGTTCAGTGTTGCTGATGACGGCAGTTAAAGCCGAAGAGGCGCCGGCCATGGTGGACATCCCTACCTTAGAAAAAGATTTTGTTGCTACCATTAACGGCTTCGATAAAGCCAAAATCATTGCCCAGTTTGGTGAGCCGGCCAAAGCCGATGACGTTAAAGTGAAAAGCACGGGCAAGGTGGTCGCCTCGATCTGGCAATACCACTACATCAATACAGCCGCCGATGGCAGTTATTATGAAACCACTGAGTTGGATTTTATAGACAATAAAGTCGTGCAAGTGGTGTTCATCAATAACGACGGTAGTGAAGGCGCAGACGCCGGTAAAAAATACGACGTGCCACCAAATATAGAATAAGCCCAGCGGAATAAGTCAGCCCAATAAGTCAGCACAAGCGCTGTGCACTGGCGCTGCGCAAAACAACAACAGTGGATTGTTTTGTGCATAAGCAGCATAACAGGCTACAATTTAGCCCATGCTTAAGTCCACCGTTCTACACAAACCACTGGTTTTATTCTTATTGGGCGCTACCTGTGTGCTGGGTTTTGCGCCCTTTTATTTATACCCTGTCAGTCTGCTTTCCCTAAGCGGCTTATGCTACGTTTGGTGGCAATGCAACAGCCCTAAGCAAGCCGCCATTGCCGGCTTTTTTTATGGCTTAGGCTTATTCTGCCTAGGCATCTATTGGATCTACATCAGCTTGCACGATTTTGGCCACATGCCAGTCTGGATGGCGGCCTTAGCGACATTGCTGCTTTGTGCATTCATGGCTTTGTTTCCTGCGCTAGTGGGGTGGCTCAGCCTGAAAGTAACGAAAGCGCAATCCACGCAATTGCTGATGGCTGTGCCGGTATGGTGGGCCTTGGCCGATTGGACGCGCAGCTGGATTTTCACCGGCTTTCCTTGGCTGAGCATAGGCTACAGTCAAGTCCCAGCCAGCCCCTTGGCCGGCTACATGCCGGTACTCGGCGTGTATGGCGTAACGCTGATAACGCTGGGCATCGCTTGCGCCATTGCCTATTGTTTACGCTCAGCGCAGCAAGGCCTTAAACATAAACAGCAGCTAATCTATGCCATGCTCAGCTTAACGCTAGTGGGCGCTTTGTTGAAGCAGGTGGAATGGACGACGCCACAGGCTAGCCCAATTAAAGTGGCCTTGTTGCAGGGCAATATAGCGCAAGATTTAAAATGGTCACCAGACATGGTTGAGCATACTTTGTCGCATTATTTGCGCATGGCTGAGGCCAGTGATGCGCAACTGATAGTCATGCCGGAAACGGCTTTGCCTGTGCTGTCCAGCACCTTGCCGGAAGCCTACCGCTTGCGCTTGCAAGCGCTGGCAAAAAGAAATGATGGCGCCGTGTTAGTGGGCGTGATCGAGCACGAGCGTGAGCAGTATTTCAACAGTATGCTCAAAGTGGCGGCGGCAAACAGCGAGGTCTACCGCAAGTCGCATTTAGTGCCATTTGGTGAATTTATCCCATTAAAAGCCGTGTTTGCCTGGGTCTATCGGGATTGGCTGAATATGCCCTTAAGTGATCTGTCGCGCGGCACCTTATCGCCCCAGCCTATGTCCGTGGCTGGGCAAAAATTGGCCGTTAATATCTGCTACGAAGACGTGTTTGGCGAGGAAATTATTCGCCAATTGCCGGCTGCCACCTTATTGGTCAATGCCAGTAACGATGCCTGGTATGGTCAGTCCATAGCGGCAGATCAGCATTTGCAATTCTCGCAGGCACGCGCCATGGAGACAGGTCGCACGGTGTTGCGTGCCACTAATACTGGCGCGACGGCCATGATAGACCAGCATGGACAAGTGCTGGCCCATGCCCCGCATTTTAGTGTCAGCACCGTCACTGTCATGGCGCAGGGCTACAGCGGTAGCACGCCCTATGTGCGTTTTGCTAATACGCTGGTTTTACTACTGTGCTCGCTTGGCTTATTGCTTATTTTTGTGCCTAATTTTTTGGCAAGTCGGGCTAAAACAAAGTAAAATTCAAGCTTTGCTAGTTGTGGCATCAAGTCCAACTGAAACGACAGACATTCAATATGGCGCTTACCTTTCAACAAATTATACTTACCCTGCAAACCTATTGGTCTGACCGCGGATGCGCCTTGCTGCAACCGTATGACATGGAGGTTGGTGCAGGCACCTCACACACGGCCACTTTTTTACGATCACTGGGCCCAGAACCTTGGAAAGCGGCCTATGTGCAGCCGAGCCGTCGTCCTAAAGACGGACGCTACGGTGAAAATCCCAACCGTTTGCAGCACTATTATCAATTTCAGGTGGTGTTAAAACCCGCGCCTGCGGACATACTGGAGCTGTACCTTGGCTCCCTAACGGCCTTGGGTTTTGATTTGAAAAAAAATGACATACGCTTTGTTGAAGACGATTGGGAAAACCCTACCCTAGGTGCTTGGGGTTTAGGTTGGGAAGTTTGGTTAAACGGCATGGAGGTCACCCAATTCACCTACTTCCAGCAAGTGGGTGGCATTAATTGCAAACCCATTACCGGTGAAATTACCTACGGTTTAGAGCGCTTGGCTATGTACTTGCAAGGGGTGGACAATGTCTACGATTTGACTTGGACCACCGGTCCAAACGGCGAACGTTTAAGTTATGGCGATGTGTATTTGCAAAATGAAAAAGAGCAATCGGCGTATAACTTTGAGCATTCCGACGCGGAGTTTTTATTTACCGCGTTTACTGCGCATGAAAAGCAAGCCCAGCATTTAATGGAAAACCAATTGGCGTTGCCGGCTTACGAACAAGTGCTTAAAGCCGCCCACACTTTCAATTTGTTGGACGCACGCGGTGCCATTTCGGTGACCGAACGTGCAGGCTACATAGGCCGCATTCGAAATCTGGCCAGGTCGGTCGCCGCCAGTTACTTAGACAGCCGTGCCCGCTTAGGCTTCCCTATGGCGCCTAAAGATTGGGCGGATGAAGTGTTAACCGATTTAGCTAAGAAAGCTGCCGCATGAGTCAAAAAAATCTATTAGTCGAATTGTTTGTCGAAGAGTTACCACCTAAGGCCTTAAACAAACTGGGTCAGGTGTTCGCTGAGGTCTTGTTTGAGAATTTGCAAGCGCAGGGTTTGGTCGATGCCAACAGCGCCTTGACCGCTTACGCCACGCCACGCCGCTTAGCCATGCATGCCACGGCCGTGCAAGCGCTTGCGGCAGATAAAACCAGTGTGCAAAAACTCATGCCTGTCAGTGTCGGTTTAGATGCCAATGGCCAAGCAACACCAGCCTTAATTAAACGCTTAAATGGCCTAGGCTTGGACGAATCCGCAGTTAACAAGCTCAGCCGTCAAATGGACGGTAAAAATGAGGCCTTGTTTATTGAAATCCAACAAAAAGGCCTGAGCCTTAAAGACGGATTGCAAATTGCCTTGACCGAAGCCATCGCAAAACTGCCCATCCCTAAAGTCATGACCTATCAATTGGCTGACGGTTGGACTAATGTCAATTTTGTACGGCCTGCCCATGGCCTGCTTGCCATGCACGGCAGTGAGGTGTTGGCTGTAACAGCGCTTGGTTTAAGTGCGAGTAATCAAACACAGGGTCACCGTTTTGAGGCCAAGGTTTCACCCTTGGTCATCAACGATGCCGACAGTTATGCGGCACAGCTTAAAAATGAGGGAGCGGTGATAGCCAGTTTTTCTGAGCGGCGTGCAGAGATCTTGCGCCAACTCAATGCCGCTGCCGCCAAAGAGCAACTTAAACCCATAGACGACGAGGCCTTGCTGGATGAAGTGACGGCTTTGGTTGAGCGTCCCAATGTCTTGCTTGGCCAATTTGAAGCGGTGTACTTAGAGGTGCCACAAGAATGCTTGATTTTGACCATGAAGGCCAATCAAAAGTATTTCCCCTTGTTGGATGCCCAAGGTAAATTGACCAACCGTTTCTTGATCGTATCCAACATCAGCCCGGACGATGCTAGCGCCGTCATAGGCGGTAATGAACGGGTGGTTCGCCCGCGTTTGGCCGATGCTAAATTTTTCTTCGATCAAGACCGCAAGAAAACCCTAGTCAGCCGTTTGGGCAGTTTAAATAAAGTGGTTTACCACAACAAACTGGGTTCGCAAGGTGAGCGTACCGCCAGGGTGAGCGCGATTGCTAAAGCCATCGCTATGCAGTTGGGTGGCAGCGATTTAGCCGCGCAAGCGGAGCAAGCCGCGCAATTGGCTAAAGCCGATTTAGTCACCGACATGGTGGGCGAATTTCCTGAGTTGCAGGGCATCATGGGGCGCTATTATGCGCAACACGAAGGCATAGCCGATGCCGTGGCTTTTGCCATAGAAGACCATTACAAGCCGCGTTTTGCTGGGGACAGTTTGCCACGCAATGCGGTTGGTATCGCCGTGGCTTTGGCCGATAAACTAGAAACCCTGGTGGGCTTATTTAGCATAGGGGAAAAACCCAGTGGTGATAAAGACCCGTTTGGTTTACGTCGCCATGCCTTGGGTGTGCTGCGCATGCTGATGGAAAATAACTTGCCACTTAATTTATCCGCATTGCTGAGCAGTGCGGCCAGCGGTTTTTCTGCGGTAAGCGAAGACGCGCGTCAGGCAGTCTCGGTGTTCTGTTTTGATCGCTTGGCTAACACGATGCAAGAGCAAGGTTACAGCGCACTGGAAGTGGAGGCAGTGCTCAGTCAACTGCCAGAACAAATTCATTTGATACCTAAACGTTTGGAAGCGGTTAAAGCCTTCTCTGCCTTGGCAGAGGCGCCAGCCTTGGCGGCGGCAAACAAACGGGTAAGCAATATACTGAAAAAAGTGGAAGCGGCAGTGCCTGCAGAAGTGAACGCTAACTTATTGCAGGAGCCTGCAGAAATAGCGCTAAACCAGGCCTTGCTAGCGGTGGTGTCAGAAGCCAATCGCTTGTTTGAGCTGGGTGATTACACGGCCTCATTGCAATCCTTAGCCGCCCTTAAAGCGCCAGTGGATGCCTTTTTTGATACGGTCATGGTCAACGCAGATGACCCGGCATTGAAAGCCAATCGTTTAGGTTTGCTGGCGCTGTTGCATCAAACCATGAACCGTGTTGCCGACTTGTCAAAATTAGCCAGTTAAGCCATACCGTCAAATGAAGTTAGTGATTTTAGATAGGGACGGGGTGATCAATCGTGATTCCGCCAATTTCATCAAAAGTCCTAACGAGTGGATCGCTTTACCCGGCAGTTTAGACGCGATCGCCTTGCTTAATCAATCCGGTTATAGGGTGGCGGTGGCCACCAATCAATCGGGGATCAGCCGTGGTTTGTTTGATATGGCGACCTTAAATAGCATACACGATAAAATGAACCGTGAATTGGCGGCGGTGGGTGGCCGTATCGATGCGGTGTTTTATTGCCCGCACGCGGCCGATGAGCATTGCCGTTGCCGCAAACCAGACGTGGGCATGGTGGAAGACATTGCCAAGCGCTTTGCCGTGGAATTGCACGGTGTGGCGGCAGTGGGCGATGCCTTAAGGGACTTGCAAGCGTATGCCGCGCAAGGTTGTCGGCCTATATTGGTCTTAACTGGCAAGGGTGAAGCCACCTTGGCTGCGTCCAAACTGTCGGCAGATCAGGCCTTGCCCGCCAACACCTGGGTGTGTGCTGATTTGGCCGAGGCGGCACAACGCATCATTGCCGCCGCGCATACAGGATAGCGGCATGCTTTTTCTACGCTCCAGTTTGTTTTTTATCGGCCAAGTCATTACCGCGCCTATCTTCACCCTAATTGCCGTGTTGGCCTGGCCGCTTAACCCGGTCTTGCGTAACCGACTTATTTCGGGCTGGGCCCGCAGCATGATTTGGTGGTTAAAAGTCAGTTGCAATATACGCCATGAAATTACCGGCATAGAGAACATCCCGGATACGCCTTGCATCATTTTGTCTAAGCACCAATCGACCTGGGAAACCTTTGCATTCCAAGCCATCTTTCCTACCCAAGTCTACGTGCTCAAGCGCGAGCTGTTGTGGATACCTATTTTTGGCTGGGGCTTGGCCATGACCTCGCCCATTGCCATTAACCGCGCCTCTGGGCGTGAAGCACTGAAGCAGTTGGTGAGCAAAGGTCAAGCCAGGTTGGCGCAAGGTTTATGGGTAGTCATTTTCCCAGAAGGCACGCGCATACGCCCTCAATTGCATGGCAAGTACCACATCGGTGGGGCTTGGCTAGCTTGCCATACGCAAACTCCAGTCTTGCCGGTGGCGCACAATGCAGGTAATTATTGGCCTAAGGGCTTCATCAAGAAACCCGGCGTCATTAAACTGCATATAGCCCAAGCAATAGACACAAAAAACCTAAAAGCCGATGCACTCAATCAACAAGTGGAAGCGTGGATAGAAGCTGAAATGCAGGTGTTAAACGCGGCATGACGCATGTCTTGACCTTAAGCTCGGGCGAGCAATTGCCCTACCAATTAGCTCACCGTCAGCGGCGTAGTGTGGGTTTGAAAATAACCGCAAGCGGTTTAGTGGTACACGCGCCTAAGCGTATCTCACTAAATGAGCTAGAAGCTATTCTGATAAAAAAATCCGATTGGATACTAAAAAAACTGGCGGCCTTAATGGCCAACCAAGTGCCTGCCATGCGTTGGCAACACGGCGAGCACCTGCTTTATTTAGGCAGCAGTATGCAACTGGTAATAGAGCATCATGCTCAGTCTAAAGCCGTGCATCACGAGCCTGGCATTTTGCAATTGGCCTTGCCTGATCCGCAGGATGCTAAGTTAGTGGCGCGTAAGGTGATGGTTTGGTACAAGAAACAAGCTTTGCAGGACTTTAGCCGCCGTTTGGAAATTTTCTCCAGTAAGCTGGGGGTCAATTTTGCTTCGCTGGCTTTGTCCAATGCCAGTTCACGCTGGGGAAGTTGCAACTCGAGAAAGCAGATACGTTTGAATTGGCGCTTATTGCAAGCGCCACCGCACATTATTAATTACGTGGTTTGCCACGAGTTAGCCCACTTAAAAGAAATGAATCACTCGGCTAAATTTTGGGCCACCGTGGCCAGTATTTGCCCAGACTACAAAGCGGCGGAAAAGGAATTGAAATCCTTATCGGCCACTTTGCATCGTATTTAGCGCTAACTTCTTGAATCTAAATCCTAGAATCTAAATTCTAGTATCTAAATACTAGAACGCTGGTTTTACTTTGGCGTTATTGTAATTAGTTACGCCGTCCAAAATTTCTTTTTTGGCCTGATCGATATCGCCCCAGCCGTTAATTTTGACCCATTTGCCTTTATCCAAATCTTTGTAATGCTCAAAGAAGTGGGCGATCATGTCTAAGCGCCAAGCCGACAAATCCTTATGGCTTTTAAGGTGGCCATACAAACCGCAGACTTTTTCAACCGGCACGGCCAACACTTTAGCGTCTAAGCCAGCTTCGTCTTCCATGAGCAATACACCTAAAGGGCGGCAACGCACCACCACACCAGGAATCAATGCCACTGGCGTCATGACCAATACATCCACTGGGTCGCCATCGTCCGCCAAGGTGTGTGGCACGTAGCCATAATTGGTCGGGTATTGCATGGCAGTGCCCATGAAACGGTCCACAAAAATGGCGCCACTGTCTTTATCTACTTCGTATTTGACGGGGTCACCTTGCATGGGAATTTCAATGATGACATTGAAATCATTGGGTACATCTTTACCGGTGGGTACTTGGTTTAACGACATGACTGAGTCCTAAATAATAAAAAAAAGAAATTTGCTTAAATTTTGAGGCTGCAATTATAGCAAGCGGCTAGAAGAAAATAATTGAAATGCAACAATTAAAATCATCACGCATGGCTGGCTTGGACTTGAATGCGGCAGCTATCTAGCAAGCTTTTTGGTATTAGCAATAAGGCCAAATAGACCAAAAGTGGGATGATAATCAGCTCATCCAATTGCCCGAGTATGGGTATGAAATCTGGAATAAGGTCGAACGGTAGCAACAAATAAGCCACCGCTAAACCTAGCAAACACTTGGCCAGCAAAGGAGTGCGCGGATGCTTTAATAGCAGGCGGTAAATTGCCAACTCCTGTTTCAGCTGCTGAGCGTAAGTTTTTAATTGCTTAATCACGCGCTAGGAATCAATCACTCTTGTTTTAAGGGATGGCCAGTCAGGCGCAAGAAGGCTTCCATGTATTTTTCACTGGTTTTCTCAGCCACGTCAGCAGGCAAAGCTGGGGCCGGTGCGGTTTTATTCCAGCCGCTGGCTTCTAACCAATCGCGCACAAACTGTTTGTCGTAACTGGGTGGATTTTTACCCACGGCGTAGCTGTCGGCAGGCCAAAAGCGTGAGGAGTCTGGGGTCAACACTTCGTCCATCACGTGCAGCACGCCTTGCTCGTCCAAGCCAAATTCAAACTTGGTGTCAGCAATAATAATGCCACGGCTAAGTGCGTAAGTAGCCGCCTCTTTGTACAAGGCTATGGCTACCTTGGCCACTTGCGCAGCTAAGTCTGCGCCTAGTAAATCTGCACATTGTTGTAGGCTGATGTTTTCATCGTGCTCGCCGACCGCTGCTTTGCTGGAGGGGGTGAAGATGGGCTCGGCTAACTTGGATGCTTCTTGCAAGCCGCTGGCTAAGGCGATGCCACAGACCGTGCCACGTGCTTGGTATTCTTTCCAGCCACTGCCTACCAGGTAACCGCGCACGATGGCTTCTATGGGTAAGGCTTTTAATTTTTTCACCACCACGGCACGCGAGCCTAATTGGGCCTGCTCAGCTGGATCGGTGACTACGCTTTTTGGGTCTATGCCGGTTAAGTGATTGGGGACGATGTGCTTGAGTTTTTCAAACCAAAAATTCGCCATTTGCGTCAACATGGCGCCTTTGTTGGCAATGCCAGTCGGTAAAATCACATCGAAGGCAGACAGTCGGTCTGTGCTGACCAATAGCATGGTGTGCGCATCGATTTCATAGATGTCACGCACTTTACCTTGGTGTATGCGTTTAAGGCTGGCTATGTGCGTTTGTAGTAAAGGCGTAGTCATGTGCGTGTTTCAAGCGTTAAGGAGTGGATTGCCTATTATAAAGGTCAAGCAAAGGCTAGCAAACCATTATCTGCTGGCTGGGATTTTTCTAGCCCAGATTCAGTTTAGCCCAGCCATGCTTATCCTAGTCCTGCTTAGCCTAGTGGGGTTTAGCCTGGCCAATGTTGACGATTTTTAAGGTGTTGGTGCCGCCTGGGCTGCCTATGGGTTCGCCAAAGGTGAGCAAGACTATGTCGCCTGGGTTAACCATTTTTTGTTGCAACAAAACCTGTTCCATTTCTTGCAATATTTCATCTTTATTCTTATTGCCCTGTTCGATGGGGAAAGGGTAGACGCCACGGTGTAAGGTCAGTTTGCGCCTAGCGAATTTGTCCGGTGACAGGGCGTAGATAGGCACTTCTGCATCGGCTCGGGATAACCAGCGTGCGGCATTGCCCGATTGGGTTAAGGCGGCGATGGCTTTAACTTTTAGGTGTTTGGCGGTGTAGATGGCCGCCGCGGCTATGGTTTCATCGGTTTTTGAAAACACCAGATCGGATTTTTCAGCATGCTCGAGTTTGATGTACTCTTTTTCCGCTTCCATTACCACGCGGTGCACGGCTTGCACGGTTTCCAGTGGGTATTGGCCGGCCGCGGTTTCAGCCGATAGCATGACTGCATCGGTGCCGTCCAACACGGCATTGGCCACATCGGACACTTCTGCCCGGGTGGGTATGGGGTTGCTGACCATGGATTCCATCATTTGTGTGGCCGTGATCACCAGTTTGTTCTGCGCACGCGCCATGCGTATCATACGTTTTTGTAAACCTGGCACGGCAGCATCGCCGACTTCCACGCCCAAATCGCCGCGGGCGACCATGATGGCATCCGAGGCTTCGATGATAGAGCTTAAATTGACGATGGCTTCAGCCCGTTCTATTTTGGCGATGATACTGGCGTGCCCGCCGGCTTTTTTCACTAAATCTCTTGCTAATTCAACGTCTGCGGCGGTCTTGGGAAAGGACATAGCAATGAAGTCGGCTTCCAATGCCACGGCTATTTTAATGTCTTCACGGTCTTTTTTAGTCAAGGCGTCGGCAGATAAACCACCGCCTTGGCGGTTGATGCCTTTATTGTTGCTTAGCACGCCACCATTTAAAACCAGGCAATGAATTTGGTTGCCTTTTACTCTGTCCACTTGCATGGTAATGCGGCCGTCGTCCAAGAGTAAGACTACCCCCTCGGCCACTTCTTGTGGCAAGGTTTTGTAATCTAGGCCTACCTGGTATTGGTTGCCTAACTCACAATCGGCGTCCAAGATAAATACATCGCCAGTTTTTAAAGTGACCTTGCCTAATTCAAATTTGCCTATGCGTATTTTTGGGCCCTGCAAATCGCACAGCACGCCTATTGGGCGGTTGAGTTTTGCAGCTATGGCTCGCACCATGGCGGCGCGATTGATGTGTTCTTCAGCGCTGCCATGGGAGAAGTTCAGTCTGACCACGTTCACGCCCGCCGTGATCATGCGTGCCAGCATTTCTTCGCTGTTGGATGAGGGGCCTAAAGTGGCCACAATTTTTGTTTTGCGTAAGGTCAAGCGTTTAGCCTTTTCAACATAAAATCTGCTTAATTCAAATAAAAATGGGGCGACTCGCCCCATTTAAGTTACTGCGCTTTATAGGTCTAGTGTTCTTAGTGCCAAGTATTAAAGTGCAGCACGCTGTTCTAGTATGGCAACAGCAGGCAGGGTTTTGCCTTCTAGAAACTCTAAAAATGCACCGCCGGCCGTGGAGATGTAATCAATCTTATCTTCTATGCCGTATTTCTGTATGGCCGCTATGGTGTCGCCACCGCCAGCCAGCGTAAAGGCCTGCGTGTTGGCTATGGCCATAGCGATGGTTTTTGTACCTGCGCCAAATTGGTCAAATTCAAACACCCCGACTGGGCCATTCCAAACGACAGTGCCGGCATTTTTAATGATCTCTGCTATTTGACTAGCAGTTTTCGAGCCAATATCAAAAATCATGTCGTCTTTTGCTACCTGATCGGCGTCTTTCTTAATGGCAGGCTCATCGGCGGCGAATTTTTTACCGCACACCACATCGACGGCGACAGGTATGCTCGCTCCTCTTTGGCTCATTTTGTCCATTAAGGTGCGCGCTACTGGCACCAAATCATCTTCACACAATGAAGCGCCTACTTCATGGCCAGCTGCCCTTAAAAAGGTATTGGCTATGCCGCCACCAACCACCATTTGGTCTACTTTTTCAGACAAGCTTTCCAATACCGTTAGTTGGGTCGACACCTTGCTGCCGCCTACAATGGCCACCATGGGACGCGCAGGATTGAGTAAGGCTTTGCTTAAGGCATCCAATTCGTTCACTAGCAAGATGCCGGCTGCAGCTACCGGTGCAAACTTAGCCACGCCGTGGGTGGAGGCTTCAGCCCTATGCGCCGTGCCAAAGGCATCCATCACAAATACATCACACAGTTTGGCGTATTTTTGTGACAAATCATCGTTGTTTTTCTTCTCGCCTACATTAAAACGGCAGTTTTCCAACACCACCAACTCACCAGCAGCAACTTGAAAATCTGCGTCCAGCCAGTTTTTAATCAAGCGCACGGGTTTGTTCAGCTTCTTGGCAATGACATCCACTACCGGTTGCAAGGAATTTTCGGCAGAATAAACGCCTTCTTCAGGCCGACCAAGGTGCGAGGTCACCATGACTTTAGCGCCGGCATTTAAGGCATGCTCTATGGTGGCCATGGACGCAGTAATGCGCGCATCCGAGGTCACCTTGCCATCGCTGACCGGTACATTCAAGTCCGCACGTATCAAGACACGTTTGCCTTGCAAATCCAAATCGGTCATTTTAATAACAGCCATGTCTTTTCCTTTTAATGTATCTTAATCATCTACTTAAGCAATGTGGCGAACCAAACGCATCAGATTGCAGGTGTAGCCGTACTCATTGTCATACCAGGCCACGACCTTAACAAAGGTAGAATCCAGTGACATGCCGGCTTCGGCATCAAACACGGATGGGCAGGTTTCACCGCGGAAATCGGTGGATACCACTTTGTCGCTAGTGTAACCAAGCACGCCTTTGAGTTCGCCTTCAGAGGCGGTCTTCATGGCGCGGCAGATGTCTTCGTAACTGGCTTCTTTAATCAATTCGCAGGTTAAATCCACCACTGATACATCGGAAGTGGGCACGCGGAAGGCCATGCCAGTGAGTTTTTTGTTTAAGCTGGGGATGACCTTGCCCACGGCTTTTGCAGCGCCGGTGCTGGATGGAATGATGTTCTCTAAAATACCACGGCCACCACGCCAATCTTTATTGGATGGGCCGTCCACGGTTTTTTGCGAGGCAGTAGCGGCATGCACGGTGGTCATTAATCCGCGTTTAATGCCAAACGCATCGTTCAATACTTTGGCTACCGGGGCTAAGCCGTTGGTGGTGCATGATGCCGCAGAAACGATGGCTTCGCCTTGGTAAGTTTGGTGGTTGACGCCGTAAACAAACATCGGCGTATCGTCTTTGCCAGGCGCCGATTGCACGACTTTTTTCGCGCCGGCATCTAGGTGTTTTTGGCAAGTTTCTTTGGTTAAGAAGAAGCCCGTACATTCAATCACGATGTCGGCTTGCACTTCATTCCATTTTAAATTGGCAGGGTCTTTTTCTGCAGTCAAACGTATGGTTTTGCCGTTCACCACCAAGTTGTTGCCGCTGACCGCCACTTCGCCTTTGAAGCGACCATGGACGGAGTCGTGTTTAAGCATATAGGCTAGGTAGTCTGGTTCGAGTAAGTCGTTGATGGCGACCACTTCAATGTCAGTAAAATCTTTAACCGCGGCGCGAAACACCATGCGACCGATGCGACCGAAACCATTAATTGCTACGCGAATTGCCATGATCATTCCTATCGTTATTTCAGAGTGTGGGCCTGGCTAATACCAAGGTATTAAAGCTGAGCCCTTAATAAAAGAATAGGGCACCCCGTTGGAGGTGCCCTACAACTAAGCCGCTAATTAATTGACGGCATCTAAGTTTAGTGTTTAAACATTAGTTAAGCGTTTTAACATTACAGTACTGATTTAACAGTCGCTACAACGTTTTCAACGGTAAAGCCAAAGTGTTTCAACAATACGCCACCTGGTGCTGATTCACCAAAAGTATCGATACCGACTACAGCACCTTCTAAACCTACGTATTTGCGCCAGAAGTCAGTTACACCGGCTTCAACCGCAACGCGTTTTACGCCTGGGGTTAACACGCTGTCTTTGTAGGCTTTATCTTGACGGTCAAATACATTGGTTGATGGCATAGAAACCACACGCACTTTCGTGCCAGCAGCATTCAATTCTGCTGCCGCTTTAACGGCCAATTCCAATTCTGAACCGTTGGCGATAATGATCACATCGGCTTTACCCGCTACGTCTGACAAGACATAAGCACCTTTACGCATTAAATCAAACTGCGCTGCTTCGTGTTTCATGCCAGGCACGTTTTGACGGCTTAATACCAAGCTGCTTGGACCATTTTTGCGTTCAACTGCAGCTACCCAAGCCACGGCAGTTTCGGTTGAGCTACCTGGACGCCATACGTCCATGTTAGGAATCAAGCGTAAACCGGCTGTGTTTTCGATAGGTTGATGGGTAGGACCATCTTCGCCTTGACCGATAGAGTCGTGGGTTAATACTGCGATAGAGCGTTGTTTCATCAATGCCGCCATGCGCAAGGCAGATTTAGCATAGTCAGAGAACATGTGGAAAGTACCGCCGAATGGAACAACACCGCCGTGTAAGGCCATACCGTTCATGATGGCAAACATACCAAATTCACGTACGCCGTAGGAAATGTAGTTACCTGGTTTCTTAGCATCCACGTGCACAAAGCTGCCGCATGAAGTTAAGTTGGAACCGGTTAAGTCGGCTGAACCACCCAAGAATTCAGGCAGTAATGGGGCTAGCGCGCCGATCACGTTTTGTGATGCTTTACGGGTAGCAACGGTTTCTGCTTTTTCGTTGGTAGCGGCGATGATGGCATCGGTCGCTGATTTCCAGTTAGCTGGCAATGTGCCAGACATACGGCGTGAGAATTCTGCCGCTTCTGCTGGGAAGGCTGCTTTGTAAGCAGCAAATTTGCTGTTCCATGCGGCTTCTGCAGCTGCACCTTTGGCTGTAGCATCCCAACCGGCGTATACATCCGCTGGAATCACAAATGGCTCATGTGGCCAGCCGATGTTGGCGCGCGTAGCAGCCACTTCGTCTAAACCTAATGCTGAACCGTGGCAATCGTGAGAACCGCATTTGTTGGGTGAACCCATACCGATGACTGTTTTACAGCAAATCAATGACGGTTTGTCAGTCACTTTTTTAGCTGCGTCTATGGCTTTACCAATAGCGGCAACATCGTGGCCGTCTACGGATTGCACATGCCAGCCGTAAGATTCAAAGCGTTTAGCTGTATCGTCTGTGTACCAGCCTTCAATGTGGCCATCGATAGAAATGCCGTTGTCGTCCCAGAATGCAGTTAGTTTACCTAAACCCCAAGTGCCGGCTAAAGCACAAGCTTCGTGTGAAACGCCTTCCATCATGCAACCGTCACCTAAAAATACATAGGTTTGGTGGTCAACAATGTCGTGGCCTGGTTTATTGAATTGGTTGGCTAATAGTTTTTCTGCCATGGCAAAACCCACGCCATTGGCAATACCTTGGCCTAATGGGCCGGTAGTAGTTTCAACGCCTGGCGCGTAACCGTATTCTGGGTGGCCTGCGCATTTTGAATGCAATTGGCGGAAAGTTTTTAACTCATCCATAGGCAATGCGTAACCGGTCAGGTGTAGCAATGAATAGATCAACATAGAGCCGTGGCCATTAGAAAGAACAAAGCGATCACGGTTTGCCCATTCAGGATTTTTTGGGTTATGGCTTAAATGGTTATTCCATAGTTCTTCAGCAATTTCTGCCATGCCCATAGGCGCGCCTGGGTGACCAGAGTTCGCTTTTTGTACCGCATCCATAGATAACGCACGGATGGCGTTGGCTAGGTCTTTACGTGTTGCCATAAATTTCTCCCTAATGATTATGCTTGCGGCTTTACGCGCCGTGTTTACCTTAAGGCCATGGTATGGCTAGTCTTAAGTCACACAGAAAATCCAGTAAAACCTTGAATGAATTCTTCAAAAAGTCAGTTTTTACGACTGGCTTCTTGCAAAAGTTAAATTATTGCTTAATTACCCTATTTCGGCAAGGGCTTAGGGCTAGGATGCGGCAAGAAAATAGCCGTAATGGCTAAATCTTTGGGGAGGTCTTTTACAGTATGCCGAGTTTAATTTTAATGACGTATTTTGCGATGTAGCCGACCATGCCAAACGTCAGGCCAAGAAACAAGGCAAAGGTGCCAAATTTGCCGGCTTTCGATTCCCATGCCAAATGGCCGACGATGAACACCATCAGCAGCATCAGTCCACCTACGCCATAGGTCATGCCTAATTCAGTGATTTGTGCTTCGCTTAGGCCAAAAATGGTACCTGACATGCTCATTTTCCTTAAGGTTGGGTGGCTAGTAGCTAATTAAGGCCACGATTTGTTGTTGCGCAAATTCCATGGGCTTGCGTTTGAAGCCGCTTTTGGCAAATTGTTGCCAGCGCCCCATGACGTAGCAAAGCATTAAATTGGCTTGGGCTTCGGCATCGGTTTTGTGGCCAGTTTGTGTTTCAGTGATACGCAAGCTTTGTTTGAGGGTCACTTCTATTCTATCGTTCAGCTGATTGATGCGCGTCTGCAATTTTTCGTCTTCGTTAACCAATGCGTCGCCGATTAACACGCGGGTCATGCCAGGGTTTTTTTCAGCAAACAGCAAAAGCATGGATAGGATACGCTGCAGTTGCTTTTGCCCATCGGTTTCTTCTGAGCTGATTTTGTTGATTAGGCCGAAGACCGTCTCTTCTATAAAGACAATTAAGCCTTCGAACATTTGTGCTTTATTGGCAAAGTGACGGTATAAAGCGGCTTCGCTGACATCCAACTTGGCGGCCAATGAAGCTGTGGTGATTTTTTCGCGCTTAGGCGACTCCAGCATTTTGGCTAGGGTTTCTAGAATTTGTTGTTTGCGTTCACCGGCCATAACACTCTCCCTTGGTGGTTTGTTTTACGTTTATTGTTGCCATTATAACCGAATGTGAGTGAGTGCTAACACATGGTTAATGCGGTAGTCGACAAAGCTGGGCATGTGCAGTTTTTTGCTGAGCAATACGGTTTTCATGCCCAATCTTTTGGCGGTCATGAGCGCGGCTGCGTTGTCTTCTAATAAGACGCAATCGCTGGCTTTTACCCTTAAGGTGCTAAGTAGCAATCGAAAGCCACGCAAGGATGGTTTGGCGTGAAATTTAGTGGATTCCACACTGAACACCAGTTCAAAACAATCGCTGATACCCAATAAGTCCAGTACCCTCAGGGCGTAATCCCTGGGGGCATTGGTGAACACCAGTTTGCGTCCAGCCAAACTATCAATCAGGTGGCGTAGGCGTTTAACCGCAATCACGCGCTCGGCTAAATCGTCAAATTGGTGGGTGACTTTTAAGAAATGTTGCGGGTCAGTTTGATGGTGGCGCATAAGGCCCTTGAGCGTAGCCCCGTACACGCGCCAATAATGTTTGCGCAGCGCATGCGCGGCATCCTCATTTAGGGCGAGCGTGTCTTTGATGTAGTTGGTCATGGCCTGATTCATGACCGGGAAAATGTGCGCACTGGCATTATGCAAGGTGTCGTCTAGATCAAAAATCCAGACTTTGGGCGCACGGCTTCTGGCCAATTTACTTGGCCTTAATCAGCGTACCCACACCTTCGTCGGTCAACACTTCCAGCAGCAAGGCGTGTTCCACCCGGCCATCGATAATGTGCACGGTTTTTACCCCGCTGCGCGCCGCATCTAAGGCCGAGCCTATCTTAGGCAGCATGCCACCTGATAAGGTGCCATCGGCCACCAAGTCATCGATTTGTTTAGGCGTGAGGCCAGTCAGCAACTCGCCATTTTTATCCAGCACACCGGGTGTGTTGGTGAGCATGATGAGTTTTTCTGCACCCAAAATCTCGGCCAATTTGCCGGCCACAACGTCCGCATTAATGTTGTAGGATTCGCCGTCTTTGCCAACGCCTATCGGCGCTACCACCGGAATAAAATCACCGCTATCCAAGAAATTAATGATGCTGGGGTCGATGGCGCTGATTTCGCCAACTTGGCCCACGTCTATCATTTTCTTGGGGTCGCTTAAATCTTCCATAAGCAGTTTGTGCGCATGGATGAAGTTGCCGTCCTGGCCGGTTAAGCCCACGGCCTTGCCGCCGTGACGATTGATCAGGTTAACGATCTCTTTGTTAACCTGCCCACCCAACACCATTTCCACCACGCTCATGGTTTCTGCATCGGTCACCCGCATGCCTTGAATGAACTCGCCTTTTTTGCCCAACTTATCCAGCATGTCATTGATTTGTGGCCCACCGCCGTGCACTACCACGGGGTTCATGCCGACCAATTTTAATAACACCACGTCTTGGGCGAAGCACTCTTTTAAATGCTCGTCTGTCATGGCATTGCCGCCGTATTTTATGACGATGGTTTTATCAAAGAAACGTTTGATGTAAGGCAGCGCCTCAGCCAAGGTGCGTGCTTTTTTTGCGGCAGTGGTTTGGTTTATCATAAAAATTCCATCGGCTTTTATTTTGGTCAATTTAAGGTTGCCCCATTGTAACTAAAATTTCCTACAGCGTTTTGCTAAAAACCTTAGAATTGCGCTGGAAATTGTAAAGTTTTTGTTTTTCCGCGGGCAACTTGTCCACGCTTTGTTCGGTGAAGCCGCGTTCTAGAAACCAATGCTCGGTGCGTGTGGTTAAGCAAAACAAACGCTTGAACCCTAGCGTTTTGGCCACCTGGGCACAGTAATAAAACAGCTTATCGCCACGCCCGGCGCCGCGGTAGGCGGGGTCTATGGCCAAGCAGGCAAATTCTGCGCTGTGCTCGGCTCTGAATGGGTAAAGTGCGGCGCAGCCGATGACCCGGTTATCGTGTTCCATCACATAAAAATGCTCGATTTCCATTTCTATGCGTTCGCGACCGCGGCGGACTAAAAAGCCCTCGGCTTCCAAGGGTTCGATCAGTTTAAGTATGCCGCCAACATCATCAATGTTGGCTTGGCGCATGCTCTCAAGGCTAAGCTCGGTGACCATGGTGCCTATGCCATCCACGGTAAACAGCTCCTGAATAATGGCCCCGTCTATGTGCCTGGAAATAAGGTGGGTACGAGCGACCCCGTGTCCGCAAGCCCTAACGGCTGCAGGCAAGTAGTAGTTCACGTCTTCCGAGACATTGATGGCTTGCTCGTTTTCTTGCACGCGGGTTTGTATGTTTTTGAGTAAATTGCCGGCTTTTTCTGCGGTCATTTCACGCAGCAATTCGCCACGTAAATTGTGTACGCCCGCTGAATCCATTAAGAAAATTAACTTATCGGCATCCAAGGCGATGGCGGCGCTTACCGCGACGTCTTCCAAGCTGAGGTTAAAGGCTTCGCCGGTGGGGGAGTAACCCAATGGCGACAGCAGCACTAATTCGCCGTCGTCTAGACGTTTTTGTATGGCAAACGCATCGATGCGGCGAACTTCACCGGTGTGTTGCAAATCCACCCCATTGCGCACACCGCTGGGTTTGGCAGTGACGAAATTGCCACTGGCTACGCGTATGTCGGCGCCGGCCATGGGTGAATTGACCAAGCCCATGGACAATAAGGCTTCAATTTCGACCCGTATGGCGCCGTTGGCTTCTTTTACCGCTTCCATGGCTTCATCATCGGTGACCCGTAAGCCATCAACAAAGTTAGGGGTGAGTTTGTCGCGTTTTAAGCGCCGCTCTATTTGCGGCCTAGCGCCGTGCACTAATACCAAGCGCACTTCTAAGCTGGCGAGTAAGTTGAGGTCGTGAGACAGGGCAACAAATTGTTTTTCATCCACCACTTCACCGCCAAAGGCAATGACAAAAGTGCGGCCGCCAAAGGCGTGAATGTAGGGTGTGGCCGAGCGAAACCATTGTACAAAGTCCTTGGCATGAGGTTGCTGATTGGGCTTATTGGCCGTGCGGTTGTCTGATGCAGTCAAGGCATTAAGCGGGATCTCGCTGTGTGCATACAAGTAGGCTGGGGTGCAGTCTAAAGCGCTGGCGACTTTGCGCAATAAGGTTTCATTGATGCCCAATTCGCCACGCTCTATACGGGATAAATTGCCTGCGTCGGCAGCCACTTGGCTGGCCAAGGTTTGCAGGGTCATGCGCAGTGCTTTGCGTCGGTTACGAATTGCGTGGGCTAGTGACATCTTGCCGCCTTTAATGTAATTTTTACAAAATAATAAAATTAATTTGTAAAAAAAGCAAGTCTAACCCTAAAAATCTCCCCAAAGGCTTTGCATGACTGTAATGGCCGTCAGCGCGGCCGTTTCCGTGCGCAGTATGCGTGGCCCCAATACCACGGATTTAAAGCCGTGTTGGCTGGCCAGTTGAATTTCTGCTTCCGTCAAGCCGCCTTCTGCGCCAATTAACAATGCGATGGACGCATGGTTCAGGCTTAAGTCGTCTAAACGTGTTGCGCCAACTGGGTTTAGCAATATGCGTGTGCTAGCCGTGGCGGCTTCTTTGGCTAGCCATTGGTTTAAGCTTAGTGGCGCTAAAACGGCCGGTATGGTCGCGCGTCCGCATTGCTCGCAGGCCGAGTGCACGATGTTTTGCCAATGCGCTAGGCGTTTTTCTGCGCGTTCGGCACTGAGTTTAACGACGCTGCGTTCGGTAGCCAGTGGTTGTATGTTAGTGACGCCTAGTTCCGTGGCTTTTTGTATGGTGTAGTCCATGCGTGTGCCGCTGGATATGCCTTGCAATAAGGTGATTTGTAAGGGCGATTCATTGCTGTTTAGGGTTTTTAATTTGATCTCTGCCGTGGCCGCCGTTTTGCTGGTGCTGCTTAATACGCATTGGTAATCATGGCCATCGCCATTGAATAGGTCGAGGCTGTCGCCCGGTTGCAAGCGCAATGCCCGGGTGGCATGGGCACTGGCATTGTCCGATAAAGTAACGATGTCACCGAGGCGCATAGGGTGGGGGTGATAAAAACGGGGCTTAGCCATGTGTCAGCAAATTAAAGTGATAAAATTTGATTATAAAACCATTTGGAGTAAGGCATGGCAAGTATCAATCCACCGGTGTGTGATTTCGGTTGGCAGGCAGCGGATTTTAAATTAATGAACGTCGATGGGCGTGATTTAAGCCTGGCGCAAGCGATGGGAGAAAAAGGCCTGTTGCTCATGTTTATTTGCAACCACTGCCCTTATGTAAAAGCCATATTGCCGCGCTTAATAGCCGATTGCCGTGCGTTGCAAAAAAAAGGCATCCATAGCGTGGCCATCATGTCCAATGATCCGCGGGTTTACCCAGAAGACAGTTTTGAGCAGATGCAAAAAATAGCGGCAGACTTGGATTTCCCCTTTGCGTATTTGCTGGACAGCAGTCAGCAGGTGGCTAAAGCCTATGGCGCAGTGTGCACGCCGGATTTTTTTGGCTTTAACCGTCAGGGGCAGTTGCAATACCGAGGACGCTTTGATGAAAGTCGTAAAGAAACGGCCAGCCACAGTAGCCGTGATTTATTTCATGCCATGTGCCAAATTGCCGACACGGGCGTGGGGCCGGCCGAGCAAATTGCCAGCATAGGCTGCAGCATTAAGTGGCTAGAATAATCGAGTGGCATAAATGACCGAACAAAAAAAATTAAAATGGGGCATATTGGGCGCGGCTCGTGTCAATGAGCGCTTGCTGCCAGCCATCATGAGCGCTAGCAATGCGGAATTGGTGGCGATAGCCAGCCGTCGGCCTGGGGCAGCAAAAGCCACCCTAGAAAAATACGCGCTGGGCGATAGCGCAGCAGTGCGTTGTTATGACGACCTGGCGGATTTGATTGCAGACCCGAATGTGCAAGCCATTTATTGTCCCATGGCCAATGAAGAGCATGCCAAATGGGCGATGTTGGCCATGGCCGCAGGTAAGCATTGTTTGGTAGAAAAACCCATGGCCACTAAGTTGGAAGACATCGACGCCATGGTTGTGGCGGCCGAGCGCCAGCAAGTGAAGTTGATGGAAGGGTTTATGTACCGCTTCCACCCGCAGCACGCTCGCATACAAGCGCTGCTGGACCAAGGTCTGATAGGCGACGTGTTGTCGGCCCGTGCGTCTTTTTCATTTTTGATGCAGCCGGCTCGACTGTACCGGGTTAACCGCAGCATGGCGGATGGCGGCGGTGCCCTGTGGGACATAGGGCCGTATGCGATGCACGCATTGCGCTGGTGTTTTGCTAGCCATGGCCAGCCGGCTCAGCCATTGACGGCCTTAGCTCAGGCTAAGTTGAATGATTACGGGGCAGACACGGTGTGCAGTGGTGTATTGGATTTTGGCTTGGATGCGCACGGCCGCGCTCGATTTGGCCATTTTGACATCAGTTTTGAGCGTAGCCGTAAATCCGAATACGAAATCATAGGCAGCAAAGGCTGGCTCAAGTGCCACGCGGCCTGGGTGTTTGAAAAAGACGAGGCCGTAATCAGTTGGGGTTTAGACGATGGCAGCAGTGGTCAGGAACGCTTGGCCCCAAGCAACCACTTTACTTTAGAAATAAGCCATTTTAGCGATTGTGTGCTGAACAATAAGCCGCCCTTATTAAGCACGCAGGATGCTAAGCAAAATGCGCAGACTGCTTTGGCGGTAATGCGCAGCGTGACTAGCGCTGCTAGAGTTGATGTTTAGCTTGGCTTATTGGGGCACGCGGATGCAATTTTTCATGCGCGCAAGAATGGTCTGGCCGGCAAATAAGGTATAATCCGCGCTTAATTTATTGATGTGACAGGTGAATTGATGCCTATTTATGATTACCAATGTGCCAGTTGCGGTCACAAAGACGAAGTGATGCGCAAAATGAGCGAGGTGAGCACTGAAGTTTGCCCAGTTTGTGGTGCTAATGCATTTAGCAAGCAGTTGTCTGCCCCCAGTTTTCAATTAAACGGCAGCGGTTGGTACGCGACCGACTTTAAAAATGGCAACGCGACTGGCAAAAAGGACGGCGGTACGGAAAAAAAGCCTGAAGCGGCGGCGCCCGCAGCCCCCTGTGCCACAGGCTGCGCTTGCCATTAGGCCAACTTTAGTGAAAGACAGCTAGCACACATGAAAAAATACTTTATAACCGGTTTGCTCGTATTGGTGCCCTTGTTCATCACGGTTTGGGTGATCTCAGGCTTGGTCGGCATGATGGATCAAAGCTTGTTGCTGTTGCCGGAAACATGGCGGCCAAAAGCGCAGTTGGGGCTAGAAATCCCTGGCATGGGCGCACTGCTGACCTTGTTGATTATTTTTGTCACCGGCTTGATAGCCACGAATTTTTTTGGCAAACGCTTGATCTTGGTCTGGGAAGCTTTATTGGCCCGTGTGCCGGTGGTGAAATCCATCTACGCTAGCGTGAAGCAAGTTTCGGACACGCTTTTTTCTGATTCAGGCAATGCCTTCAGGCAAGCGGTGTTGGTCCAGTTTCCAAGGCCAGGGGTGTGGACCATTGCTTTTGTAACCGGCAAACCCGGTGGCGATGTGGCTAACCATTTGGCTGGCGACTATGTCAGCGTGTATGTGCCGACCACCCCTAACCCGACCGGCGGTTATTTTTTGATGTTGCCGCGTGCCGATCTGGTGGATTTAGACATGAGCGTGGATGAGGCGCTGAAATACATTATTTCCATGGGCGTGGTTGCCCCGCTCACAAAATAGATTGCCAAACGGCTGAGCTAAAGTTAACCACTTTTTAATTTTTAACTGACTTTTTTAAACAAGACTTTATTTATGATGCGTACCCATTACTGCGGCCATTTAAACCGCCAACACATAGGCCAAACCGTTACTTTATGCGGTTGGGCACACCGTCGCCGTGACCACGGTGGCGTGATTTTTATCGATTTGCGCGACCGTGAAGGCTTGGCACAAATTGTGGTGAATCCAGACGCAAAAGCGGCGTTTGCGGTGGCGGAAAGTGTGCGTAGTGAATACGTATTAAAAGTCGTGTGTGAAGTGCGTGCGCGTCCAGAAGGGGCGACGAACGCCAACTTGGCCACCGGCGAAGTGGAAATGATCGCTACTGAAATCGAGGTGCTTAACGCATCGCTCACACCACCGTTTATGTTGGACGATGAGAATTTGACTGAAGCCGTGCGTCTTGAGCACCGCTACATTGATTTACGTCGCCCAGCCATGCAAAAGAACATGATGTTGCGTTACCGCGTGGCTAAAACCTTGCGCGATTACCTGGACGTTAATGGCTTCATTGAAGTGGAAACGCCAATGTTGACGCGATCCACACCAGAAGGTGCGCGTGATTACTTGGTGCCTAGCCGTGTGCATGACGGCCAGTTTTTTGCTTTGCCGCAGTCCCCGCAGTTATTTAAGCAACTGTTGATGGTGTCCGGTTTTGACCGTTATTTCCAAATTACCAAATGTTTCCGTGATGAAGATTTGCGTGCCGACCGTCAGCCTGAATTTACCCAAGTCGATATCGAAACCTCGTTCATGACAGAAAATGAAATCATGGACACCGTTGAGGAAATGATTAGGCAAATGCTGAAAAAAGTACAAAACGTCGATTTGCCAGCCAGCTTCCCACGCATGTCTTTCCATGAGGCTATGACGCGTTATGGTTCCGATAAGCCAGATATGCGCGTGACCTTGGAAATCACTGAGTTGTCTGATGTCATGAAAGACGTCGATTTCAAAGTGTTTGCCGGTGCAGCCAATATGGACGGTGGCCGTGTGGCTGCCTTGCGTGTGCCTAACGGTGGCGCCATGGCGCGTAGTGAAATTGATGCTTACACCGAGTTTGTAAAAATTTACGGTGCAAAAGGCTTGGCTTACATCAAGATTAACGATGTAACGAAATTAAACGAAGAAGGTTTGCAAAGCCCTATCGTTAAAAACATCCATGTTAAAGCCTTGCAAGCGATGGTGGAGCGCACCGGTGCACAAAATGGTGACATCGTGTTTTTTGGCGCAGATAAAGCCAAAATAGTGAATGAGGCCTTGGGTGCTTTGCGTCTAAAAGTGGGCCACGATAAAGGCCACGTGGATGGCCGTGCTTGGGCGCCATTGTGGGTAGTGGATTTCCCCATGTTTGAACACGACGAAGAAAATAACCGTTGGGCCGCATTGCACCATCCGTTTACGGCACCTAAAGATGGCCACGAAGATTTGCTGGTATCCAATCCGGGTGCGGCGCTGTCTAAAGCCTACGACATGGTGTTAAACGGTTGGGAAGTCGGCGGTGGTTCGGTGCGTATACACAAGCAAGACGTGCAATCCAAAGTGTTTGATGCCCTAAAAATAAGCAAAGAAGAGGCGCAAGAGAAGTTCGGCTTCTTGCTCGATGCCTTGCAATACGGTGCTCCGCCGCACGGTGGCTTGGCCTTTGGTTTAGACCGTTTGGTGACCTTGATGGCGGGTGCGGAATCCATCCGTGACGTGATTGCTTTCCCTAAAACGCAGCGAGCACAATGTTTAATGACCAACGCACCGAATGTGGTGGATGAAAAACAATTGCGTGAATTGCACATCCGTTTGCGCACGCAAACACCAGCAGCCTAAGGCAGCCTGGTCAGCTTAGTCATCAGCATGCCGGTCACCGAAATAAATCACTTTAATTTACGCACGCCTTACGAGACGATGCTGAAATTAAAAGATTTTTACTGCGATGTGGTGGGCTTAAAAGTAGGGCCGCGGCTAGGGTTCAGTAGCCGTGGTTTTTGGTTATACATAGGCGATAACGACGTCTTGCATCTGGCCGAGTACCGCGGTGATGGCGAACCGTTAACGCATGTCTTGACTAGTGTGGACCATTTCTCTTTTACCTGCACCGATATGCCGGCCATGGAAGCCCATCTGAAAGCTTGCAAGGTCGATTACACGGTGCGTGATTTACCGGTGTTAAAGGTCAAGCAAATTAACTTTAAAGACCCGGTGGGTAATGGCATAGAATTATTTTTTCATACCGCTTAAGGTTAGCCTGCAATGAATTTTATAAAAAATAGTAAGTCACAGGCTTAAGTAAATACGCGGCATTTTCCACCCTTTTGGAGGCGATTAAAATGAAAGTACTAAGCACAAATAAGCTAATAAAAGCAGGCTTGGCGGCAATGCTGTCGCTGTCGTTGCTTGCTCCAGCCCATGCTGAGCCGGATACAAAATTATGGCCCATCATGAAAGAAGCCTTCTTTGCTAAACGCGATATGCAAGAAGCCGATTTTATTAAAATTGATGCGCCGCGCCGCGCCGAAAGCGGTGCGCAAGTGCCGGTGACCTACAGCATAGACAATGCCGCCGCTAAAGGGGTGGTGATTACCAAGCTGTATGCCTTTGTCGATGCCAATCCTATCCCCTTAACCGCGACCTACCATTTAAGCCCGGCTTTGGGTAATTTTCAATTGGCTACCCGCATTCGCTTTGAGACCGATGCCTTTGTTCGTTTGGTTGGCGAAACAGCCGATGGTAAATTGTACTTAGCCTCACGCGAAATACGCGCCGCGGGCGGTTGTGGTGGCACGGTGGATGGCGATGAGGCCAGCATACGCGCCAGTGCCGGTAAAATAAAATTCAAAGTGGATCAACCAGTCACACTGAATAGCCCAACGGCCATCACCTTTAATATCAAACACCCCATGCGTACCGGCTTGCAACGGGATTTAGTTTCACAAGGCTTTGTGCCGGCGTTTTATATCAATAAAGTGGCGATTGCTTACAATGCGGTGCCACTCTTGACCATCGATGTCGGCGTGGGCACCTCAGAAGACCCCTACTTTAAATTTAATTTTGTGCCGGCTGCTTTGGGTAAATTGGAAGTGGTGGCCCAAGATAATGAAGGAAAAAGCTTTGTTCAGCAGATCGATGTGAGCCATTGATTGCAGTATAGTGTTGTCTAAGGCCTCCACCAGGGGGCCTTTTTTATTATAAATTTAGTGGGCTGAAATGATAAAATAGGCGCAGTAAAATTAGTTGAATAATGAGGATGCGCAGCATGAAAAGTTACCGTAAAGAACTGTGGTTTAATCCCCCTACCCGTGTGGCCTTTATTCGCATTACCGAACAAGTGAACGAGTGCTTGCGTGAAAGCGGCGTGCGCGAGGGCTTGGTGCTGATTAATGCCATGCACATTACCGCTAGCGTCTTCATTAACGATGATGAACGCGGTTTGCATAACGATTACACGCAGTGGTTGGAAAAGTTGGCCCCACATGAGCCGGTCAGTGGTTATCGGCATAACGACACCGGTGAAGACAATGCCGATGCCCACATGAAACGTCAATTAATGGGCCGTGAAGTGGTGGTGGCGATCACCGAAGGGCGCTTGGATTTTGGGCCATGGGAACAGATCTTTTACGGTGAGTTTGATGGCAGACGCAAGAAACGCGTGTTGGTTAAAATTATTGGCGATTAGGTCACTTTTATGTCTTGAGCCATGCTCGGCATAAATGAGTTCATCCTTCGACAAGCTCAGGACGAACGGGTATTTCGTCATTTTTAAGTCTCAAATGACTTGGCTTGAAATTCGTGAAGGACGAACGGGCATTTCTTTCTGTTCTAATGCTCAATAAAACTCGCAGAAGGACGAACGTGACTAAAAGAAATTATGTAATGAGCGTGAGCTTGGATAGTTGTTCGGCCAGCTCAAGAAGGGGTGTTTGGAAAATGCGAAAACTATTAATTTCCGTTCGTCCTGAGCTTGTCGAAGGATGAGCGACGAGATAATCTAAATTATGTTTTGGGTTTATATTTTGAGGTGTGCCGATGGTTCTTATTACACAGGGCATACGGATAATATAGAGCGTCGTTTAGCCAGCCATCAATCAGGTGAAATGCCTGGCTATACAAGTACACGATTGCCAGTAGAGTTGATGTTTAATCAAGCTACAGCAACAAGAGAAGAAGCCCTGTTTGCTGAACGTCAAATAAAGGGATGGAGTCGAGCTAAGAAAGAGGCCATGATGCGGGGAGACTGGCAAGCTGTGGTTAAGTTGGCAAAAAGTAAAATTAATAAGTAGCCGTTCATCCTTCGACAAGCTCAGGACGAACGGAAGTAAATGAATCTAAGGATTTAAAATGAAATTACCTGAATTATTAGCGCCAGCTGGCGATTTAGACCGTATGCGTACGGCTTTCGATTATGGCGCCGACGCGATTTATGCCGGTCAACCAAGGTACAGTCTGCGTGCCCGTAACAACGATTTCAGCATGGCTAACCTGGATATAGGCATTAAAGAAGCGCACGCGCGTGGCAAAAAGTTTTTTGTCGCCAGCAACATTTCACCGCATAACGCCAAAGTAAAAACTTATATGGCCGACATGGAACCGGTGATTGCCATGCAGCCAGACGCCTTAATAATGTCTGATCCTGGTTTGATTATGATGGTGCGTGAAAAATGGCCAGATATGCCGGTGCACTTGTCTGTGCAAGCCA
>JACCDV010327299.1_pt1 | contig 106135 bp, 78 predicted proteins | sample 7446131 | NCBI WGS metagenome assembly JACCDV01 (sample SAMN15323448, study PRJNA562643) | freshwater metagenome | isolation source: river surface water | place: USA:Blue River Watershed | collected 2017-08-17 | reverse complement strand
ATATCCGCTTTTGTCATATCTCTGAGTTAATTGATTAGGTGATTAATTGCGGGGGCAAAAATACTCCACAGAAAGTATATATGCGTAATTTTCGGACAAAATTTCTAAAATAAATTATGCAGGCACTTCGGCAAGCACTTCAAGACTGGTATAAAATTCATCACCGAGACCTACCCTGGAGGCATACCCAAGACCCTTATTTGATTTGGTTGAGCGAAATAATTTTACAGCAAACGCGCGTCGATCAAGGCCTGCCATATTACCATAAATTCTCGGGCGCTTTCCCTACGGTTCAAGACTTGGCGGGCGCATCTCAACAAGAAGTGCTCAACTTATGGCAAGGCCTAGGGTACTACAGCCGAGGGCGCAATTTGCATGCAACTGCGCAGCAAATTGTCGATGACTATAACGGTGTATTCCCAGACTCTTATGAAGGATTATTGAAATTAAAAGGCGTTGGGCCTTATACTGCGGCGGCTATTGCTTCATTTGCTTACAACCAGCCACATGCGGTGCTAGACGGCAATGTTTTTAGGGTCTTGAGTCGCTATTTTGGCATTGATTTAGCCATCAATTCTACAGAAGGGAAGCGGGTCTTTGAAGCCCTTGCCGACGAATTGCTCGACGGCCACCATCCGGCGCTGCACAACCAAGCCATGATGGAATTTGGCGCCCTGCAGTGCAAGCCTGTTTCGCCGAATTGTGCAGTTTGTCCTGTCCAAGCGTCTTGTATGGCATTACTTTCGAATAAGGTTGCTCAACTTCCCATTAAAATAAAAAAAGTCAAGGTGCGAAAGCGGTATTTTGTCTATCAAATCCTGGCGAATGCGCAAAACGAGCTCGCGTTTCAACGCCGCGACCCTAAGGATATTTGGGAAGGCTTGTATGAATTTCCTCTCATAGAGTTTGACAACCCAGAAACTATGCTCGCCTATTTGGAAGACAAGCAGGTTATCGGGCCAAGGTTTCAACACATATTGACCCATCAAAAAATAGAAGCTTATTTTATCAAAGCAGCAACAACTGAAATTGAAAAATCAAGCTTTTTGATGCTCGATTTAAAAGCATTGGAAGACCATCCGATACCGCGTTTGATCGACAAATTTCTCATTGCGCACAGCCGCGAATTATTTTAGAGACTGCAGCTTCATTCTTTTTAACTTTGTACAAAATGATCAACATGTTAGTTCTTACTAAAAAATCCAAAAATATACCTAGTGCAGTTGTCCGGTTTGTACCACAAGCCGAAAAAGCCAAAGATTTTGACTACTTCAAAACCAAAGACGGATTTGAGTTCGAAATCAAAGAAGGGCAGGCTCTAGAAGAAATCCGCATTCATGGCCATGCCATTGAAAAGCACTTGCACGACACACAAGCTAGTCTTTTGCTTGAAAACGGAACGGCCACTGAAGCCTACGCCTTACTCGAAGGGCTTTTGCTTTCTAGCTATCGATTCACACAACATTTTAGCAAGCCTACAAGTGCTTTGTTTACCGAAGTTGTGATCAAAGCAGATGTCAGCGAAGCACAACTTACTGAGCTTCGAAACATGGCGAAAGCTGTTTTCAAAGCACGTGATCTAGTGAATACGCCGGTTTCTCACCTCAACGCTGAACAACTCGCTCAAGCAGTTGTCGAGATGGGGAAGGAAGCCAATTTTGAAGTAAAGGTGCTCGAAGAAACACAAATCGAGACCCTCAAAATGGGCGGTTTACTAGCCGTCAATAAAGGCTCCATTGATTCGCCAACTTTTACTATTGCCGAATACAAACCAAAAAATGCCAAAAATAAAAAACCAATTGTATTGGTCGGAAAGGGCGTGGTTTACGATACCGGCGGCCTGAGTTTGAAGCCCACACCTGGCAGCATGGACACCATGAAAGGCGACATGGCGGGTGCGGCAACTATGGCGGCTGTTATTTATTTAGCAGCTTTACAAAAACTTCCGGTGCATATTGTTGCGCTATTGCCCGCAACCGACAACCGCCCTGGTGGCAACGCTTATGCACCGGGCGATGTGATCACGATGTTCGACGGCACTACTGTTGAGGTTTTGAACACCGACGCCGAGGGCCGCATGATTCTCGCAGATGCACTCGCATATTCCAAAAAATTTGATCCCGCGCTCGTTATTGACGCTGCAACACTCACCGGCGCGGCCCTTCGTGCAATCGGCACAGAAGCCAGTATCGTCATGGGCAACGCTGCAGACAGCATTTTTGAAGACCTCGAGAAAAGCGCCAATGCAGTTCACGAACGCGTCGTGCGCTTCCCCTTCTGGGACGACTACAAAAAACACATGAAATCCAAAATTGCCGACCTTAAGAACATTGGCGGGCCAAATGCCGGCATGATCTCAGCAGGCAAATTCTTGGAGCATTTTGTCGAGGCACCATACATCCACATGGACATCGCCGGGCCAGCTTGGCTAGATGCACCAGAAAATTATAAAGGCGAAGGCGGAACCGGCGCTGGTATCCGTTTACTTTACGACTTTCTTAAAAAGAACAACATTTAATGGAAAAAGAAACCAAAGACAAAGAAGTCAAAGAACAAGGCAACAAAGCGCTCATCAAAGTGGGTATCACGCTCGGTGACCTCAACGGTGTTGGTCCTGAAATCATCGTCAAAGCCCTTCACGACAACCGCATCCTGACCGACATCACGCCTGTAGTATATGGTTCAAATAAAGTAATTGCTCACTACAAAAAGCAACTGAATTTGCAAGAATTCAATTACCTCTCTTGCAAAACAGCAGCCGATATCAATCCTAAGAAAGTCAATATTATTAATGTTTGGCAAGAAGAGGTACAAGTAGAGCCAGGTGTTTCCAATGCCGACGGCGGCAAATACGCCCTGCTTTCTCTTGAGGCAGCTACCAAAGATTTAGCTGAAGGTAAAATCGATGTGCTCGTAACAGCTCCTTTTTCCAAAGAAAACGTTGCGCTTGCTGGTTTCAACTTTCCGGGTCATACGGAATACCTCGCCGAAATGTCAGGTGCCAAAGAAGCACTCATGGTACTGGTGTCAGGTAATTTGCGCGTAGCACTCGTCACCACACACATTCCAATCAAAGAAATATCGAACAAACTACAAAAAGAACTCATCGTTTCTAAAATTGAAGCCTTTGAGCAAAGTTTGAAAAAGGATTTTGGGCTCATCCGACCGAGAATTGCCGTTTTTGGCCTCAATCCGCATGCCGGTGAAAACGGCAAAATTGGCGAAGAAGAACAACAAACCATTATTCCAGCCATACAAGCGGCTAAAAATAAAGGCATCCTCGCCTTTGGTCCGTATCCTGCCGATGGATTCTTTGGTTCTCCGCTCAGACAACAATTTGACGGTGTGTTGGCCATGTACCACGATCAAGGCCTGGCAGCTTTCAAAGCACTTTGCTTTGACGACGGCGTGAACTTTACTGCTGGCTTGCCAATCGTGCGCACTAGCCCCGACCACGGCACTGCCTTTGACATCGCTGGCAAAATGCTCGCCGACGAACAAAGCTTGCGCAGCGCCATCTTTTTAGCTGTCGATATCTATCGAAAAAGGAAGCTCTTCAAAGAAATGAATGCGAACCCTTTGGCGATTTCTAAAGATGAAAAAGGAAAGAAGGACCAAGAACGTGCCGACTGATTTTAAAAATCCAAAATAAATCCTTAATTTTGCCCTTTCGTTTTCGTCAGTGAAGTATTCATCATGAAAAGTCCATTCGCCATACCCTTTGTAGGACTGAAGCTTGGGCTCCATGAGTTTGAATTCGACATTGACAAATCGTTCTTTGAATCATTGCCTTACTCGCTCATCGAAAACGGTCGGCTCACTGCCTTCCTAGAGTTAGAAAAGAAAGAAACCATGCTTATTGCCAACCTTGGCGTAGTTGGTTTCATCTTTACTGATTGTGATCGCTGCACCGAGCCTTTAACACAAGAAATTGACGGAGAATTCACGCTTTACTACACATTTGGCGAAGAAGAATCCGAAGATGAAAACTTAATTGTTATCGCGCCAGAAAGCTATCAAATCGACATCACTCAACCTTTGTATGAGCTCATCAGCCTTTCATTGCCCGCCAAAATGGTGCATGAAGAAGGCGAATGCAATGAAGAAATGGTAGAATTGATCAACAAATACCAACAAATTTCTTCAGATTCAAAACCCGATGAAGACGACATAGACCCAAGGTGGTCTGCACTTAAGAATTTAAATTAACAGATATAAATTAACAAAAATGGCGCATCCTAAACGCAGAATATCGACCACACGTCGTGACAAACGTAGAACGCACAAGAAAGCAACTGCAAGTAACGTAGCTACATGCCCTACAACAGGACAACCACACTTGTTTCACCATGCACACTGGCATGAAGGTAAGCTTTACTACAAAGGTAAAGTTGTAGCTGAAAAAGCAACAGACTCCATCGAGGAGGTTCAGTAAGCTCTAATTTTCTCCCATGAAGATTGGGCTTGATGTCTCCGGTGGCGATTTCGCTCCGCAAGCGACAATTGATGGTGCATTATTAGCCAAACAAGAGTTGGGTAATGATGTCACTATTGTATTGTTTGGTGACGAACTCGTTATTCAAAAAGAATTGGCCAGTAGGTCTCAAAGTGCTGAATTATTTGAAATTATTCACGCACCGGAGGTTATTACCTACCATGACCACCCCACAAGAGCACTTCCTAAAAAACCCAATAGCTCCATTGCGGTTGGGTTTGAAATGTTGGCAAAAGGTCTCATTGACGTTTTTGCTAGCAATGGCAACACAGGGGCCATGCTTGTTGGTTCTATGTACAAACTTAACACCATACCTGGTGTCATTCGCCCTTGCATCACCTCTACTTTGCCTACCATATCCGGAGGCAAATCTTTGCTACTCGACGTCGGCTCCAACGCAGATTGCAAATCTGATGTGCTCTATCAGTTTGCGGTTCTTGGTTCTGTTTACGCAGCCAATGTTCTCGGCATCGAAAACCCCAAAGTAGCCCTGCTCAATATCGGTGAAGAAGATTCAAAAGGCAATCTCCTTTCTATTGCTACCTACAAGTTGTTAGCAGAAACCGATGAGCTTAATTTTACGGGCAACATCGAAGGCAGAGATATCTTTACAGGAGTAGCTGATGTTATTGTCTGCGATGGTTTTACAGGAAATATAGTACTCAAAGAAGCAGAAGGCATTTTTACACTCATGAAAAAACGCGGTATTCAAGATGAATACTTTGATCGCTTCAATTACGAAAACTACGGCGGCACACCTATATTAGGTGTTAAAGGAAATGCCATCATTGGCCACGGAATTTCTAATAATATTGCCGTTAAAAACATGATCTTGCACGCTCACGACGTTGTGAGTTCAGATCTCACAGAAAAAATTAACCAAGCTTTTAACTAACATGGGTAAAATTACCGCTGCAATTACCGCAGTTCAGGGCTATGTGCCTGAACATATTTTATCGAACGAAGATTTAGCTAAGTTGGTCGATACCTCAGACGAATGGATCACCACTAGAACCGGCATCAAAGAGCGACGCATCATGAAAGATGGAGCTAGCTCAGACATGGCGGCTGCAGCTGTCAAGACACTACTCGAAAAAAAAGGCATTGACCCTTTAGATATTGAATTGGTTATTGTGGGTACGGTTACCCCCGATCATCCTTTCCCAAGCACTGCCAATATTGTCTGTGATAAAGTAGGTATGAAAAATGCTTGGAGCTTTGATGTCAACGCAGCATGCTCCGGATTTTTATACGCACTCTCCACAGGTTCACAATTTATAGAAACAGGCAAGCACAAAAAAGTACTTGTTATTGGCGTTGACAAAATGACGTCTATTATCGATTACCAAGACCGCACTACTTGCGTCATCTTTGGCGACGGTGCAGGCGCTGTTTTACTCGAACCAAATGAAGAAGGAAATGGTGTCATGGACTTCATCCTTAAAAGCGACGGTGCAGGTCGTCAATACCTCCAACAACCAGCTGGTGGTTCATACCAACCTGCTTCTATTGAAACAGTAGAAAACCGTTTGCATTACGTCAAGCAAGAAGGTCAGGCAGTCTTTAAATTTGCCGTGACCAATATGGCCGATGTATCAGCAGAAATCATGGAGCGCAACAACCTTTCTAGCGACGACGTCAGTTGGTTGGTTCCGCACCAAGCAAACCTCCGCATCATCGATGCTACTGCCAACCGCATGGGTCTGACCAAAGAAAAAGTCATGATCAATATTCAGCGTTATGGCAACACTACCGCAGGAACTTTGCCGCTTTGTTTATGGGATTACGAAAGTCAGCTTAAAAAAGGCGACGTACTGATCCTATCCGCATTTGGTGGCGGCTTTACTTGGGGGGCTATTTACCTCAAGTGGGCCTACAATTCATAATTAAATTAACTTTGAAAAAAATTAGACCATGAATTTAGAAGAAATCAAAGACCTTATCAAATTGGTGTCCAAATCAGGACTAGGCAAAGTTGAAATCGAAAGAGAAGGTTTTCGCATTTCCATCAAAGGAAGCCAATCTGAGCCTGTTATGTACCAAGCAGCACCAATGGTAGCCGCACCTGTTGCAGCAGCGCCTGCACCTGCAGCAGCACCAGCAGCGCCTGCTCATACAGACAACAACAGTTCTGACGAAAGCAAATACATCACCATCAAGTCGCCAATGATCGGCACGTTCTACCGTACGCCAGGACCAGACAAAGATCCGTTTGTAAATGTCGGAGACGGCATCCAAAAAGGTGACAAAGTTTGTATCATTGAAGCCATGAAAACTTTCAACGAAATTGAATCCGAAATCTCCGGAAAAATCGTGAAGGTTCTTGTAGATAACGCTAGTCCTGTAGACTACGATCAGCCATTATTCTTGGTTGACCCAGCTTAAAAACAAAAACATGTTTAAGAAAATATTGATTGCCAATCGCGGCGAAATTGCGCTGCGCGTGATTCGCACCTGTAAAGAAATGGGCATCAAGACGGTGGCCGTCTATTCTACTGCCGACAAAGACAGCTTGCCTGTTCGCTTTGCCGACGAGGCTGTTTGTATTGGCCCACCGGTCAGTGCTCAATCTTATCTGAGCATTCCCAACATCATTGCTGCAGCAGAAATCACCAACGCTGACGCCATTCACCCGGGTTACGGATTTCTTTCTGAAAACGAAAAATTCTCTAAAGTTTGTCAGGAGCACGGTATCAAATTCATTGGTGCCTTGCCAGAGCAAATTGCAGGAATGGGAGACAAAGCCACTGCAAAAGCAACCATGATTGCTGCAGGTGTGCCATGTATTCCTGGATCAAAAGGATTGTTAAAAGACCTAGACGATGCCTTTGCAACCGCTGAGGTTGTCAAATATCCTGTGATTCTAAAAGCGACCGCAGGTGGTGGCGGAAAGGGCATGCGCATCGTCTGGACCAAAGACGACATGGAAGCGGCCTGGGATTCCGCACGCCAAGAAGCTGGTGCTGCTTTTGGAAACGATGGTATTTACATGGAAAAGTTCATCGAAGAGCCGCGTCACATCGAAATTCAAATTGCCGGTGACCAATATGGCAATGCCTGTCACCTTTCTGAACGCGATTGCTCTATTCAGCGCCGCCATCAGAAATTAGTCGAAGAAACACCATCTCCATTCATGACCGACGAACTCCGTGAGAGAATGGGTGAAGCTGCAATCAAAGCAGCCAAAGCCGTCAAATACGAAGGGGTCGGGACCGTAGAATTTTTGGTCGACAAGAACCGTGATTTCTACTTCATGGAAATGAATACGCGTATTCAGGTGGAGCATACCATTACCGAAGAAGTCATCAATTTTGACCTTATTAAGGAGCAAATCAAAATTGCGGCGGGCGAAAAAATTTCAGGAAAGAATTACTACCCTAAAATGCATGCCATTCAGTGTCGCATCAACGCCGAAGATCCATATGCAGATTTTCGTCCAAGTCCAGGAAAAATCACAGACTACCATTGCCCAGGAGGCCATGGCGTAAGAATTGACGCTCACGTTTACGCCGGATACTCTATCCCGCCACATTACGACTCTATGATATCTAAATTAATAGTCGTTGCTCAAACGCGTGAAGAAGCCATTCTAAAAATGAAGCGTGCACTCAGCGAATACGTAATCGGTGGTGTCAAAACGACCATTCCTTTCCATCAAAAATTAATGGACAACCCTGATTTCAACAGTGGTAATTTTACCACCAAATTCATGGAATCATTCGAATTTTAATAAAAGGCTTCTTAGGAAGCCTTTTTTTATTTGCTCAAAAGGCAACGCTTTAGTTGGTATTTCGTTCTGATATTGCTAAATTTAGCAAGCTAAAACTAAACTAACGAAACACTACTACTAACAATGCGCATCATCGCCTTTATTGGCCTTGTGCTTGCTTTTGTATTACAATCACATGCACAATATTGCACCACTGCAACAAGCACCACTGCAATTACGCCATCTAGTACAGTTCAAAATACCGCCACATTCCCGGCTGGAACAGCGCCTGTCTTCACTTTTACAGGCAATGCAGGTTGTACCTACACCTTTACAACTTGTGGATTAAGCTCAGTAGATACCTACTTGCGCATTTACAATTCCGCGGTTTCGTTAATTCAAGGTTGGGATGACCAATGCGGTTTGCAAACCAATGCCGTTTGGACTTGCCCTGCAAACGGCTCTTATTCCATACAACTTTCACAATATGTTTGTGGGCCATTATTAGGCCCTGCAACAATGGCCTACTCCATGAGTTGCCCAACGCCTCCTTGTACCAATCCTGTCGTGAACGCAGGCAACGACGTCGTTATCTGCGCTGGTGCTTCAGGTCAATTATCGGGAACTGTAACCGCCGGAACAGGCAGCACTGGCGGAAGTGGAGGAACAATTGTCGTGACAATCAGCGGGCCGACATGGCTTGACATGGTTTCTTGGACCTTAACTAACGCCTCAGGAGCTCAAATAGGTTCAGGGGGGCCGTATGCATCAGGGTCAACCAATACCATTACAATCGCAACCCCTGGAGCAGGCCCATATAGTTTCTATCTAGAAACGCTTGGTACCATCTGTGACAACACCGCAAACTACACCATTACTTGCAACGGAAACATCGTTTCTTCAGGTTCTGTTGGCCCCTGCCTCTCGACCACCGTTTCTGTTGCATCCTGCACTGGAGTTCCAACTACCACCCCCATTACTTATGTCTGGACTCCATCTACCGCTTTGAGTGCAACAAACATTTTGGACCCGAATGCAAGTCCAAGTACCACGACCACCTACACGCTTACCGCGACTCAAGGTACATGCACAGGGCAAGACCAAGTAACTGTTTATGTCAATCCATTACCAACTGTTAACGCCGGGCCAGATGTATCACTTTGCGGAGGGCAAGCATCCACAACATTAACGGGTACGGCAAGTGCCACAGGCGGATTTACGGGTGATATCACCGTCAATATTTTCAGTGGAAGTAACTTAGATGAAACCACCTGGACCATGACCAACTCACTTGGAGCAGTTATTGCATCTGGGGGGCCTTATGCAGCCGGTTCAAACAATACGGTCACCATCAGTAGTCCAACAAATGCGCCTTTTACATTCAATTTAGAAACACAAGGCCCATCGAATTCGAATGTGGCAGGCTACAACATATTATGTGGCGGTATCAACGGAACCTCTGTGAGCGGCGGAATTGCAATTTTAACTGGCGGCATGACTGCAGCTATTCCTATTGCAGGTTGTGCTGGCACTGTAACACCAACAGTAACCTGGAGCCCGGGGGCAACGTTGTCTAGCACCACCACACTCACCACCACCGCTAGCCCTACCACCACCACAACATATACACTAACGGCAACAGCAAATGGTTGTACCAATCAAGATCAGGTCACGGTTTCAATTGCGACCCCGCCAAGCGTAACGGTCAATAACGCCACTATATGCTCTGGACAAAGCGCCACACTCACCGCAAGTCCGTCAGCACCCGGAGGAACCTACCTGTGGTCTCCAGGCGGGCAAACAACAAGCGATATAACTGAAAGCCCAACTACGAACAGTACCTATAGCGTTGTCTATACACTCAATGGCTGTTCATCTGCTAGTACGAGCGGAACAGTTACTGTTGTGCCTGGCCCAGCCGTCAGCGTTCCTCCTGTTACCTTTTGCCCTGGCACGAGTGTAACGCTCAATGCTACAGCGAGCCCTAGTGGTGGAACTTTTGCATGGTCTCCTGGTGGGCAAACTTCAAGTAGTATTTCAGTAAACCCAACAAGCACAACCAACTACACTGTCAATTATACCATACCTGGTTGCCCATCAACCAGTACAACGGCCACGGCCACGCTCGCCAATACCCTAGATTGGGCAAATATTCAAGCACCTGCCACAACAACAATTTGCGCGGGTCAAACTGCAACGATATATGGTCAGGTCAATGAAGCAGGACTCACCAATCTTGCAGGGCAAGCAACAGGAATTACCGTTGCTTATGGTATTTCAACTAGCAACACGAACCCAGCCACTTGGCCGGCTAGCGCTTGGTCAACTGCCAACTATAACCCGTCGTCTGTCGGAAGCCCAAATAATGACGAATACATGGCAACGGTTTCAGGATTAGCAGCCGGAACCTATTACTATGCGTTCAGTTACACTTACAACGGCTGCACCGTATATGGCGGATACAGCCCAACCGGCGGAGGCTTTTGGGATGGTTCTACAAACGTTAACGGTTCTATTACTGTTTCGGCAAATGTGAACCCGAGCTTCAATGCAGTCAATGCCATTTGCGCAGGTGCAAGTTTAAGTGCATTGCCTTTAAGCTCAACAAACGGAATTACCGGGACCTGGAGCCCAGCCCTGAACAATACGCAAACAACAACCTATACGTTCACGCCCGCAACTGGTGTTTGCGCTACAACAGCGAGCCTTACAATCACAGTCAATTCTTTACCAACTGCCGGAATTACCAACAATAGCAATACCACCCAACTCACTTGTTCCCAGACAAGTATTTCTTTGAGTGGAACAGGAGGAGGTTCGTATTCATGGAGTAATGGGGCAGCCGTCATTGGGGGGCTTGCAACTCAAACGATCACAAGCCCTGGAACATATGACTTAACTGTTACCAATTCATTGGGTTGCGCGGCAACAAGCACACTAACCATTACCCAAAATATTGCACAACCAACGACATCAATCAATAGTACATCTTCTATTTTAAATTGCGCCACCACCTCGACAACACTAACCGCAAGCGGAGGAGGAAGTTATTCTTGGAGCAACGGGACAAGCATAGTGGGCACAAGCGCAGTACTTACCGTTTCAACACCTGGCACATACATCGTCACGGTGACAAGCCCAAATGGTTGTAGTACTTCAGCTTCACAAATCATCACGCAAAATACAACGACCCCATCTCTACAGATAGCCAATACACCAAACACTACGGTTCTAAATTGCACCAACAGTAGCATTGATTTAACGGGCTCAGGTGGCAGCACTTACTCTTGGAGTAATGGTTCCAGTATTGTGAGTTCAAGTGCGGTTCTGTCAGTAACTATTCCAGGAATCTATACCCTTACTGCAACCGGATCAAACGGCTGTACAACAACTAGCTCTATAACGATAACTGAAGATATTACTTTGCCTTCGATTAATATCAATTCTTCTAATGGTTTTACACTTACTTGTCTCATCCCTACTATCACACTCACAGCAACGGGGGGAGTATCTTATCAATGGGAGTCTAATGGAAATATTTTAGGAAGTGTGGCTGCACTTGTTGTAAATTCTCAAGATGTTTATAATGTCACTGCATATGGTGCAAACGGTTGTCCAAACACAGCAAGTTTTACTGTTTTTGCTAATAATACAGCTCCAAGCGCAAGCATCTCTTCAAGTGTGCCGAGCAACCAATTGACCTGCAACGCAACAAGTATACAACTTACTGCAGGTGGCAGTGGAACTTACACTTGGACTCAAGGAAGTACCAATTTAGGAACTAACACTTCCATTCCCGTCACTACGCCAGGCACTTACAATCTTTTGGTGACAGCAGCAAACGGTTGTACGGCAACTGCTTCTTTAACAATTACACAAAATAACCAAGCACCATCCGTGAATATTGCAGCAACTGCATCTGGGGTGCTCACCTGTACAAATACAAGCATTACGCTAACAGGAACATCCTCTTCCGGAACTGGTACTGCAACTTGGTTAAACGGATCAACAGTGCAAAGTACTGGGCCTATTTCAGGGGCAGGAAACGTCGCAAATTTTGTTGTAACCACACCTGGTACATATACTTTAAATGTACTCGAGGCCAACGGTTGCTTGGGGTCTTCTACCTATACTGTGACTCAAAATACGACAGTCCCAGTTGCGGCCATTACTAACAATACAAACACCACAGTGCTTACTTGTTCCCAGACAAGCATCGCATTAACAGCAACAGGCGGCTCCACTTATTCGTGGAGCAACGGGACCAATATCGTTGGAAGCAATGCTAGTTTTAGTCCAAGTTTACCTGGCACATATACAGTTACAGCCACTGCCGCGAATGGTTGTATAGACACCGAACAGATTATTCTTACACAAAATACAACTGCACCAACAGTTACCATTACTAATAACACCTCTGCATCACAACTCACCTGTGCGCTCACAAGCATTTCACTTACCGCAACAGGCGGTGGCAACTATTCTTGGTCAAACGGAACGGCAGTTGTAGGAACAACAGCTAATCTAACAGTCACAACACCTGGCACTTACACCGTTACGGTTACTACAATTGCCAACGGATGTTCGAGCACAAATGCAACCGTTATTACACAAAATATTACCCCTCCTTCAGCTGCCATCACAAGTGTGCCTAACCCAGCTGTTTTGACATGTGTAACCACCAGTATCAATTTAACAGCAACAGGAGGTGGTACCTATTCATGGGTATCTGGAACAACAAACCTCGGTACGCAAGCAAATATCACCGTTAGCACTGCAGGTACATATACCGTTACCGTGACAGGTACAAATGGGTGCACAGCAACTGCAAATACCGTTGTTACGCAAAACATTGCCGCTCCAACGGTGAATATCACAAACGCTCCAAATACCACTGTGCTCAACTGTACCAACACCTCCATTAACCTAACAGCTTCTGGAGGTGCATCATATAGTTGGTACAATGGAAGCGCAGTTGTTGGTACATCTGCTGGTTTAGCCGTAACCACGCCTGGTACCTATACCGTGACGGTTACTGGAGCAAACGGCTGTACAGCAACTGGAAGTAGTACCATCACCCAAAACATCACTACGCCTGTCGCTGGAATCTTTAATGCTTCTAATACGACCATTCTTACTTGTTCTCAAACAAGTATTTCAATTAATGCAAATGGAGGAGCCACTTATTCTTGGTCAAACGGAACAGTAAACGTTGGAAATGCAGCCGCATTAACAATTACCGCCCCAGGTACCTACACCGTTACGGCCACCTCAGCAAACGGCTGCACCGATACCGAAGTCATCACCTTTACCCAAGATATTACGGCGCCAATTGCTGCCATCGCAAACAACGGAACAACAACAGTTCTCGATTGCAATACTTCAAGTATTTCGCTTACAGCGAGTGGTGGTATTTCTTATTCTTGGTCTAACGGAACAAGTATTGTCGGCACTGCAGCATTACTTCAAGTTTCAACAGCAGGAACTTACACTGTTACTGCAACAGCAGCAAACGGATGTACGGATTCAGAATCGATTGCGATCACAAGCCAGTCCAACACAAATCCAACTTTCACACAAATTGCTCCTATTTGCACGGGTACAACGATCAACTTACCTACAATTTCAAACAATGGTGTTGCAGGAAGCTGGAGCCCAGCACCCAACTTAAACGCAACAACAGCTTATACTTTTACACCAAATACCGGTATTTGTGCCAATACCGCAACCATGACCATTGTCGTCAATCAATACCCAGTGATCACAGCGCTAAATAACACTATTTGCAATGGCTCTACCGGAACCATCACGACGCAAGTCAATTTAGCAGGAGGAACATACACCTGGATTAACAGTTCGAATACCTTGAGTACTTTAAGTTCGGCTCCTAACACAACAAGTTCATATACGGTTATCTATAACCTCGCCGGATGCACCGATACGGCTACTGCTCAAATAGTTGTGAATCCTGTACCGGTTGTGCAAATTCAGAATGCAACTATTTGTGCTGGTCAGTCAGGGGCATTAATTGCAAGCGCAAATCTTGCGAATGGGGCTTTTCTTTGGGCCAACGGAAGCACTAATGATACGCTCATTTTAAGTCCAAATAACACCACAACGGAAAGTGTAACTTATACACTGAATGGTTGTACTTCAGTTCCCGTGACAGCAACATTAACAGTGAATCCGGTTCCAACCATCACCATGAACAACCAAACCATTTGTGCCGGAGATCCTGTTACAATGGTTGCCAATGCCACTCCGGCAGGAACCTACTATTGGGGGCCAAATGCTATTCAAGGAATTGCAAGCAACACCTTTACACCAACTCAAGATTCCATTATTGAAGTCTTTAATGTGCTCAATGGTTGTTCATCAGATACTATTCAAGCAACTGTAACCGTATTGCCGTTGCCAGTTAGCACTTTTAATGCGAATGTTCTTCAAGGTTGTGTGCCCTTAAGTGTCAATTTCAGTGCAGATGTGCTCAACAATACTTCTTATAATTGGCAAACTAGTAACCAACTCAATGCAAGCGGTGCACAAACCACTTTTGATTTCTCGATAAATGGAACCTTCAGTGTTTCCTTAACAGCAACATTAAACGGTTGTTCTACCACCACTAACATTCCAAACATGATCGCCGTAGATAATTTCCCAATTGCTGCATTTGAGCCCTCTTCACAAGTATTTACCGAACCAAATCAATCGCTTTCTTTTTGGAATAGCTCAGTAGGCGCCGCAACTTATACCTGGGATTTTGGTGATGGCGGATCGTCAAATGAAGAAGGACCAACTCATTTGTTTAGCCTTGACAACGAAGGCACTAACGTAGTTTTATATGCATATTCTCCATTGGGTTGTGTAGATACAGCTAGTTTCTTTATTGGTTTCGATCCAGGATTGGTTTATTATATTCCTAACTCCTTCACCCCAGACGGAGATCAATTCAATCAGACCTTTATGCCTATCTTTACATCCGGTATTGATCCTTACAACTACCAATTACTCATCTATAACCGCTGGGGAGAGGTGATTTTTGAATCGCTCAATCCTGAAAAAGGTTGGGACGGAACTTTTGGACAACAAGGCAACCCCTGTCAAAATGGAACGTATACCTACCTGATTACTGTAAAAATTCCGGCAGTAGACGAAAGAAAGACCATTACAGGTCATGTAAACTTGATTCGCTAAATGAAAAAAATTATACTCCTCTTTTTACTATCATTTACATTCATAAGTAATTCCTTAGCACAAGGAACCCCAATAAGCGTGGGTACTCAAACAACCACGTTTACGAGCATGATTCGTGGTTATCACTTCACGGCTCCTACGAGCTTCACGATTTGTGGATTGTATATTCCACCAGATGCAGCCCCTACTGGTACCCAAACCATTCGGGTAGTCAAATTTACGGCTGGACCGCCACCAGCATTTGCCGGTACTACCAATAACTTCATCCAACTATTTACCATTTCTAATGCGCCAGCTACACAAGTCATTGCCTGTAATATTCCAGTTGCAGCAGGTGAAATAATTGGCGTCTATGGTGCAAGAGGAGCCAATTGCGTTAATAGCTACGGGCCTGCAAATTTTGTAACGAGCATCAACGGATTCAACACTACCCTTCAACGCAGTGGCATGCAATCTTGCCCCGCTGGTTCAGGTGCGCCAATGGCCAATATTTGGTCAGAAGTCAATTATAATATTGGTAGAATTACGATGTATATCAACTGTTGCCAAACACCTACACTAACTGCCTCAAATACCAGCCCAATCTGTGCCGGACAACCATTTTCTTTAGGTGCAGTACCCAATCCGACCGGGACCAATTACACATGGGCCTGGACCGGACCAAATAGCTTTACCTCTACCCAACAGAATCCGACAATTGCCAGCCCAACTTTACTAGCGGCAGGAACTTACACCGTCACTCTAACGGTTCCAAACTGCGGAACGGTGAACGCAACAACTACTGTTACGGTCAACCCTGGGCCAACCGTTACTGCGGCACCCATCACGATTTGTACCGGAGCCAGTGGAACCCTCACTGCAAGTTCACCAACTCCAGGAGGAACCTACACTTGGTTTTTAAATGGAACTCAAATTGGTACGGGCTCCACGATAAGTGTTTCTCCGACAACCACAACTACCTATACGGTTGAATATGCAGCGGCTGGCTGCACCGGAACAAGCAATGTAACCGTTACGGTTGAGCCTACACCCCAACCAACGGTCTCCACAGATTCGGTTTGTATAGGAAGCGCAGGAACCCTTTTCGTCAGCAATGTAAGTGCAGGGGGTACTTATTTATGGAATACAGGTGCTACTACTGCTAATCTCAATGCCAGCCCACTAAATACAACTACATACAGCGTTATATATACCAGCGCAAATGGCTGCGTTTCACCAAGTGTCAGTGGGACCATCGTCGTGAAACCTTATCCAGTAATCAATACTGCTAATGATACGATTTGTTTTGGATCAGCCACGACCCTAAACACCAACATTGACCTTCCGGGAGGAAGCTATTCCTGGACTCCCGTTGCGGCAAGCAGCTCCAGTATTACGGTTAGCCCTGCCGCCACTACCAATTATAGCGTCATTTACAATTTGCTCGGCTGCCAAGATACTGCCTTTGCTACTGTTTTAGTTAACCCCATTCCTGCAGCACAAACATCTAATGCCGTTATGTGTTTTGGAGATGTCATCAATTTGATTGCAACAGCTAACTTACCAGGGGGCTCCTATTTGTGGTCGACCAACGAAACAAACGACACCATTTCTATAAGCCCAAGCAGTACTTCGAGTTATACGGTCACTTATACCCTTAACAATTGTACAAGCCCTTCCGCTACAGCCCTAGTTACGGTGCATCCAATACCCGTTGTTACACTCACGAGTGCAACCATTTGTGAGAGTGATCCTGTAACGCTAACAGCGACCCCAGATTTACTCGGCGGCAGTTATGCTTGGGGGCCTAATGGAATTGCAGGTGGGCCTAACCAAACTTTTACACCACTTCAAGACACCACGCTTAGCGTTATTTACACCCTGAACAATTGTCCTAGTTTACCTGCCATTGGTACCGTTACTGTGCATCCACTTCCAATAGTTACCTTCACTGCCACTCCAATAGAAGGCTGTGCCCCGCTTGCGGTCACTTTTACAGCAGACGATGCCACCAACACAACCTATAGTTGGTCGACAAGCAATGGGCTTTCTGCCGCTGGAGTAGCCCCAACAATTGTTTTTCCGAACGGTGGTACTTTCGATGTTAGTTTGGCTTCAACTACCTCATTTGGTTGTTACGACACGCATACCGAACTCGCCTACGTTTATGTTGAAGATCTCCCTGTTGCAGATTTCGAATCACCTATCAGTGTGTTTACACAAGAAGCCCAATACGTCATGTTTAGCAATTTATCTTTAGGGGCTACCAATTATGTTTGGGACTTTGGCGATGGCCAGTTTGCTTCTGATTTTGAGCCATCGCACGTGTTCCAAAATACCATGAACGGCTACACCATCACCCTAACTGCGCTTACTGATTTACAATGTTCAGATGCCACTTCAGTAAGCATTGGTTACCAATACAACGAGTTGCTCTACATTCCGAATAGCTTTACCCCAGACGGCGATCAAAATAACCAAGTATTTTGCCCGGTGTTTTTCTCAGGATACGACCCCCAAAACTATGAATTCACCATTTACAATCGCTGGGGAGAAGTCATTTTTGAGAGCCACAATGCGCTCATCGGTTGGGACGGCACCTACGGGCAAGATGCACTTGACGCGCCAACAGGAATGTACACTTATCGCATTTTATACAAGAACCCTGATCTCGACGAACGCAAGGTACTCACAGGTCATGTGAATTTACTGCGCTAGTTTTCAGAAAATCCTAACTTTGAGCCTGACCTTCACAGGCACATGAAAGAACGCAGTTTTTATTCCAATCTATTCTTTTCACTGGGGCTCAACCTTTTGGTGAAGCCCATCTCGATTTTTGCGATCGACGCCGCCGTGCAAAATATTGTGGGGCAACAATACGGGATTTACTTTGCCTTTTTCAATCTTAGCCTCATCATTTCAATCGTTTTTGACTTTGGGGTCAATAACTTCAGTACGCGTCTAAGCGCACAAAACTTACCAGAAGCCAAAAAATTATTTTCGACAATACTCGGTCTTCGTTTTTTATTAATGCTCAGTTATCTAGCCGGAATTGGCTTGCTCAAAGTTTTTATTACACTTTCCTGGACCGAATATAGACTAATTCTCTTGCTGGGTCTAAACCAATTTTTAATTGCCAACATCTCCTTTTTTAGGAGTTATTTTGCTGGTATTCAGCGTTTTCGTATCGATGCCTTTTTGAGTGTTCTCGATCGACTTTTGCTGATCATTTCTATGGGCTACCTTATTTACGTTTATCCCGATGGTTTCAAGCTAGTCGATATTGAATCTTATAGTATTTTTCAATTCATGTGTTACGCACTGAGCTTTATCGCTGCGGGTAGTTTAGCGATCTACTATATTAGACCTAAGTTGGAATGGCCGCGCTTGAGCAGCATTCTTCCTGTATTAAAAAAAGCATTTCCTTTTGCTCTACTCATCGTACTGATGACGCTTTATACCCGTATAGATGCTCTTTTACTCCTGCACTTCTCTCGATATAATGGCCAACAAGAAGCAGCTTATTATGCGCAAGCCTATCGATTAATTGATGCACTATATATGTTTGCAATGGTATTTGCAGGGCTGCTTTTTCCAATGTTTTCAAAACTAATCAAGGAGCGGCCTTCGGCAATAGAACCATTGGTCAAGCAGGCAAGTAGGCTTTTGCTCGGTTCGAGTATTGCATTTATTGTTTTTAGCCTGATGCGCGGTGGGCTATTGATGGATCAAATTTATACCAATACATTTGTGGATAGCGGGAGCATATTGTTTCTATTGAGCATCGCTTTTTTTGGAATGGCATCAAACCTTATATATGGGTCTTTGCTCACAGCCAATGGGTCTTTAGGGGTTTTGAATCGCATCTCCTTTATAGGGGTTATTGCGAATATCTGCTTGAATTTAATTTTGATTCCAAAAGTACACAGTATTGGTGCTGCGCTTGTTGCTGCTGCGGTTGCAGCATTTACTCAACTTTTGGTTGCCCTTGCACAAGCTATTCACTGTAAACGCCTGTTTAGTTTGCCAATTTTGGAGCGCCATATTTATCGATATCCATTGCTCGTATTGGCCTTAGTATTTTGGTTTGTTATCGTTGATTGGACTCCCATAGGTTATTTATATGGTGACTTTATCCTGTTCATTGATGTTTTGGTAACTATATTCTTTCTTTTTGCTTTTAAATTCATAGATGTGAAGGAGCTGATTTCGCTTGTTCAAACACGCAGTAAAACGCAATAAATATGGATTTTTGGAGTTATTGTCATAGCTTTGAAAAAAAAATTGGCCGCAAGCTAGCATTATGGAAAACAATAACCTCACAGACCAACGCAACGCACTTCTCATATTTCTCTGGAATCACCGCAAATCTTTGATGCTATTTACTGGCGCTGCCGCGATTGTTTCTATCGTTGTTGCCTTTTTGATTACGCCTTTATACTTATCCACCGCGATTGTTTTTCCGGCCGCATCTAGCAACGTTTCGTTCTCAGAACAGCGCAATGTGAAAGCAGCAGCCATGGATTTCGGTGAAGAGGAACAAGCCGAACAACTCGTACAAATTTTATCTTCATCGCGCATCAGAGACCGCATTGTTCAGAAATACGACCTCATGTCGGACTACGAGATTTCCAAAACAGACCCAAACAAATACTACAAACTCAATAAGGCCTACAACGAACACTTTACTTTCGGCCGCACGCGCTACGGTTCAATTCAAATAGACGTCCTAGACAAAGATCCAAAACAAGCGGCTGCAATGGCCAACGATATCGTAGACCTCATCGATACGATCAAAAACGAAATGATTCGAGAACGCACCATTCCTGCATTTCAGATCAATTTGCGCAAAAAACAGCAAATGGAAAAAGAGCGCGATTCTATCCTTCAGCGCCTAGAAGACCTCGCTGAACTCGGCGTTTTACCCAATGATGCCAGAGCAACCCTCTACCAAGCGCTTGTCGACGCTAAAAATCCGCAAGAAAAAGAAGAAATCCGCAAAAAGATTGACGCCAACAGCAAATACGGCTCTATATACGACGGATTAGAGTACCAACGCAATGAAAAAATTGTCAAAATCGAGGACTTCAGAGTTTCATACGAGCAAGCAGAATCGGATGCCAATGCCAAATTCAACCACAAATTTGTGGTAGAAAGAGCCGTTGTTGCAGACCGTAAAGAAAAGCCCAAACGCATGATCATCGTGCTCGTGTCCACAATAGGCGGTTTCCTATTCGGATTGTTCTTCTTACTGATCCGTCAACGCATCAAAGAGCTCCAACAGAACGCTGCATAAGCTTCAAATGAACGATCCTATTGTTTATTCACTCATTCCAGTTGGCCTCCTCGCCATCTACTTTGCGATTTTTCAGACTGAAAAACTCTTTTTGAGTTTGGCCTTCCTGACCCCGCTGTCTATTAACATCGAGGAATACACGAGCAGTTTCGGCTTGTTTCTACCAACAGAGCCTTTGCTCTTTGGTCTCATGCTGTTGCTCAGTGCATTTCAGATTAAAAAAGGCTTTCTACCGCTACATCTTTGGCGCAGTCCGCTGATCTGGACTATCTTGATTTATTTAATTTGGCTGCTATTATCTGCCATAACAAGCAGCCACCCGCTTGTATCTTTCAAGTATATCCTTGCTAGGCTTTGGTTTATTGTACCCATTCTCTTTTTTGGACCTTATTTCTTTCAAAAACGAAGCAACCGCAGTGCCTTTATTTGGCTTCTCATTATTGCGAATGTCATCGTCATCTTATATACGCTCATTCACCACTCGTTCTATGGATTTGGCGAAAAAGAAGGGCACTGGGTTATGTCTCCTTTTTACAAAGACCACACCATTTATGGGGCCATTGTAGCGCTTATTCTGCCTTTAGCTGTAGGGCTTTATTTGTATAAAAAACACAATCCACTAGTACAAGTCACATTGATCAGTTTGATCATCATTATTCTAGTGGGGCTCGTATTATCTTATACCCGTGCCGCTTGGCTCAGTGTATTAGCCAGCATTGGCATTGCCATTGTGCTTTATTACAAAATCTCTTGGAAACCAATTGCCATATTAACGGGAATCGCCGTACTTATTGTCATTATTCGCTGGGACCAAATTGAAATGGAACTCGAACGCAATAAGTACGAACATACGACCGAAGCTTTCGATGAACGCTTGCAAAGCGCGGCGAATATCTCTACAGATGCCTCAAATTTAGAGCGAATCAACCGCTGGAGTTGTGCTATTGAAATGTTCAAGCAGCGCCCGGTGATGGGTTACGGACCTGGTACTTACGCGTTTGAATACGCACCGTTTCAGCGTCCGGAAAACCTCACGATTATCTCGACTAACTTTGGAGATATGGGCAATGCACACAGCGAGTATTTAGGTGCGCTAGCAGAAACCGGCCTCATTGGGATGCTCACGCTCATAGCAGTAGTTTTTGCTATCTTCTACACTGGGATTACCCTTTACCACCGTTTGCCAAAAACTTATAAAGAAGACCGAATTTTTGTATTAAGTACCATAATGGCACTCAGCACTTACTTTATACATGCCTTCCTCAATAATTATTTAGATACCGACAAAGCAGCCGTACCCATTTGGGGCATTTGCGCAATGTGGTTAGTCTATGAAAAAGAACTCGGGCCTAGCGACCAATCCAAAGCGAAGGGTTGAGCGTAACGGGGTTCACACCTACCACCTGATGAACCTCGAAATGACAAACCGAAACACCACCATCATTGAGTAAAGTACCGATGGCTTGCTTAGTAGAAACTTTAGTACCTACACCAACAAAAGTCTCGGCAAGATTTCCATAAACCGTACGGTAAGCACCATGCTTAATGATCACTACTTTACCTGCTCCAGGTACTGAAAATACCGTTGTTACCTCACCTTCAAAGACAGCGCGAACTCTAGAGCCTTTATTACAAGTTATATCGATACCGTTGTTGTTCCACTCGACTCCGCTAAGCGTTGGGTGGTAATTGCGTCCAAATCGTTCTGTGACACTACCGTTATCTACCGGCCATGGCAAACGCCCACGATTGGTTTCAAAGCTCCTGCCAATTGCCGCTCCCTCCGTAGAAATTGGTGTAGCTACTACTTTTGGCGCTGCTGCTGTTGGGGTCGTCTTTGGGCTACTTGTAGTAGTAGTGGTAGTGGAAGCTGGTGTTTTGCCGGAAGGTTTTGTTGTTGTCTTGGGAGTTGCTTTGGCTAATTCTGCCTGACGAGCGGCCTCTCGTGCCTGTTCTCTAGCGATATCAGCTCTAATTGCCGCATCGATCTGCTTTTTGAGCTGGATTTTCTTGCGCTCATCTTCTTTGAGCTGGGCCACTAAAGCCTGTTCTTCTTTCTTGAACTTTTGATAAGATTTCTCTTTTTTGGTTTTGTCTTTTTCGATCAGTTGGCGTTCTTGTTTTTTCTCTTCAAGAGCCTGCTGTTTGATGAGTTTTTCAGAATCAATTTGATCAATTTCTTTAAAGATCAATTGTTGGTGTTGCTTGATAAGTGCAGCTTGCTTTTGCTGAACCGCTGCTACTTTCTTCAGATATCGATTGCGGCGCAGGGCCTCGTTGTAGTCTGATGAAGCCAAGAGATACATGACCTTATTATAATTACCTCTATGCTTGTAGGCATAAAGAAACATCTTGCGATATTGCTGCTTGAGTTGGGCAAGTTTAGTGCGCAAACGCTTGATTTCCATTTTCTTTTGAACAATCTTCATTTCAGCACTGCGCACTTGATTGTCAAAGAGATTCACAAGTGCTTCGCGACTGCGGATCTGGTTTTCGATCAGTCGGATCTCGTTGAGCGAAGCCTGGCTGTTGTTCTTCACTTTATTCAAGAGCTTCTTGGTATTAGAGATGCGCTTCTCTAATTTTTGTTGCTCGCGTTTGAGTTGGTTTTGATCTTGCTGGGCATAGCTCTGATGAACCACACACAACAGTAAAAAAAGTCTAATCACATTTTTCATAGCTATCTGGTATGACGATGATCAATTCTTGTGGCTCATTGACCTCAATGCGCTCATATAACAAACTAAGTACTAAAGATTTTTTAGGCGTCCTAATATTGATTTCTACCTTTAATGGCAAATCAAAACCATTGACCTGCTGTCTTTCTAAATAAACAACGCTCACTTCGGTAGCATCTTCCAAACTCCAAATGCGCGTCTGTTTAAGCGCTTTTGCGTCGTCTGTCAGGTGATATTGAATCATGAGGTCATCTCGTTGTTTGCGGTCGGGTTTTTTGCGATCGCGCTTTTTGTGAGTTGAAACGCTGTAATGATGCGGGTCGTTATCTACAAAGTACTTTTGCGAAAGTTGATAATCTAAGGGTTTACCGTAGATGATTTCTTCTAAGTTCTCATAGCTAAAGTCAACTCCAAAAAGTTCTTTTAAATAATCCAGAGACGCTACGGTGTAGCAGCGGTCGCGTTTATTGACAACGCTGAGGGTGTCTTGGGTTACAAGCGCCGTAACAACCGGAATTCTCGCGTAGGTGATGATCGCTGAAACCGCGCTATCACTTACTATTTTGATCGACGTTTTCAAGGAGACCTCACTTTCATCGGCGGCTTTGCTCAAGTCTTTATAGGAGACTGTCAGCTTGCTGTAAAAAGTTTGTGGTTCGATACGTGAAAGGCTATCAATGCGGTCTATGAGTTCTTTGTCCTTGATTTTGGGCAATTTATCGGTACTCAGTTGGTCTTCAAGCACCACAGCTGGAGCCTTACAGGATAGTAAGCCGACACCCACAATGATTAGAAAAAATAAATTATGGAGCTTGAACATAGGTTTTTTTATTGATTTTCTCAGTGAGGACAACACTTCCCTCGCCATATGAAAGCGCTTTTTGCCAGCAGTTCTGAGCCTCTTGAACTTGCGTTAGATGAAAATAGATGTCGCCGAGTAACTCTTGGTAGGAAGCCGTCTGTATGAATTGATCCTTACTGATCTTGCGCATCTCGTCTAGTGCTTTTTGATACGACCCCATTTGAAAAGCTGCAAAAGCGCATTCAAAAACGATACTTGGATTAGACGCATCTTTTACAATGAGCTCTTGTAGGCGCTCGGTAGCTTTTGAAAGTTCGATCTTGTATTTCAGCAAGAGGTGTAAGTAACTCAATTCTAGCGCGTTTGAACTAATGCTCAGGGCCTCTTTAAAAGCTGAGAAGGCTTGATCTTGCTTTTGCAAGCCCAAATAGGCATTGCCTTTTTGCAAGTAAATTTCTGCTAAAAGCGCATTGTCATTGACCAGTACCCCTTCTGCCGACGAAAAGTTTTCTAGTGCCGCAGTAAATGCACCGGCACGATTGAGCGTATATCCTTTGAAAAAGAAAGGAATAGGATAACTCGGGAAGAGTTCGGCACAAGTGCTGGCATCTTGTTGTAAATCAGTCCAGCGCTCTTGTTCAAATTCTAAAATGAGTACTTGATTCCAGACCGGAAATAAGTTAGGGTCGCAGCGCAAAGTTTGACGGTAGCTTTCAATGGCTTTATCCGGCTGACCCGCTACATAAAAATAATCGCCAGCTATAGAATGCGCTTTTGCTTCTTTTGGAAACGTTTCAGTCATGTAGAGAACAAGCGGTTCGAGTTTCGGGTCTATGGAAGTTTGTTTCTTTTCATTGACCAACATGATGAGGATGTTCATTTTTTGATCAAGACTCGGACCTTGAGCCAAAATACCTTGATGCAAGTATTTTTTACCCTCTTCCACTTTTCCGGAGCGGTAGAGCATTTCACCATACATGAGCAAAGCGACACCATTTTCAGGGTCGGCTTCTACGAGGTCTTTGAGTAGGCCAAAACCTGCAGTATAGTTTTGCATTCTAAAATAATGATCAACTAAATTGGCAAGAATACTTGGTTCCGACGGGAAACGCACCCTAGCGGCTTCCAGTAGTGCGGCACCTTCTTTGGCTTTGCCCATTTGTTGTAACAAACGGTATTTTTCGAGAACCGTATTGGGGTTTTCTCCCATTTGTTGTTCCATTTTTTCGATCAGTGCGTAAGACTTACTTGGCTTTTTTAGTTCGTCGTAACTCTTGAGAGCCCCACTATAATAATCGATGTTCTTAGGGTCTGCTTTGAGCAAATATTCAAAAACAGTGGCCGCGTCTTGGTATTTGCCGAGCTGCTGATACATAAAAGCCAACTCTCTCTTGTAATGAAGGTTTTTTGGGTCTAACGCGGCCGCTTGTTCAGTATGAAACGCGGCCTCTTGATAGCGGCCCTCTTTGAGATAAATTTGAAAAAGAGCGTAGTGCACCGCGGCATCTTTGGGTTGCTTCTGCAAACAAGCTTTGAAATCTGATATCGCTACTTCGTATTGCTCATTGAGCATATTGCGCACACCACTATGAAATTGCCTGATATAGGCAGGGTCTTGTGAAACAGCTGCCGTTTCTTGCACCTTGCAAGAAGCCAATGCCAAAGTGGCGATGATGTAGAATAATTTATTCATGGACGCTGCTGTAATCGCCAAGGCTGAGGTCTTTAGCTCGGCCGCTGTAGGTGGTGTGAGAGCCAATCATGGCGCCTGCTAAACTCACTTGACTCAAGTGACTTTTTTGACCAACAATTGAATTTTGAATACGGACGCCCGAAACAACGCTACCTTCACCGATAGAAACATGGGGGCCCACAACAGATTTTTCTATACGGACATTTGGCCCAATGTAGCATGGTTGAATTACTACGCTATCTACTATTTCTGTAGACAAATTTTGCAAGCGGCCAGCTTCTAAATCGTGCTCTAAAACGCGTTGGTTGGTCTCGACAGTTACTTCTTTATTGCCGCAATCGAGCCATTCGTCTACGGTGCCAGGCTTGAATACCACACCAGCCTCGGTGAGTCGGCGCAAGGCATCTGGGAGTTGGTATTCACCGCTTTTGATCACGTTGTGATCGATGAGGTATTGCAACTCTTGTTTGAGGCGAGCGCCATCTTTGAAATAGTAAATGCCAATCATGGCAAGATCAGAAACGAACGTTTGTGGCTTCTCGACAAAATCTATAATTTGACCTTGATCATTGAGTTGAACCACACCAAATGCACTTGGGTCTTCGATTTGCTTGACCCAAAGAATGCCTTCGTCTTCTTTAGAAATTTTGAAATCTGCTTTGAAAAGGGTGTCTGCAAAAGCAACCACCACTGGCCCGTCGAGTGCAGTAGCTGCGCAAAGAACGGCGTGTGCAGTTCCCAACGCTTGCAATTGGTAGTGAATGCTACCTTTGGCACCTAGACTTGCCGCAACAGCTAAAAGTTCTTGTTCAACGGCCTCGCCGAACTCACCTACCACAAACGCAATCTCTTCTATCGGTTCTTCACAAACGCGAGCGATGTCGGCTACCAAGCGATGTACAATTGGCGTTCCGCCTACAGGAACAAGTGGTTTTGGAATGGTAAGCGTATGGGGTCTGAGTCGGCTACCGCGACCCGCCATCGGGACAATTACTTTCATGGTCTAATTATTTCACTCCTGTACTGCCAAAACCGCCTTCTCCACGATCAGAAGAAGTGAGGGTTTGAACTTGAATCAGGTTAACTTTTTCTACTTTGCAAAATACGAGTTGTGCGATGCGTTCACCATCGGTAATGGTAACGGAATCAGACGAGAGATTCACAAGAATCACGCCAACTTCTCCGCGGTAATCGGCGTCAATGGTTCCTGGGGTGTTGAGTACTGTAAGCCCTTTTTTGAGGGCTAGGCCGCTGCGTGGGCGCACTTGACATTCCAAACTTGGATCCATTTCAAGAAAGATACCCGTCGGGATTAAGGCGCGTTCCATGGGGGCTAAAGTGAGCGGGGCTTCGAGCACCGCGCGGATGTCCATGCCAGAGGCACCAGCAGTTTGGTACGACGGTGCTTCGTGGTGGCTCTTGCTGACAATTTTTACTTCGTGCAAACTCATCTTCCAAAATTAGCGCAATTCTACACTCGAGCTCTCGAAGATTCAAGGAATAATCAACAGCTTAGTATGGACAACATCGGTCATTTTAAGCGTATTTGCTTACTTTTGTGCTTCAATCGAGTACATATGTTAGAAATTCAGCGCATTCGTCAAGAAAAAGAAGCCATCATTGCGGGTTTGGCCAAAAGAAATATAGATGCAAGTCAAACACTTGATGCCATCCTAGAGACCGACCAAAATTGGCGAGCGGCCAAAACTCAACTCGATCAAGTTGCCGCCGAAATGAACCAACTTGCCCGTTCAATTGGCGAGCTTTTCAAAAGCGGACAACAAGCCGAAGCGAATGCCTTGAAAGAAAAAACGAGCCTTCTCAAAACGCAAGAAGCCGAACTCAAAGAGCTTGTAAGCGCTCATGAAGAAGCGCTTCAAAAACTGCTCTACACCTTGCCAAATGTGCCCAACGAGGCAGTTGTTCAAGGCCGAGATGCCGCCGACAACCAAAATGTTTTTGAAGCAGGCAGTATTCCTCAATTCAATTTTGAAGCACAACCACACTGGGATCTCGCCAAAAAATTCAAGCTCATCGATTTTGAACTTGGCGTAAAAGTTACCGGAGCTGGTTTTCCATTCTATCGCGGCAAAGGCGCTAGACTACAACGCGCCCTCATTCAATTTTTCTTAGACGAAGCCATTGCAGCTGGCTACGAGGAGTTCATTTCGCCACACATGGTGAACGAAGCGAGCGGCTACGGTACAGGCCAGCTTCCCGACAAAGAAGGGCAAATGTACTACGTCCAAGAAGACGACTTCTACCTTATTCCAACGGCAGAAGTGCCACTCACCAATATTTACCGCGATGTCATTTTGCCCGACGCCAATTTCTCCATCAAAATGTGTGGCTACACACCCTGTTTTAGAAGAGAAGCGGGTTCTTATGGCAAAGACGTGCGTGGCCTTAACCGCCTCCATCAATTTGACAAAGTAGAAATCGTAAGAGTTGAGCACCCAGACAACACGGCTAAGGCGCTCGATGAAATGATCGATCACGTTAAAAACCTCCTCGACAAACTAGAACTGCCTTATCGCATTTTACGCCTTTGCGGTGGCGACATGGGCTTCGCATCGGCCATGACCTACGACTTCGAAGTATACTCTGCAGCACAAGAAAAGTGGCTAGAAGTAAGTTCTGTTTCCAGATTTGATACCTTCCAATCTAACCGACTCAAATTGCGCTTCAAAGACGACAAGAAAACAACGCTTTGCCATACGCTCAACGGCTCTGCATTGGCCTTGCCGCGCATCCTTGCTTCTTTGCTAGAAAATCACCAAACAGCAAACGGTATTCAAATTCCGAAGGCCCTCCAAGCCTACACCGGTTTTTCAGTCATCGAGTAAGGCAATGTCTGGGCCAATTCGACGTTAATCAAAGGTCTGTGCCCATGAAACGCTTTTTTGGCTCATATCTGCTATTGATTTGTGTTTTCAACCTCTGTAGGTTGAGCCTCTCTGCGCAACAAAATAGCAGAATCGTCGCACTCGCCCCTGACACACTTGTTCAGTTTCTAGACAGCAATGCCATCTATACGCCTTCGTTTCAGTTTTCGACGAATGCTTCATTTACAGACACCTTTACCGTTCGGGCCGAACAATTTTATTTCAATGGCCGCAAGAATCTTTTTCAGTGGAAAGCAGCGCCTTCCGATACGCTCTTCTTGCGATTTTTGGTCTTTCCCTTTCCCTTGAACCAAACTGTGCAACGCTATCCTTTTGTTCCGGTGAGTTCAGCAAACCTATTAGAGAAAGAACGCGAAAAATTCCAGATCAATACCGCCACAAAACCTGATCTTTTCGGCGGCAACGCCATTCACAAAAGCGGGAGCTTGGCGCGCGGAATTGGCTTTGGTAACAACCAAAGTTTAGGGCTGAACTCTGCGCTGAACCTGCAACTCAACGGTCAAATTGCGCCCAACTTAATGCTCACAGCATCACTTTCAGATGCGAATATCCCTTTTCAAGCATCCGGAACCACCAACCAACTCAGAGAGTTTGACCAAGTGTTCATACAAGTTCATAACGAACAGCTCAAAGTAACGGCCGGTGATTTTTGGCTAGACAAACCCGACGGCCAATTCATGACCTACCGCAAACGCGCACAGGGTATTACGGGGCAATACAATTGGGAAGCTAGCAATGGCGCTAAACTCTACACGCAAAGTAGTGTGGGTTTATCAAAAGGAAAATTTCAGCGACAAATTATCAAAGGATTAGAAGCCGTTCAGGGGCCGTACCGACTTATTGGCGCAAGTAACGAACCCTTTATAATAATTCTTGCAGGAACAGAGCGCATTTACATCGACGGACAGCTCATGCAACGCGGTCAAGAATTTGACTACATCATTGACTACGCAAGTGCTGAACTCACTTTTACATCTCGACACCTCATCACTAAGGACAGTCGTATTGTCGCTGAATTTCAATATGCCGACCAAAACTTTGCACGCAGCTTGCTTCAACACACGACGCGTTATCAAACACAAAAAATGAAATCTTGGGTAGCTTTGTATCAAGAGCAAGACCTACAGAACCAACCACTGCAACAGCTCCTCAGTAACGAACAACTCCAACAACTCAGTCAGATTGGAGACAACCTAAATGAAGCAAACGTTCAAGGTTATGACTCCACAGGCTTTTTGGAAAATGCAAACATGTACCGACTCATCGATACGCTTGGGTATTCCAATATCTTAGTTTTCAGTGTAGATCCACAACTTGCGCTTTACCGCAGCACCTTCACAGAAGTGGGAGCGGGGCAAGGTGATTACGTGCTGGCCGGCGTAAGTGCTTCGGGAAATTACTACAAATGGGTTGAGCCCGTTAACGGCGTTTCTCAAGGAAACTTTGAACCCATCAGAAAGGTGCAAACACCGAAAAGAAAACAAATGGCGAGCGCCGGACTTGCACTAGACTTACACCCAAATTGGTCGGTATTTACCGAAAATGCGCTCAGCGAAAACGACCTCAATTTATATTCCGCACTCGACGATCAAAACAATATTGGTCTGGCTTCAAAAGGAGGCATTCACTTCAAAAAAATTGTGTCACAAGACAGTAGCAAACGCTTGATAGAAAGCAGCTTAGAGTATTTATACCTCAACAAACGTTTTGAGCCTATAGAGCAATTTAGAGCCGTCGAATTCGATAGAGATTGGAACATTCGCAATCAGCAATTGCTCGGTGCGCAACAACAATTTGAATTCAAGCAGCACATAGAAAACAGCCTTTATGGCCAGATGAACTTCACTGCTCAGTACTTTTCCATCGATAGCCTTTTTTCAGGCCAACGCCTTTATTCGGATGGTAATTGGCAACAAAATAAGTGGGCAGCCAAATGGGATGCATCGGCGCTGAGAAGTCGAAAAAGTACCGCTGAGAATTTATTCATACGACATCGTTTGAATATCAGTAAGCAAATTGGCTTGTTTAAAATCGGCTGGATCGACGACCACGAATGGAATCAATACAACGGTAGTTTACTCAATAGCTCTTATCAATTTTACGACGCACAAACCTTTGTTGCGCTTCAGACAAAACAAAAACTCGACCTCAAACTCTACTATCGCGAACGCTACGATTGGCGACCAGATTCTTTACTTCAACTGGCGGCAAAAGCCAAAACCATGGGGCTAGAACTCAAGTGGGACCCTAGTGCGAAGCAAAACCTTCAGGTATTGTTAGGTTCCCGACAGTTGGAAATCATCGACTCAGCGCTCATTGATCAAAAAGCAGAAAATAGCCTCGTTGCGCGCTTTGATTACAATGCCCGCTACTTCAAAAATGCCTTAACGCTTAGCACATTCTACGAGCTCGGTTCAGGGCTAGAGCAAAAAAGACGTTTTCAGTACATTCGGGTCAGTGATGGGCAAGGAATTTATACTTGGATAGACTACAACGCAGACGGCATCAAAGATCTCAATGAGTTCGAAATATCCGTCTATGCAGATCAAGCGGATTACATCAGAGTTTTTGTGCCGAGCGCGAGTTATGCACCCGTCTTCTCCAACGAATGGAACCAAAGTATTTTGTGGCGCCCAGAATTACTCTGGAGGCAGCGCCAAGGTGTATTAGGTGTACTTTCTAGGTTCTCGAATCAGACGCGCATTCGGGTTCAGCGCAAACTTCAAGAAGCCAGTACATTACAATGGGTCAATCCATTAGCTTCAGATATTTCGGCTTTGGGCCTACAATCTGCGAATGCCCAGTTTTCAAATTCCTTATTTTTCAATAGAAATGCCAAAGTATTTAGCGCGGAATACAGCTGGCTTAGACAAGAAAACAAAATATTATTGGCCAGTGGCTACGACGCCAAAAGCAGCACTAAACATCAAGTAAATTTTCGACTTAATGTCAATAGTCAACTCGCCTTTGAAACGACGGTTGCCAAAGGCCAAAATGCTGCACTTGCCGATTACACAAGTGGCCGCAACTTTCAGATTGAAGTGCAAGAAATCAAACCACAACTGATTTATCAAGACGGTTCGCAATTGCGCCTAAGTTTGATCGGAAGCCTTGGCAATAAGGCAAACAGCGCGCTTTACGGTGGGCAAACAGCGCAGTCCAAATCGCTCGAAACAACTTGGAAGGTGAATCGCAGTGAAAAAGGCAGCTTGAATGGCTCGCTTAAATACGTTTATTTTGACTTCAGCGGCAATGCCCTCTCTGCAGTAGGGTACGAAATGTTAGAAGGACTCAGGCCCGGAACCAATTGGACTTGGAATTTGAGCTTCCAAAAAATCGTTGGTAAGAACTTACAACTAAGCCTCACTTATGGCGGTCGCCAAATGGAGGGACAAAAAACTGTACACACAGGCGGCATGGAGTTGCGCGCCTATTTTTAAACCATTTTTATTTGTTGAACTGTTCCTGAACAAAAGCCCTTGCTCTTGCGTCAGTGGCAACATAATCTTCGTAGTTCGGGTTTAGAATATTGGCCACGTTTTGCATACAGTACTCGTTGAGTTGGCCAATTTCTAAAAAGGAAATTTTGCGGTCTAGATAAGCGGCTACAGCCTCTTCGTTGGCTGCATTGAGCGCACAAGCGGCTGTTCCTTGGGCCGCCATGGCTTGATAAGCCAAATCTAAATTTTTGAAAACCTTTCGGTCTGGCTGTTCAAAAGTAAGTTGCGGATAATCCATGAAATTGAATCTCGGGAAATCCGTTTTGAAACGCGCAGGATAAGTGAGGGCAAATTGAATAGGTAGTTTCATGTCGGGCAGGCCCATTTGTGCTTTCATGCTACCGTCTTCAAACTGTACCAAGCTGTGCACAATAGACTGCGGATGTACAATTACGTCAATTTGCTTGGGCTGCAAACCAAAAAGCCACTTGGCTTCAATGACCTCTAAACCTTTGTTCATGAGGCTTGCTGAATCTATGGTGATTTTGGCGCCCATGCTCCAGTTCGGATGCTTAAGGGCTTGCTCTAGCGTCACTTTTTGAAGTTGTTCTAATGAAAAACCGCGGAATGGACCACCAGATGCAGTCAGGTATATTTTTTCAATTGGGTTATGGAATTCGCCGACTAAACACTGAAAAATGGCCGAATGCTCAGAATCGACTGGATAAATATTGACGCCTTTTTCGCGAGCCATTCGCGTTATAAGTTCGCCAGCCACAACTAATGTTTCTTTATTAGCAAGCGCAATTGTTTTGCCCGCTTCTATGGCATGAATGGTTGGCTTGAGGCCTGCATAACCCACTAATGCTGTGAGTACCGTATGCACCTCAGTAGACTCAACTACCTGGCAAAGCGCTTCCTGACCCGCATAAACATGGATCTCGGCAGACCAAAGTGCGTCCTTCACTTTTTGATACTGCGTTTGATCAGTAATCACCACCGAATTTGGCTGAAATTTCAAGGCTTGCTCTATCAGCAAGTCGGCATTTTTACCGGCTGTTAAAACCTGTAAATCAAAGTAGTCTGGGTAAGATGCCAACACCTCAAGTGCCTGCGTACCGATAGAACCCGTTGAGCCGAGTATGGCAATGCCTTTCTTTTCTTGCATAAGCAAAGGTAACAAAAGAGGTGATAGAAAAGTTTAGACGAAATAATAGAATATATACTAACTGTTTCTTCCGAGACTTTAAGTAATTTAGCTTTACTATTATTTATTCGCAATATCCCTTTATGAAAGCAATACTTATTCTCTCTTTTCTTTTGGCAACTACTTTTGTTTTTGGGCAACAACTCAAAACCACTGAAAAACGCGTCGAAATCGACCTCAAGGATGGTCGCTCTAACGAACAAGTATTTACAATGGGTAAATACGGAGTGGTCGTGAAGAGTTTCAGCAAAGAAGGTGGCGTGAAAACTAATATGAATTTGCATCACGATGTATACGACACTGATTTACAATTATATGAAACAGACCCTATCGAATACGATCCTTACCTCCCCATAATGTCTACTTATGATACTGAAGATCATATTTATCACCTCGCTTTTAGACGTAAAAAAAGACCGATAGCTATTTATGAATTCGATGTCAAGAATAAATCAAGTAAGCGCCTTGATATTGAATACAGTGGAAGTGAAAAATTCCGTGGGATAGAATATTTTCAAGTTTTAGGTCAAAAAGCCGCAGCCATCGGATTCAGTAAAACCGGAGTGCATTTTTTATCTTTTGATTTAGAAAACCAAACGGTAACATCAACACCCATTTATATAGAAGATTTCAAACCAGGACGCATTATTGCCACCAACATGCAATATCTAGAAGATGCGAAAAAATACTACGTATCACTTAGAGTCTATAAAACAAGTAAAATAACCTTTGCCTATTTGCTAGATGTCGATACAGACGGTCAATTAAATACCCCCATAAAAATAGATGAGAGCGGGGGCAGATATATTAAATCTATTACCGTTGGTGCAATAGGTGAGTCAGATGTTGCCATCGCCGGAACATATGGAAACTCTTCCTATGGGCCTAATAACGGTATTTATTTTGGGGTTTCCAGTGATGGGGAAATTTCAGACATCACATCTTATAATTTTTTAGATATTCCAAACTATTTAGATTACCTGCCTGAAAGAACTCAAGAGCGCATCGAAAATAAAAAAGCACGCAAAGCCAGTAGAGGCAAAGAATTGGAAGCAAATCAGCTCCTTGTGATGCACAATCTTATTCCTGTGGACAACGATTTTCTTTTGATAACAGAAGCCTATTACCCAACCTACAGAACTGAAACTCGAACAACCACAGTCAATGGCAAAACCACCACTACAACAGTACAAGTCTTTGACGGTTATCAGTATACACACGCCATGATCGCCAAATTCAATAGAGAAGGAGAATTGGTTTGGAGCCAAGTATTTAAAATGTATTTATGGTACAAACCAATGGTTGCCAGAACATTCATTAGGGTTGCTGGTCAAGATCAAAACAGCGTCCAATTGGTCTATGCCGATGGCCGGAATATTTATTCAAAATCCATTTCTTTTGATGGCGAAATCCTCTATGATAAAACCTCAAACCCAATCAATACCGAAAACGAAAACGACAAGATAAAACAATCATATAGCAACATTTCCTACTGGTACGACAAATACTTCTTGTCTTACGGGGTTCAGTCTATTAAGAATAGAGTCGACGACGACGTGAAGCGCAAGCGCACCGTACTTTTCTTGAATAAAGTTTCTTTCGAGTAGATCGATTTCTACGAGCTTTATTTAGCCAAGCCCAACTTGACGGCTATCTTATGAAGATAATTATTGATTTCAGGATCGAGACGAAACCATAGCACTGGAACAACAAAAACGAGTGCTACAACGCTAAGCTCTAATCCAAAAAAGAGCCACTCATTGAGTGCAACAAGCGCATGTAAGCCCGTGCCCACCGCAAAGGCCAGTGCTGCAAAGCCCATAATTTTGAATTGATTGAGATGAAAAGGTTGCAAACGATAAACCTTCCAAACAAATAACAAACGGCCAATATTGTAAACAATTAGAGCGAAAGAGGTCGAGATAGCGGCGCCTGCTATTCCCCATGTTGGTATCAGTAGCGTATTGAGCGCATAAACAATACCAATCAGCAGAACCGTGAAAATGACGTCGTATTTGTATTTTTTTGACGTCACAAAAATGGCCCCGTTGATCCCAAAAAACATGTCTAATAAGCGTCCGAGCATCAGGAAGAAAAATACCATAATGCCAGCTTGAAATTCTGGTTTTAAAAACCCAAATAAGAAATCGACGTTTAACCAAATCACAAGAAAAGGCGTTAATCCCAAGACCAAACCTAGCGTGCTTACTTTGGTATAAAGTGCTTGAATCTTTGACATTTCGCGGCGCTTCCAATGATCAGCAACAAGCGGGGAGCTTACTCTTAATACCGATTTATAAGGTACCTGAAGAGCAGTTGCCAGAAAAACCACTGTGGTATAGACGCCAGTGGCTTCAAGCCCTAAGTAATAAGCGATCATCATGACATCGAGCGCCTGAACAAAAACAATTCCAAGCGTATTGACATAATTGATCAGGGAGAAATTACGGATGATTTTCTTGAACCGATTGGATATGAGTATAGATTTCCAGGAGAGATTGAGCTCGCCGATTCTCCATAAATAAATGGTGAGTATGACAACCGGAATAAGAAAGCTAAAGCTCTGTAGAACGGCAAACCAATGAAAGTTGATGCAACGGAAATAGAGCAAAAAAAGTAGAATAGTGTGCGCAACACGCAAGCCGATTTCTAAAGCAAAAACAGCAACTGTGTTCTTGTATAAAGCACGCAAATAGGTTTCGGCAACTAAGTACAAGACTGTTGAGATACCAATTGGCAAAACCATATAATAATAGTCATTGAACGCAGCTGACCTTTCGCTGTATAGCGCAATTACTTCTGGTTTAAAAAGAAGGTAGAGTAAAGTGCAGCTCACAATGCCGATACCGACAACTCTTAAGATATACGGTAGAAATCCGTTGTGCTTGTTACTTTCATTTTTGAAATACGGAAAGAACTTCCAGGTTGAATAGACCGTCCCAAAATTTGCAAATTGGGCAAAGAGCGTACCTACCGTAACCAATAAATTGACAAGGCCAATTTGAGCCGTCGTTAAAATGATAAGAAACAACAAGCCTTTATTGACATAGCCCAACAGGATTCCTATATAAGAAATCAGCATTGTTCGCAAAGCATCTTTTTGGACTATCCCCATGTATAACACAAAGATAGTTAATGCACTACAAACAATGGATAATGCGTAAGTTTGTATTAAAAATTTGGCTTTGAAACGCGTTCTGATCATCACCTATCACTGGCCACCTTCAGGAGGAATCACTGTATTGCGTTGCTTAAAGATTGCCAAATATCTGCGTGATTTTGGTTGGGAACCTGTAATTTTCACTGCAGAAAATGCTGCTTATCAGCACCTAGATTATCAAAACCAAAAAGATATCCCTTCAGGCCTTGAAATCATTAAAGTGCCTATAATTGAGCCCATTAATGCTTTTAAATTCCTTTCGGGAAGAGCAAAAAATACCCCCGTTCAAAATATTACATCAAACTCGACCAAAAAGAAAACGCTCATCGATAAATTTGGAATGTGGCTGAGAGGTAACTTTTTTATTCCTGACGCTCGTTTTCTTTGGATAAGGCCTTCCGTTAAATACCTTCAAAAATACCTCCGAGAAAATCCGGTAGACGCTGTTTTTACAGACGGGCCGCCTCATACCAACACAGTAATTGGCTTGCGAATCGCAAAAGAATTCAATTTACCTTGGTTAGCTGATTTCCAAGACCCCTGGACTCAAGTCGATTATTACCAAGATTTGTATATCGGAAAACGCGCCGATCAAAAACACAAAGCCCTCGAGCAAGCCGTTTTTAATACGGCAAATCAAATCACCATCGCAAGCCCTAGCTGGAAAACCGACCTCGAAGCAATAGGTGCAAAAAATGTAGACGTGCTGTACTATGGCTATGATGAAAGCGATTTCAGTGGCTTCAAATCCATTGACACCCCGTTCTTTGATATTGTACATGCAGGTTTATTAGGCGCTGATAGAAATCCGACTGCCCTTTTTGAAGTACTCGGCAAACTGCTCCAGGCCCATCCTGAAATCCAAGAAAAAGTCCGGATTCAACTTGCCGGAGAAGTCGATTTATCTGTGAAAAACGCTATTGAGCGTTGTGGTCTTAATGCAATGACTACTTATCACGGCATGATTTCAAGGCAAGAAGTTTTGGACCTTTATGCCAAGGCAAGTTTATTGATTTTACCGATCAACAAAGCAGCCAATGCGAAAGGCAGAATACCAGGCAAATTATTTGAGCTATTGCGCACCAACAAACCCATATTGGTATTTGGCCCAACTAATGGCGACGTTAAGCAAATTGTAGCGCAAAAAAAACGAGGCATCTCGCTCGAATACAACGATACAAATGGCCTCAAAAGCTACCTAGAAAACGCGCTTTTAAATGCTGATTTTCAGAATTTTGACCCGACCCATTCGGTAAATGAATTTTCAAATCGAAATTTGACAGAGAAAGTAGCCAACTGGCTAAATAACATGAATCTCCAACAGTGATGAACGTTTTATTTTATTCTACATACCATTTCAACACCGAGACCTTTGGGCCTTATTTAGAGTTAATGCAACGTCATCTCAACGATGGTGATACCGTCTATTTTCTTGGTTGCGACGGTGAGCTCAGCAGTTGCCAAACCAACCCGCAGCACGCTAAATTGATCTGTAATACTTGTATTTCTACCAGAATAAATGCGCTCAAGTGTCTCAACGGCAAGGTGCAGTATTTATCTATAGATCACGTGCTTGCTCAGGAGCAAATCAATCCACACCTTGAGCTTATCGATACCTCTTCAATTGAGGCCTTCAAGAATTGTCAATACGAGACTTTTGATATTGGAATGGCCGTCATGTCTTCTGTAGTGTCCGTTTACCGCGATCCTGCGCCCGACTTAAAACAACATAGCGCACTAATTGAAAAACAATGGACAGCCTCAATGCAGGTTTACCACGCGGTTAAAAAGTGTATTACCGAGAAAACCATCGATCGGGTTTACGTTTTCAATGCCAGATTTGCAACCTTACGCGCTTGTCTGAGAGCAAGCCAGCAACTCAATTGCAATTGTTTTGTTTTAGAGGAAAGCAATGACAGAACGCGTTTTGCTGTCTACGAAAATGCAATGCCTCATTCTATTGCTTACGTAGAAAAGCAAATTGAAAATTATTGGGCTGATGGTGGGGCTGATAAAGAAAGCATTGCCATGGCCTACTATGTACAAAGAAGTCAGGGCAAAGACAGCAGATTTGGCCACTTCACCGCTCATCAAGATCAAAGTCTGCTGCCCAAACAATGGAATCCTGCACAGGAAAATATCGTCATTTTTATATCCAGTGAAGATGAATTTGTTTCTATTGGAAAAGAATGGGAAAATCACTTATATAAAAATCAAGTTGACGGCATTAAGCAAATTAGCACCGCATTATTAGCACAGCCACAATTCATGTTTTATGTAAGGGTCCACCCCAATCTTTCTGGTATACTCAATGAGTCAATTGAAGCGCTTTACGCCATTGATCACAAAAACGTCGTCATTATTCCGGCAGAAAGTCCGATCAGCACCTATAATTTAATGTTCCATGCCAGCAAGGTAATTTCTTTTGGCTCTTCGGTCGGAATTGAAGCTGCCGCCTTTGGCAAAATATCTATTCTTGCAGGGAAGGCTTTCTACATGAATCTAGGCTGTACATATAATCCTGCTAACCATGAGGAGTTAGTCGCGTTGTTAGCTCGAGAAGATTTAACACCAAAACCCAAAGACGGTGCGCTCAAATACGCATTTTACCTCCTCAACTTTGGGCAGCGTTATCAGTACTTCAAAAGAAAAGATACTTTTCAGGCAGCAGTCAATGAGCAACTTTATGGTCCAAAAATGAGCCTTTTACTCATACGTAGAATTGGCAGAATCATCAGAAAAGCGAAAGAAAAGCGACGCAAAAAAAACAATTTACAGCAGATCGCCAAACTTGCAGCGCGTCGAAATCAATGACCTTGCTTGCCGTTTTCTATTAAATAAGTTGCGTAATCCCAATCTTTTTGGTCGTCTATATCAATGGAGTCTTCTTTCGACATGACGTATTTGGCAATTGTCTCGAATTGAGCGATTGGTTTGGACAGTAAAGAGGCAACCGAAATCAGGTAGATGGCACCATTTAATTCATACACTTTAGGTACAGTTTGTCTGGTCACAAAATTGGCGGCCTTGCTTTTTACGAGCATGCCATTTGCTTGCTCCTCCATTAAATTGAAATAAGGATTTGCTTTTGATTCGCAAACGGAAACAAGCATGTCTATTTGTGCCAATGCGAAGAATTGCGCAAGCGACTCACGCAGATGTGTTGCGTTGCGAAACGGAGATGTAGGTTGCAACAAACAAATGACATCATACGGCGCACCGATAGACTGATAATATTGCTGCGCATGGATCAATACTTCTTGAGTTGAGGCCGTATCTGAGGCCAAATGACTAGGTCTCAAGAACGGAACTTCTAGGCCGTAACTTTCGGCAATATCAATGACGCTCGGATCGTCTGTAGAAACACAAATTTGGGCTTTCGAAAATACACCAAGGGCGGCTTCTATCGTGTAGGCAACGAGCGGTTTGCCACAGAGCATTTTACTATTCTTGCCCGGAAGGCCCTTAGAACCTGCTCTGGCCGGAATCACTACCAAAAATCGACCTAACTCCATTTGGCTTCGTTTAACTTGAGCTGTTTGACATCTTCTTGAGCCTTTTTGAAATCCTCGTGTTTGCCGATATCAAGCCAATAGCCATTGTGATAAAAGGATCGTACATTGTAGTTTTTATCCATCAGGAGCTGCATCATGTCTATTGCCGAAAAAACCTCATTTTCAGGAATCAGTTTCAACAATTCGCGCTTCATTAGGTAAATACCCCCATTCGAATAATACGTGTAAGTAGGTTTCTCTTTGAGTGCTTGAACGCGGTTTTCATCGAGCTCCAAAACAGCGTACGGAATTTCTACGTCGTAAGGCACACAAACGACACTGAAGTCAGCGCCAGACTCTTCAAAATCTTGATAAAAAGCTTCGTAATCTATATTGGTCAGCAAGTCAGAATTACAAACAAGAACTGTCGAATTCTTGAATTCTTGAATAAGGTGCACCGAACCGAAAGTACCAAGTGGTCGATCTTCCCTTACTAATGAAAGATTAATTTGGGCTTCATATTTTTGACATAACGGCTCAAATTGTTCGGCTAAGTAATTGACAGACAACCATATATTTTTCACGCCAAAATACATTAGGCTATCTATTGTATATTCAATGATTGGTTTCTCACCGATATGCAAAAGTGGCTTTGGAGTCGTTAAGGTAAGTGGGCGCAGGCGTTGGCCCTGTCCGCCAGCCATAATCACTACATCTATAGGAAGTTGCGAGCAAGTAATCCTAAAATTAATGAGGCCTACAATTTCATTGGAGTCGCTTTTAAGTACCGGTACTATTTTTAAATTTTGACTGCGAAATTCTTTGATTTGAGTCAATGAAGTTTCATGTTGCCTGATATAGCGTGGCTGCTGCTGACAAAACTGAAAAGCACTGGACTTGAGGTCAACACCTTTTAATATACCTCTGCGTACGTCGCCATCCGTTAGTGAGCCAACAAGTTCATTCAAATCATTGTGTAAAAACAGAATGGTGTCTTGGGGCAATCTATCAAGTTGCTGGATTGCATCGAGTAGTGTTATACTTTCATGTACTAAATGTTTACGCCATTCCATGGTTTACAATAGATTTTGTTCGAGTTTGTTAATGATCAATGCGGCCGTATCTGCTTTGAAATAGATATTTTCTCCGTTGTAAGTGCTTCCTTTTAAGGCAGAAAACTGCTCCAAAATTTGCTGCGCAACAAACGGCACTGAAATCACATTAGGACCGCATTCTCTGCCCGCCTGCCTGCTTCCCAAATTGAGCACATACTTGCCAAAAGAAGCGGCCTCTAAAATGCCACTGGAGGTATTGCCAATCAATAAATCGACGTAATTCATGCAAGTGAAATACGATTGGCTACCAAAATTCTCTATTGCAAAAACACGATCTGGATACTGTTCGGCAAGTGCTAAAAAATACTTGCGCCACAACAGGCTTGAGGTATCTGCATTGGGTAAAGTAACAATGACTTGATGCGTTTTGAGAATGGTTTCTATTGCTACACTTAATTCGTTGAGATGTTGCTCATTGTCCTGATAAGCAATCGTTTCTGGATGAACCGTCATGAGAACGGAAGGCTTTTGCAAGTCTATTTTCCATTTTTCAAGGAAAGCCGAAAGGCTCAAGAGCGGGAGTGTCTTTAGGTTCTCTAAACTCAGCGCTCCTACAACTGTTGCCGTATCGGAGCTGCCTACAATTTGCTGTACGCGTAGCGCACTTGCTGGCGTACTGACAAAATGAAGTTGGGAAGCTAGCGAAATTTGATGTCTGTAGATATTATCAATGGCACCTAGTGTAGTTTCTCCGGCATGCAGATGCGCAAATCGAATGCCAAATGGAATACCGGCCTGCACGGCCGCTGCCATTTCGAAGCGGTCTCCGAGGGCAAGAACCCAGTCATAATGATTGTTCTGCTGCCAAAAATTGGCAAAGAGATCAACCGTTCTGGCAAAACTTTTGGAAATCTGTTCGGGAGAATCGCCAGGTAAAAGATTCTCAATTTCTATGTAGGGCTCGAAACCATCAGCCTTAATTTGTTGAACCGTAAAGCCGTGAGCGCTTGAACAATGCGTGCCAAAAACGATGAGGTCAAGTTCGATGTGCTGCCTCTCTTGAATGGCCTTCAGCAATGGTAAATAAATGCCATAGTCTGCCCTTGAACTTGTTAATACCGCTACTTTCATATGATATCAGTCCAGTCAAACAGATCTCCTTTTCGGACCGGCCTGTTGAGTTTTTTACCAATTAATTGTCGGTATTCCATGGGGGAAACGCCGGTTCCGGGTCTGAGCATGATTAAGTGAGCTTCGGAAATGATATCGTTTGGCATCATGTCACTAGCATAACAAATGCTTTTTCTGGCCACCGCTATATTTTTAATTTCCGAAGGGCTCGGTGCTTTCTCTCCTGTACCGCTAATAGCCAATTCGATGTTTCTGATGGCCTGAACCATTTGCTTCAGCGCTGCGGGTTCAAGAGATGCTTTGTGATCAGGGCCCGTCATTGTTTGATCCAATGTGAAATGTTTCTCAATTACCCTAGCGCCAATTGCTACCGCTGCAATCGGCACCTCTACGCCGAGCGTATGATCTGAATAACCGACTTGCACATTCAGTTCTTTTTGGATGGCTAACATGGCGTGCAAATTGACATCCTCCATCGGGGTCGGGTATTCGGTATTACAATGCAAGACCGTGATTTGAGTTCGCGAAACACCGCCTTCTAATAAGACGTCAATCGCTTCTTTGATTTCGCTTACCGTTGCCATTCCGGTCGAAAGAATGACTTCTTTACCTAGCTTGGCAATATGCTCAATAAGCGGCCTGTTGGTGATTTCTCCCGACGGGATCTTAAAAAAAGGCAAGCCTAATTCTGCAAGAAAATTCAGGCTATCTATATCAAAAGCTGTTGATGCAAAGGTAATCCCTTGCGCTTCAGCATGTTTCTTTAAAGTGTAATGCCAGTCCAAAGGCAGCTCTAATTTGGAGAGCATGGCCAGCTGGGTGTTGTCTTCGGATGGGTCGTTGTCTTGCTGATAACTCGCCTTTTTTGCGCTGGTAGAAGCCAATTGTTGGGCTTTGAACGTCTGAAATTTTACAACATCTGCACCTGCCGCTGCTGCTGCATCTACTAACTTTAGCGCTAAATCGAGACTGCCATTGTGGTTAACCCCAGCCTCGGCTATAATGAGCACTTTATTCATTTTTTCTAATTTGTTTGGCTGGATTACCCGCAAATACTGTGTTGGGTGGTATATCGCAAAGCACTACGCTGCCAGCACCAATGATGGAATTCTTTCCTATAGAAACGCCCTGCTTTACCGTGGCATTTGCGCCGATAAAACACAACTCATCTACGGAAACGTTTCCAGCTAAAACGGCGCCGGGTCCGATGTGGGCAAAGTCCCCGATCTGACATTCGTGCTCAATGATGGCTCCGGTATTGATAATTACACCTCGGCCTATTTTTACTTTTGTATTGACGATACTGCCTGCTCCAATAAAAGTGGAGAGACCTATCTGGGCATCTTGAGCAACTATTGCTGAGGTGTGCTCAATAACTAATTCTTTGTACTGTTGGGCTGCTACCCAAGTGAGCATTTTCTGCCTGATTTGGTTGTCACCTACAGCAGGAAAAACAAAGGAAGCGCTTGAAAGAACGGAAACATTTGCTGTATTTGTTTCATCGCCATAAAAGGGCAAATTCACTTCTTCATTTTTTGACTGTGCAAAATATCCTGTGGGTACATGACCACTCACACGCATGGCCTCAAGCACGCTTAATGCGTGACCAGACATTCCGAGCAAAAACACATTCTTCGTGTTTGTCATAGTTGGACACTACTTGGGATATTTACAATTCTATCTTCTAAAAATCGAGAATTAGCTAAGCCATCGTGGTAGCAATCTTGGTACATAGGCAAATCTATCAATAACTTCCAAATAGGACGACACATCACGTTGGATTCTATAGCGTAATCCAAGAAGTCATTTCTGGTTGCTCTGTCGGCAAATTCTAGACATAACAACCAATAATTTGGACTCGTATTGGGCAAAGACCAACGCAACTTGATGCCGAGTTGATCAAATTGCACCTTATATTTTTGAGCTAATCTTTGTTTTTGCTCGAGGAAATACGGTAGTTTTTCTAATTGAGCGCAAGCGAGTGCTGCATTGATATTTGGCATTCGAAAATTGTAGCCCAATTCGTCGTGCTCGTAGTCATAGGCATGAGGTACTTTTGCCGTGGTGGTCAGGTGCTTGGCCTTTTTAGCTAAACTACTATCGTTGGTGACTATTGCGCCTCCGCCACCAGATGTCACTATTTTGTTTCCGTTGAAAGAAAAGATACCAACGGTTCCGAAACTACCAGTTTGTTGACCATTTATGGTGCTGCCTAGCGACTCTGCGGCATCTTCGACGAGTGGAATTTTCCATTTTTGGCATATTTCGGCAAGTTCAAGAACATGTGCAGGAAAGCCGAACGTATGCATGACTACAACCGCTCCGATGCGCTTTCCTGTGAGTAGATTGAATGCGCCATTCGAACGAAGCTCCGCATGTTTTTCTAAAAATGCCAAAAGAGCCTTTGGCGACAAACCCATGGTGTCTAGATCGACATCTATAAACACAGGCTTTGCTTGGCGATAAGCAATTGCATTAGCAGTTGCAACAAAAGTAAGGGCCTGTGTAATGACTTCTTCATTTGGCTGAACACCAACAACTTGCAAAGCAACCTGCAGCGCTGCGGTTCCGTTGACTACAGCAACTCCATGTTTTGTTCCTGTTAAGTGTGCGATAGTTGATTCAAATCTGTCCACAAATGGGCCTACACTAGACACAAAAGTGGAGTCGATGCACTCATTGAGGTATTGCTTTTCATTTCCGATAAAGCGCGGCTCGTGCAGCGGAATAAAGTCTTGCGAACTAAATTGTTCTCTAATGACGGTTATGACTTGATCAAATAAGGCTTGCTTACTCATTGGATAAAGTTACATTTTTGAATCTAAATACTTTCCTTTATCCTCGTAATTGAATTCAGGCAAAATCTTGATGAACTCTCGTACTAAATCTTCCTTAGACCACTGTTGTTGTTCGAGCAAAGTTCGAATCTGATGGATGAAGTCTTGGGTGGCTGTAGTTTGCAGCGAATGTTGATTTTTAACAATGCCTATTCCAGTAAATCTCGTGAAATTCAACGCTTCGTTCGGCATATAGAACTCTTCGTATTCCTTTTCTCCGGTAGTATCACTTGGGGCAAAATAACAAGGCCAAGTTTGAGGGCTTGGATTTGCCATGTATGCCCTTGCCTCATCTTCCGAATTACAAAAATGCGGCGTATAACCCAATTCTTGTAGATAGTTCTGAGCGATATCAACAAAGCTCAGCATATCGTGTTCTGCAGAAAGAACCGGGAAAAAGATATCGCCATTTTCACCGAATAAACAAGACATTAAGCACAATTCTCCACTCTCTTGGGGGCTGACAAAAAACCTTTTCGTATCGTTCGGGCCGGCAAGTGGTTGTTGCTTTTGAAGACGTTGACTAAAGCCGTATAACAATGAACCATCTGAGAACGCGACATTAGCAAAACGCGCTGTAGAAATGACAAGCTCGTTGCTGCGCTGAATGAGTACTTTTTCCATGATGCGCTTGGACGCGCCCATTAAATTTACCGGGTTAGCAGCTTTGTCGGTAGAGACACAAAAATACTTTTTAACGCCGTGCTTGATCGATTGCAAAATGGTCTTTTCTGTATTGAGGATATTCACCTCAACCATGCGCATTAAAGTGTATGGATCTTTTTCGCTGCGAACGTGTTTGAGCGCAGATAAATTCAGTACGTAATCAAATTGGCCATCGTTGTCAATGAAAGCATCGTAGATAGAAGATCCGATATCCAAAGCAAACGTTCTGAAATCGCCAGTAATGTTGTCAAAAGTACTTCTGACATCGCGAACGAGCTCAGCGAGGTTGTTCTCATTGATGTCCACAACGTGAAGTTTGGTCGGATTGCGCTTGAGAATTTCTTTGACAACTGCTTGCCCGATTGTTCCGCCACCGCCAAGCACAAGAAAACGCGAGCTTGAAACAAGCGTTCTAATGTGGGCCTCATTGGCCTTGACATCTGAGTCAAATAGAGAGTGATTTCGACCTATAATTGATAAAATATTCATGCGATTGTAATTAGTAAAAGCACATCAATTTTTTATGTTCTGGTCGCTTTCTGCTGGCATTGCGTTTTTAAATGCCAAACCGAAAATCAAAAGACAGGCACCCAAAAGACTGAAAGAACCAAAAGTGCCAAAAATGCCCGCTGTTTCAATAGAGGTTGGTTCAAAACGCCACTCCACTTTGTGGTTGCCGGCCGGAACCATGACTCCGCGAAGAATGTAATTGGCGCGGAAGGTTGGTGTCAATTTACCATCTATATAGCAATTCCATCCTTTCGGATAGTAGATTTCAGAGAAAATAGCAGGCAACGGTTTGGCAGATTTCGTGCTGTATTTGAGTACTTTTGTTTGATAGCTTGTGAGCTTGATTAGCGCAGTGCTGTCTTTCATTCCTTTTTTTGCAGCAATCCCACTTTTAGCAAATTCAGCAACATTCACTACGGCCGTTGTTTTCGAGTTCAGACCGTAAATGGCTTTCATTTCTTCGTTTGCACTTTTTACACTAACAATTGTATCTACAAACCACGCGTTACCGTTGGCGTTGGTATTGCGTATTGCGCGCTGTGTCGGGTTGAGAATGATATACTTTGTGTTCAACATGTTTAAAACAGGAACCTTATCTGAAACGGCCAAAGTATTGAGCTGAATGGTATCAAAAACTGCCTGAGCTTGTTCTTGAGAAATCGGCAATGTTTGTGCGTATTCACGCAACTTGACGTTCTTCTCAGCGCTCACTTCTGCATTAATTTGATTCATTTCGTCCATGATATGAAAGTCTATCATTTCCTGGTAGCGCTTGAGTTTAGCACCGTGATAACCGCCAATACTTTTGTGAAAATAACTTGTGGCTGTTTCGTTAAATGGATTTCTGAATGAAAAAACGCGGTAATCTGTATTCAAATTCAAGGCAGAAAATGCAGCGAGGATCTGCTTGGAATCTTCGCTTTCTATCGTTTGATAATTCGGAGCATCGGCCATTGCATTCATGACTTTTTGAACCTTGTTATTGAACTGCGGAACCTCCTCTTTTTCTTGTTGAAGAATTGACAAATCTGCCGTCTGGGGAATGTAGGGTAAAGCAGCTGACGCTTCTTCTTCATAACTCGTATAGATACCGTTTTGATCGTCGTTATTCAGATACCTTTTAGCTACCGACCAGTTATCGCCTAAAACGACAACGCCAGAGATAATAATTACTAAAAGATGTGAGAGTTTGGTGTAGATAGTTACAAATAAAAGACCAAGGGCAACGATGGCAAACAAGATTGCGCGAGATAGGTCTGTTTTGTAAATTTCAATTCTAGTTTGAATGAGGCTGCCTTTTAGTCCGTTGATAAAATCGACTTGTTGCGCATCTTTTGTTTCTTTAATGGCTTGAGTGAATTGTTGAGTTTCATCTGAGCGCATGAAATTGCCAGAGAGTGATGGCGAAGCATATAAGATGATGAAGAATAAAAGGATACCTCCACCTGCAATGAGCCAGTGCTTTTTTGTACCTCTAATTTGTTCTTGCTTGAGAAAGCGATCTAAAAACAACATGCCAAGTGCCGGAACCATGACTTGAATAAGCACCAAAATCATTTTGGAGTCGCGGAATTTGTTGTATAACGGGAATTTATTGATAAAGAAATCGTTGACTCCACCAGGATTTTCAGAAGCCAATAGGATAGCTAAAATAGAGATCACTAGAAATGGCCAGGTGATGGTGTCTTTTAAAAAGAGCAAACCGAAAACAAAGAAGACAATCATCACGACACCAAAATAAAATGCGCCGCCACTCATGCGCTGACCTCCCCAATAGCGATTCATTTTTGCAATTTGATCGGCATATTGAGGGTCTACATTCATCATGATTTCCTCGTCGTTTCCAATTAAATCATCTTTGGCTCCTTTGATGTTCGGCGCAAAAAAAGACAGCCATTCCATTTTTCCAAAGTTGTACTCGAGAATGTATTCCGATGCGAGGCCTTCTTTTTCTAAACTAGAAGTTTGTTGGTTTTTAGGTTTAATTGTAAGTTCAGATGAGCCGCGTGTGGTGAATTTACTGTACTCATAGGTTGTCCAAAGATTACCAATTGAAGGTAGTATTGCCAATAAAGCAGCGATAGCGAGACCTGCAAATACTTTTAAAAGATCTTGAAAATGCTTGGCAAGCATTAATCTAATAGCCTCTGCGACTGCAACTGCCGCCAATAAAAACGACAAATAATAGGTCATTTGAAGGTGATTCGACGACAAGTTCAAGGCAAAAAACAACCCAAAAACAGCACTGCCTAACAACCATTTGCCTCTAAATGCTAATATCATCCCGCCCAATGCCGGCGCCATATATGAAATTGCCTTGACCTTAGTAATATGCCCAGCGCCTAAATACAAAATGGTAATTGTGGAGAACCCGAAAGCAACGGCACCAATAATGCCGAGCCATGGCCTGATGCGCATGCACAAAGCCAATATGTAAAAACCCAGCATGGAAACGAACAAAATACCCACGGGTCCGGGAAGTCCTAGACGCAACATGCGATCGACATAAGACATCCAGTTGCTGTCGTGTACGACCGATATTTGATAGGCGGGCATACCGCTAAACATGGAATTTGTCCAGAGTGCTTCTTCGCCATTCAGCATGCGGTAATCGGCAATCTCTTTCTCCATGCCGCGAAATTGTGTGACGTCGCTTTGCTTCAAGCGATAGCCATTAAATACTGGCGAAAAATAGAGGTATGAAAGGACAATGAAGACACAAATTGCGATGATGTGTGGCAGTATTTTTTTAAAATCCAGTTTCATAATTTGCTTGATTTAGGTTGGTTTTTTGTCTACTCTACCGTCACTGACTTCGCGAGGTTGCGGGGTTGGTCAACATTACAGCCACGCATAACAGCGATGTGGTAAGAAAGCAGCTGAAGAGGAATAGTAGCTAAAAGCGGCACCAAGAATTCATCGACTTCTGGAATCTCGATCACGTGGTCGGCCATATTGCGGACCTGCTCGTCACCTTCAGTGACAATGGCAATAACTTTTCCTTTGCGCGCTTTTACCTCTTGGATATTCGAGACAACTTTCTCGTAAGAGGTTCCGTGAGTAGCAATAACGATGATCGGCATGTTTTCGTCAATTAAGGCGATTGGGCCATGCTTCATTTCTGCTGCCGGATAACCTTCGGCATGTATGTAAGAAATCTCTTTGAGCTTCAGGGCACCTTCAAGTGCTACAGGAAAAGAGCTGCCGCGACCTAAATAAAGAGCATTGGCTGCGTCTTTGTATATAGCCGAGATTTTCTCAATGGCGGCATCTGTTTCTAGAACGCGTTTTACCTTTTCAGGAATGGCTTCTAGTTCTGCCAATAGTTGGCGGAATTTCGACTCAGAAATAGTGCCTTTTTTGTGCGCAAGTGATAACGCCATAAGCGTCAGAACCGTTACTTGTGCGGTAAATGCCTTGGTTGATGCAACGCCAATCTCAGGGCCTGCATGTGTATAAGAACCTGCATCGGTGATGCGGGCAATGGAAGAACCCACCACATTGCAAATGCCCAAGATGGTGGCGCCTTTTGATTTAGCTAACTCGAGCGCTGCTAGGGTATCGGCAGTTTCTCCGGACTGGGAAATTGCAATAACTACATCGTTCTCATTTAGAATGGGATTGCGGTAACGGAACTCACTTGCATATTCTACTTCTACATTGATGCGTGCAAGGTCTTCGATGAGGTATTCGCCTACTAAACCTGCATGCCATGACGTGCCACAAGCCACAATAATGAGGCGATTGGCTGTTATCATTTTTTGTTCGTACTCGCGGATACCACCGAGGGCAACCCAAGCCTCTTCTGAATTGAGGCGACCGCGGAAGCAGTCGTGGATTGAACGCGGTTGTTCGTGGATCTCTTTGAGCATAAAATGCTCGTATCCACCTTTTTCTAAGGCCTCTAACTCGAGTTCGAGCTCCTGGAAAAAAGGTGTTTTTTGTTGGTCGGCAATATCGTAAAGTTTGAGACCATTTTCGAGGTCAATAACCGCTACTTCTTCGTCGTTGAGGTATACAACCTTTTTGGTGTATTCCACAATTGGAGTAGCATCAGAGGCACAATAATAAGAACCGTCTGCTCCAATACCGACCACCAAAGGGCTACTTTTTCTTGCTGCAACCAAACGGTTCGGATAATCAGAAGATATGGCAACTATTGCATAGGCGCCTACAACGTGATTAAGGGCTAAGCGCAAAGCTTCACCAAACCATACATTTTCCTTTTTTTGAATGTAGTCTACTAAATGAACAACAACTTCAGTATCAGTTTCACTCTTGAATTGATATCCGTTTTTAAGTAGTTCTTTCTTTAGTACATCGTAGTTTTCGATAATGCCATTATGGATCAGGGCGATTTTGCCATCCATGGACGTATGCGGATGGGAGTTGACGTCGGAAGGTTCGCCGTGAGTGGCCCAACGGGTATGTCCAATTCCTGCGTGCCCAGCACAATCTTGGCTTTCTGCAAAATCTTCGAGGTTTTGAACTTTTCCTACACGCTTGTAAACGTTCAAAGCATTTCCATGCAATAAAGCAACTCCTGCGCTGTCATAGCCGCGATACTCTAGTCTTTTTAGGCCTTTGATCACCACTGGATAGGCCTCGTTTTTACCTATATAGGCAACGATTCCACACATAATTAATAAGTTGTATAGGTAACGACGAGTTTGGGTTTTTTCTTGTTGGTAGTCTCGACTCCGTTAAAAACAATGCGTTCAGCAGAATTTCTGAAGAAAAGTGGAGACACCACAATACCGGTGTTTTCTAATTTACCGTTGACCAAGGATTGAAGATATGCTCGGATATCGAGATCGTATTGTTTGGTAGCATCTGAGTATAGGCCAGCTATACCTAGCGATGTGTAATATGCGTCGGTTGAAGCTAACTTACTTGCAGCTGTGATGCGTGAACCTGGTTTGTAGCGGTAGCCAGTCTGGAACTGCACTGGCAAACTGAGGTCAGCACGGTGAATAATAATGTTGTCAGGCAACTGATCTAGGCCGGGTATTTTGACTACTGCGCGCACTTTGTTTGCTTGTGCATAAAACGCTTTCTGACCAAGCGTTGAATCTGCTAAAAGCGCGGCAACGGGAGTGTTGTCTTGTTGGTGGTCAATGTGCGTGAAATCGGCGCAATTGGTATTAATTGTAAAATCGTATGTTTTCTTGACACCATCTAGTTTGAAGTAAATGGTCATTTTTGAGGCCGGGTTGTTATTGATATCCAAATAGAGGATCGCACCTTTGCCTGAAGTTTGATTGGGATTGTTGACCCCAATTTTAAGCCCCTTGAAATAATTCTGAAAAGCAGTATTAGAGGCAAACGTGGCTGAATTTGTGGTGGCTTCATTGATGAAATCCCAAGCGCGGTTGGTGTCCAGATGAATGCGCAGCTGCGGATCTACTTCAGCTCCAGCCACAATTGCATCGTTGATTGGGTCTGGGGTGATGGTTCCTTGACCAGCCGCTACCCAATTGATGTTGTTTGTTGGTATGGTTGAAAATTGATAGTACTTTGCTGTAGATGCGTTCTCAAGGGAATCTGTAAGTTGGTAAACTTCAAAGGTTTGAGGGCTTAAATCGCCGTAATAACCCACATATTCAAGCGCTAAGACGAAAGAATCAATGACAATTTGGTTGGGGTTGCCAAAAACAGGATTGAGGCCTGGCAAGCGCAGTTCTGTATATACAGAGGCTTCAACTTTTCCAAATTTAGGATCAACGTAAGAACCCAAAAGCACGTTCGATGCATTTTTTGTTTCGGTCGAATCTTCTAAGATAGAATAGGTGTAGAGTTCGAAAGTATCTGTGGTGATTCCATTTAGAATGGCATCTGGATCGATGATATCCTTTCCAATTCCGGTTTCTGTTTTGTTGCATGCTGCTGTAAAAAGCAGCAAGAGCAGAAGTGCACTTAGGATTTTCATGAGCTTAAGCTAGAACGTTAGCGTCAATGACTTTATCGAAAAAGGCAGCAAGTTCTTTGCCTTGATGCTCTTCGGCAAAATAAGGCAGTTTAAGAATTTTTGCTTCGTCGTAGAGTGCTTGTAGCGGGGCGTCTAGGGTTTCGCTAGCGATGTTCACGCCGTCGCAGTGGGATAGAATGACGCGTGTGAGGTTTGCACAGCTGGTATCTTTTAGCGCGCTCGTGAGGTCTTCTGGGAAGCCGTCAAAAGAGAGTTTTTCGGCAAAACGAGGATCCCAGGGTTGGTCAAAGGATTCGTTGTAAAGGCTGTAAACAACTTTGGTTTCTTTGAAGTGCGGATCTTTGTTAAAGATAAACTTGATGTAAAGTGCCATGATGCCGGTCAGCCAGCCATGACAATGAATAACATCTGGCTGCCAGCCTAATTTTTTGACGGTCTCGAGTACACCGCGGCAAAAGAACATGGCGCGCTCGTCGTTGTCAGGATGGTATTTGCCATCTTCTTCTTGAAGGCAAGTTTTGCGCTTAAAGTAGTCGTCGTTGTCTATGAAATAAACCTGCATTCTAGCCGCCGAAATAGACGCCACTTTGATGATCAGTGGGTGGTCGTGGTCGTCAATAGAGATATTGAGGCCAGATAAGCGAATGACTTCGTGGAGTTGATGGCGTCTTTCGTTGATAGCGCCGAAACGCGGCGTAAAGACACGGATTTCTTTACCAGCATCTTGAACTGCTTGTGAAATACGGCGTGCGCTTCCAGAAATTTCAGATTTAGGTAAAAAAGGAAAGATTTCTTGAGAAATAAATAGGATTTTCTTCTTTTCCATTTATGTGAGTATGCTAGCAAAATTACGAAATAAACATGAACTATCCTAAAAAGCAATAGCTTTGTCCGTTTGAAACTGAAGAATAGACGAAGCCATGCAGACCTTTGTTACCAGAGAAGAAATAAACATTTGGCGAAACCAAATAAAAGCGACGCAACAACAAGTTGGTTTTGTCCCGACAATGGGGGCCCTCCACGAAGGCCATCTCTCTCTGGTCAGAAAGGCCAGTTTAGAGAATGACATAGTTGTAGTTTCCATCTTTGTGAATCCGAAACAATTTAATCAAAATTCTGATTTACAGGCATATCCAAGAATGCTCGATGCCGATCTTGCATTGCTGAACGACATCGAAAACCTTGTCATTTTTGCGCCAGATGAAGCCGAAATGTATCCAAACAATCTGCCATTTAGCCCAATGCCCCTCGGTAAAATTGGATCGCTTCTCGAAGGCGCGCATCGGCCAGGGCACTTTGAAGGTGTGGTGCATGTCGTGCATCATTTATTCGCATTAATCCAACCCCAAAAAGCCTATTTTGGTCAAAAAGATTTTCAGCAATTGGCCATCATTCGCCAACTCAACACCTATTACGGTTTTGGAATAGAAATAATTGGTTGTGAAACGATCAGAGAACCGGACGGTTTAGCGATGAGCAGTAGAAACCTGCGACTCAATCCCGAAGAACGCAAAAATGCCGTTTGCATTTCAAAAGCACTGCAATTTATGAAGACCAACGCTGGCAAAATTCCAATTGAAAAGGTCAAACAAGAAGCGAGTTTACTTATTGAACAAGCGGGCCTTCAGATCGAATATCTAGAAATCGTGGATCCCATCAGCCTTGAAAACTGCACAGAATGGCAAGGTTTACAAGTTTGCTGCGTGGCCGCTTTTTGTGGAGAAGTGAGACTCATCGATAACATGTTGTGTGAATCGGTTCTTTGACGTAATTTTGCCGCGCTATCAGTTATGTATATCAACGTCCTCAAATCTAAAATTCATCGGGTACGCGTTACGCAAGCCGACCTCAATTACATCGGCAGTATCACCATAGATGAAGACCTCATGGATGCCGCAAACCTCATCGAAGGCGAGCGCGTTCAAATTGTCAATATCAACAACGGCGAGCGTTTCGAGACTTACGTCATCAAAGGCGAAAGGCAATCTGGCATGATTTGCCTGAATGGTCCAGCAGCAAGAAAAGTAGCCATCAATGACATCATCATTATCATTGGCTACGCCATGCTCGACTTCGAAGAAGCCAAAAGCTTCAAGCCGTCTTTGGTTTTTCCCAACGAACAAACTAACTTGCTCTCTTAAATTTTTATGAGCAAGCGCCTGACCAACATTGAACACAAAATTCTCAGCTGGGAAGACGCCCTCAAGCAAAGAGGCATTTGGGAATTACAGGGTCAAAAAGTGGCTTTTACCAACGGTTGTTTCGATATCCTTCATCTCGGACATGTCAGTTATTTAGCGCAGTCAGCAGATACCGCTCAAAGACTCATTGTTGGCATCAATACAGACGCTTCTGTAAGAATGCTCGACAAAGCTCCCAACCGACCTATTCACCAACAACAAGCGCGCGCTATGGTGCTTGCCGCTTTAAGTTGCGTAGATGCAGTTGTTTTGTTTGATGAACAAACCCCGCTTGAACTCATCAAGTTACTCAAGCCAGATGTGCTGCTCAAAGGCGCAGACTACGATGCTACACAAACAGACCCTATGGCTAAAAATTACATTGTCGGTTCTGATTTCGTTCGCTCCTATGGCGCAAGTGTGCAAACCATTCCTTTTGTAGACGGTTATTCAACCACGGGAATATTAGCCAAAGGCTAATTGCTAACCCTTGATCTTGACAGCAACTTCAGGTTGTTGCTGCTCCTCTTTCCATTGCTCCAACTTCTTATGTAATTTGCCATTTTTTGTTTGTTTTTCTGGCGGTGCTGCGCTTGATTTTACCGGTGCAGTATTTGAATTGAACTTTAATTGTATGGTCTCATGTGGTGTTGATTTTTCTTGATAGGTGCCTACACTTGCATCATTTTGATAAAATCCAAATGCTGCCTTGAGCATATCCTTTGACTCTTGCTGACTTTGCTCAAACTGCTGTTTTGCCGCTTCTTTTTTGCCTTTTTTATCCCAGCCAATTTGAGGGTCGTTTAATGAACCACTAACGCGCACAAATAAGCGCAAGCCCGTACCGTCGTCAATGATTTCTCCGAATTCGGTTTGTGTTTCTTGTAACAGTAAGTCTCGAAGACGAAGACTTAAGGCATAGTCAATATTGTGGTCAAAGGTGTGGGCTCCTACTAGATCTAAATCAAGTGCAGATGATGCTATGTGCATTTTTTCGAATTTCAATTGACGATTGGTAATGGTAAAGGTGTTGTTGAGCCGTTCAAAACGCACATCTTTGAGCTTTTGTTGAAGAGCTGCCTGGTTTTTTGCACCTAAAATTGGCTTGCCCTTTCCTACAGTTAAGCTATTGGCCAAATCTTGTAATATCGGGGCATGCAACAAGCGTCCGTCGTCGATCTGGCAATGAATTTGAGCACGCAAACTCGCTTCATCTAAACCCTTGAAATAATCGTAATTTGTTTGAACCACAAAGTCAAAATAGCCTTTTCCTGATAAATGTTGATCGGTTAGGATATCTTGATCAAAATTCTGCCACTCCTTGAATAGATAACCAAGATCTACTTTCTTAGCAATCCCATTGGTTTCAATTTCAAAAGTAGCAGGCGCTCGTTCGCTTACTTTGAGTTGACCATTCCAATAGCCTTGCGCATGGTTAAACTTTAACTGCTCAAGCAGAAGCTCGTGAGCGCTTAATTTCAATGATCCTTTGAGCTGATGAATTTCTTTATTTTCGTATTTCAATTGTTGAATGTCAATAGGAAGAGAAAAAATGAGCTGCTCAGGTAGCATCCAATCCCGTTTTTGACTTTTTGATTCCGTGTCAAAATCTGCGACATCAAGCCTTTGAGCGCGCAAGGCCCCACTGAGTTCGATGGGCAAATCTTGACCCATTTGTTGGAGGTAATTGGGAAGTTGTAGTTGAAGGTTTAAATCACTTTTGCCAACCTTGGCCTTCAAGTCGCGGATATCGAGATGGTGTTCATCAAAAGTCACACTGGTGCTGAGCTCACGAAAAATATTTTTATAATCTGCGAAGCGTACTTGGGCAGACTTGATCCCGACATGCCCTTTAATCGCTTGAGTTTGCCACTTATTTTGTTGATCCTGAACAACTTTAGCACGAACATTAAGCTGGGCAGCGCCGCCAAGTTCATTCACATTTTCCAAAGGATAAATTGCTTGAATCAAGCTGAGCGGCACAGTTCCTTTTGCTGTCAAGGCGAGTCTCGGGCGCAAAAAATTGCTCAATTGAAATTGACCAAAAAAATGTGCGCCGCCAGTGTTAAATTTAAGTTGTTCAATGACAAGATTATCGGTATCTATATTTAAGTACGTGCCATAACACTGCAAGTTTTCAATTTTTGCACCAAATTTTGGCTCGGTGAGTTCTCCTTTTTCAATGTTAAAATAGGCTTGTACCAATGGGTTTTCTCGGTCAAGAGCGTCCTCGTAGTGCAAATGAAAGTCAACTTTTCCTTTTGCCTTGACCCGATGGAGTGCACGCATAGATTTGGGCTGAACAGTACGCACGAGCTGCACTAAAGACAAATCCTCAGAACGAATGTCTAGGCTACTGCTAACAGGGCCAAATTCTGCATCAATTAAAAAAGGCAGCGCGGCCAACTTGATCTGCGCCTGTGGCAATTCGATCAAATTTTGTGTTTGGTCTACCAAAAGTGCAAGGTCAAAAACAAGTGGTTCATTTTGAAGCAAAACAACTCTGCCTTTTTTGATTTTATTGAGCCAAACATCGCCAGAAGCTTTTAAGGTAGTTTTCTGGGCAGCGAATTTTCCTGATAAGGAGACAGTTTTAATGTTAGTACTGAAAAATTGAGCCACTTGTCGATCGTGATATATGACTTGAAATTGTTCGAGCTGAATGGTTTCCAATTCTAAATTAAATGCACTGGAGCTCGAGGTAGTGTCTTTGAAAATGTCATAATTGGGACGGCCTTTTGAATTGGTTTTAAGCTGAAGTTGACCATTGAAACTATTGATTTGCTCAATATGATAATTGCCTTTCCAGAGGTCAAAAGGATTGAAGCGCAAGCTGATCTGTTCTGCTCTTAAAAGTGTGTCTTTAGCGTCCAAAGGGTCAGGGACTAGAACGTTTTCAAAAGCAACACTTAAATGAGGAAAAGTGCGCCAAAAATGAAGGTTAATTTCTTGGACCTTCACCGGAACTTTCAAGTAGGCATTGGCTTCTGACACTACTTTTTTGATAATGCGGTCTTCAAAAATATAGAGTGCCAAAGAAATGGTGGTCATCAGTACCACTAAAATCAAAAACGCACGCTTTGCAAACCGCCACCAAAACTTCATAAATCTCTAACGAAAAAACCTGCTATACGTTGCAAACAAAGTCTAGAATTTTTTTTAGCCCTATCTTTGTAGCCTCAATTGTATACTCATGAGTCATCCTGAACTTTCCGAACAAGAAATTTTACGCCGCGAATCGCTACAAAAATTGCGCGACCTCGGCATTGATCCTTATCCAGCAGCGCTTTACCCTGTAGATGCTTATGCTGCAGACATCAAGCAAGATTTTGAGGACGGCAAACAGGTTTGTTTGGCGGGGCGCATGCTCTCCCAACGCATTATGGGTAAGGCCTCATTCGCAGAAATTCAAGATGCTTCTGGCCGTATTCAAGTGTATTTTAACCGCGATGAACTCTGCCCAGGTGAAGACAAAACACTTTATAACGAAGTCTTCAAAAAGCTCCTCGATCTTGGCGATTTCATTGGCGTTAAAGGTCATTTATTCAAGACACAAGTTGGCGAAATTTCTGTACACGTGACCGAATTTCAGTTGCTTAGCAAATCACTGCGTCCACTGCCGCTGCCCAAAACAGATGCAGCTGGAGTAGTACACGACGCCTTCACTGACCCCGAATTGCGCTACCGCCAGCGCTACGTCGACCTCGTAGTGAACCGCCAAGTCAAAGATGTTTTCATCAAAAGAACCAAACTATTCAATGCCATGCGCGACTTTTTTAACCGCGCAGGTTACATGGAAGTAGAAACTCCTGTCTTACAAGCCATACCAGGTGGGGCGTCGGCAAGACCTTTCATTACGCATCACAACGCGCTCGACATTCCGCTCTACATGCGCATCGCAAACGAACTTTATCTCAAAAGACTCATTGTTGGGGGCTTCGATGGCGTTTATGAATTTTCCAAAAATTTCCGCAACGAGGGCATGGACCGCACCCACAACCCTGAGTTCACCGCCATGGAAATCTATGTAGCCTACAAAGACTACAACTGGATGATGGACTTCACTGAACAACTACTCGAACATTGTGCACTTGCGGTGAACGGCTCTACAATTGCCCAATTCGGCGAACATACCATCGACTTTAAAGCGCCCTACAAGCGCATCACCATGCGCCAAGCCATCATTGACTTCACGGGCTTTGACATCGCCGGCAAAACCGAAGACGAACTCCGCAGTGCTGCGAGGGGCATGGGTATCGAAGTTGACGAAACCATGGGCAAAGGCAAACTCATCGACGAAATTTTCGGAGAAAAATGCGAAGGCAATTACATTCAACCAACATTTATCACGGACTACCCAAAGGAGATGTCGCCGCTTTGTAAAGTGCACCGCGATGACCCAAGCCTGACAGAACGTTTTGAACTGATGGTCTGTGGTAAGGAGGTGGCCAATGCTTACTCCGAGCTCAACGACCCGATTGACCAACGCGAACGCTTCGAAGAACAACTCAAGTTGCAAGAACGCGGCGACGACGAAGCCATGTTCATAGACCAAGACTTCTTGCGTGCACTTGAATACGGTATGCCGCCAACCAGCGGCTTAGGTATCGGCATGGACCGCCTCATTATGTACCTCACCAACAATGCCTCTATTCAAGAAGTGCTTTTCTTCCCGCAAATGCGACCAGAAGTACAAGCCCCTAAAGTGACGCTAAACGAAACGGAAACGGCGATCTTTGAAAAAATGCAGCAAGAAAAGCAACTTTTACTAGGCGAACTTCGTGCGCAATTTGACATCAGCAATAAACTCTGGGACACCTCCATCAAAACACTGACCAAAAATCAGTTGTTGGCCGTCAGCAAAGAAGGCGACTTACTCTTGATCAAGCTCGTTTAATTACTCCGCATAAAAATTGCGGAGTAAAAACATCTTGAGTATTAAATATACTTTTTAGTGAATTCCCACAAAACTATCCCAGCACATACACTCACGTTGAGGCTGTGCTTGGTGCCAAACTGAGGAATTTCAATGATATGGTCTGCGGTGTCTAGGGCAGCTTGGTCTACACCATCTACTTCGTTTCCAAAAACCAATGCAAATCCGGGGGCGTTGAGTGCGACGATATTTTGCAAGAGGGTGGTCTGGACAGCTTGCTCTACCACACAAATGGCATAACCTTTTGCTTTGATTTCGAGCAGTGCCTCTTGCAATGACCCGCGGTATTGCCAACGCACGGTCTCGGTAGCACCTAATGCTGTTTTATGGATGTCGCGATGCGGTGGCTGTGCGGTTATGCCACACAAATAAATTTGTTCCACGTTAAACGCATCGGCTGTTCTAAAAAAAGAACCAATATTGTTGAGCGAACGAATGCTGTCCAATACCAAAATCAGAGGAAACTTTTGCTGCGCTTGGTAAGCCTCTTCGCTGACGCGATTGAGTTCCCATAACTTGAGTTTTTTGGTGGCGTTTGCTGACATCTATGGCTCAAAAATACTGCAAAATTGTGGAAAAGTAGCCCAAACTCAAGGGCTAAAAAGGCCTATCTTTACTTCTCTAAAAAATACAAGTGTCTAAGCAAAGTGTAGAAAAAAGTTCTGAAACGCCCTTGATGAAGCAATACAATCAAATCAAGGCGCGGCATCCCGAAGCCATGTTATTGTTTCGAGTTGGCGATTTCTACGAAACATTTGGCGAAGATGCCGTCAAAGCCAGCCGAATTCTCGGCATCATCCTCACCAAAAGAAAAAATGGCGCGGCAGCCGAAATGGAATTAGCTGGTTTTCCGCACCACTCATTAGAAACATATCTGCCTAAGCTCGTTCGGGCAGGGCAACGCGTGGCTATTTGCGATCAACTCGAAGATCCCAAAATGACCAAAACGATTGTCAAGCGAGGCGTAACCGAGTTAGTTACACCCGGCCTGGCCTTCAATGACCAAGTCCTCGACCAACGCAGTAACAACTTTTTGTGCGCGCTACACCTCGAAAAATCAGAAATAGGTGTTGCCTTTCTCGATATTTCTACCGGCGAATTCCTCGTGGCACAAGGCAGCGCCAACTACATTGACAAACTAATTAGCGGTTTTAGGCCCACCGAGATCATCTATCAAAAAAGTAAAACGAGCGCCGTTCACGAACTCTTCGGCAACGACGCCTTCCACTTTAAATTAGAAGAGTGGGTTTTCGGTTCAGACTTCGCAAACGAACAGCTCAACAAACATTTTGGAACCAAATCACTCAAAGGGTTTGGGCTTGAAAACCAAGAACTTGCCATCATTGCGGCAGGTGCGGTTTTTCATTACTTATCCGAAAATCAACAGCAACAACTAGGTCACATTACCGGCATTTCGCGCATTGCACCAGATCGCTACATGTGGCTTGATCGCTTCACAGTGCGCAATCTAGAGCTCGTGCACTCTCCCCACGACAACGCCATCACGCTCTCTCATGTTCTGGATAAAACCAAAACACCAATGGGCGGCAGGCTGCTCAAGCGCTGGTTGGTTTTGCCACTCAAAGATCGCGGGCCAATCGAAGAGCGCCACCAAGTTGTTGCGGCACTTAAGGACGAACAACAACTCCACGACGAACTCGACGCACGCCTACGCGAAATCGGCGATCTTGAACGCCTGATTTCTAAAGTTGCCGTTGGGAAAATCAACCCAAGAGAAGTTCAGCACCTCAAGCGCACTTTACAACAAATTCAACCGATCGCTCAGCTCCTGAGCCCATTAGCCAACAAAAGTCTGCAAGCGCTTCTCAATAACCTAGATGCTTGCCAACAACTCATCGACCTCATCGATACCAACCTCAGCTCCGAACCCGCAGTTCAAATTGGAAAAGGTGCAGTTATTAAAGAAGGCCGTGACCCTCAACTCGACGAACTTCGAGAGATCTCCACCAACGGAAAAGACTTTCTAGAGCAAATCCAAGAGCGCGAAAGTCAGGCAACTGGTATTTCAAGCTTAAAAATAGCCTTCAATAACGTCTTTGGATATTACATCGAGGTGCGCAACACCCACAAAGACAAAGTTCCAGAAACCTGGATACGCAAACAAACACTCGTGTCGGCAGAGCGCTATATCACCGAAGAGCTCAAAGAATACGAACAAAAGATTTTAGGTGCCGAAGAAAAGATCTTTCAGATTGAGCAACAAATCTACCAACAGCTTGTATTCAGCATGGCCGACTACATTGCGCCCATTCAAAAAAATGCGCAACTCCTCGCACAATTAGACTGCTTGTTTTCATTTGCAAAGGTGGCCCTAGCCCAAAACTACTGCTTGCCCGTGCTCACAGATGGCTTTGAACTCGACATCAAAGAAGGAAGGCATCCGGTTATAGAACGGCGCTTACCAATCGGCGAAAGCTATATTGCCAACGATATCTTTTTAGATAACAACAGCCAACAAATCATCATGATTACCGGGCCAAACATGAGTGGTAAAAGTGCCATTCTGCGCCAAACAGCACTTATCGTTCTGATGGCACAAATTGGTTGTTTTGTGCCAGCGACGGCGGCAAAAATCGGCATCATCGACAAAATTTTCACGCGGGTTGGCGCCTCCGACAACATCTCGTCTGGAGAATCTACCTTTATGGTTGAGATGAACGAAACAGCAAGTATCCTCAACAATATTTCAGAGCGCAGCCTTATTTTACTCGACGAAATTGGCCGTGGCACCAGTACCTATGACGGCATTTCAATTGCGTGGGCAATTGCCGAATTCCTTCACGAGCATCCGAAAGCAAAAGCAAAGACGCTCTTTGCCACACATTATCACGAACTCAATGAAATGGCCAAGCGTTTTGAGCGCATTCACAACTATAATGTGAGTGTTAAAGAGCTCGGCTCTAAAGTTTTATTCCTTAGAAAATTAGTGGCAGGCGGATCTGCGCACTCTTTCGGGATCCATGTTGCCAAGCTTGCAGGAATGCCTACAACGGTTGTCAAGCGTGCAGAAACCGTACTCAAAGATCTAGAGGCAAGTCATGCCGATGTCGGGTCTGCTACTAAAGCGAAGTCAAGTAAACCTGCCGTACAAGCCATTGGTCAAGATGTACAACTCAGTTTTTTTGCGCTCAACGACCCAGTTCTGCAACAAATCCACGACGAACTCGTCTCGACAGACATCAATTCACTGACCCCAGTAGAGGCCCTACTCAAACTCAACGAAATTAAAAAACTCACTGGTGCGTAACGCTTTACTCCTCCTGATCCTGTTGCTTTTTGCAAGTTGCGCAATAGAAGAAGTCCAACCTAAAAAGGAAAGGCAACTAACTATAGCACAAAACTTTATGAGTCAAGCGCAAAAGCAGATTTTGTTAAAAATTGCCAAGCGCAGGTCCATTGACCTAAATATCCTTGATTTAAGTGCAAGCAAAATGCGCAATGCCATCCAGAAAAACCAATGGGAACCTGGCTTTGACTTATTAATTTTAGATGGGCTACAAGCGCAAAATACGCTCAAAGGATTGTCTTTTCAATTTGCTGAGCCCGGTTATGCAGCACAGCCCATTGGGGTGTCTTATGTGCCAGATTCGGTTGTCAAGGTAAGGCACTTCAAAGACCTCTCTACTCAATATCTTTGGGCCGCTGCAGATGCCAAGTCAGAAGCCATACTCAAACTGAATCTCGCCTACGCCTATCGCAAACGAGATACCGATAAAAAGCTCAACAAAGCCTACAAAGACCTCCTTCGCGGGTTCAAAGATCACAAACTCGCCTATGATACCTATCAACTTCAAAACACGTTATTGCTTAGCACTTATAGCACACACCTTCACAAACTAAAAAAAGCGGTCAAAAAAAGACAATTCACTTTTGCGCTCGGTAAGTCAAAACGCTATTTTGCAGATTACATGAGCCTATTCATTGTAGAACAGACGCCACAATATCACACTGCACTTCGTTTTGTCCGCTTTCTTCATTACATGCGCGACCACAACACTAAATTTCAAAAAGCATTCGGCATCATGCCAAAGCCAAAAGTGACTCAGCAACCAACACCTCGTGTGCTACTCGAATTCCTAGAGAAATGACACCTAAATGACACTGCATCTTGCAGACTTCGCTAATTTTGTAAAAAACTATTGATATGTATCCAGCAGAACTCGTTCAACCCATGAAAGAAGACCTCACAAATGTAGGTTTCGAAGAATTATTAGATGCTGCGGCAGTAGATGCTGCTATCTCTAACAACACCGGCACACTCCTCGTCGTCGTTAATTCCGTTTGTGGCTGTGCGGCAGGCAATATGCGCCCGGGTGTTAAGCTCTCTGTTCAACACGACAAAAAACCAGCGAAACTCACTACCGTATTTGCTGGAGTTGACCAAGATGCTGTGGCGCAAGCAAGAAAGTACTTTTTGCCTTATCCTCCATCTTCGCCATCAATTGCCTTATTCAAAGATGGTAAATTGGTGCATTTCTTAGAAAGACACCACATCGAAGGAGGTAGCGCCCAAATGATTGCCGCCAATCTTCAGGCAGCCTACGACGAATTTTGTTAGTCTACCCTAAAAAGGTCTGCTGCAATACCATCGGCATGTAATTTGCCTTGTTCGGTAAGCACAATTCGATCTTTCAATTTTAACAACCAATCCAAGCGCGCATATGCATCAATTTGCGCGCTTTCTTTTTGAGTCCAGGCGCTGCTCAATAAGGTTTCATCCAGGCCCCACTTCGTTCGCAAGCCAAGCAAAATTTGCTCATTTCGTCGTTCGTTTTCACTGAGTGCTTCTGTCTCAAACCACTTATCTCCTTTACCCACTTCCTTGGTATAAAGTGTATTATTGCGGACGTTCCATCGTCTAGACTTGCCATCAAAAGAATGTGCAGAAGGACCTACGCCAATATAAGGCTGGAATTTCCAATAAGAACTGTTGTGCCTTGAATGAAAACCCGGCAAAGCAAAATTAGAGATCTCATATTGCTCAAAGCCATTTTCCCTAGCAAGCTCGATCAGTAGTAAAAATTGGTCGCTCTGTAGCGTTTCTTCTGCTGCTTGCAACTTTTTCTTACTGACCAAATGATGAAGAGCCGTTTGCGGTTCAATCGTTAAACAATAAGCCGACAAATGCTGAATTTGCAGTTGAAAAACAGCCGCTAAACTTCCCTGCCATGCGCTTAAAGATTGCTCCGGTAAACCATAAATAAGATCTACACTTATATTTTTAAAGCCGACTTGCTGCGCCAATCGAATGCCGTCTAAGCCATCATTTACTTGATGTGCTCTATTCATCCATTGTAAATCAGAATCAGTAAATGTTTGCAACCCAATACTGAGGCGATTGATCCCTAAATCTTTCCAGAAATGCAAATTGGCAGCTGAAATATCCTCTGGATTCACTTCAAAAGTTATTTCGCAATCTGCTGTCAGTTGATAATTTTGATGAATCTGCTTAAAAAGCAATTCGAGCTCTGTAAAAGATAAAATACTAGGGGTGCCACCTCCAAAATAAACACTCTGAAGTGCACCCTGAGCTTCGGTGGCACGGAAATTTAATTCTTGCGCAATAGCCGCTACTAAATCTGAACGGTAGTGCTCAAAGGTGGTCGAAAAATGAAAATCACAATAGGTGCAGCGCTTGCGACAAAAAGGGATGTGCAAGTATAAACCGCTCATATAATACAGTAATTATTGCTTGACGAATTTCTTCTTCACCGCCACACCTGAAGCGTTAGTGAGTTCCAATATATAGGTTCCGGCACTAATTGCTTGGATATTTAGCACTGCAGCACTCGTTTCACTTTGTTCAAAGAGCAACAATTTGCCACACAGATCATATACTTGAATATTCATTTTTTCTTTGTCAAACCAATCGATGGTTAAGACTGCTTGTGCTGGATTAGGTGCAATCGTAAAATTAAATACACCTTCCTCTACATTCACGTCATCGACATGGCGAACAACCGCAGCAGTACTATCACCGAAATCTGCAGCAGGCAAAGTATAGATCGTGACCGCATTATTATCAGCTAACGTAAGACTGCCGTCTGTTCCGCCCCATTGAGCAGCTCCCATGCCGTCGCCGTAGAAATCATAAATGACAAATGTATAGCACTCAAATGCCGAAAGAGGGATGTCGTAGTTGTAAACCGTATTGTTTTGCAACGGATTTGTTGCGTCGTTAGGCGCTGGAAAAGCCCCGGTTCCAAAATTGCCAGAGACGTTTTCATTGCCTTCTGACCAAACTACAACTCCGGCAGCATTGCGCAGCTCTACATAAGTTTCATTCGCGTAGTCATCGGTTGTGAGGGTAACCTTTAAGAGATCTATAGTTTGCGGTACAGCGCTTACTGCAGCATTGGCTATTGACTGGTTATTTGAGGCGTTTTCATCTAAAGACTGATTGGGATTGCTCACCGTTGCAGTAAAAGTATGGTTGCCTGGTGCTAGTTGAACAGCAGGCAAAGTAATTGTTTGCGCCTGCCATTGGTTCAAGGTGCCTGACCAATTGTATTGCTGCATCGCACTATTATCGATTTGATAATTGATTTGTGCGCTCGTCAAAACTGTTGTTCCTACGTTCATGAGCGAAAAACTAGGTGAGTAATTGTCACCACACAAAGCTTGCGCAGTAAGCTGTGCGCCGGACACAGCTGCGTCTAAGGCCACTACTGTAGTGTTGTTCGGATCATAACCATCTATGAAAGTAGCCCCCGAGCTAGTTGGATCGAGCCAAAATTTGAGTTGGTTCGTGCTATTGCTACCAGCTGGAAGCCAAGAATTTGCCACTCTACCATAATAGTCTGGTGCACTCAGATTTTGGCAAGATGCACCGCCACCCCAAAGCTGGCCAATAATGCGGTGATTTTGATCAAACAACGGCGAACCAGAAGACCCACCTTCGGTCGTTGTGTTGCGGTCCCATTCGATTGTCCAGGTAGAATTGGCTTCGGTTGAGCCCATGCCCTGAGATATGGATGGAGCAGCATCGTCGAAAGAAATTTTCTTGATGTCACCTGATGGATGATGTATAGAAACCGTTGATGTCGGGATGGCCCCTGAATTATCCCAACCAGAAAAATATGGATTGTAATCTAAAGGCACTGTGCCATTGACCAAGCCGCCCGTAATTTCTACCAAACAAAAATCTGATGGCGTACGGCGTGCACGCAAAACGGCACCGCTCAGCGATTGGAATGTTGGAGCTGAAGCAGGATTTACGCAGTCTGTAGCTTGCCAGTTGAAACGGAAAACCCATGTTGCCGGGTTGCTGTAACAGTGGTTGGCCGTTAGAACATAGGGTTTGCCATCGTTTTGCGTATTGTTGATGAGTGCGCCAGAACAAAAGCCGCTGCCGCCAGAAACGAGCATTACAGAACTATTGCGTTGTTGGGTCCAGGGTAAGCCGTCTGGGCAATTGACATTCATATTACATGAGCCCGAACTACCAAAAGCTTTTTCCATGAATTCATTAGCGGTGCGGTAACCATGAGTAACTGTAGCCACTTGAACGTGTCCTAGGTTGTTTTTCGGTGCCACATAATATTCGATAATTGCCTCTTCGCCAGGGATCAGTTCTGTGCCGAGCTGACCATCGTAAATATGTTCTTGTGTAAATGCGCCGAGGATAAAATCTTTATTTGGGTTATAAGCAAAAAGAAGATTACCTATCGGGATGCTGGTGTTTTCAAAGGTTAAATTTACCGTAAGAGCGCCCTCGCATTTTACACGGACGATCCATAAGCGGGCGCCATTAGGTAGGTCGAACCAAGAACCCGCGTTGGTTGTATTCAAGTTCGTATAATTGTTGTAACCAAAACGCCAAGGGGCAATTCCTTGCTCATCAATTGCAGCATCTTCTGCTTGAAGAGCCGAAATATCGGGCTGCGCATAAACCCATTGCTGGATCTCTTTGTCATTTAAAACCAGTTTAGTAGAAGTAGGAAGCCCACCTTTGCCTTGTATTTGGGCAAAAACAGGAGCGCTCAAAATGACAATTAGTAGGGCGTAAAGTGTTTTCATGGAGAACGAGTTACTAGTTAGATACTTCGAAAATAGTGCTTTTTGCGGCAAGTTGCGCGAGCCTATGACGAAAAAAGTACCCGACAAGTTGTATCTTTGCTCTATGTCTAAACCATTTGTTGTCGGGATTTGTGGGGGTAGTGGCGCCGGAAAAACAACCTTGCTCAAGCGTTTATCCGAAACTTTCCAGGGTGTAAGCACTGCCGTTTTCTCCATGGACAACTATTACCTGCCTATAGAACAACAGACCAAAGATGCAAACGGAGTTGTCAATTTTGACCTTCCAACTGCGCTCGATAATCAGAAATTAACTACCGATCTTCAAACGCTTATCTCAGGGCAACCAATTGAAGTAAGAGAGTATTTTTTCAATGTTCAAGGCAGTAAAAGCGTACTGCTTACCATTCAACCAAGTGACATCATCATCGTGGAGGGCTTGTTTACCTTGCATTACCAAAGTGTCTTTTCACAGCTCGACTTCAGTATATTTGTCGACGTCGACCACGCAACCCAATTAGACAGACGCATTTACCGCGATCAAGAAACACGTGGCTACAAACGCTCAGAAATTATCTACCAATGGGAAAATCACGTGCTTCCATGTTACGAACAATTTATTGAGCCATACCGCCAAACAGCTCATTTTGTTTATTGCAACGACCACCGCGCAGATCAAGATTACTTGCGTTTAAGCGAACAACTGCGTACCTTGGTACCTGATCGCTTAATGTAATGAGCCAAATCCTTCAAATTATTCGGACCTGGAAATACAGTCTACTCGGACTCCTTTTTCTCATCATAGGCAGCGCCTTGTATTTTTCCAATGAAGAGCGTCAATTTTCTATCGAGGCCATACAAGAGCAATTTTCAGAACTTGAGAAATCGAGCATACTGTATAACAAGCTCATTTTAAAGAAAATATCCTCCAAAAGAAGTTTGCCTCATTCCAAAGAACTGACTTATCATTTATATGATGATGACGTGCTTTTTGGTTGGAGTAGCAATCAATTACCGATAGGGCGCTATCAAACTGACCTTTTCCCGGCCAATGGCTTAGTGAAGCTAAATAACGGTTATTATTTCTGCCATACCGTTCAAAAAAAGGATATTACCTGCTGTGTGAGTTTCTGTTTACTCAAAGAATATGAGTTTAGCAACACGTATCTCGGTGCCAACAATCCAAGTTTTTGGGCACAACAATTTTCAATCAGTCTTAACGGCCCTGCAAAAAATGCAATCCGTGACCGGCACAACAAAGTCGTATTTTACGCAACACTATTGCCACTTCAGACACCCCCTGCAAATAGCAATTGGGGCCCGCTATTTATCCTTGTTGCCGCATTCTTAATTTCTTATCAACTACAGTCCTACCTAGAAAAAAGTTGGTGGGGGAGTTTATTGCTTTTACTCGGTCTTTTGGTAGTGCGAATTGTCATGTATGAAATCACATGGCCTGCAGATTGGCAAACAAGTGATTGGTTTTCTGCAGGTTTTTTCGCTTATAACGAATGGTACCCGGATTTCTTTGCCTATGTCATTAACTGCTTATTTATCGTATTTGGCTTTCGAATCGTCATTTCATTAATTCGTCTGATTGGGCATAGAATTGCGAATGCAGCTTCCTTGTTCTTGCCCTTATTTCTCTGGATTGTCATCGTACATCTTTTGCGACTCATCATCAACCACTCCAATATACCGCTTAGTTTTGACCATATTTTCGACTTGCGTTTAACCTCTTATTTCTTTTTTGCGCTGCTCGGATTTTGCCTTTATTCTTTTCAGAAAATTGTTTTCTTATGTATAGATATCAACAGAAATGAGCCATGGTTTAGCAAACCCACTCGAAAAATCGGGGTGCTTTCCTTGCCTTTTGTTTTATTGTTGATTCAGAGCCAAAACTGGATCAATATCTTGCCTATTATGGTCTTAGTCATTCATTTGCTTTTTGAACAAAACACAAAAAGTTCATGGCGACGACTGAGCAGCCAGCTATTGATTTTGGCGGCAAATGCCGCAATTATTACTTTTTATTTGCATGCCTTACAAGTTCAAAAGGATTTAGACAATCGTAAGCTATTTGCCCAACAATTAGCCATAGAACGCAATATCAATTTAGAATTGGCATACGCACAAGTTGCCCCCAATATTTCGGAAGAAAATTGGCTCAACACCTCTTTTGATTCGCTCAAGAAGCAATTTACTAAAGTTGGCTTTGAGCATACCCTTACCCAAAAATTCTTTACAGGTGTTTGGGACGGTTTCGACATCGAGGCTGAGATTTACGATCAAACAAATGCATCTTGTTTTGGCTCAGATAGCCTCAGACTTAGCCGGCTCAAAAACCTTGTAAGGACACACGGACAAGCATCAGATATTCAGGAAGGTTTGTTTTTTATGCCGCACGAAGAAGAGGGCTTGAGTTATGTAATCCTCTTGCGTTTAAATTCTCAAAAAACGCTTGCGCTTACGTTAGTTTCTAAAAGAATTCCCGAAGAGATTGGCTTTCCAAGGTTATTGATTTCCGATCAGGCCGGTATTTCAAATAGCCTCGAAGCCTACACAATTGGTAAATATGCTGAAGGTCGGCTCATTCATCAAACTGGAGCCTTTAACTACCCGAATCTACTCCGAAATTTCTCGAAGCACGGCGGTCAAAATGCGCAATTCGAATACAATGGGTATTCGCACGTTCTTGTTCAACAACATGAAGGATCCGCAATTATTATTTCATCTATTAGTAGTAATTGGTTTGCGAACCTTACGAGTTTTGCATTCCTATTTGTCTTTTGGGGAATTTTATTGCTTAGCAACAATATCTTCAAAACAATTTTCCAGAATAAAGTAGTTCAATGGTCGCTTTCATTTAAGGTGCAGCTTGCCTTTCTCATGATATTAACCCTCTCCTTGTTCCTTTACGGTCTCGGGAGTTCGCTTTTTATTGGTCAACAATTTGACGATTTTTCACAACAAGCGTTGCGCGAGAAATTAGCAGCTGTTCAAACGGAATTGACTGCACAAACCTTCGGCTTAGACACCTTAGATGCAGGTACGGTGGGTAAACCACTAGAAAGTAAATTAGCTAGGCTATCTTCTGTTTTTAAAACGGACATATTTGTATTTGATAGCGACGGCTTCCTTATCGCATCTTCAAGACCAAAGTTATTTGCCTACGGACTTATTGGCGAACACATGAACTCAAAAGCAATGGATGCCCTTATCGGAAAAAACCAGAGCTACTTTTCACATCAAGATCAAATTGGCAAACTCACCTACCGCAGTGCGTATTTACCTATTATGAATCACGCTCGCAAACAAATTGGCTTTATTAATCTTCAGCTCTTCGGACAACAAGAGGCTTATGAACAACAAATTGAGCGTTTCTTCAAGGCTGCTATTAATGTGTTTGTCTTGCTTTTAGCCATTTCAGTTTTCGTAGCATTGATCGTCAGTAATTGGCTCATCGGACCTCTACAAGTGGTTGCGCAATCAGTACGTAATCTCGAATTAGGCAAGAACAATCAGAAAATCAGTTATCAAAACGACGATGAAATTGGAGCGCTTGTAAAAGCTTACAATGATAAATTAGCAGAGCTTGAGCAAGCAGCGCAGCAAATTGCACGCAGTGAACGCGAAAGCGCATGGCGCGACCTTGCTCAACAAATTGCACACGAGATTAAAAATCCACTGACGCCAATGAAGCTCAACATTCAACATTTGTTGAGAAAAATAGAAGACAAAGACGCAAACGCTCAACAGCTTGCTCAGCAATCTTTGCCCAGTATTATTGAACAAATCGACGCTTTAGCGAGAATGGCCAACGAATTTGCACGCTTTGCCAAACTTCCTGAGCCCCATTTAGAAAAACTTGAACTCAATTCATTTATTGCCCAAACCATTACCCATTTCGATAAAGAGCGCTCACTGATTCTTTTTGATATGCTGCAAAAAGAAGTTTGGATAATGGCAGACAAAGATATGCTCAATCAAGTTTTTCACAACTTATTGCTCAATGCTCAACAAGCAATGGATCCGACAAAAACACCTCGAATTGAGGTACTAATTAGGGTCAATCGTCAAGTAGTTGAAATTGAAATTAAAGATAATGGCATGGGTATTTCTAGCGATCAACAGGCCCGAATTTTTACACCTTACTTCACCACTAAGTCGTCGGGTTCTGGTATTGGCCTAAGTGTTGTCCGACAAATTATTGAAAAGCACAACGGAAGCATTCGTTTTGAAAGTGAAGCGCAAAGAGGCACCTCCTTCTTTATTGAATTAAAGCTGCTATCTGAAAGGCGCTAGATCATAGATAAACACTTTGTTTTTTTGATAGAGCTGCTGCTTTAAATAAGGTTGAATAAGTGGATTTGCGGTATCGGCCTGTAAAAGTAAAAGTTTGCTTGCTCCCATTTTTATCCAACGCCTGATCATCAGTGAATCACTAATATTGCGTCGGTAACCGTAACCACTGAAACCGATACGGTCTATTGTACTGAGGTGAACATTTGGATAGGGGTCAGAAAAACAAAAAACGGTATCGGTAGGCTGAATGATGCGCTGAATTGCTTTGCTTTGTTCTTGGATTTGCTGCAAACCCTCTTGGTGATTGAAATAAAACCAACCCCAAATATCTTTGATTTTTTTTGAAGCAAAAGAAGTTTTCTTAACGATGATGTTTTGATTGCCAGCAGCCACTTGGGTGAAAGAAACTGTGTTTAAAAAAATAGTAGTTAATATCGTTGCCAATAAACAGTTGACCACAAAATGATTTGGTAAATAGGAACAGGATTTCTTGAGTACCAAAGCCATGATCGTCAACGGAAAAAATAATGCTTCTATGAAATAATAATCATGAACCTCAAAAACCCAAAACCAAAGCACAAAATAAGCGCCTAGCCCAATCAATGACACCGAAATCCAATATCTGAAAAAGAGCGGAATTCTACCTTTGACAAGAAGTACAATGAGGGCCAAAAGTAAGACCAACAACAAATTAGGGTGCATGATTTCCTTGAGATGTTCTTGACTAATTAATTGAATAATTCGCCAGCGCGTTGCGACGTCAACTTCCCAAATTGGGCGTATTGTTGTGGAAAAAATATAAGAGTGGTGTTGGGCATTATAAGCAATTGCATAACGATACCAACTGTAGGTCAAAATGAGGATTAGCAACAACGAAAAATAGCCAAACCATAAGCGACGGTCTTTCCAATAAGCCCGATTGGGTTGGTGCAAACTATAAAAGAAAAATGCACCCACAAAAGAAAGCACAGCAACTAACGCCGTAATTTTGATAAGTATGGCGATCGCCAAAAAGAAGGTAAAAACTAACCCATGTTTAAACTTCTGGGTTTGAACGTAGCGATAAAAATAACTTGCGCCCAGCAAAAGACTAGCAAATGAAAAGACATTTGGCAAAAGGGTGTCTGCATAATAGATAAGTACAGGAGAACTGAATATAATTCCGCTAAAAATAAGTGTCAGCTTTTCAGAATTGAAATAAGACAACAAGACCTGTCTAAACGCAATAATGGCAAGCAAAAGGTAACTAATGCTGAATAATTTAGCGATCCAGAGGTGGTAACCTACCAAACGCCAAATTTGCCCGATTACATAATAAATGATGGGGAATTCCGCAGCTGCTTCTTGCTGCCCAAAGTTGGAAATCGCATGCGTACGAGGTGCAAACAAATGGCCACCTTTCATGAATTGCATGGCCTGCGACAGCGAATCTGCCTTTCTGCACTCGTGAATGGGCTGAATAGGATCGAGAAAATGCTGCCAAAACCCATAGAGAAAACTCAAAAGCAACAACAAGCCCAAAAGGCGCCACTTGAGGTCAATTTGTGTAAAAATGCGTTTCATAGCTCGAGGTAAAGATACAGAAGCTTTGGTTAGTTTTCGACTTTTTGACTTATCTTTCGACTGCTTAAAACAGTATGCTTTTTAACTCGATCGATTTCCTGTTTTTTCTTCCGGTAGTGGTGGTTCTCTACTACTTGCTACCGCAACGCTTTCGCTGGCTACTCATCTTTGTGAGTAGTTGCTACTTCTACATGGCGTTTATCCCGAAATATATTTTGGTGCTTTTTGCCATCATCCTGATAGACTATTCCGCGGCCATTTGGATGGAAAAACTTGAAGGAAAACCAAGAAAAAGGCTGCTTTTACTCAGCTTGACCGCAAATATTGGCATTCTTGCCTTCTTCAAGTATTTTGGTTTTGCCAATCAAGCACTCATTGACTTTTTTGCTTTCTTCGGAAAAGAATTCAAATACTACGATCTCGGTATCATTCTCCCAATAGGGCTTTCCTTTCACACTTTTCAGTCAATGAGCTACACGATTGAAGTATACAGAAGGCAACAAAAAGCAGAAAAGCACCTCGGTTATTTTGCCAACTACGTCTTGTTCTTTCCGCAAATGGTGGCGGGGCCCATCGAGCGCTATGCCACATTAGGTGAAGAATTGCGCAAAGAACAACGCCTCCAATTTGAAAACATCAGCGCGGGCTTTCGCTTACTTTTACTTGGTTTTGTCATTAAAATGGTGGTAGCCGATCAGCTAGCGCCTTTTGTCAATGCCATTTATGCTGCGCCCACCAACCACAGCCCGTTGCAAATTGCACTTGCGCTCATCTTTTTTTCTTTTCAAATTTATGCCGACTTTTTTGGTTATTCGCTCATTGCACAAGGCAGTGCGCGCTTGCTCGGCATACACATCATGGATAATTTCAAAACGCCCTACTTTGCAGCTAGCATCGGGGATTTTTGGCGCCGTTGGCATATTTCCTTGAGTACTTGGTTCCGCGATTACCTCTACATTCCCCTCGGCGGAAACCGTGTGGGTAAATGGCGCTGGGTATTCAATACGCTCGTCGTTTTTGGAGTCAGCGGCTTGTGGCATGGCGCCAGCTGGACCTTTCTTGTTTGGGGGCTGCTGCATGGCCTTTTCCTCATCTTAGAAAAACCACTGAAGCCATTCGCCAATATCATCAGCTCTTTTATTTTAGTCACCATAGCCTGGGTATTTTTTAGGGCGCCAGACTTCACCAGCGCGCTTCAAATTTTAAAAGGTCTTTTTATAGCGCAATCTGACGGGCCAAAATGGATGGATTTCTGGACCCCGCTCTGCGCACTAGGGCTCTTTCTCTTGCTAGACTTCTCTTACCGCAAACAAAGATTTGATATGCTACTCAATCGCTTGCCATTAGTTGGGCGTTGGAGCTTGTAGTTTGTTTTGCTCTTCTTTCTTTTCGCGTTTTCCGGAACCCAGAAATTTACCTTTATTTATTTTCAGTTCTGATGGTCAAAAAACTTTTCATCCGGTTTTTGGTGCTCGTGTTAGGGCTTGTCGTCATGAATCAAGTCTATCGCTTTTTCTTTTATGAAAAAGACCTCCGACAACACAGCCCTGAAATGCTAGAAGTTTGGAAGCAACAACGCAAGTCAGATGTCCTCTACTTTGCGGAGTCTTCAAATATGAATGTCCGAGATACGGACGTCGTAAAAAAATCAATTTCTGAACTCACCGACGACCTTTTGCCAAAATTTAAGTTAGGTGCAGTAAATAAACCTGCTACCCACGCCGGGATTTACAAAGAATGGATCAAAAACATGCGCGCGCCCTTCCCAAAAGCAATCATCGTTACCATGAACTTGCGTTCTTTTGGTGCAGATTGGCGCCATTCAGAATTAGAAAGTGTGCTGCAAGCTGGAGTGGTCATGCTGAAGCCCTATCCGGTTTTGGTCAATCGGTTTTTGCTTGCGCTGAATGCTTTTGACAACAAAACGCCTGAAGTGCGCGAACAAGAAATGCTGCGCGAATGGGAAGAGGTCAAATTTGATTTTCCATTTAAAGTGCCTCATGCCACTGTAAGGCTATGGGACAACGCAATGGCCAACGGAAGTTTCTTACTTCCCGACGGCGCCTGGGACATGGAAAAAATTACATTAGCGTGTCATTACGTCAAGTCATATGCGTTTCAAATTAAGCCAGACAACCCGCGCCTGAAAGATTTTGATGACATCGTTGCGTTTTGTCAGCAACACAAAATCAAGTTGATTTTCAATTTATTAGCTGAAAACACCGCATATGCCCAACAATACGTAGGCAAAGAACTCGTGCAAATTATGCGTTACAACCGCAATTTGTTGGTGCGCCGTTATGGCAAAAAGCGCGGTGTAACAGTTGTAGACAATCTAGAACTTTTAGATGGGCTTGATTTCAGCGACCAAAACTGGACCACCGAACACTATGGCTACAACGGTAGACTGCAAATTGCCAAACAGCTCGCCAAAGCACTTCATTAATTGAGTTGAATCCTCAAAGGAAAGGTAAACTCCGAAACCACAGCTGTGCCATTCTCATCTTTGGCAGCATTCCAATTTGGCATGGTCAGGAGTGCAGTAATAAGGCGGGCTTTCAATATTTCGAGCTCCTTCTCAGAAAATTTTAAGAAGTTAACTTCCCTTACTTTGCCCTTTACATCGATGAGCAAGCGAATATAAATTTTACCCTCTATGCCCAACTCCCGGAGGTAAGACCATTCCATGCTATTGGCAATTTTGTAGTCAATATACTTCAGCAAATCATCAATTGAAACGCCAAAAGTAGCTTGCATAGTAGGGAAATTGACGATGCTGTCCCGAATGGTTTTTGGCAGGGGATCTGGTGGGCCCACACATGTGATCACCGGCTCTGAAATATAGCCCGGTGGATCTATTGGCCACGGATCAGGATAAGGGTCAGGTAGATAACCTGGGCCGGGAATAACTTGCGGAATCAATTTGGGTTTCATTTCCGTTTTACGAATAACATGAGTAGAATGAACTACCTTCTTTGTCGATTTCACCTTTGCTTCCATTTTCTTGGGTATAGTGCGCTCATTTCCTTTTTTTTCCTCTCGACAAGAAGAAAAAAGGATAAAACACATCCAGATAATGAAAAATAATTGCCGCATCAGAATACCTTTATCACAAAGAACGCACAAACAATTGAATCCTTACCTTTGTTAGACTAAAAAACACAAATGCAACGCTATTGTCTCGACCCCTGGAAACGCACCCGCGTAACCACCAAAGAAGTTCAAATTGGAACCTTACGCTTGGGAGGGGCGAACCCTATTCGAGTACAATCCATGACTACCACAGACACCATGGATACCGAAGGTTCCGTTGCTCAGTCTATCCGCATGATCGATGCCGGATGCGAGCTCGTAAGGCTTACGGCACCTAGTAAAAACGAAGCAGATAATTTACAGAATATCAAAGCAGCTCTCGTTGCACAGGGTTACAATACACCCTTAGTTGCAGATATCCACTTTACGCCAAACGCAGCTGAAATTGCTGCCAAAATAGTCGAAAAAGTACGCGTCAACCCAGGTAACTACGCCGACAAAAAGAAATTCGAAGAAATTGATTACACCGATGACAGCTACCAAGCAGAACTCGACCGCATAGAAGAAAAATTTACACCGTTAGTCTTGCTCTGCAAAGCAAATGGAACAGCTATGCGTATTGGCACCAATCACGGGTCGCTTTCTGATCGCATCCTTAGCCGCTACGGCGACACCCCTGAAGGCATGGTCGAATCTGCATTTGAGTTCATCAGAATTTGTGAAAAGAACAATTTTGATCAACTTGTCATTTCCATGAAAGCCAGCAATACGCTCGTCATGGTGCAAGCCTATCGCTTGCTTATGGCTAAAATGCTGGAAAATGGCGTGGTTTATCCACTACACTTGGGTGTTACAGAAGCTGGTGATGGCGAAGATGGTCGTATTAAATCTGCGGTTGGTATTGGCGCACTTCTCGAAGACGGCTTGGGCGATACCATTCGCGTTTCACTCACAGAAGCACCTGAAGCAGAAATTCCTGTAGCCCAAAAATTAGTGGCCAAATATGCCAAGTACAATTCTTTTGATTTTGACAGGCCACAAAATAAACTGAATTATTCCCCATTTTTATACAACAAACGCGAAAGCTCAACTTGTCATAATGTTGGAGGGAAAAACGCGCCTATAGTTTTAGCTGATCTTTCTTTTGTAGCAGATATCAAACCTGCTCATTTCTTTGGCTTTGGTTACCAATATAGTATTCCACTAGACAAATGGAACATTCTAGACCAAGCAGCTGATTATGTGTATATCGGCAGCAACGAAATCGAATTTGAAGTGCCTGGCACACTCGGTATCATTATCGATTTTGAACTTTGGAAGGCTAAATACAGCAACAAAGCAGGCTATTATCCGCTTGTAATAGAAGCGCAACTCGCATCTGTTTCATCTGAACAACTTTGTTTTTTACCGCTTGAAGCAGAAGATGAACTGCCACAAGAGCTCAGCGCTCACCCCAACGCAATCATTATTCTCAATACGGTCTACGACAACAAAACACAGCTCTATCGCAAGTTCTTCCTCGAATTACAAGACAAAGGACTTGCCAACCCTGTTGTGCTCTCGTACCAATATGATACTGCCGAACTTGAAACATTTCAGCTGTATGCTGGAGCTGACGCTGGCGCTTTGCTTATCGACGGTTTTGGCGACGGAATTTGGCTCAATGCAGCTCTAGGAGCGCAATACATCAACTCGACCGCATTTGGCATCCTGCAGGCCACGCGAACCCGTATTTCCAAAACAGAATACATTTCTTGCCCTTCTTGCGGCCGTACGCTTTTTGATCTCCAAGAAACCACCGCTAAAATCCGACAACGTACCGCCCACTTAAAAGGGCTCAAAATCGGGATTATGGGCTGTATTGTGAACGGCCCTGGCGAAATGGCCGATGCCGACTACGGTTATGTAGGTACGGGGCCGGGCAAGATCAATCTCTATAAAGAAAAAGCGATTGTCAAGCGCAATATTGAAGAACAACAAGCTGTAGAGGCGCTCGTAGACCTCATCAAAGAATACGGCGACTGGCAAGAACCCAAAAACTAAAATTCGGCAGGGCAATTGAGCTCCATCCATTCATTAGATTGTGGATGAAAAAAGCCAAGTTTGGCCGCGTGTAAATGCAAACGATTGGCTTTTTGGCCGTATAAATCATCACCTTTAATTGGGCAATTCAGGCCCAAATGATGCGCTGCATGCACGCGAAGCTGGTGCGTGCGCCCTGTTTGTGGATACAAAGCAATTCTTGTTTCATTGTTTTGAATATCTAGCACTTTATACTTTGTATGCGCAAAACTTCCATGTTCATAGCACACAAGTTGACGCGGCCTATCTTCGAGGTCTACACGAAGAGGCAGTTTGATTTCACCTTCTTTTTGATCAGGTACTCCAACCAGAATTGCCAAATATTCTTTCTGAACTTTTCTAAGCACAAACTGACGCTGCAAACGCTGATGCATCAATTTAGTTTTTGCAGCTAACATGATTCCGGAGGTTGACATATCGAGCCGGTGCACGAGTAAAGGGCCATCGGCTGTTGGATATCTTTTTTGCAGGTCTTCTAAAGAATTCGGCATTGGATTTTTACCGGGCACAGATAAATATTCTGACGCTTTGTTAATGGCAACAATCCAGTCATCTTCGTAAATGATATCAAGCTCTAACGGCGGATGAATAGCCGTTATAGGGTTTTGATCAACTACTAAACCCTGCAGCATATGACCTAAAATCGGTTCGCACTTGCTTTTGCACGACGGATAAAAATGACCATGGATCCGAACCTCAGAATCGGGAGCCATCCCCCACCAAAACTCAGCCATACAAATGGGCTTGAACGCATTGAGATAGGCATATTGCAACAACTTGGGAGCAGCGCACTCTCCAGCCCCTGCGGGAGGTGATTCTGTAAATAGATCCAAGACATTTTTAGTACACCCAGCCGCATTTAAAAAGGTATAGCGCTCAAAAATACGACGTTGCAAATCGGCTGAATGTGCGGCTCTCTGCGACTTTAAAACCTCGATTTTTGCTTTGTATTCGAGTGTCAATTTTTGGCATTCTTCAATTGCCGCTTGTGCTGCTCGTTTGAGTGCTTTGAGTTCCCTGCTCTCTTGCATACTTTCAAAACGCAACGCGTCCAATATTCTTAAAAAATCTGGGTCCGAATCAACTACTTTTTTTCGTTTCTCATCGCGCAGCGCCTTAGCTATTTTAATTTTTTGTTGGAACGCCTGGATCCGTGTAGCCCATTGCTGTTTGAATGCCAATTCTTCCTCTTTTAGTCGATTCAATTCTTCAGCACTTTCTAAGTCTTCTACTTGCAGGGTCAGTTGATGAATTTCTTGCTCTTCACGGCGAAAAAACCCCTGAGCCTCTAGCAAATCAAAAACAGGCGGTACAAAACCCTTGTGCTCGTTTGAATTCCCCAATTTTCCGGAAAATGCTGCTAAATAACCTAGCGCACCACCTGAATTTTGAACAACTAATACACCAAACATTTTACCAATTGCCCCTAAGCGCTCTTGCCTGTCCAAACCAAAATCATGACCAAAATCTTCAATAGAAAGACGCTGTTGCAAGAGTTGGGCAGCATGTAGTGCTAATGGGTGAACATCGTAGTAAAAAGGGAATGTAAAGCGTTCAGGTAATTTTTGATTTTGAGATTCTTGAGAAAAGGGGATGAACATAGAACAAAGGTCAAAAAAAAACGCCCTCGTTGGAGGGCGTTTCTCATTTCTTTTGAAAGAAATTATTTGATCACAACGTTTTTAGTTGTTGTAAGACCGTCTACAGTAACAGTAACAATGTAGCTTCCTTTTGCAACATTTTCAGTTGAGAAAGAAACAACTTGTGTTCCGTTAAGGTTAGTCATGTTTTTAGAAGCGATAACGCGACCTTGAAGATCCATTAAAGAAACTGCGTAATCGTTGTTTGTAGCTTCGAAAGAAACGTTTACTGCTGAAGATGCAGGGTTGGGGTATACATTCATAGCGATTGTAGCCAACTCATCCATTCCTAAAGCACCGGTTTTGAAAGCACGTGTGTCTACTGAAGCGAATTCACCACCTGAAGCGATTGTTGTACCGTTTGCATCTACTAAAGAGTACGCACCGTTACCATAAGAACAGCAGATACCATCTCCGTAAGAGTCAAGGATTTCGAAAGTATAACATTGGTTAGGGTTCAATGTTACCAATTGTGGAGCTTGTACAGTTTGACCAGCTTGACCAGTTGTCATGTCTGCCCAGTTACCACCACCTTGTGCTACAGTTGCACCAGCGCTGTTTTTGATAGTCCAAGAAGTTTCAGAAGCGTAGTAGTCTGTAGTAATGTTTACAGTAACATACTGAGAAACAGCATTTGAAGCAGTAGCAACAGTACTGTTCATAGAATTGTTTGCAGCTGAAGCATCACCAGCAGTTGTAACTGTACAAACAAGTGCACCACCTGTAAAGTTAGCGATTGGAGAACAAACAACGTTTGCAACACCATAAGTAGCTAAACTACCGCTGTAAGTACCTGTAGAAACTGTAGTACCACCTTGTGTAATGGTTACAGTTGCAGCAGTAAGTGCAGATGTTCCGTTGTTTTGAATGTTAACGGATGGTGTGTAAGCACCTTCACAATGTACAGCAGCACCAGTGTAACCCAACGCAGCAACGTCTGCAGGAGCAGAAGCTGGTGGAGGACAAGCAGAAACAGAAGCATACAATTCAGTAGCATCACCTTGACCAACTTCTTCGATGATGCGGTTAGGGCAAATACGGTAAATTGTTGGGAAATAAGCGATGTTGTAATCGTTGTTGATTTGGTTTGCAGAAGCAGAAGCTGGGTTAGCCATTGGGAACTGGATTTGGTTTCCAGTTGCTGGTTCAATCCAGTTTCCGATAGCACCTGAACCGTCTAACATTGTAGCATCAGCAGTTGTTCCGTCACCTTCAATCCAGATCACCATAACGTCGTCAGTGGTAGAGGCAGATACGCCTGGAGCACCAGCAGGACCATGAGCTGCATATACATCTTCTAAAGCACCAGAAAGGTGGTAGTTCCAACATGGACCACACCAAGTAGCAGAAACATCTAGGAATACAGTGTATCCTTGATCTAGGTAGTCATAAAGGGTGTAAGACCCATTATTTGTCATTCCTGCAGTGGCCAACCAAGATTGGTAAGCAGTTACAGTAAAGTTTGGAGCAACGCTACCTGGGGCTAGCTGCGCATTCGCACTAACACCTGCAAGTAACATAGCAGCTGAGAATAATAGTTTTTTCATGCGTTAAATTTTAAGTTTGCGTAAATATAAAGAAAATCCCGTCAAGGAAAAAATAGTAACTTACAAAAAAGAAGGAAATTCGCTTATTTTTTCTTGAGTTGTTCTTTGATGAACAACTCAATAGCGCCTACCATGGAAGGTGCCTTGGGATGTGGTGCATGAACGTCTAGGCGCAAGTTGTTCTTAAGTACAGCATTGGCTGTTGTGGGTCCAAAAGCGGCAATTGCAGTGGTATTTTGCTTGAACTCCGGGAAGTTTTTGAACAAAGATTCGATTCCGCCTGGGCTAAAAAAGACCAGCATGTCGTAATAAACATCTTCTAAATCAGATAAATCAGCAGCTACAGTACGGTATAAAATAGCTTTGGTAAACGGGATATTATACTTCTCGAGTGTGAGCGGAATGTTGTCACGTAGGATGTCTGTACAAGGTAAAAGGAATTTTTCACCCTTTTGTTTTTTCATGAGTTCGGCGAGCTCATCAATCGTTTGCTTGCCGAAGAAAATTTTGCGCTTTCGATAGGTAACATACTTTTGAAGGTAAAGGGCTACTGCCTCAGTAATACAAAAGTATTTCATGGTGTCAGGTACCTCAAAGCGCATGGCTTCCGACATTCTAAAAAAGTGATCTACTGCCACTTTAGAAGTTAGTATCACGGCAGTGTGTGCAGAGATATCAATTTTTTGTGAACGGAAATCTTTAGGGTCAACTCCTTCTACTTTGATGAAAGGACGGAAATCAATTTTGAGCTTGTATTTGTCAGCTAAATCAAAATAAGGAGATTTGTCGCCTTCTGGTTTCGGCTGAGAAACTAAAATGGTCTTAATAGCCAAAGTTTGTCGTTTTAATTAATTGTATTCGCCCGAAAACCAACGCCATACAAAGAGGATGGGTAGGATTTCCAAAGCGCAAAGGTACAAAATTAAATAATACCATTCCAAATTTGCCTGAAGACAGGCCCGCCATGCCTTGACAAGACGCCATAAATATGCCGCGACGAACAATACAACAAACGCAAATTGCAACAATTGATTTGACTGTCCATAAATGAGCCATAGAAAAGAGAGTGCCAAATAAGCTAAACCAGTAAAAGACCAAACTTGCTTGTTAATCTCGGCAATACCACTAACGAGTTTCATGTTGTCTGTTAGAAATAGTGCAAGTCTGAAATTCAGAAGCTGAAAAATTAAAAACCCAAGTACCAAAGCAAACATGAAAATCAAAGCTTCCAGCCGTTGGAAATGATCGAGCAGAAAAAGATACGTACTTAGACTGAATGAAATCAAAAAGTTACCCAAAAATAATGTTTGGGTTTCGGGTCGTATTTTTTCATCGTCGAAACCAAAACTCTCGGCTCTACTGAGCTTCCAAAAGCGTTTCCAAGACAAGGAAAGTGCATCTGGCGTACTCATTCGAGCATACGCGATGAAAGTCAGGGAAAGAAGCGAAACAAATAGCAAATAACTATTCATTTGTGAGGCTCTTTCTATGAGTTCGAATCTTTGCACTGTATGATTTTAGAGTACAAAAATAATTCAAATTTACATGCTACAGCTGCACAGATTATTGCGTACTTTTGTCGCACAAATCAATCATCATGAAAACCGATTTATACCAACACCCAGATTACTTCAACATGGACGACCTCCTCTCTGAGGAACACAAGCTCGTACGCGATGCAGCAAGAGCCTGGGTTAAAAAAGAGGTCTCGCCAATTATTGACGAGCATTATGAAAATGCAACATTTCCAATGCACATTCTTGGTGGGCTCGGAGAAATTGGCGCTTTTGGCCCTTATATTCCAGAAGAATACGGCGGCCCAGGTCTAGACCAAATTTCTTACGGCCTCATTATGCAAGAGCTCGAGCGCTGTGACTCCGGCTTGCGCTCAACTGCCTCAGTACAGTCTTCTTTAGTGATGTATCCTATTTGGAAATACGGCTCAGAAGCGCATAAACAAAAATACCTCCCTAAACTCGCATCAGGCGAAATGATGGGTTGCTTCGGCCTTACCGAACCAGACTACGGTTCAAACCCAGGTGGCATGATCACCAACTTCAAAGATGCCGGTGACCACGTCATTCTAAATGGTGCCAAAATGTGGATTTCCAATGCGCCATTTGCCGACATCGCTGTCGTATGGGCAAAAGACGAAACAGGCCGCATTCACGGTCTTATCGTAGAGCGCGGCATGGAAGGCTTTTCCACGCCAGAAATGCACGGTAAACTTTCTTTGCGTGCCTCAGCAACCGGAGAACTCATTTTTGACAACGTCAAAGTCCCTAAAGAAAATATCCTGCCAGGTCGTTCAGGTCTTGGCGCTCCTCTTAGTTGCCTAGACTCAGCTCGTTTCGGAATTGCTTGGGGTGCGCTTGGTGCAGCCATGGATTGCTATGATCAAGCCCTTCGTTATTCCAAAGAGCGCACGCAATTCAATGTGCCAATTGGTGCTTTTCAGTTGATTCAGAAAAAATTAGCTGAAATGATCACCGAAATCACAAAAGCACAACTTCTTACCCTTCGACTTGGCCAATTGCGCAACGAAGGTCGTGCTACATCAGCTCAAATCTCTATGGCCAAACGCAATAACGTCGAAATCGCCCTCAACATTGCTCGCGAGGCGCGTCAAATACACGGCGGAATGGGAATTACAAGTGAATACTCCATGATGCGACACATGGCAAACCTAGAATCAGTTGTCACCTACGAAGGAACCCACGATATCCATTTATTGATTACGGGTATGGATGTTACTGGCATCCCATCCTTTACAAGAGAAATGCCCAACCTTTAAGAACTAAAGATCTTCGCTTTCCGAAAGCGCATCTCCTCGCAAGAGGCGGATGCGCTTTCTTGCTTCTGCACCGAACAAACTTGCTTTGTATTCCATTAACAGCCTTTTATATAGAGCTTCCGCAGCAGTTTTATCTAATATTCTAAGCTCATTGATTTCAGCCATTCTAAAAAGTGCGTCGTCGGCAAGAATGTCGCTTGGATGTAATTTGAGCAAATCGTCATAATAACCCAACGCTTTTGTCCACTCCCCCCGTTGCTCCATCGCTTGACCTTTGCGAAATAAGATTTCATCTGCCAAAGCATGGTATGGAAACGCGCTCTGAATGCTATCAAATAACACAAATGCAGAGTCGTATTTGTGCTGAGCAATCATGCGGTCTGCTGTAGCAAACCAAAGCATGACTTGGTAATTGCTGTCCAAACCGTAGTTATCGGTGATGAATACCGAAAGTTGAATAGCGTCATTAGAAATAAAGCGCGATGTTCCTTCTTTCAATACGTCGAGCTGAGATTGAGCGAATTCAAATTCTCCGTCGTAATAAAAAATCTTCGCGTTCTTGAATTTGGCCTCGGCCCCGATGCTCTCGAACTTAAAATCGTTGTCGATTTGCATATAAATCAATGACGCCTCCCAGATATCTCCGCCCAAAACTTGCACATCAGCCAATAACATTTTTGCCTGGGCGCGCTGCATGTCTGTTAAACCAGGCAGCTGACTAAGTTGCTGTAATTCTTCAATAGCCTTGGTAATTTGTTGTGCATAAAATGCCCTGATTTCGGCGAGCTGCAATGAGACCTGAAAAGTTACACGACTCTTGCCTAAGCGGGCTAAAGCAAGTTCAAAGTCTGTAATGCACTGGGTGATCTCTTGTTCATTGAAATTTCTAAACTGGGTAACTTGTATAAAGCGTGCATTGAGCAAAGATTGCTGCGCCTCATAAAAGTTTGGTAATTCTGCACCTAAGTCGATAACGTGTTGAAAGCAACGCGTGGCCTGCTCAAAAGCCGCATTCTCAACACAAATTTGACCGAGCTCTAACACCTCTTTTCCATCACTTTTTGTGCGCTTATCTAACGCAATAACTTGAGAAACCGCACCAGAAAAATCTCGACTTTGAACAAATAGCCAAATGAGCATTTGATGAAAAACTACCGGTGCGCCTGCTTGCTGCAAGCGTTGTAAAATCACCTCTTTAGCTATTAAGAAATCTGCATTCGTTGCTTGGGTCAAGTCCATTCTTGACCCAACTGCTTGCTCGATTGATTCAAGTACAGTAGGTTGCTGAACCAAATAATCCAAATATGCCGACAACATAGCGCGTTTATCGCCAACGAGTGCATAATAATCAGCATACTGAAAATTAAATGGGTAAGAGGGGCTCAGCTTTTGGCCGATATCCAAAGCTCGCTTAGCGTATTCGAATTTCCCTTTAGCAGAGAATGCTTGATACACAGCAATTGTCTGGCCAGGATTTGGGCCTAGTTCAGACAACAACTCTTCATATATTTTTTTGGCTTTTGCATCGTCTTCTTGGTCTTCATAAAATTGACCAGCCAATAAGCGTACTTCAAAGTCTTGCTTGTTCAAACCAATTTGTTTGCGCAGTATTTTTTCGGCCGTTTTGAAATCTTTTTGAGCTACCAAACATTCTAAATAGGGTAGAAAAATCGCTTTGCTTTGGTCCTGAGCATATATTTTTTCATAATAGCCAAGAGCTTTATCGAGTTCAGCATTGTTATAATAGTATTGTGCCAACTGCAAATCGCTTGCAGTTTGGGCACGAGCTGCACCAAAACTTAAAACCAAGCAGAAAAAAAATAAGACTTTAACCCTCATTATCGTTGTTGGTTCTTGCGAAGTAAGGTCTGAGAAAATGCTTCAATAGGCGGATACAAACGCTCGTAGTCTTTATAAAATTGATCTTTTGCACGCAGAAAATCTTTACATAATAATTGTAATTGCGTAATCTTTTGACGCTCAAAACGGATATATTCTGTGTAACGGTGACGCTCTCCTCTTCCTTCAGAAATATCTTTTCTTAAACGTTGAAGTACTTGCTTTTCTTCTGCCACGCCTTGTTTCACTTTCGTGTATTGCTGCATTAGAGGCTTGATACTTCTTCGCATCAATTTGTAGGCATCTAGCTGCTTAGCTAATTCCATATTGATGGTATCTAAATGTAAATTTTGCTTAATCCGCAACTCGGTTTGCATCGTATTATTTTTAAGCGTTGCCACATCACTTAGTTTCTCCTCTTGGAGCTTTTGGTCTATAACCATTAGCTTTTTGTCAAGTTTAGTTACTTGCTCCAATAATTGTTGACGTTTAAGGTCTGCGCAAGAAAAAAGAATTGCACATAAAAAGAAAAAGAAGAAAAGTTTTTTCATGGACATTAAGACAAATAAAAGTGAATGCCGGAGGTAAACAGTAATGCTAATACAAAGCCTGTATATACTTCTAACGGGGTGTGTTTTCTCAAATAAAGTCTGGCTGCCATTGTCAGGCCTGCAGCAATTAATGCACTCAGGACCCACCAAATACTAAATTGATCTTGAGCCTTGGTATAGACTAGTAAAAACCCCAATAAAATTCCGGCGCCTGCGCCATGCAAGGAAATTTTGATCCAGCGATTGATCAATAAAAAAACACTCGTTACCGCTACACCAGAAAGCGGTAGCGCATAGAAGTACCGAGGTAAAGATCCGGCGCCCGCTTTATAAATAAGTAAAAAGAAGAGTACTAAAGAATATACTAACATGATGATCAAAGGCAAACTTCGCTCACCTTGTCTTTCGATATCGATAGTGCTGATGACCTTAAATCGGTGGAGTAAAATAAAAGACACGCCGGGCGCAACAACACTAAACAAAAAGAAAATGATAAAAAGGGCCCATTTGCTTTCAATTGGGGCAAAGTACAAGCTTGTCATTTCAGGATTTGAACTAAATGCCGGAACAAACAAGCTGATCAAGATACCATAGCTTGGCATAAAGAGGGGTAAAAACACCCACGAAAAAAAGTGTGCTAAAAATTTCATAGTTCTTTGCGCATTCTGGCCACTGGAATTTGAAGTTGTTCGCGGTACTTGGCTACGGTACGACGCGCTATATTATATCCTTTTTCTTTGAGAAGATCCATGAGTTTCTCATCGGTCAGTGGGCTGTGTTTGTCTTCAGCTGCTATTGCATCGGATAATATTTTCTTCACCTCTCTGGTCGAAACTTCTTCTCCACTATCTGTCGATAATGATTCTGAGAAGAAGTATTTTAAAGAAAAGATCCCGTAGTTTGTTTGGACATATTTTGAGTTGGCCACCCTTGAAACCGTTGAAATATCTAACTCAACCATGTCGGCGATATCCTTGAGAATCATGGGTTTCAATTTTGTTTCATCGCCAGTAAGAAAATAGGCTTCTTGATACTCAAGAATAGCTCCCATAGTGAGCAAAAGCGTTTGCTGACGCTGTCTGATTGCATCGATGAACCATTTAGCGCCATCTAGTTTTTGTTTCACAAACTGAAAAGCCTCTTTGTCTGCTTTTGAATTTTTGGCGCCCTCAGCGTAACTGCGCAACATGTTTTCGTAATCGCGATTTACCTTTAGGTCAGGTGCATTGCGGCTATTCAAACTGAGTTCGAGTCGGCCTTCGTGTTCAAAAAGTGTAAAGTCGGGTATGATTTGCTGGTGATTCTTGGCAGCTTCTCTCATGGATCCGCCTGGTTTGGGATTGCAGCGCAAAATTTCGTCTACAGCTTCTTTGAGGTCTTGATCTTCAATTTCTAATTTTTTAGCAATTCGCTCGTAGTGCTTCTTGGTAAACTCCTCAAAGAAATTCTCAACGATTTTCATGGCGGTAAAGCGTACGATGTCTCCATCTTGTTTGCGGCGCAACTGAAGCAACAAACATTCTTTAAGATTACGAGCGCCAACACCTGCTGGCTCCAATTCTTGAACTAAAGTCAGCACCTCCTCCACCTCTTTTTCTGTAACGTCGAGGTTCATAGAAAAGGCCAAGTCATCGACTATTGCTTCAATTGACCGATTAAGGTAGCCCGATTCATCTAAATTTCCGATGATTACATCTGCAATTACGAACTGCTTTTCATCAAGATAAAGTAAATGCAGTTGTTCGGTGAGTCGTTCCTGAAAAGTTTGTTCGCCGGATAAAGGAATCACGCGCTCTTCGTCGTCTTTCGACTGATTGTTTGCCTGGGTTTTATAATCGGCGATATCGTCGTCTAGGTAATCTGAGATATCAAAATCGTTGTCGTCGTCGGAGTCATCGGCATCGTAGTCGTCTTGGGTATCATAGTCGTCTTCATCCAATTCTTGACCCTCTTCTAAGGCAGGGTTTTCTTCCAACTCTTGCTTAATGCGTTGGTCAAGTTCCATGGTTGGAACCTGCAACAATTTCATGAGCTGAATTTGTTGGGGAGAGAGTCTTTGCTCTAATTTTTGAATGAGTTGTTGACGCAATGCCATTATTCAATTTTCTGCTTGATGACCTGATAAATTTCTTTAGTGACCATATCATAAACGTATATCAATACGTGCATGTTTTCTGTATTAAAGCCGCCATCTAATTGGTTAGGAACTTTAAAGCTGTAATTGACATAATATTTCCCATTGATGAGATCTCCGGGCGTTAGTTGGCGGCCAAAAGGCATACAAGCAAGGTTTTTTCTGTGAATGTCTCTATGGATGTAAGTGTGGTTGTGTGAGTTATCACTCATTTTTTGATCACCAACTAATGAATCTTCAATAATATAGCCAACAATGCCGAGATCGTTTGTTAAGGTTTGGTCAATTTTATCTACTTCAACATGTACAAATGCACCTTTGGTCGCTGGGAAATAATTCAGTTTTGATTGCAAATTCACTCTAAGGTTGTTCTCGGTGAGAAGTGTGCTGGTTAGAGACGACCACTGACCCGGACCTTGAAAAATGTTACCGCCGACATTTACGCGATTAATAGGGCCGCGCGGATTGCCAACAAAACCTGGATCGTTCGTGCCAAACCAAGTGCCTATTGCCAAACCATCAGGATTAGTGAAATTAAGTGTGTATTCAGCATCTACGCTCTGAAAATCACCAATGCCGTCAACACCAGAGTGTATTGACGCTACAAATACGCGGCCGGGATTGGCCAACTGCAATTGATGTGCGAGGTCTGCGGCTGCAGGACAAAAGATACATTTATGACCCGTGAAATCCTCAATGAGGACGTTTCTGTTCACGTTTGTGTTTGGGCTAAAAGTTGGCCATTCGTTGGTGATGTAATCTGACCACAAACCAGGATATAATGTTGTATCTAGCTCCAAACAAAGTTGAACCGGATATGGATTGGTAACGCGGTCACAAGAAGGCAGCAAATTGAGTCCAAAAAGAATAGCAAAAGCGGCAAAGAGAATTCCTTGTTTCATATTAAAAACTGTGCGTTAGATTGATCATGAGGCCATTATTGGCAGGAACTGGTCTACATACACCTCCTACACAAAATAAACCTGCGCGCTGACGACCATAAGATACCGTTAATCGGGTGGCGTCTTTGATGTAGCCACAAGTTACGATTGGATAATTTACGCGTTTGCTTGTGTCGTCGTTGCCGTAGTTATATTGATTCATTACCGAAAAAAACCAACCCGGAGAAATCGTGTATTCCAACAAAGCAGTAGCCCAGTTTCCTTTATCATTGATTCCTAAGTTGTTTCTTTGAACCCACATGCCTTGCAATTCCCAACGCAAAGCGTTGTGGGTATTTATTTTATATGTGCCTTCCAATACGGCAATTCTCGCATGTATAATTCCTTTTGCATCACTCACCTTGACAACATCATTATTGATTTTGATGTCATAAAAACTCAAGATCCCACTCCATTGTTTGTTGAATTTTTTGGTAATGTTGAAGTTGATGTCTTGCCAATACAAGCTATCACTCATTGCAAAAGGACGGGTGTGGTAAATGACACGAGATGAGTCATTGAGATCTATGCCCTGAAGTGTTTGCTCTGGTCGGTAAGTTGTAGAATAATTCAATCCAAGTGTTGTCCCGTATTTTCCGCCAAGCTTGGTCCCTTTTTTAATGGTATATAAAAAATCTGCCTGATAAGCGACTTCTCCCATAGGCTGTGTCGCATATGGATAAAGTGTCGCAACCAAATTGTAGGTGTGCGTTTTGTTTAATGAAGGCAAAAAGTTGATCAATAAATCTTGTAAGTCTTTGGTGCGGTCTGAACGGTAACTCATGTTATCGACAGATTTTCCAGAGAGTAAGATGCCGAGTCCCTTTTTGGTATAACGCAAATTGAAAATAGCCGCGTGGCCTTGGTTGTAAATGTATTGGTTGTCGGACGAAGGGTCTTGCCCTTTTTGAATGAACTCACCATCTGCATAAAAGTTACCATAGCTAAGTTTCAAACGACCACCGTAGGCTGCCACATTTTGAGGTAATACCCATTCTGGGTTGTTGTCTTCCTGGTACTTACTCACAAAAGAGGCCCCTAAAACAATATCGAGTTTTTGATCTTTTAGAAAGCTGAGTCCTTCGTTTAGATGCCACTCAGCATCCGTTCCTCGAACCAAACCTGCACCATGCACAATTTGCCCTTGCTGAAAAGACAAACGTTGCGTGCCGTAAACCCCCTTTACAACCAAACCTTTGCCCGGGCGTAAAATAATGCGCATACCGTCTAGTAAATTGTCATAACCTAAGTTGCGGTCTTCGTAAGTTCTTAACGCCAAACCACTTCCGAATTGCTCATAAAAAGTTCCGAGTGTGACATCGACAAAATCGTTTTGGTAACCTACATAACGCATTCCTATGCCCGTGCCATCAAAGCGATTTGGATAACCCTGAATGCGTGGCAAATAAGATTCAAAACGCATGCCCGCTTTAAAATTACCTTGGGTATAAAATACATTCATGTAGGAATTGAGCAGTCCTTTTTGTAGTGGTTGCTTGGCATTAATGACTGAGTCTTCGTTGAGGTACTGAAACACAGTTTCCATGTTGCCAGTAATGTTACCTTGTGCAAGGGCAACCTGACTCAGCAATAAAATACCTAAGAGCTTACGGATGTTTTTCATGAATTATTTTTCGCTCAATTTAAGCAGTTCTTGATGTAATTTCTCTTCGTCTCCAGGCGCATAATTGTTGTGAGAATAAACAATAAAACCGTTTTTATCGACCAAGAAAGTGTGCGGCACATTGTTCACGCCCATTGCACGTTTGAAATCCCAATTTGGATCCATTAAAACGGTGTAGTCCCAAGCCTTGCCATTTACATAAACCGGAACTTGACTTTTCGTTTTCTCGTCATCGATCGCAACAGCAACAAGAGTTACGCCTGTTTCAGCAACCCAGTCTTCGTATACTTCGTGAATCGTATTCAACTCTTTTTTACATGGCGCGCACCAGGTGGCCCAAAAACTGATAATAACAGGGCCATTTGCTGTGAGTTCGGCCGTATTGATGGCCTTGCCCTTCATGTCTACCAACTTGACCGACGGGAGTTTTTTTTGATTTAGAGCGGTTTCTGAGGCTGGCTCCTGGGCAAATGTGACCAAAGAAAATGAGCCCACTAAAAAGAGTAAGAATAATTTTTTCATAATTTGAATTTTCCCTGGCAAGACAAAAACCTTGCCGAATTCAAAAGTAAGAAAAAAGCGGCGATGCAAAAAATGGCTTAGATTTTGATAAGTGCGGTGAAAAGCTTATTTTTGAACAAAGTGTATGCTATGAAAACCTTATTTCTCTCCATCTTTTGTATACTAAATGTCGTTTTAATGGCACAAAACAATATTGTTATCCATATCGACGGCCAAACCACAGACCTCTCCGGGCTTACACACACCGTAGTTGCTCCTTCTGGCGCATCCTTTGATGTTCCTTTCGATGTCGTCAACAATACTGGGGCTGCTGTACAGTGGCGTATTACCCGTAAACAAATCAGTATCCCTACCGGCTGGACCGACGCGCTTTGCTGGGGCCACTCAACTGACCCTTTCGGTGGCACCTGCTATTCTTCAGGCCAAATGAATGCCAATCCATGGACTTCACCTGGAACACAAGCGGTTTTGTTCACAATCAACGACGGCGAATACGGTAAAATGAAAGTCTCTGTAGACCCAGAAGACAACACTTTTGGACAAGCGCACTACCGCTATTACATCACAACAAATGGTCTCAACATGCTCGACTCGGTAGATCTCGTTGTCGACTACGTTGCTACAACTAAGCCTGTAGTCAAAGAAGAAATCAACATTACCGTTGCGCCTAACCCTAGCACGGAATATGTCAATATCCAATTTACAGGTGTAGAGCAATTACAACTCAAAATGGTTGATGCATTAGGAAACGTAATGATGCGCGAAGTACTCAACTCTAATCGCAAAATCAATGTTAGTGATATGAACAGCGGTATATACTTCTTGGTTTTTGAAGCGCCAGGTTCAAAAAGCATCACCAGAAAATTGGTTGTCAGACACTAATGTCCAAGCGCAAACCCAAATCATCCGTTACTCAAGCACCTAGAAAAAAAGCCGGCATTACGACCCTTGTAATGCGTATTTTTGAACAGAACCCTGGGGTTGAGCTCACTCATAAACAAGTTTGTACCTTACTCGACGCACGCGACGGACGTGCTCGCCAAGTTGTGTTTGATTCCTTAAGCGTTCTGGCCAACAAAAAAGCCATTCACCGCATCAATCACCATACCTATAAACTCTCTGGCGCCGACTCCCTACTCGAAGGCACAATTTCAATTACCCAACGAGGAGCTGGCTTCGTTACCGTTCAAGGTTACGCCAAAGACATTTATATTGGCCCAGCAAATGTTGGACAAGCACTCAACGGCGACACCGTAAAAGTGCGGGTATTCAAACAGGGTTCAAGCCGAGATGAAGGTGCTGTAACAGAAGTCACCGAACGCGATCGCATCCAATTTGTCGGAACAATCCAAGTACGCAACAATGATGCCCTAATGGTTCCAGATAACGCGCGTTCAGGGGTAGAAATCAAAATCCCTTTAGACAAACTCAACGGAGCCCAGCACGGTGAAAAGGCTTTAGTCAAGATCACTATTTGGCCCAAAAGTGCCGAAAGACCTTACGGAGAAGTCCTAGTCCGGCTTGGCAAGTCTGGCAGCAACGAAACCGAGATGCTGTCTATACTCTATAATCAGGGTATCAATCCTGTTTTCCCAGATGCTGTTATGGCAGAAGCAGAGCTCATCGGTATAGACCTCGATCCAAAAGAAGTTTCTCAAAGACGAGACTTCAGACCCATCCTCACCTTTACCATTGACCCCTTCGATGCCAAAGATTTTGACGATGCCATTTCCTATCAAGAACTAGAAAACGGTCATCTCGAGATTGGCGTTCACATTGCCGATGTCAGTCATTACGTGCGGCCGGGTTCTGCTATGGACCAAGAAGCGCTCTTGCGTTCCAATTCAGTATACCTCGTAGACCGCGTGATCCCAATGCTTCCGGAGCAACTTAGCAATTTAGCGTGCTCACTCCGTCCAAACGAAGATAAATTTGCCTTTTCTGCTGTTTTTGAACTCGATGACAACGGAAAAATATACAAAGAATGGTACGGCAAAACCGTGATCCATTCCAAGCGTCGCTACACCTACGAAGAAGCACAAGAGATTTTAGAAGGCAAAGCGGGCGACCACGACACAATTCTCAGAAGAATAGATGAACTCGCCAAAATTTACCGCAAGCAACGCCTCAAAAATGGTGCGCTCAGTATTGAGTCTGAGGAAATGCGTTTTAAACTTGACGAAGAAGGAAACCCAGACGGCGTCGTGATCAAAACGTCCAAAGACGCACACAAACTCATTGAAGAATTCATGTTGCTCGCCAACAGAAAAGTAGCCGAATTCCTTTCACCCAAAAAGAAAGGTCAAGAGAGCTTCCCCATGATTTATCGCGTTCACGACACGCCAGATCCTTCTAAAATGGAACTCTTTGCTGTCTTTATCGAAAAGTTCGGACACAAAGTAGACATCAACGACCCGCTAAACATTGCCAAAAATCTAAACGAACTCTTTGAAGAAATTCGCAACGAAAACGAATTTTCTTTGGTGCAATCTATGGCCATACGCTCCATGGCAAAAGCCAGCTACGACACCACAAACATTGGGCACTACGGCCTAGCTTTCAAACATTACTCCCACTTTACTTCGCCCATCAGACGTTATGCCGATTTAGTGGTTCATCGCATTTTACAAGAAGAACTTACGACCAAAAAGCACAAATACGGAGGTGAACTTGGCGCCATTTGCCAGCGAATATCTAAAAATGAGCGCAAGGCAGCAGAAGCAGAACGCGAGTCCACAAAATTCTTCCAGTCGCTCTATGCTATGGAGTTTGTAGGAGAAGTTTTCGAAGGTACTATTTCTGGCATCGCTGACCACGGCATGTTTGTCCGGATGGATGAGAACTTCTGTGAAGGAATGGTTCCGATGATGGCCATTCCTGGCGATCGCTTTTATTTCGATCAGGAGAAATTTCAGCTTGTTGGTGCCAAAACTAAAAAAACCTACCAATTCGGAGATCGGGTCAAAGTACGAATTGATCAGGTCAGCACAAAGAAACGACAGATCGATTTAGAATTAGTGCTGAACTAAGCATTATTATTCAAAAAACTAAAGAGTTTTTAATATAAGAAGTTGTTGTAAGGGTATCTCACCTTAAAGATCGCCTTCACTTCTTCATACAATACTTGCTTGAGCTCCTCTACATTCTCTTTGTCAGTGGCAGAAATGAAAACGCAGCGGGTTTTTCCCATTTTGGACATCCAAGATTTTTTGAGAGAATCTAGCGTACGGATGTCTTCTTCGGGCTCGTTGAGGTCAGCAAGTGGCGGCTGGTAGGCATCTATTTTATTAAAAACAATAATCGTGGGTTTTTCGGTATTGTCGATTTCATTGAGTGTCTCGTTTACAACCTCAAAATGCTCTTCAAAATTTGGATGAGCGATATCCAGAACATGAACCAGCAAATCTGCTTCGCGAACCTCATCTAAGGTAGACTTGAATGATTCCATTAGTTGTTGGGGCAACTTACGAATGAAACCAACAGTGTCGGTTAAGAGCAATGGCATGTTGTCAATGACAACCTTTCTGACAGTTGTATCGAGGGTTGCAAAAAGTTTGTTTTCTGCAAAGACATCTGATTTTGAAAGAAGGTTCATGATGGTGCTTTTGCCCACATTGGTATAACCCACTAAAGCCACTCGTACAAGCTGGCCTCGGTTACTGCGCTGCACCGTCATTTGCTTGTCTATCTCTCGCAAGCGTTCTTTCATAAGGGCAATGCGCTGTTGAATGATGCGGCGGTCGGTTTCAATTTGAGATTCACCAGGGCCCCGCAATCCAATACCTCCTTTTTGGCGCTCAAGGTGGGTCCACATTCGGGTAAGACGCGGAAGCATGTACTGTAATTGCGCGAGTTCTACTTGTGTTTTAGCGTGGAACGTACGGGCACGACTCGCAAAAATATCCAAGATAAGAATGGTGCGATCCAAAACTTTGCACTCGAGTTCGCGCTCTATATTACGCAATTGTGAAGGGCTGAGTTCATCGTCAAAAATGATAAGCTCGATGTCTAGCGCCTTTATGTATTGCTTGATTTCTTCGAGCTTTCCAGTACCTACATAGGTGCGAGGATTCGGGTAAGGTAATTTTTGAAAGAACTTTTCTACGGTGATAGCACCCGCTGTTTCGGCCAAAAATTCGAGTTCATCGAGGTGTTCTTGGGCAACCTCTTCAGTCGTTTCTGAAGTGATCACGCCAACGAGCACACAACGCTCTTCAACTGCATCTACGGTGACGTGTCCTTGCATTAACGACGAAGTGCTTTAACGTGACTGAGCACAAGATTGATATTTTCTTCGGTTTCGAGAAGCGCTTTCATGGATGGCATAGCGCCTTTTCCGTTTTTAATGATTTGTAACACTTTTTGATCGGGCAACTGAGACTTGCTGAGGTCTTTAGCACCGCTAGAACCGAGCTTGCCGTCTTCTCCATGACACTGCGCACAGTGCATGGTGTACAAACTTGCGCCTTGCTCTGCAGGTGTTTGTTTTGCAAGTTCTTCTTTGTTTGCTGTTGTGCTCTGACAGGAGAAAACAACCAGAAACAAGCCAAATAGTACCGTGCTTTTTAGAACCATCCTGCGCTTAATTCCGTTCTGAACGGCCATGGAATAAAGGCCAAAACTAAAATGAGTGCAAGGACATACCAAACTTTAATCGCTTTGAATTTAGCGGCTGCATCTGCGCCTTTTTTAGATTTGCTATGGCCAATAGTAATGGCAACAATAGCAAGTAGCATTCCTGAAAGATGCTCCATGCCGTAAAAACGATACATAGCTTCTTTCATCCAGCCTGCTACAAATTGAACTTTTTCAGAGGTAAAGTAAAGAACTAAGCCAAGTAGCAACTGCGTATGAAAAGTAATCATGGTGAATAAATTCACCAAACGGTGTTTTTTCTCGTAGTTTTTGGCGGTGAATGCATTGAAAATAGCCAAAAGCAATAAAAGAAGTGCGATCCAACGCAATCCGGAGTGAGCAGAAATCAGTGCTTGCATATTTGATGGGTTTAGGGGTTTAATCGTTGAGTTTTAGTACGGCTAAAAACGCTTCCTGTGGAACTTCTACGCGGCCCACCTGACGCATGCGCTTTTTACCTGCCTTTTGTTTTTCTAATAGTTTTCGTTTACGAGTGATGTCTCCGCCGTAACATTTTGCAGTAACGTCTTTACGCAATGCTTTGATGGTTTCACGGGCAATTACTTTGGCGCCAATAGCCGCCTGAATTGGGATTTCAAATTGTTGACGCGGGATGAGCTCGCGCAATTTGATGCAGATTTTCTTACCTAAATCAAAAGCATTGCTGCGGTGTACGAGGGCTGAGAGTGCATCTACTTGTTCGCCATTGAGAAGGAGGTCCATCTTGACTAAATCAGATTCTTTGTAACCAATTGGGTGGTAGTCAAAAGATGCATAACCACGAGAAACAGATTTGAGGCGATCGTAGAAATCGAAGACGATTTCGGCGAGCGGCATTTCAAAGGTGATTTCGACGCGGTCTTGGGTAAGGTAAACCTGATTTTGAAGTTCGCCGCGCTTTTCGATGCAAAGCGTCATGATGGAACCTACGTATTCAGTTTTGGTAATAACTTGTGCTTTGATATAAGGTTCTTCGATGCGATCCATGCCAGATGGATCTGGTAATTCAGATGGGTTATTGACAATCAAAACCTCATCTGGATCTTTTTTCATGTAGGCTTTGTAAGACACGTTCGGAACGGTGGTAATGACGGTCATGTTGAACTCGCGCTCGAGACGTTCCTGGATGATTTCCATGTGGAGCATACCAAGGAAGCCACAACGGAAACCAAAACCAAGCGCCGCAGAAGACTCTGGTTCAAATACCAAAGAAGAGTCATTGAGCTGGAGTTTTTCCATGGAATAACGCAGTTCTTCGTAGTCTTCGGTATCGACAGGGTAAATGCCAGCAAAGACCATTGGCTTAACGTCTTCAAAACCTTTGATGGCGGTCTCGCAGGGGTTTTCTGAGCCGGTGATGGTGTCGCCAACTTTAACTTCATTGGCGGCTTTGATACCCGAAATAATGTAACCGACATCGCCGGCTCGAACTTCGTTTTTAGGGGAGAGGTCCATTTTGAGGATCCCGATTTCGTCGGCGTTGTAGTCTCGGCCGGTATTTAAAAAGCGGACTTTTTGACCTTTTTTGAGAACGCCGTTCTTGACGCGATAATAAGCGATGATTCCGCGGAATGGATTAAAGACGGAGTCGAAGATCATGGCTTGCAACGGCGCTGATTCGTCGCCTTGCGGTGCTGGAATGCGATTTACAACCGCTTCTAAAATTTTATCTACACCCAATCCCGTTTTTCCCGATGCTTGAATGATGTCGTCGATGTCGCAACCGATGAGCTCCATGATTTGATCAGAAACTTCTTCTGGCATGGCGCCAGGCAAATCCATTTTATTGAGAATAGGGATGATTTCGAGGTCGTGCTCTAGTGCTAAATAGAGATTGGATATAGTTTGAGCTTCGATGCCTTGAGAAGCGTCGACAATTAAAAGAGCGCCTTCACAAGCTGCGATAGAACGCGAAACTTCGTAAGAGAAATCGACGTGCCCAGGGGTATCGATGAGGTTAAGGATGTAATCTTGGCCCTCGTGCTTGTAGCTCATTTGTATTGCATGCGACTTGATGGTAATGCCGCGCTCGCGCTCGAGATCCATGTCGTCGAGGGCTTGGGCTTGCATTTCGCGGTCAGAGATGGTGCCGGTCGTTTGGAGCAAGCGATCTGCCAAGGTGCTTTTACCGTGGTCAATGTGGGCAATAATACAAAAATTGCGGATGTGCTTCATAGGTTGCAAAAATACGGAATCTATGCCACATGACAAGGTGCAAATTACAGCTTGTTGTCCGCAAATCTACTGATGTTTGTTTCGGGATGCAGTGGTTTTTTAGCACTTATTAATTCGGCAAGTTCTCGCGCTAAGGTAGGTGCCATCATGTAGCCTTTTGTACCTAGGCCATTGAAAACAAAAACACCTTCAAAATGCGGGTGTTGTCCCATTAATGGTCGGCGATCCAACACGGTTGGCCTCACCCCGGCTGCTTGTTCCAAAACTACCGGATCATAAGAACCCAGCGAAAACAAATTATCGAGTAACTGTTCTCTGGCCTCAGTTGTGGTATGAAGCGTTGAATTGTTCCATTCGTAGGTAGCACCAACCCGAAAACGGCGCTCGCCATAGGGTAAAACGAAACATTTGCGGTTCAATGACTCTGATTCCGACAGCACAGCGCTCTCTATCAAAAGCGTTTGTCCTTTTGTTTGCTGCAGAGGTAAATAGCTAAAAGTTGGCTCGTCTTTTTGGCGGTACCCCATGCAAAAAATCACATAATCGTAAGCGACACCATCGTAGATTCTGGATTCGGGCTGCCAGGCCTGAATATCAAAATCCTTTTGAACAAGCATTCCGCTGTTGCCAAAATGGGCAGCATGCGCTTTTACCCAATGAGCTGCATCGATCCAAAAAGCGTTGCGTACTCGCCCACTTCCAAAAAGGTTGTGAGCAGCTTGATGATCGAGGTCGTCTGCAGTTAGTTTTTCCAAATAATTCTCGTACTCCTCCTGCTCCGACTTCTTTTGCCAATTATCGCGCTCTTCTGCAGCAGAAAAAAAACGTCGGATGACTATTGGATGATAAAACTTGGTGTTGAGTTGCTGCTCAATTTCTTGGTAAAAAGCTTGGGCCTCGGGCAAAAATTCGTCGAGTCGCCAAGACTTATTCATGCGGCGAAACACCATCGGATTAACCATCCCTGCAGCAATTGCGCTCGAATGATTGCTTCCTTCATCGAGCAAAGTGATGTCGATTCCCTTGGAAATCAATTGATGCGCCAAACAGGTTCCTGCCAATCCTGCCCCTACAATAAGTGCTTTTTTTGCCATGATTTATTTCGTGAAAGCGAAGCTAAGCAAACTAATCTGAACTTTCGGATCTGCAGCTTTAATTGCCTTTGCCAAAGACTCAAGCGTTGCGCCAGTGGTGATGACATCATCGACAATTAAAATGTGTTTAAATTGTCCTAGGTTTGTCCGCGCATTAAATATATTTTGAACATTTTCCCAACGCCCAAAGCGGTCATTTGCTGTTTGGCTTGCGGTATGTTTACGCTTCTTGACCAAACTTTTCAAAACAGGCACTCCCCAAACTTTAGCTAGCCCTCTAGCCAATAATTCACTTTGATTATACCCCCTTGCAAACTTCTTTTTTGGGTGAATGGGAACGGGAATGATTCCATCGATATTTCTAATCGAATGCTTGTCGAGCACTTTTGCCATGTGCTCACCTAAGTAAATACCAAGCGGCGCTTTAAAATCGTACTTCAAGGCTCTAATTATGGATTGACTCACCGCGCCTTTGCCGTAATAATACAAAGCGCTCGTATGTTTGATTTCAGCCCGACTCCAAAATAATTGATCGAGTTTAGTTGGGCCGTTTTGGAGTTCAAAATAGGTGCGCTCCATGCCTTCCCAGCAGATCCAGCAGAGGTAGCGTTCTTCGCGCACAAGCTCCCTGTTGCAATGCAAACAAACATTTGTAAAAACCAAATGACCCAAGCCATCTGAATAATTTTTTAAGACCAAACCTAGTCGCTGAATGTATGTAACCATCGTATCGAAAGATTTAACAATTCGTTGTTTAAAAGTGCTTGGCAAATCGCCAACAATTCCAACGTGAATTTGTTAACTTTATTGAGGTTTCCTTTCATACAAAAATTATCTGTTAATCGCCACAATTTTCTTCGGAAAAATTATCAAAACTTACTGCCAAACCATGTGAATATCTTTCTGCGGCGTGTTGAAATCCGCTGAAGGGTTTGTCCGTGAAAGGTTTGCGCTTTTTAGTGTTGAAAACCGCGAATAAATGTTAATTTCTTTAATTGATTTGAGCCCGAATTTTAACAAATTTTGTATCCCTGATTTATTTTGAAATCTGCAACTCGAAAGCCATGACAAAAACACTACACGAACCGATTCTTGAAGAAAATAAAAGCCGTTTCGTACTGTTCCCAATTCAGCATGACGACATCTGGAGCTTTTACAAAAAAGCCGAAGCTAGCTTTTGGACCGCAGAAGAAATCGATCTTTCCCCAGACCTCATCGACTGGGAAAACAAACTCACCGACGACGAACGCCACTTCATCAAACACGTTTTGGCATTTTTCGCAGCATCAGACGGCATCGTCAATGAAAACCTTGCTGAGCACTTCCTCAACGAAGTTCAGTACACAGAAGCAAAATTTTTCTACGGTTTTCAGGTCACTATGGAGAACATCCATTCCGAAACCTATTCGTTGCTCATCGACACCTACATCAAAGACACCCAAGAAAAAAATTACCTCTTCAACGCCATCGATACCGTAGATTGCGTCCGTAAAAAAGCAGACTGGGCACTCCGCTGGATTGACCAAGGTTCGTACGCAGAGCGTTTGGTTGCCTTCGCTGCAGTTGAAGGAATTTTCTTCTCTGGCTCGTTTTGTTCCATTTTCTGGCTCAAAAAACGCGGCCTCATGCCTGGGCTTTCCTTCTCGAACGAGCTCATTTCCCGCGATGAAGGCCTACACTGTGACTTCGCTTGTTTGCTTTATACCAAGCATTTAGTGAACAAACTACCTAAAGAAAAGGTGCAAGAAATCATCACCAATGCCGTTGAAATCGAGAAAGAGTTTGTCACTGATGCACTTCCAGTGAAACTGATCGGCATGAACAGCGACCTCATGGGTCAATACATCGAGTTTGTTGCAGACCGCCTTCTTGTAGAACTCGGAAACGAGCGCATTTACAACGCCTCAAATCCATTTGATTTCATGGACATGATTTCAATCCAAGGTAAAACCAACTTCTTTGAAAAACGAGTTGGCGAATACCAAAAAGCTGGCGTACTCGCCGGTAAAGAAAATCAAGCATTTAGCCTTGACGAAGATTTTTAACCTAACTAACACTATTAATATAAGGAGCATATGTACGTTGTAAAAAGAGACGGAAGAAAAGAAGCCGTCAAATTCGATAAAATTACTGCCCGCATCGTCAAGATGTGTTACGGTCTTGATCCGCTTGTTTCGCCAGAAGCAGTTGCCATGAAGGTCATCGAAGGGCTTTTTGATGGTGTCAGCACGACCGAACTCGATAACCTCGCTGCCGAGGTTGCTGCGGCCAAAACGATAGACCATCCAGACTATGCTTTGTTGGCATCGCGCATTGCCGTGTCTAACCTTCACAAAGAGACCAAAAAGACTTTCTCAGAAGTCATGCACGATCTTTACCACTACGTTGATACCAAGACGAACGAATCTGCTGCGCTCCTTGCAGACGACGTCTATCAAATCATCATGGCCAACAAAGAAGTGCTCGACTCCAGCATTATCTACGACCGCGACTTCCGCTACGACTACTTCGGCTTCAAGACGCTGACGCGCTCCTACCTCATGCGCTTGAACAACAAAATTGCAGAACGTCCGCAACAAATGCTCATGCGAGTTGCTGTTGGTATTCACAAAGAAGATATCCAATCAGCAATTAAAACATATAATTTAATGTCAGAAGGTTGGTTTACACACGCTACTCCAACACTTTTCAACTCCGGAACTCCAAAACCGCAAATGTCTTCTTGTTTCTTGCTTACCATGAAAGAAGACAGCATTAGTGGAATCTACGATACCCTCAAGTCATGTGCGCAAATTTCGCAATCTGCAGGCGGTATCGGTTTGTCTATCCACGACATCCGCGCAACGGGTTCATATATCAAAGGCACCAACGGCGCATCTAACGGTATCGTACCAATGCTTCGCGTATTCAACGACACCGCTCGCTACGTAGACCAAGGTGGTGGCAAAAGAAAAGGTTCATTTGCCATTTACATCGAGCCTTGGCATGCAGATGTATTCGATTTCCTCGATTTGAAGAAAAACCATGGTAAAGAAGAGCAACGTGCTCGCGACTTATTCTATGCGCTCTGGATTCCAGACTTATTCATGAAACGCGTTAAAGAAAACGGCGACTGGACCCTCATGTGTCCGCACGAATGTCCAGGTCTTTCAGACTCACACAGTGCAGAATTCGAAGCGCTTTACACTAAATACGAACAAGAAGGAAAAGGTCGCAAAACGATTAAAGCACAAGACCTCTGGTTCAAAATTCTAGAGTCGCAAATCGAGACCGGTACCCCATACATGCTATACAAAGATGCGGCTAACGCTAAATCTAATCAGCAAAACCTAGGTACCATTAAGTCTTCAAACTTGTGTACTGAAATCATCGAATACACCGCTCCAGACGAAGTTGCGGTTTGTAACCTTGCCTCATTAGCACTTCCTAAATTTGTTACTGAAGAAGGCTCATTCGATCACGACAAACTCTTCGAAGTTACTTACCAAGCTACGCTCAACCTCAACCGCATTATCGACAACAATTTCTACCCAGTAGAAGAGGCGCGCAACTCCAATATGCGCCACCGCCCAATCGGTTTAGGTGTGCAAGGTTTAGCTGATGCCTTCATTATGCTCGGCTATCCTTTTGAGTCAGAAGAAGCGCGTGCTTTAAACCGCGAAGTATTCGAAACTATCTATTTTGCCTCCATGACGGCTTCTAAAGACCTCGCGAAGGTAGATGGCCCATACGAAACCATCAAAGGTTCACCTGTATCAAAAGGAATCTTCCAATTTGATATGTGGGGCGTTACACCAACCAAGCGTTGGGAATGGGATTTACTCAAAGACGAAGTGAAAAAACACGGTGTACGCAATTCACTATTGCTTGCTCCAATGCCAACCGCTTCTACTGCTCAAATCCTCGGTAACAACGAGTGTTTCGAGCCATACACTTCAAATATCTACACGCGTCGTGTGTTGTCTGGCGAATTCATCATCGTCAACAAACACCTACTCAAAGACCTCGTTAAAGAAGGCCTTTGGAACAAAGACATGCGTCAAAAAATCATGGCTGCTAACGGATCTATTCAAAACATCCAAGACATTCCTCAGCACCTCAAAGATCTTTATAAAACAGCCTGGGAAATCTCTCAAAAAGCAATCATTGAACAAGCTGCTGACCGCGGAGCTTACATCTGCCAAAGCCAATCTCTCAACATCTTCATGGAAAATGCCAACTTCGGTAAATTAACATCCATGCACTTCTACGGTTGGGAAAAAGGTCTCAAAACAGGTATGTACTACCTTCGTACGAAAGCTGCCACTGATGCCATTAAATTCACCGTTGACAAAACAGTTGTCGAAGAACCAAAAGCACAAATCATCGAAGACCAACAAGCAGCCATTGCCTGTTCACTAGACGATCCAGATGGTTGTGAAATGTGTTCCGGATAGAAGCGGCGGTAGCCGGTTATATGTGGAACGTAAATTCATGATCGAAGTGAACTAAATGTGTTCCGGATAGAAGCTGCGTTAGTCGGTTCAATCTTTTAGCAAGATTTATCGATCTTCATCTTATAAAAAGGCCTGCAAATTGCAGGCCTTTTTAATTATACCCCTTACCTTTGCACTTTCCTCAAAGATATGACAGCTCAAAAACAAATTCAACGCGCACTTATTTCCGTATTTTACAAAGATGGCCTAGCTCCAATTGTAGAAAAATTACATGCCAACAACGTAGAAATTTTATCCACTGGTGGCACACTTGCTTTTATCAAAGAACTAGGCATTCCAGTTACTGCCGTTGAAGATGTTACCAATTTCCCAGAAATTCTCGGTGGGCGCGTTAAAACATTGCATCCAGCGATTTTTGGTGGCATTCTTAATCGCCGTGATTTTGCAGCTGATCAAGCCCACATGGCCGAACATCAATTAGGTTCCATTGACTTAGTTATTGTAGACTTATACCCTTTTGAACAAACCGTGGCATCCGGTGCTTCTCATGAAGACATTATTGAAAAAATAGATATAGGTGGCATTTCTTTGATCCGAGCAGCGGCCAAAAACTACAACGATGTCGTTATTATTCCGAGCGTCAAACAATATGCGCAACTCTCCGAAATTCTCGAAGCCCAAGGCGCTCAAACTACACTTGAGCAGCGCCATGCCTTCGCTGCCGAAGCATTTCATGTGTCTTCACACTACGACACCATGATTCACCAGTATTTCATGAACCAAAACAGCGCGTACCTCAAACTAAGTGAAGAGAAACAAAGCCCATTGCGCTACGGCGAAAACCCACATCAAAAAGGTGTTTTCTACGGTGATCTCGACGCGCTCTTTACTAAATTACACGGTAAAGAACTCTCTTACAATAACTTGCTAGATGTTGACGCGGCTGTCCGTCTCATGCAAGAATTCAAAAACGACGGCCCTACATTCGCCATTCTGAAACACAACAATGCCTGTGGTTTAGCAACACGCCCTACACTCAAAGAAGCTTACGAAGCAGCGCTCCAGGCCGACCCTGTAAGTGCTTTTGGCGGTATCCTCATTGCCAATGAAGAAATTGACATGGCAACGGCTACTCTTGTGAACGAATTATTTTGCGAAGTGCTCATTGCACCCGCTTACACACAAGAAGCACTTGAACTTTTGCAATCCAAAAAGAACCGCATCATTCTCATTCAAAATGAGGTAGCTCTTCCGCTAACTCTCGTACGCAGCGCCCTCAATGGCTACCTCGTTCAAGATGCCGATTTAGCCTCAGAAACTGCCGAAAACCTAGAAGTAAAAACCAAACTTGCACCATCTGCTCAAGAAGTAGAGGACCTCTTGTTTGCCAACAAATTAGTGAAACACACAAAATCCAACACCATTATTCTGGCCAAGAATGGTCAGTTACTCGCCAGTGGAACAGGCCAAACCTCACGCGTAGATGCGCTCAAACAAGCCATACACAAAGCCAAGAGTTTTGGTTTTGACCTCAATGGCGCAGCTATGGCCAGCGATGCCTTCTTTCCTTTCCCAGACTGTGTAGAAATCGCTCATTTAGAAGGTATCAACGCCGTTATTCAACCCGGCGGATCCGTTAAAGACGATCTTTCAATCTCTTATTGCGATGAAAATCAAATGAAAATGGTCTTCACCGGAGTGCGCCATTTCAAACATTAACTAAAAAGTGAAAGTTTTTCATAAAACAACACTTTTATTGTAACCTTTGAACGTCTTCTACGAATAAGAAGAAATTACAAAAACCAATAAGCGCTTAAAATGGGCCTTTTTAACTTTCTTACACAGGAAATTGCCATTGACCTCGGTACGGCAAATACCCTGATTAT